>Ga0164292_10001024_pt1 | contig 22279 bp, 34 predicted proteins | sample GEODES117metaG_FD_111486 | JGI IMG/M metagenome (GOLD analysis project Ga0164292, IMG submission 111486) | Eutrophic lake water microbial communities from Lake Mendota, Wisconsin, USA - GEODES117 metaG | ecosystem: Environmental > Aquatic > Freshwater > Lake | place: USA: Lake Mendota...
CGAAGCTCGTCCGTCGCCTCGTATGGCGGCCGACCCATTTTTTTACTACCGACAATGTCATCGGCCATCTGCATGCTCCGCTTCGTGGCAGGACTACCAGCCCACAGCAGATAACACCCAGCCAGCCGAACGACAAGGGGCGGCGCTGTGGCCGCCCCCCGGTGATGTTAGCCCTCCGTGGTTTTATAGACCGTTTCAACCCACGTCGAACCGTCCCAGCAACCGCTTTCCTTGCCGTTCCACGAAAAAGCCGCAATGCGTGCTTCGCGAGCGGTATCAAACTTAGCGCAATCACCTTTGACAACGCCGTCAAATGCCAAAGCGTAAAGCCCGTTTTCAAAACGCGTTGTGCTAACTTCGATAATCTTGGCCATCTGTCGTCTCCTCGTGTGGGGCGCTGCCCCGTTGCTGATGATCCCTTCTCTCACATGCAACGCACCGTTGCAAGCACTTTTTTACGAGGCGCTGCAGCATCTGCAGCACGACGCATCACGCTGCATCTTCAGCTTCCGGGGCTGGTCATCACACCATGGATTTCTGCAGCGCAGCACAGCATCTGCTCGGTGCAGCATTTGCAGCAGTGGGGGGCACCCCCTACGGGGGTGTACCCCCTTGGTGCTGCAGAAATGCTGCATTACCCGACCTGCACCATTTGCAGCATGATGCATCTTGCTGCACCGTGCTGCTAATGCTGCATGCTGCAGCACGTGTAAAAAAGTGCTCATGCTGCAAATTAGGCTATTGCAACGCCACGTTGGTTATGAGAGAAGAGGTCATCAGCAACGACCAACCGGAGACACCGACATGCACACATGGCTCAAGGAAGACATCGCCAAGCAAGAGTGGCGCGACGGCAAGCCGGCCGAGACCGCCGGCCCGCCGCAGGCGCTCTGCCCGACGACGCGCTCGATCAGCAGCGCCGCGTGGGCCCTGCTCCACCCCACGACCGACTGGCTGCAGTGGGGGCCGCGCGAGGCCGCCCGCCGGCAGGCCATCGCCGCCTGCCGCAGCATCAGCCGCATCGCCGCGCAGGTGGCGGCATGATCCGCCCCACGCTCAACCTCAACGGCAGCAGCGCGGACGACCTGATCCAGCCGCGCCTCGCCGCCTACGACGCCCTGCAGGCCGCCATCAAGGCGCTGCAGCAGGTGACGCCCAACGGCCGGGACTACCCCGGCGACAACGACCAGTGCGTGGCAGATCGACAGGCGCACTACGACCGCCTCGCGGCGATCACGGCCATCGCGACCGAGATCGTCGCCGAAGCCGTCCTCATCAAGGAGCAGATCAAATGACTAACCGCATAGCCATCATCACCATCTGCACCCTCGGCGTCGTCCTTGGCCTGCTGCTGTGGGTCGGCGCGTGGCAGGAGAAGGCCCACCAGCGCGCCTTGGCCTATTGTCAGGACCACCAGATGGTGCTGGTGGACACACCCGCAGGCGAGCGCTGCGCCCCCCTCTGGGCACTGGAAAATATAAGGAGTACTAAGCCATGACATTCATCGACCCAGATCCCGAGACGACGAAAAGCGACATCGATTTCTGCTTTGATCTCGATGACGTTGAGACGGTCATCAACAAGGCCTTCTCGCAGTGGCTGCGTCAACAGCGCCTCGAAATCTACCTAATGGACGGCCACATCGTCGTCTTCCTTGAGGACGCCTTCGCCGACAACGGCGAGCATTACACCTACCGCATACCCTACGCCGAGTTCTTTGATGAGCGTAACGAAGAGCCGCCGGACCTCACGCAGTTTCTGCTGTTCGGTCTGCAGGTCTATCGCGAGCGGTATGGCCACGACCCCGAAGAGGATGACGCATGATCCGCAAGGCAATCATCCACAACAGGCGCTTCTGGTGGCTGTACCCTGACGGCCGCATGGTTCGCATATATGCTAACGAGAGGCTCAGGAGCCAAATCTCGCAGCACGCAGCCGTAGAGGCGCGCGTGGCCAAGGAGGAGGCACCGCCCCGTCGCACCAACCACCCGCCACGGCCACCCGGCACCATGCCGACGCTGCCGTCCGACAGCCGCGACATCGGCGACCGGACGCTCAGCGAGCTGGCCCACGACTACGGCTGGGGCTCAGTGGCGCGCTGCACGGCGGCGCTCAAGGCGCAACGCCCGACTGTCTATGAGGCTGCCCGCGCCAACGGCCGGGCGCGAGGCCGCGTCAACCTGATGGCACCAGTGCAAGGAGAGCAAGCATGACGACTGAGGAATTGCGTGAGATCGTCGCCGAGCGTGACGCTGCGAAGGCAGAGGTGGCGCAGATCGTGGAGTGGCTGCGCTTCTGCCGCGATCTTCACGGTGAAAACTTGCAGAAGCGCGGCGAGATACTCGCCCGCAAACACCATTTCAACGCCTGCGACTTGATTGCTAAGGCGATTGAGCGCGGCGAACACCGGGGGAATTATCGTGCCGGGTAGACCCATCTACGAGAGCGACGCCGACCGCAGCAATCAGGCTGGCGTCGTGGCCAAGTTGGAGCGCGCCTTCGGCCTAACGGCCACCGCGCCCCAAGACCGCTTCGCGCCATACGACGCTGTGTTTCGCTTCACGCACCGCCCCTGCGTCGTCGAGATCAAGGTGCGTCGCAACACGCGTGCGCGCTACGACACGTACATGCTGAGCGAGGCCAAGTACAACGCGCTCTGCGCGGTTGAGGCCAACGCTCTGCTGGCGGTGCAGTGGACGGATCAGCTCGGCGTCGTCCAGCTCCCCGTCGAGCACACCGTCACTACCGGCGGCCGCTTTGATCGGGGCGACAACCGCGATGTTGAGCGCGTGGTGCTGATCCCGACCGACGCGTTTATCCGCGTGCCGGAGTGACCGGGCAGTCCTTTTCGCACACGCACACCCACGACCAGTTATGCGCCTCGACGGCCTTCACCGTCTCGGCGGTATCGGCCTTGCTGTCATAGCCGATGGGCTTGGCTATGCGGCAGTAGTCACTGACCACCAGCGGCGCGGTCGAACCGCTTACGCAGGCGCTCGTCGCGCACAGGATCGGGATTAGCCACAGCCGCTTCAGCTTGTTCAACACGGGCCTCTACCTCCTCAATGGCGTCCAGCGCGGCCTCCTTGCGCCCCTGCTCGATGAGCTGCTTCTGCTTCCACCACGTTAGTATGGTGGAGATCACGCTCAGCAGGGACGCAAAGAGCTTCACGCTGTCAGTCCTTGTGCTCAGCCATCACGACGGCGGCCAGACCGGCAGCGGCCATGACCACAGCGGCAATAGCCTGATACAGCGGCTCAGCGATGCCGACAGCGGCAGCCAGACCGGCGAAGCCGGCGTAGGTGCTCGGCTCACGCAAACGCTTCAAAACGAAATCAACCATAGTCAGTCCTCCTCAGTGAAAATCAGCCCTCGCCCGATGTCTCCGGCGCAGCGGCGGCGGCCCACGGTGCCTGCAGGGCCCACGCCACGCCCTTCGGCCAGCGCAGGGCGATAAGGCGCTTGCGGTCGAACCGGCGCACATTGACAGCGTCGCCTTGATTGCCGCCCAATATGTTCAGCGAGGCGTCTCGGTTCACGCTGTCGATGAAGCCGATGTGCCCACCGCCATCACGGCTGAATACGGCGATAGCGCCCAGCGGCGGCCGCGTGGCGACCATCGACAACCCCTCGCCCCACGCCGCCCACGCCTTGGCGCGGATGGCGATGGGCGGCGGCTTCAGGCCGGCCTGCGTGACGCAGTGCGCCGCGAACAGCCCGCACCACGGCACGCTGTCGGCACCGTAGGCGATGCCCAGCACGCGCGCACCGAGGCGGTTGCCCCAGCTCATGATCACCGGGTTATTGCCCGCGCCGGGCACCTCACGGGTGCCGATCAGGCTGTGCGCTTCAGTCATCCACTTCATCGCCAGCCTCCTTGCTCCGTCGCAGGGCGTCATCATACTCCTTTTCGCGTCGGGCGACAATTGCGGCAAACTGGGAGTAGACGTTCTCGACGGCGCGATCCAACGCTATGTCCCGCGCCTCTATCGCGGAACGCCAGTTATCGAGGGCCTTCTGCACTGCATTCACGGCGTAGTCTCCTGCTCGGCTAGATATTCAGCGTGGTCGTCCACAACCACCTGCCCGCGCCACATCGCGCGACCCTCAATCACCTCGCAAATCTCTGGCGGCAGCAGCCGCCCGTCCTTGAAGGTGAGCACGGCGAAGCCGGCGCAGGCGGGCGTGTAGCCGTTCTCGGCATACTCGAACTGGGGGCCAGTCGGATCGGCCAGACAGCCGGTCTGCACGCCCCAACGGCGGCCGCGATAGTCACCCCACGGCTTAACCTCAAGGACGTGCGTGTGGCCGGTCACCATGCTGACACCGGATTTTAGCGTGTTGTTGTAGGCGGCGTGAACGCCGTTCGCCTGCCGATGCTTGACCATGACCGGGTGTTTGCTGGCGCGGTTGAGCCAGCACGACCACGTCAAGTCCCATTCGGGGAATTGCTCCGCGAGGCGCAGGCCGGGCACCCCCTCGTACATCGGCACTTGCGTGGCGAGGCGGCGCTCGAAGTTGGTCTCGTGGTTGCCGACCGTGTAGATCGACCGCACGCCCGTGCGCGCCGGTTTGGCCGCCATGCGCCAGCGGTGCATAGCGTCACTGACACAGTCCAGCTCCTCCTTGACTGTCGGCCGATGCTGCCAGCCGAACGGGTCGTGGCGGTTGGTGCTCGCGCCGTCCAGCCAGTCGCCGTTGGCGATCAGCATACGCACGGCTTTGCCGAGGTCGGCGGTCACTAGCAGCAGGGCCTTGAGGGCCGTGGTGTCGGGGCCGGGCCAGATGTGCGCGTCGGAGCCGACGACGACGACGCCATCGCGCATCTCGCAGTTGATTACCTTTTTGTACGTTGACCGGCTGATGGGGGACGTGGACGCCTTGACCGTTGGCAGATCGATGCCCTTGGCGATCAGTGTGTTGCGCCGAGAATAGATGTTGCGCTCGGAGGTGCCGAGCTCTCGGGCGACGGCGGCCGGGGAGAAGTTGCAACGCTCCCACGCAGATATCAAAACATCGTCGGGGATTGTGTCTTTGCGCGCGGCCATAAACATCCCTTTGGAAAAGGCTCGCTCGCGCCCTTAGCACAAAAATTGTTAATGAAAAATGTCTGTTGCAATCCGCAATTGCATCTGCCACACAGCAAGCCCATCAGCAAAAAGGAGAGACCCACATGAATATCTGCGACATCCTCAACCCGTGGGGCGCGCTGCGCGAGGCCCGATGGACCGTGGACAGACAGGCGCGCGAGATCGAGGCCCTGTACGTCAAGCTCGGCGACGCTGAGCGTAAGGCCGCCAACTCCGCCACTGACGAGCTGGTCATCCGCGTCCTGCGCTCCAAGCTCGAACGGCTGGAGGACACCCTCAAGCAGGCGCACTTCCGTGACCCCAAGACCGGCCGCCTCGGCCGCAAGGGAGAGCGCAAATGATCGCCGAGGCACGCGAGGCATTCGCCCAGCGCGACCGGCTGCAGGCCGAGTTGGACGCCGTCAACGAGCGGCTGGTCAAGCTCAAGGCCCAGTACATGCGGGAGACGCACATCTGGGGTATCCGAGATGAGCGCTTCCGTCACGACATCAACAAACTGGAAGACGCATGACAGACCGTGTCGCCGCCATCAACCTCGCCATTGCCAAGGGTGGCGGCATTGTCCGCTTCGCCAAGAGCATGGGCGTGTCGCATCAGGCCATCTACGCATGGAAGCGCAGAGGCTGGGTGCCAGTGGAGAAGGCCGTCGTGATCGAGGCAGTCTACGGCATCCCGCGCGATGAGCTCATGAGCCCCGACCTCGTCCGGGCGCTTGCCGCACCGAGCGCCAGCGCCGACCTGCTGTAAGACCTGTGGAGGACGACATGGCGAGCGTCAGGGCAATTGCGCCCAAAATCCGCGCCCTTGAGGTGCCGGCAGAGCTGCGGCTCATCCCCGGCTGGCTTATCTGGCGCTTCGAGCAGTACCCCGGCGAGGCCAAAGCGCGCAAAGTCCCATACTGGACCGACGGCACCATCCGCCACGGCCAACAGGGCTCGCCGACCGACCGCGCACGCCTAACCGCCTTCGCCGCCGCGCGCGACGCGGCTGCGCGCATGGGCTATGACGGCGTGGGCTTCGCGCCAATGCCCGACTTTGGGTATACCTTCCTCGACTTCGACAACTGTGTCGGGCCGAGCGGCGAGATTGCCCCCGAGATCGAGCGCATCGTTGCCCGGACGTATGCCGAGTTCAGCCCATCGGGTAAAGGCATCCGCGCCGCGCTCAAAGGCAATCTGGGTAACCACAAGAGCCCCTCGACGCCGGAGCAGTTCGGTTTTGAGACGTTCAGCTCCAACGGCTTTGTCACGTTCACGGGCAACATCCTGCCCGCCTGTGAGCTGATCGGCCTTGAGAACACGGTGGCGACCGTCGATCAGCATGTCATCGACCTTTGCGAGCGCCGCTTTGGCAGATCGCTGCTCAACAACGTCGTTGACCCTGAAGACTTTATGGCCGGCCGTGAGCCGCGACTGGGCCTGACGCCCGAGCGCATGGCCGAGCTGGTCAACAGCCTCGATCCGAACATGAGCCGGCAAGACTGGATCAAGGTCGGCATGGCCCTGCACCACGAGTGCGACGGCGACGACACCGGCTTCGAGCTGTGGGACGAATGGTCGCAGGACGGGTACACCTACGTCAGCACGGAGGCCATGCGCGTCCAGTGGGAGAGTTTTGACAGGCGCAAGGGATCGAACCGCAGGCAGGTCACCATGGCCAGCGTGATCAAGATGGCGAAGGAGGCCAACCGCCCAGCCGAGCCACCCAGCCGCGAGGAGGTGCTCGCCAAGGCCGAGGCCATCATGGCCGAGCTGCCCGCGAGGAGCCTTGGTCGCTTTGGTCCGGTGCCGATCTATGACCTGACCCAGCGCGAGCCGATGGGCTGGCTGATCAAGGGCGTGCTGCCGAAGGCGCGGCTCGGCGTCCTGTTCGGCGCGTCAGGCAGCGGCAAGACCTTCGTCGCCCTCGACCTCGCCTTCTCAGTCGCGCGCGGCATTGCGTGGCGCACACGGCGCACGATGCGGGCGCGGGTGGTGATCATCGCCGCAGAGGGCGGCTCCGGTCTGGGCAAGCGCGGGCAGGCCTACGCCCAGCACTACGGGTTCGACCTGCGGACCGTGCCCGACCTGCACGTCATCACGGCCGCGCCAAACTTTCTGGACGACGCGGACATCTCCGAGGTGATCGCCGAGATCAAGAACCTCGGCCCGGTTGACCTGATCATCATCGACACGCTGGCGCAGGTGACGCCCGGCGCGAACGAGAACACGTCAGAGGACATGGGCCGCGCATTGGGCAACATCAACTTGCTGCACGACGCCACCGGGGCGATGAACCTCGCCGTCCACCACGCGGGCAAGGACCTGAGCAAGGGCTCGCGCGGCTGGTCCGGCATCAAGGCCGCCGCCGACGTGCAGATCGAGGTCCTGCGCCACGAGGACGGCAGGCGCGAGATCGTCATTGAGAAGATGAAGGACGGCGAGGACGGCGTCCGCTGGGGCTTCAAGTTGGAGACGATCCTGCTCGGCCTCGACGACGACGGTGACGACATCACGAGCTGCGTCGCGGTTGAGGATGACGTGCGCCCGGCGGCTGTTGAGGATAAGAAAAACGTGAAGCGTCGCGGCCGCCTTGAGACCCACCTGCTGGAGGTGGCGACCCTGTTCCCGGCGGATGCAGTTATTCGCGCGGAGGACCTGATCCGCAAGGCTTGCGATACTTTACCACCACCAGAGCCGGGCAAGCGGGACATCCGTCGCCAGTCAGTTGTCCGGGCAATTCAGAACCTTAGCAGGGAGAAGGACGGCCCACTGCGGATGGAAAACGGGATCGTAATTTTTTACGAATAGGGGGCTTGCAATCCGAGATTGATAAGTCCATACGGTGTGTATCAGCAACCAAGGAGAGACCCAATGGCTACCCAGCCCAACACCATCGACCTCGCCGCCTCGGTCGTAGACCGCCTCGGCAACATCAAGGCCCAGATCGCCGAACTGAAGGCGGTCGAGGCCAACCTGATCGCGCTTATCATCAACACGGGCGACACTGCCATTGACGGCAGCCTGTTCCGCGCCACGGTGTCGGAAGTGGCCGAGCGCCAGTCGCTCGACGCCAAGGCCGCCGAAGCCAAGCTCCGCGAGCTGGGCGTGGACGGCCGCTGGTTCAGCAAGAACCAGAAGGTCAGCAAGGGCTACACGACCGTCAAGGTCGTGGCGCGCAAGGCCTGATCCGATGATCAAGGCAGCCAACTTCTACAAGCTCGGCAAGGGCCGCGCGATGGTCCAAATCGAGATCATCGACGCGGGCCGCCGCACCCACCTGTGTGAACACGCCGTCGAGGGCAAGCGCGAGGCTCGCCTCGTCGCCGCTCAGTACAACGCAACGCCGTGGAACTTTTAGGAGAGAAACGATGAACGACCGGAACTACTGGCGCACCTGCGAGATGTTTGACCTGATCGAGGCCGCCTTCGAGAGCGACAACGAGCTGACCATCGTGCTGGCTGAGCGTCTGGAAGACATGGATACCGAGGCGCAGGAGGCACTGGCCGACTGGAGGCAGCGCGCCGAGGACTTGCAGATCGACTGCAACCAGCTCGACGACAAGGTCTATGAGCTGCGCGCCGAGATCGAAAAACTGGAACTGATGATCGCCGAACGCGACCGTCTCATTGAGGAGCTGAAGAATGTATAAGATCGAGATCACCGCCGACACGCTGTCCGAACTGGCCGGCAAAATAATGTCGCTGGCCGTCAAGCTGCACCCCACCGCAGATGTCGAACGCGCCTACGCGCCGCCGGCCGAGCCCGTTGAGATCAACCCGGTTGCGCCCGCAACACCTGCGCTCAACTTCGAGAAGGACGTGGCACCCGTCGTGCTGCGCGCCGTGGCTACGAAGGGCAAGCCGTTCGTCGAGGGCGTCATGACTGAGTTCGGCGTCGAACGCGCCTCGCAACTGGACGCAGCGCGCTGGGCCGAGCTGATCGACCGTCTTGAGAGCCCGTTCTGATGGCACACGCGAAGCTCAGTCCGTCGGGCGCGCAACGCTGGATGGCGTGCCCCGGCAGCGTCGGCCTTGAGGCGGCGTTCCCCGATCAGAGCAGCTCCTACGCCGCCGAGGGCACGCTGGCGCACACGCTGGCCAGTGAGTACCTCGACGGCACGGGCCAGCACCCGTTCAAGCGCGTCGGCGAGCAGCACGACGTGGACGGCTTCACCTTCACCGTGACCCAGAGCATGGCCGACCACGTAGACGATTACTGCCGCCTCGTCCTTGACTACGGCGAGCGCGGCTTGCTGCTGGTCGAGCAGCGCGTGCCCATCGGCCACATCACGGGCGAGGACGGTGCCGGCGGCACCAGCGACGCAATTATTGTAGATACAAAAAATCGTGTGCTGTTTGTGGTCGATCTCAAGTTTGGCATGGGGGTGAAGGTTGATGCGGGCGATAATCCGCAGCTCATGCTGTACGCGCTGGGCGCGCTGGAGCATTCCGACCAGCTCGGCGAGTTCGATCAGGTCTGCATGGTAATCCACCAGCCGCGCCTCAACCACGTCTCCGAGCACTGGATTTACGTGGGCGACCTGTGGGCCTTCAAGCGGCGGGTGACCGAGGCGGCTGAAGCCACGCGCCAGCCCGACGCACCACTGGTGCCGGGTGAGAAGCAGTGCAGGTTCTGCAAGGCCAAGGCCGTCTGCCCGGCTCTTGCGGCCGAGGTGGCAGAGGTCGTCAGTGGATCGGCCACCCTCGATGACTTCACCACGCCGGACATGACGACGGGCGACAACTATTTGTCTGTGGCCATGTCCAAGGTGGAGCTGGTCGAACACTGGTGCAAGGCCGTCCGCGCCGAGGTCGAGCGTCGCCTGCTGGCCGGTCAGTCGGTTGACGGCTACAAGCTGGTCGAGGGCAAGCGCGGCAACCGCAAGTGGAACAACGACGACGAGGCCGAGGCCTTGTTTAAGAGCTTCCGCCTGCGGCAGGACGAGATGTACGACTACAGCCTGATCTCGCCGACCAAGGCGGAGAAGCTGCTTAAAGACACACCCAAGCGCTGGGAGAAGGCCGAGGCCCTGATCTCCCGCGCCGATGGGAAGCCATCTGTGGCACCCGCCACGGATAAGCGGCCAGCACTGGCCGTTCAATCGGTCGCGGATGATTTCCGCGATTTAACTGCAAACTGAAAGTGAACAAAATGGCTACTCAAATCATGCTCAAGGGTGTTACCCTGTCGTTTCCGGCGATTGCCGAGCCGCAGGCATTTGGCGAAGGCGAGCCGGCCTATGGCGCGAAATTTGCCATTAAGCCGGGGAGCGAACAGCACAAGGCGCTTGAGGCCGCCATCGCCGCCGAGGCCGACGAGGCGTGGAAGGACAAGGCCGAGAGCGTCGTGAAGATGCTGGAAGAGGACGGCAAGGTCGCTTTCGTCAAGAAGGTCTACCGCAGCAAGAAGACCGGCGAGGCGTATCAGGGCTTTGAGGGCATGCACTACCTGTCCACCCGCAACGCCAAGACCCAGCCGAGCGTCTTCGATCAGTACGGTAAGCCGCTGACGGGCAAGGGCTACATTGAAAAGAATGCCCACAGCGGTGCCGTGGTCAACGCCTCGGTTGAGGTGTGGGCTCAGGACAACAAGTGGGGCCGGCGCATTAACTGCTCGCTGCGTGGCATCATGCTGACCGGCGAGGGCGAGAACCTCGGCGGCGGCTCGTCCCGGGCATCGGCCGATGAGTTTGCGTCGTTGGCTAAGATCGCCCCCGAAGCGGCCGACTTCCTGTGAGCGAGGAGGGACACAACAGCGCAGGCGAGCAACTGCGCCTCCTGATCGAGCGCATTGAGACGCTCGAAGAGGAGAAGAAGGGCGTCGCGGGTGACATCAAGGACATCTACACCGAGGCCAAGGCCCGTGGGTATGATGGCAAGATACTTCGCGAGATCGTCCGCATCCGCAAGATGGCTCAAGACGACAGGGATGAGCACTTCGCCGTGCTCAGCACCTACGCCAAGGCTATTGGCATGGACCTCCTGTAGGTCTATATAACGGGCGTGCCTGCCCTGTTGACCCCCAGTGGGGCAGGCACGCCTCTGTTCTGGTGAGCCGCGCGTGGGTGCGGGTCTCCTCGCGTTGCTGATACACGAAGCGCGCGGCTCTCCCGAACAGAGGACATCATGAGCACACTGTACCTCGATCTCGAAACCTTCTGCGAAACCAAGATCACCTACGGCGCGTACCGCTATGCGGAGGACGCCGAGGTGATGCTGGTGGCGTTTGCGTGGGACGGCGAGCCTGTGAGTGTCTGGGATACGCAGGACATGCCGCACTGGCGTGATGCGCTGCAGATGATGATCGACACCGCCGACGACATCGTGATCCACAACAGCAACTTCGACCGCACCGTCCTGCGCGAGCAGGGCGTCCACATCCCTGTGGAGAAGATCATCGATACGATGGTGCTGGCCCTGCAGCACAGCCTGCCGGGGTCTCTGGGCCAGCTTTGCGACGTGCTGAACGTGCCGCAGGATAAAGCTAAGGACAAGGCGGGCAAGAAGCTGATACACTTGCTGACGAAGCCGAGGCCCAGCAACGTCAAGCTACGGAGAGCTACCCGTGACACACACCCCGAGGAGTGGGCCGCCTTCGTCGAGTACGCCCGGCTCGATGTGGACGCAATGCGAAGCGTATTTGGACGACTTCCAGCATGGAACGATAGTCGTCATGAGCGGCACCTGTGGTTCTGTGATCAAAGAATTGTTGACCGTGGTGTCGCCGTTGATCTCGAGTTCGCAAGAGCAGCTCTACGAGCTTTCGATAGAGCTGGACGAACTTTGGCCACTCGTGCAGCCCATCTAACGGGCGGCAGCGTCACGTCCGCCACGCAGCGCCAGCGTCTACTCGACCACCTCAAGGACGCCCACGGCTTCGAGACCGACGACTTGACGCGCGCCACGCTCGGCAACCTGCTCGGCGGTGACCTCAATCCGCAGGTGCGCGAGCTGCTGGAGATACGCCAGCAGGCGGCCGCGACGAGCCCAGCCAAGTACAGTGTGCTGCTCAACGCCACGAACCGAGACGGCCGCCTGCGCGGCCTGATCCAGTTCTGCGGCGCGGCGCGCACCGGGCGTGACGCCGGCCGCCTGTTCCAGCCGCAGAACCTGCCGCGCAGCCCCGACTGGTTCGACGACGACGTGCAGGCGACCACGGTGGCAGCTATGAAGGCGGACTGCGAGCACCTGATCTGGGACAACATCAGCGAGCGCTGCGCGTTCGCCGTGCGCGGCGCGCTGGTCGCCCCCGAGGGCAAGAAGCTGGTCATCGCCGATCTGTCCAACATCGAGGGGCGCGTGCTGGCGTGGCTGGCCGGCGAGGACTGGAAGGTCGCCGCCTTCAAGGCCTACGACCGAGGCGACGGGCACGACCTGTACAAGGTCACCGCCGGCCGCATTCTCGGCAAGGACCCCGGCGACATCACCAAGGCCGAACGGCAGCTTCAGGGCAAGGTGCCGGAGCTGGCCGGAGGCTATCAGGGCGGCGTCGGGGCGTACCGCAAGATGGGCGGCGCGGTCTTCGACGCGATGACCGACGAGGCCATCCAAGAGATCGTGACGGCGTGGCGAAGGGCCCACCCGCGCACGCGCAACCTGTGGTACGACATGGAGGCGGCCGCGCGGTCAGCCATCAACAATCTGGGCGAGAGCTTCGGCGACCTGATCACGTTCGACGTGAAGCCGGACGCGCAGGGCATCGCGTGGCTGCGGATGCGGCTGCCGAGCGGTCGCTACCTGTGCTACCCGCGCCCGGAGGTGTCGGACAGCGGGAGCCTGTTCCACGAGGGCATGAACCAATTCACGCGCAAGTGGGAGCGCCTCGACACCTACGGCGGCAAGCTGGTCGAGAATGCCGTGCAGGCCATCGCCCGCGACGTGTTCATGATCGGCATGCTGCGCGCCGAGGAGGCCGGCTACAGCGTCTGCATCCGCGTGCACGACGAGCTGGTCTGCGAGACGCCGGACGAGCCGGCGTACAGCAGCGAGGGGCTGGCCGCGCTCATGTCCACCAATCCGAGTTGGTCGGTCGGCCTGCCGCTTGCCGCCGCCGGCTTCGAGGCGTACCGTTACCGCAAGGACTGATATGAACACCGCCAGCGCATCCCTCCCCCATCACCAGTATGTCTGGGTCGATCAGTCGTTCATCCGCGAGGGCGGTGAGGGGTACGAACAGGCGGTTTGGTTCGGGCTGCACAGTCACCCCGGTCGCGCGTGGGGCTGTACTGTGATGCTTGAGTGCGGTGCCGTGTATAGAGACCTGCCCCCACACGCCCTCGCGTTCAGCGCCGAGCCGGACGACTGGACACTGCCACAGGCCCAGATGTGGGATTGCTACGGTTGGGCCTTCTCGCTCTTGAGCTACACGTTCCTGACCGGGCTGCAGGCGCGCAGCACGGCCGGCATATTGTGTGACTACCTCTTCACGGCGGTGCCCATCGGCGACGGCTACAGCGAACACCCGAGCCAGAGCAAGGAGTTCATGTTCATGCGGACAGATGGTGAACGACTGCTGATCTTGCCGACCAACAAGCTGCGCTTCATCGACAAAAGCTTCACCGTCGAGGGCGAGCGGCCGAGGCTGAAGCTGGCCGAGGCGGTGTGGAGCTGCGAGGAGCAGTGACGCCCGCCGGCAAGCTGCAGGAGTACCTGAAGCGCGTCGTCCAGAAGAGCGGCGGCCAGTACCGCAAGGCGCGCTGGGAAGGCCGCAGGGGCTGTCCTGACTGCTTCATCTGGTGGACGTGGCCGCGCGCCGCCTTCATCGAGATCAAGGCCGACGGCGACCGGCTCAGCGGCCACCAGCAGCGCGAGATCGAGCGCATGCGCGGCGACGGCGTGCCGGTCTTCATCGCCCGGTCGATTGAAGAGATCGACGAGATCGTGAAAAAAGTTCGGGAGGGGGGTTGCAATGCCTGATTGCATGCGCCATATGCTGTGTATCAGCAACGCAAACAGGAGTTACCCAAATGGCACTTTCTTTCGGAGTTCGCGACGATCTGGTCGATCTGGGTCGTGACGAAGACGGTTCAGTCGTCGTGGGTCGTTCGTTTTATGTGGTCGCCGAGGACGATGCCGGTCATCGTTGGGCTCATGATCATGCTTTTCTGGATCATGCTCGTGCCGTTGACGAAGACGGTCTTCGCTTTTGGGCTCGTCGCGATGGCGCGGAGGCCGAAGCGGATCGTCTTCTGGCCCGTATCGAAGCCGCTGTCGCCGCCGGTCGTCGTCTCGACGCCGCTCATTGGGTAGAGATCGATCCGGCTTACGGTTCGGCCGCTTATCAGGAAGCCGACGCCGTCGGTTATTGGGCCGCTCGTGAGCGTCAGGCCGCTCGCGACGCGGGCGAGGCCGTTCCTTTCGATCAGGCCATCGACGTTCATTTTGCTTGAGAGGAAGGCGCGTGACCTTCAAGCCGCACGACTACCAGAAGGAGGCCCTCGCGCACCTGTACAAGGAGCGCAGGGCCGCCCTGTGGATGCCCATGGGCGGCGGCAAGACCGTCACCACCCTGACGGCGCTAGAGGCGCTATCCGTGGTCGAGGACGTGTACCCGGTGTTGGTGCTGGCACCGCTGCGCGTCGCGCGCTCGACGTGGCCGGACGAGGTCAAGAAGTGGCCGCACCTGTCGCACCTGCGCGTCAGCGTCATCACCGGCACGCCCAAGCAGCGTCAGGCGGCGCTTGACACGCCGGCCGACATTTACACGACCAACTACGACAACCTCGTGTGGCTGCGCGAGACGCTCGGCGAGGCGTGGCCGTTCCGCACCGTGGTCGCCGACGAGTTCACCCGGCTGAAATCCTTCAGGCTGCGTCAGGGCGGCTCACGGGCACGCGCGCTGGGTCAGGTGGCCCACACGCACGTCACGCGCTTCATCGGCCTGACAGGCACGCCTGCACCCAATGGCGTAGTCGATCTTTGGGGTCAGTCGTGGTTTTTGGATCGGGGAGAACGGCTAGGCCAGACGTTCACCGCCTTCAGCGAGCGCTGGTTCCGCAAGGGCTACGACGGCTACAGCCTCGTGCCCTACGACCACACGCAGGAGGAGGTGCAGGAGCGGCTCAAGGACATCTGCCTGACCGTGCGCGGCCTGCCCGTCGATGAGCCCATCACCAGCCCGATCTACGTTGACCTGCCGCCTGCGGCGCGCCGCGCGTACAACGACATGGAGGAGGAGATGTACACCGCCATCGGCGCGGAGGGCGTAGAGGCGGCCAACGCGGCGGTGCGGACGCAGAAGTGCCTGCAGCTCGCCAACGGGGCGCTGTACACGGATGAGTATGGCAGTTGGGAGGCGGTGCACGATGCCAAGCTGGAGGCGCTGGACAGCGTCATTGAGGAGGCCAACGGCGCGCCCGTCTTGGTGGCCTACAATTTCAAGCACGACTTGGCCCGGCTACGCAAGCGCTACCCTAAAGGCCGGGTGCTGGACGCTGACCCTGATACGATCAAACGGTGGAACCGGGGGGAAATCGAACTACTTTTCGCTCACCCTGCATCGGCAGGCCATGGTCTGAACCTCGCGGACGGGGGCAACATCCTCGCATTCTACGGGGTCAACTGGAACCTCGAGGAGCACATGCAGATCATCGAGCGCATCGGCCCGATGCGGCAGGCGCAGGCGGGCTACAATCGGCCGGTGTTCGTCTACCCGATCCTCGCCCGCGACACGGTGGACGACCTCGTCATAGACCGGCTCACGTCGAAGAAGAGCACGCAGGAAATCCTGCTGGAAGCACTGAAACGGAGGAAGAAATGAATGAGCTGACTGGCGGTAGCAGCGACTACTACAAGGTGCGCGTCGAGCGGCCCACGTCCGGCGGCGAGCCGTACATGGCCGAGTGCAATGACATCATCGAGGCGCTGCAGATGGAGTACGACGTGGCCAACGCCTTCAAGGCGGCGTGGCGCGTTGCTGCACTGCGGCAGGGCCGGGGCAAGCCGGGTCAGGACAGCCCAGTGTACGACGGCGAGAAGATCGTCTTCTTCGGCCAGCGGATCATTGCGAGGGCGAAGCCGTGATGGGCAGAGAAGAACTGCGGGAGGCCATGTGCGTTGATGCAGGTGCGTGGGCCGAAGCGTTCATGGCTATGAAGAACGAGGCCGACCTGCACGAGGTCAGCCTCTGGTTCTCCGCGTGCCTACTGACGGCGTTTATCCACGGGCAGCAAAGCCCCCGCTACGCTTCTTTGCAGCGAAGCCGCCTTCAGCAAAATAGCGGAACTTCCGATAGTCCCCCGCCTTCGTTGGCTGGAGCCTGAACTCAGCATCTTTGCTGTAGTTTTTGTGGCCAGTGAGCCCGTGGGCCGCATCGACGATACGCATCTGGTCAACGCTCAGCCTTGGGATATTCTCAAGGCCGGGGAACATATTTTCATGCGGCTCAAGCCGCTGCCGGATGCGATCCCAGATGTTCCACTGGTTGCCGAAGAGGTGGAGGCCTGAGCCAGCCATCGCTTCTTCGTTTGCGTTGACAACGTCCTTGTACGTCTGACCCATCAGTTCCGCCTTTTGCGGCTCAGAAATCCAATCAACGTCAGCAAGATAGTCAGGCACCGCCGGGTTGATGTCGCCCGTTTTCAACCGGAACTTGGGTGAGGGAGAGTTGCCGACTTCCGCAAGGAGCAGTTCTTGGATGAGGCCCTTGTTCAGCTCACCAAACGACGCGGGCGCTTGCTTCCCTTCGGCAGCAGCGCGGGTCGCCGCGAGGTTCAAAGCCCGTTTTTCGAAGGCATCTCGCTTGGCCGGATCAGCCAAAATCGTGTCCATGTACCTGTTTGCCATGTGACGGTCGATGGCTGACACGCCAGCATTCGGCTGCCACGCCACGCCGAAAGACCCGGTCTTGTTTGAGAGACCCGGAACCTGAGTTGCTAGGCGCTCTACCAGCGCTGTCCAGTCTTCACCTTCACCCCGGTGGAAGAAAGATGGGTCTCGACGGAACAGATCAAGGAAGTCAGTGTAGCCGGAATAGTCAACGCTGCCGCGAGCGCCGATGCCGCCCTTCGACGCCGCGCCCAAGCCCATACGGTTGGCGAGTTCTTCGCTGAAGTCTTCCCGCTGCTCCTTCGTCACCGCGTCGCTCAGCGCCCACGGGCGGCTGCTTATGATCCGATCCAAATCTTCCATGGAGTTCATGCGAAGGCGGGATGTGGCAAGCTGGTTGGGCGTAAGCGGGTTGTTTGGCGACGTGTAGCCAAAGGTCAAACCAGACAGAACTTTGGCGTCCGACAGGCCTTGCGGTTCGTCCATGGACAACATGAGCTTGCGCTGGATGCCTCGGTGCAATTCAGGATCAATCCGCGAAGGATCAATGCCCGAGGCCTTCATCTTGAGCATGTCTTCGTACGTGAACTTGCCTTCAAGCCCACCGGGTATTTCGAACCGGTCGCCACCGCCTGCCTCGTAAGGGAAGGAGACGGGCTCGTTCAGCGGGCCGAGGTTCTCGATGCCCAACACATCTCCGAGGTCTGCGACCTGACTGCTGGTCAGCTCCGAAGGTTGCATGCCCTTGTAGGTCATCGGCATGTTTTGACTTGCGTCGAACGACCCCGAAACACTGGCGGGAAGAGAAGGCGCGCTCTCCCGCAGAGGCGTTCTCGTCTGGGCGAGGGGGCGCTCTTTGCTGCTGGGCCCCGAGCGAGGCACAGCAAAACGCTGGATGGCTCGGGCTGGTTTCGGCTCGGCCTTCGCAACGGCCTTCGCCACCTTCTTCGCAGCCTTACCCGCGCCGGGAATTGGCAGCGCGGCGAGCGCCACGTTGGCAGCCGCCTCGCCGCGCTTGCCCTCACGAGCGGCGAGAGCGGCCTCGTTACCGACGAACGCGGCACCAACGGGCGTGAAGTCGGCCAAGTCAATCAGCTTGTCGGCGTTCCTGCGCCCAACGCGCACCGCCAATTTGTCGCGGAGCTGATCACGCCACGATGTTTCGCGCGCCTCAATGCGGCCACGACCAACGATGTCCGTTGGATCGAGCAGATCAGCGACATTGGCGCTGGGCGCGGTGTAGTCCACACTGAGCTTGCCGCCGCGCTGCAGGCGCTGCGGCGTCACGGCGAAGGGGAAGTCGGTGGAGCGCATGTCAGCGATACTTCCTCGCCAGTTCCATCAGGCCGCCATTATACATGCCGACCGGCTCAGTGACCGGCGTGCCGTCTGCGCGGACGCGGCTGCCGTCAGGCAGGATGAACGTGTCGGTCTCGGGATCGTACTTGGCTTCTGGCTCTTGCATGGCCTCTAGGTTCATACCAGCAACCCCGGCGCTCATGAGCGGCGTGCGGTACTCCTCTTGCATCCGAGCTAGAAAGTCGGCGGTATCTCCGACGCGCGAGGTAACCGGCTCCAGAGCCTTCGACGCCGCGCCAGCGCCGCGTCCGCCGTAGTAGGCAGCCTCGCCCACGAGGCGCGGACTGCTGAGCGGCAGCGCGGCGAGGTTGTACCCGCTGAGATAGCCCGGCACGTCGAGTGTCATCGGGATCATGTTTAGGCCAATGCCGGCTAGGCCGCTGGTCGTCCCTGCACTAGCAACCGCGCCTTGGATGCCGCGCGGCAGACCGGACGACAGCGACTGGCCAGCAAGCATCGGGAACAACCGCCCAGTCGTGTCCAAGTCGGCCAGCCGCTCCGCTTGGGCTGTGCGGCTCCCGTAGTTGGTGTTGACGTTGTTGCGGAAGATGCTGGTCAGTTTACGGCCGGCGCTCTCGACGTTTGGTTGTTTGCCACGCGCAGCCCCAAGGCTAAATGTGCTTTCGAGCTTATCCGCCTCTATTTTTGCGTTCTCGTAGTCTTTCATGATGTTGGCGTAGAGCGGATCGTGCTTGACCAACTCATCCTTCACCGCGCCATACGCGGTGCCCGCGATGCGCGCAGCGTCACGGTCGTAAGCACCGCCGACCTTTGAGCCAACGTCGTAGAGGTCTTGCTTGAACTGATCCACCGCAAGCGGTTCAAGCAGCGTCGGGTCTTGCGTCGCCTTGTAGGCGTACTCGTCCACGAACTGGTTCATCGTCTCCCACGCACGATGGTCTGCGGGACGGGGGCCTTGGCTGTCGCGCCACGTATCGTAGCTCTTGGGCTTGATGGCCGTGATACGCTGGCGAACATTGGTGATGTCCAATGGCACCGGGTTCCGGCCAAACTGCTGCATCTTGTCCACGTACCGCTGCGAGGCCTGCTGACGCAAGTTGGCCACGCCATCCCGCGCAAGTTGCACAAGCTCGTCTGCTGACGTGCCGGGGCGGCGCATGGCGTCGAGAAACGCATTTGCTTGATCTGTGGGCGCACCGGCCACGCTGCGGTCAAAGCCGACCTTTGCGGCTTCGCGCACGGCTGCGCCGCCTGCGCCAGTCGTGGTGCCAAGCACATTGCTGACCGCACGCCCCGTCAGATTAGCCGCGCCCTTAACGGTCGCAGGAAGGGCTTTGCCGAGGATGTTGGTCGTCGCGGTGATCGGATCGACGTTGCGAGCAATCTGCCCAGCGATGCGCTGCGCCGTGACGGCGCGGGGACCAAGTTGGGCGATCTTGGCGGGGAGACCGAGCTTCGACACAACTGCCGTGCCGCCAGTCAGGACCATCGCAGCGTCGGCCAAGATGCTGGCGGGGTTGGTCGCCAGCTCCTGTTTGAAGCCTTCCATGCTGCCGTACTTGTTGGCGTAGTACTGGCCGAGCGCGTCGGCGCTGCTCTCGTCGAAATCAGCGACGCCCATCTTACTGAGCAGCGCGCCGCCCAGAGCACCGACTGATTGGGCCGTGCCGAGTGGGTCCGTAACGGCTTCAGCAATACCGCGCAGCTCGTTGATCGTGCTGGGCACGAGATTGACCGCCGCGCTGCCGAGGGTCTCGCCCCAACCAAGACCGTCGCCACCACCGCCCGGCGCGCCACCACCACCAGTCGGCCCTTGGGCTGCGGCGGGCGGTGCCTGCTCGTCCTTCTCTTCAGTGGGCGCAGTGAGGCCTTGGTACACACCGGGACCCCCGAAGCTGGTGACACCTTCAGCCCGCTTCGCTGCCACGGTATTTGCCGCCGCCTCAATCTGCGCCGGTTCCAGACGAATGCCGCTGGCTTCCGCCATTTTTGACATCATCTGCCCGTAGACCTTGGGGTCGAAGTCTTTCTGGCTGGCGTACTCCCCGAGGAGCCGCTCGTTCTCGGCAGACAACCAACGCGGGTTGAGAGCGGGAAGGTATTGACCGAGTTGCGCGTTGATCTGCGCGGGGCGATAGCCGCCCTCCACCAAGCTGCGGACATTCCGCTGAATGCCGGTGCGTACTGTCTCAGCGCGGCGCTTGAGGTTGGCCAAAGCCGTTTCGGCGGTATCACCCGGCGCAATGGTGGTTTCCGCGTAAGAAGCCTTTTCGTTGCCAGAAAGCGACGCGCCGAAGTATTTGTTCCGCGTCAACATGTCGAGGAACTTCATCTGCGCCCAGAAATCGGCTTGCCCCGGCGTCCCAAAGTCGCTGTTTACGCTCTTTTGGATGGCGGTTTCAATTTCACCGGGAAAATCAAATACCGTCCCAACGTAGTCTGGATCGAACTTGTTGATGGCGCTTACCAACTTTTCGTAGGCATCTACGTCTGTGATCAGGCGCGTCTTGTCGTCGGCCGCGAGTGGCTCGCCCTTTTCTGCCTTCGCTATCTGGCGCTCAAGTTCTGCGTTCCGCAACTTGAGAGCTTCAAGTTGGGCGGCCGCCGTTGGCCCCGCAAGTGGCAAGGTAGCCGCGCCCTCCGCAATCTGCTGCCCGGCGCGGGTAAGGCCCAACCTGCCGGCCTGCAGATCAACCGCTTTCTTCTCTTGCTCCGGCAGCGGAACAGGTTTGTCGGGCAAGCCAGCCAGCAGTGATTGTGCCATGTTCTATCTCCGGCTTAGCGCGGTGTACGCGGCGGAACGTACTTGGGCTTTGTCGGGTCTTGGCCCGCCTCAACTACAGGTGCGTTAACTGGTAAGAAGGTAAGCTGTCGCTTATCGGTAATGACATAGTTTCCGTAACTATCCATCGGTGGCATCGGCGGCGCGCCTCCTGTGCCGGGGCGCTGCTGATAGCCGCCCTGTGGGTTTACGTCTAACTTTGGTGCACCGGCCGCGAGGTACTCCGCCCGCAGCTTCTGCAAGTCCAGCGCAGTCCTAATCTCGTCGTCCCCCATACCCAAACGCGCCAGACCCAGCTTCTGCATGTCGGCAGCGCGTGCCTCCTCGGCGGCGCGCTTGTCCTTCTCGAACTGCTGGAAGACGGGCATGACGTTGGACAGTACGCCGCCGAAACCCGGCACGCGGGTCGGCTGGGCAAGGGCAGCAGATATGGCGAAGAGGCGCTCAGACGCTGACGGGGCGTAGCGCTTGGCCTTCAGTTGGTCCGCCAACTTATCGAAATACGCCTTCCGGGCGTCGCTCTGCTGCTGAATGCGGACAGCGAGATCGGAATAGCTGTCCCCCGGAACTGCCTTCGCCGCCGGAACTGGCTGCGCCCTCACGCCAAGGCCGCTAACGGGCTGCTCCTCCTCGCCATCGTAAAACATACTAACCTCCGCCTAAATCTTCAGGGCTTCGCAATTTCTTTGATGAGGGCTGCGCCTCCTGTGAGCACGCTTCCAACTTGCGCCGCCGTCGAGGGAGCCAACTGAGGCTGGAAGCCCACCGGCTGGATGCCATACTCCTGCGTCGCCGTCGGGATGCCGGAAGACACGCCCTGCATCGTCTTGGTCATCGCGTCGAGCTGCTGCTGCGGATACGCCTGACGCTCAAGGAAGTCAGAGCGAGCAATGTCGAGGTTGCGTTGCGCCAGAGCCTGCTGCTGCGCGCCGATCTGGCCGAGCGCGCCTGCGCCCGCCAGCTCTTGTTGCTGACGCTGCTGTGCGATGTTGGCGAGTTGGCTGGCCGCGCTGAGCTGCGCCTGCGTGTCCTGACCGTACAACTGACCAGTGCTGCGGCCAATGTCCGCCAGCAACTGCTGCTGCGCCTGCGTGAGCGCGCCATACGTCTGGCCGATGTCGGCCATGCCGCGACCCGCGCCGAGCAGCGCCTGCTGTTGCGCGCCGCCCAAGCCGCCCGCCGTGCTGGCGAGCTGTGCCTGACGCGCGAGGTCCGTCTGCGCGGCCTGCTGCGCCTGACCGAAGCCCTGCTGCAGCGCCTGCGCCTGCTGTGCGCTGATGCCCTCAGTGGCGTCGCGAATGGCGCGGCCCATCAATTCAGCCTGCCGCGTGCCGCCGAA
>Ga0164292_10001026_pt1 | contig 22273 bp, 20 predicted proteins | sample GEODES117metaG_FD_111486 | JGI IMG/M metagenome (GOLD analysis project Ga0164292, IMG submission 111486) | Eutrophic lake water microbial communities from Lake Mendota, Wisconsin, USA - GEODES117 metaG | ecosystem: Environmental > Aquatic > Freshwater > Lake | place: USA: Lake Mendota...
CCGGCCGCCATCAAGAAGGCCAGCGAGGTGGAGGCCGACGACCTGATCCTCGACATCGGCCCCGAGACCACCGCACGCCTGGCCGCGCAGCTAAGGGCCGCCGGCACCATCGTCTGGAACGGCCCGGTCGGCGTGTTTGAATTCGACGCCTTTGCGAAGGGCACCGAAGGCATCGCCCGCGCCATTGCCCAGAGCCCTGCCTTTTCAATCGCCGGCGGCGGCGACACCCTGGCGGCCATTGCCAAGTACGGCATCGAGAAGGATGTGGGCTACATCTCCACCGGTGGTGGCGCCTTTCTGGAAGTGCTCGAAGGCAAGACGCTGCCGGCGTTCGAGATCTTGCAAAAGCGGGCGGGGGCTTGAGGCGGGCCGCGCAGCGACTTACTTTTTCGTGATGCTGGTGGTGCGGGCCTTGTAGGCCTCGGACTGCCACAAGAAGGTGACGCGGCGGTGCTGAAAACGCCACAGGCCGTCTGCGCCACGCACCATGTCGTCGTCGTAGTGGCCGTAGCCACAGATGGCGCCGTCGGCCAGATTCACCAAAAAGAAATAGGCGCTGGCCTGAGCCCGCTCGCCCTGGATCGACTTGATCCACAAGTTGGCGTAGTGGTGGCGTGGCCGGTTGTCGCCGGAGCGCGCCACCATGCTCAGTTGCTCGACTCCCTGGAAGTGGCGCTCGGACACCTGGAAGATCCCGTCCGGGGCGAAGCACTCAATCAGCAACTCGGGGTTGTTGCCGTCAAGAGCGAAGCAGTACTTGGAATACAGCGACTGGATCTCAAAGTTGTCGTTGCCGGGTTCGTTCATGGCAGTCCTTTAGATAGGTGGCGTAGAGGAGTCGTCAACCGTTGCCGGCGCCGGTTCAGGGCTTGATGTAGGCACCGCCGTCAATCACCAGTTCGCGCCCAGTGATCATTTCGGCTTCGGGTGAGGCGAGAAAAAACATGGCGTTGGCAACATCCATGCCGGTGGCATTGCGGCCCGACGGATTGGCCGCCGCTGCAGCAGCAGCGCGCTTGTCAGCGTTCTCCGCCCCGAAGACCTGCCGCACCGCATCGGTCAGCACCAGACTGGGCGACACCACATGGGCCCGGATGCCGCGCGGCGCCAATTCCACGGCGAGGTAACGGATCAACGCTTCGGCCATGGCCTTGGGCGCGCCAATGGCGGCATAGTTGGGCACCGCCACCTTGGTGCCCCGGCTTGAGAGAAAAAACAGGGTGCTGCCCTTGCGCAGCAGCGGCAGCGCCGCCTGCGCCACATAGAGCATGCCCGTGCCGTTGAGCATCACCGCGCGTTCAAATTGCGCTGGGTCGGCCTCAAGGAGCGAGCAAGAATACGCATACACAGCGCCATGCACCACCTGGTCAAGATGGTCGGTGTACCCAGACACCCGGGCCAGCAGTTCGTGCACGCCCGCGAAGGTGCTGATGTCTTGCTTGAGCAAGATGGGCTCGCCCCCCCGGGCGCGCACCAAAGTGGCCGTCTCCTGCGCTGCGGCATCATCGCTCGCGTAATTGACGAAGACCTGGACGCCGGGCGCAGAAAAGCGCTCGGCGATTGAGCGGCCGATGCCTTTGGAGCCGCCGGTGATCAAAATAGCCATGGAGTGGGTCCTCACGGGGGTCAAAAATGCGTTGGACAAATGCCGCGGCGCAAGCGGCGGGCGGCGGCTGGCTCAGTGCGGCTCGCGCGGCTCGCCATAGACCGCACGGATGCTTTCACCGGCGTCGAAGCGGGCCTGGATTTCGCGCATCCGGGAAATGGCATGCGGCGTGCGCGCGACCTCGACGAACAAGGCCTGTTCGTTGGCCAGCGCATCGCTCAAACTGAGGTCGTCGTTGTCGTTGAGCATGCGCTTGAGTGTGGACAGGGCATGCGCGGAATACGAGGCCAGACGTTGGGCCCACTCGAGCGCCATTGCAAGCGACTGCCCTTGGGGGACAACCGCATTGATGCCGCCCAAGGCATGGATGCGGCGAGCCGTCATGGGCCGCCCCAGCAGCACAAGCTCTGCCGCCGCGGGCCTACCGATGAGCCGGGCCAGACGGCTGGTACCGCCGCGGCCGGTCGGCAGCGCGATCTGGATTTCGGGTTGGCCAAAGACCGCCTGTTCCTCGGCGATGCGCAAGTCGCAGGCCCAGCCGAGTTCGGCGCCGCCACCGGAGCAGTCACCGGAAATGGCGGCAATCACCACCGCGTCGGGGCGTCGGATTTCGTCGATCACCCGCGGGAACGCGCCGCCAGGGCCTGTGGCGGGCTTGCCTTCCATGCTGTCGGCCAGATCCTGCAGCCAAGCGTGCTCCCACCAGTGGCCGGGCACCCCGGAGGCCAGAACCATGGCGCGGGTCTGGCCCTGCGTGCGCGCTTCGATCATGGCATCGGCAATCTCGTGCACGGCTTTCCAGGAGCCATTGTTTTGGATGCGGGGATTGGACATGGTCACGACGGCGACGCCATCGTGGGGGTAGGTCAACTCAACGAATTCACGCATGGACGTCTCCGGGTCTTAGGATGGGCCAGACAGGGGCATACCCGCGCATGTCAGCGCACCCCGGCAGGCATGGGCGCGCGTCTGACAGGGACGGCGCAGGGTCGGCGCGCCCGAGGGACTGCGCACGCAAATCGTAGGAGCAGCTCAGCATGATGTCTTGCGTGAAGTGGCTAATCACAAGGGGCAGGCCATCAGGCGCGTATCGCCATCAGCTGCTAGAGCGCCCACCGCTGATGTCGTAGCAGGCGCCCGTGACGAAGCTCGCATCGTCTGAGAGCAAAAACGCGACCAGCCGGGCCACCTCGTCCGGTCGGCCCTGCCGGCCAAACAAACTCTGAGGGACGCGGGCGGACTGCACATAGCCCTGCAGTTGAGCGTCCATTCCCGTGCCCTCGATCAGGGTGGGGGTCACGCAATTGACCCGCACGCCCGCGTCGGCCGCTTCCTTGGCCCAAGATTTCGTGGCGGCGATCACCGCTGCCTTGGACGCGGCGTAGGCCGACAGATTGCGCGGGCCTTCCTTGCCGGCCACCGAGGCGATGGTCACCACCGAGCCGGCGCGGCGCTCCATCATGAGCGGCAGCGCTGCGGCGATGCAGTTGAAGACACCGGCAATATTGAGCGCCAAGACCTTGGCAAGCGCTTGCGGAGACAACTCCCAGACGGGACCGATCGGGCCGAGCATGCCTGCGTTGTTGACCAGGAAATCAAGCCGGCCGTGGCGTTCGCGACAGGCGCGCACTAACGCGGCCACCGCTGCGGCATCGCACACGTCCACGGCCCAGGCCTGGGCTCGGCCACCGGGTGCCTGCGCCTGCACGCTGCGCGCAGCCACCGGGTCAAGGTCGGCAAGCCACACAGTCGCGCCACGGCCGTACAGATCGAGCGCGATCGCGCGCCCGAGCCCGCTGCCGGCGCCCGTGACGATCGCCACCCGTCCTTCCAGGAGCTGTGGGCTGTGCATCAGCCGGCGCGGGTGAGGGTGTGGAAATGGCAGGCAACCTGGTGGCCTGCACCGAGATCTTGCAGGGCCGGTGTCTCCTGGCGGCATCGGTCCTGCGCGTAGGCGCAGCGGGCCTGGAAAGCGCAGCCGCGGGGCAAGTCCATGGCGCTGGGGATCTCGCCGTGCAAGCGCAGATCGGCGCGCACCCGCTCGGGGTCAGGAACGGGAATGGCGTCGATCAGCGACAGCGTGTAGGGATGCACCGCTGCGGTATTGAGGCCCTGGCTGTCCAACACCTCAACGATGCGGCCGAGGTAGACGATGGCGATGCGGTGCGACAGATGCTCGACCACAGCCAAGTTGTGCGAGATGAACAGGTAGGCGACGCCGTCCTCGCGCTGGATGTCTCTGAGCAGATTGATCACCTGCGCCTGCACCGAGACATCAAGGGCGGAAACCGGTTCGTCCATCACGATAAAGCGCGGCTTGACCGAAATCGCGCGGGCAATGCCGATGCGCTGACGCTGCCCGCCGCTAAACTGGTGTGGGAATTTGCGCAGGTCGCTGGGCCGCAGGCCCACCTTCTCGATGACCGCCGCCACCTGGCGGTCGATCTCGGCCGCGCTAAGGCGTGCCAGGTTGCGCAGTGGCTCGGCAACGATGTCGCCCACACGCATTTTCGGGTTGAGGCAGTCGTAAGGGTCCTGAAAGACCACCTGGATCTTGCCCATCAGCTTGGCACGGTAATCGCGCTGCAAGGCATGCAGATCCTGCCCTTCAAAGTGGATGCTGCCACGGGTGTGCGGGGTCTGCAGCAGGAGCATCTGCCCGATGGTCGATTTGCCAGAACCCGACTCGCCCACGAGCCCGAGCGTCTGGCCCTCGGCAATCGAGAAGCTGACCCCATCGACGGCCTTCAAGGTGGCCTTGGCGCCCAGCAGCCCGCCACGCGAGACCTGGTAGTGCTTGGTCAGATCCTTGACCTCAAGCAGCATGCGCAGCTCCCTGGGGCGCGTCGCGCCAGCAGGCATAAAAATGGCGCTCGTCTATGGCGACCCGCGGCGGCGTCTGTTGGCGGCACAGGGGCTGCACATGGGGGCAGCGCGCCGCGAAGGCGCAGCCGGCCGGCGGCGACACCAGGTCCGGGGGTTGGCCCTCCATCGAGTACAGGCGCTCTTGGCGCTGACCGAATACCGGGTTGGACTGCATCAGGCCGGCCGTGTAGGGGTGGCGCGGCCGACGGAACAGCTCCCGGATTTCGTTGTACTCCACGACGCGGCCGGCGTACATCACGGCCACGCTGTCGCACAACTGTGCGACCACGCCCAGGTCGTGCGTGATGAAGATGATGGAGGTGCCATGCTGACGGCGCACTTCCCGCAAGAGGTGCAGGATCTGGGCCTGAATCGTGACGTCCAGCGCCGTGGTGGGCTCGTCGGCGATCAAGATCTCAGGCTCACAGACCAGCGCCATGGCAATGGCCACGCGCTGCTTCATGCCGCCGCTCATTTGAAAGGGATAGCGGCGCATCTGGATCTCAGGGGAAGGCAGTTGCACCTCGGCGAGCAAGCGCAGCACGCGCTGCCGGGCCGATGCGCCGGCGCCCTGGGCCTTGCTACCCGCGTGAAACCGGATCGTTTCTTCCAACTGCTCGCCCACCGTGAAAAGTGGGTTCAGCGAGGTGTTGGGGTTCTGGCAGATCATCGCGATGCGCGCGCCTCGGATCGCGCGCATGTCCGATTCAGGCAGCCCCAGCAGGTCGGTTCCGTGAAACAGCACCCGACCGCCCACCGTGCGGCCGGACAAGCCCGGCAGCGCCCGCATCAATGAAAAGGCCGTGATGCTCTTGCCGGAGCCGGACTCGCCGACGATGCCCAGCACCTCCCCACGGCGCAGCTCGAAGTCGACGCCATCGACCGCCCGCACCAAGCCACGGCGGGTGTCAAACTGGGTCTGCAGTCCCTCGACCTTCAGGACGACTTCACTTTGCATCAAAAGGCTCACTCCAGGAATTTCGGATCCAGTCGCTCACGCACCCAGTCGCCGAGGAAGTTCACGCCCAGGGCCACGACCATGATCGCCAAACCCGGAAACATCGACAGCCACCAGGCGATATTGACGTACTTGCGGCCATCGGCGAGCATCGCACCCCACGACGGGGTGGGCGGCTGCACGCCCAAGCCGAGAAAGCTCAGGCCGGACTCGAAGATGATGACCTTGCCGATGTCCAGCGTGGCCAGCACCACCACTGAATTGAGTACGTTGGGGAAGATGTGGACCGCCAGCAGCCGGGCCAGGCCGGTACCCGAAATGCGCGCGGCCTTCACGAAATCGCGCTCACGCAGGCTTCGCGTCTCGGCGCGCGCCACGCGCGCGTAGGACACCCAATTGGTGATAGCGATCACGAAAATCACATTGCCCATGCTCGGGCCGAGCGCGCCGATCAGCGCGATGGCCAGCAAGATAAAGGGAATGGACAGTTGCATGTCGCACAGGCGCATGAGCAGGCTGTCAACCCAGCCGCCCAGGAATCCTGCGAGCAGGCCCACCGTCACGCCGAAGGCACCGGAGAGGAACACCGCGCAGACAGCGACCAGCAGCGACACCCGAGCGCCATAAATGATGCCGCTCAGAACGTCCTGTCCCAAAGAAGCTGTGCCCAAGGGGTGCGCCATCGATCCGCCCGCCTCCCAAAAGGGCGGCATCAGTGTGTTGCCGATGTTTTGCTGCGCCGGATCGTGCGGCGACAGCCAGGGCGCAAAAATGCCCACCAGCACAAACAGGCCCACCACAAGCAGGCCGCTCCACAGAAGGATGGCCGAACGACGCGCGCGCACCGCGCGACTGGACAGTGCAGAAGTGCTCACAAGTTGTGCCGAATACGGGGATCGATCGCGAAATACAGCAGATCCGTGACGAAATCGATCAGCACGAACAGCAAGGAACACAGCAAGGTGATGCCTTGCACCACCGGGTAGTCGCCGCTGCCGGCCGACTGGATCAGCAGCCGGCCGATGCCCGGCCACGCAAAAATCGTCTCGGTGATCACAGCCCCGGCCAGCAGCACCACGAGCTGCAGGGACACGATGGTGACCATGGTGGTCAGGATGTTCTTGAGGCTATGCTTGAAGATGATCACGCGCCGCGGGGTGCCCTTAAGCACCGACATGCGGATGTAATCGGAGTCCAGCACCTCCAGCATGGTCGAGCGGGTCATGCGCGAGATCACGGCCGTTGAGTACCAGCCCAGGGTGATGGCGGGCAGCACCAGTGAGGACCAGCCCGAGCGCCCGGCCGTCGGCAGCAGTTGCAGTTGGACCGAGAACAGCAAGATCAGCATGATGCCGACCCAAAAAGTCGGCGCAGCCATGCCAACGAGCGATACGCCCTGCACCAACCGATCCACAAGGGTGCCGGGCCAGATCGCCGAGACGATGCCAGTGCTCATGCCCACAAGCACTGCGAACACGATCGCTGCCAGCGCCAGTTCGACCGTCGCCGGAAAGCGGCTGAGCACAAGCTCGAGAACGGGGACGTTGAAGCGGTAGGAAACCCCCAGATCGCCTTGGACCGCCTTGGAGAGAAAGATCAAGTACTGGGTGACGGGGTCGCGGTCCAGCCCGAGGGCCTCCCGATACGCTTGCCGGTCGGCGCTCGAGACTTCAGGCGGCAAGAGCAGGTTGACAGGATCGCCAATCAGGTTGGTGATGGCAAACACGATGACCGAGACGCCCAGCACGCACAGTAGCGCGTGCCAGAGTCGCCCCAAAAGATAGCTCAGCATGGCTGCGCCGACCCTTGCGCGCCGACGGCCTGGCCGGCGCCCAGCCCATGCCCGCTACCTGTCATTTCTGCCAAGAAGCATCCCAGAACTTGAACCAGGTGTCGCCAGGGGCTGGGGTCCAGTTGAGCTTGTCCTTGACCCCCATCACGATCTTGCTCTCCCACAGGAAGATGTGCGAGGCATCCTCGTGCAGCAGCCGGTCAATCTTCTGGAAATGGGCGTTGCGCTGCTTGGTGTCGATGATCGCCATGGACTCGTCGATCAACTTGTCAACCTGGGGGTTGGTGTAGAAAGACCAGAATGCTTTGGTGTGCACGCCGAAGATCATCAAGCCCTCGGGATCAAAGATGGTGTTGCCAAACTCCTGGTAGCTCATGGGGTAGTACTTTTTGCCCAGGTCGCCCACCCACTTGGAGGACTCCCACAGCTTGAGATCCACATCGACGCCAATCCCCTTCAAGCTGTTGGCAATGGCCAGCGAAATGTCCCTGTCCAAGGTGTAGCGGCCGACCGAGCCGTACATCTCGACCTTCAGACCGTTGGGATAGCCCGCTTCGGCGAGCAGCTTGCGCGCCATGGCCGGGTCATAGGGGTAGGGCTTGAGCGTCGGGTCTGGGGGGGTGATCGAGGGCACCAGCGCGCCGGCCACCTGGGTGGCCTGGCCCCTGAGCACGCCCTTGATGATAGCCTGCTTGTCAATTCCGTAGTTCAGGGCCTGACGCACCTTGAGCTTGGTGACCGGGTTGTCCTTGCCGTCCTTGACGTTAAAGACCACCCAATACACCGCGCCGGTCGGATGGGACACGGCCTTGACGTCCTTGAGCGCCTCGATCCGCTCCATCAGGGGCGGCGGCATTTCAGTGGCGATGTCCACGCGGCCGGTCTGCAGCTCGGCCAAGCGCACCGCATCTTCGGGAATGGTGCGATAGACGAGGTCCTTGACCTTGGGCACGTTGGAGCGGTGCAGCTCATTGGCCTCAAGCTCGATAAACTCGTTGATCGAGCGCGACTTGAATTTGAAAGGGCCCGAGCCAATTGGCCTGCGGGCAAAGCCTTCTTCGCCCACCGATTCAAAGTACCTGCGCGGAATCACCCAGCCGGCAAAGGCCAGCTTCTTGAGGAAGGCGCCGTCACGCTCCTTGAGCTTGACCACGATCGTGTCTGGGTTGGCAATGTCGACCCTCTCGATCGCTTTGAGGAAGCTGGCCATCGGGTTCTTGGTGGCCGGGTTGGTGGCACGGTCCATGCTGAACTTGACGTCATCGGCCGTCATGGTCGAGCCATCGTGAAAGCGCACGCCACGGCGCAGCTTGAAGGTGTAGGTCAGGCCGTCGCTGGAGATGTTGACCGACTCTGCCAAACCGGGCACCAGTTCTGCACGCGAATCGCGGACGAACAGCGCCTCGAACATGTTGGCGTTGAAGGTGTGGTTGTAGCGGTTATTGGACCGCATCGGATCGAGCGTGCCCGGCTCGGAGGGCACCGCGATCGTGATCTTGCCCGTCGGAACAGCATAGGCAGCTGGTGACAGGAGCGCGAGCAATAGGGTGGACCGCAACAAAAGCTTTGCGGTGAGGCGGAAGGACATGGCGGCTCTCCAGGTGGCGGGTTGCGGAACAAGCGCGCCTGAGGGTCGGGCTCGACCCTCAGGCAAACAGTCTGTCAGGTACATCCTACGAAGATGTGGGAGCAGGGTCTTGCGTTAACTGGCTGGCGCGGTACTCGCGATCCCTAGCAAAACCGGGCTTCGCGGGTGTAGGTGGCGATGTCGGCCTGGCTCATCCCCACCTGCTGGGCGCACTGGCGCAGGTCGGCCCAGGTGGCGGCCTCAATCGCGATGGCCTGGGCGCGCTCCTGTCGCCTCTGCAATTCGGGCTCGCCGGCGATGCGCACCCGGTCGTGGCCCGGCGCCACCGGAGACAGGCGCACCCATTGAATGAACGACTCCATCTCCCGGTGAAATCCATCGCCGGCCAGGCGGGCCGGATCAATCAGGATGGACAGCATGTTGTTGTAGATGCCGTCGACATGCGTGGGCGCGTGCAGGGTTGCACCGCCGGTCAACGCGCCGCCGAGAAGCTCGCACACCAGGGCCATGCCAAAGCCCTTGTACCCGCCAAACGAAAGCATCGCGCCGAGCTTGCCCGCGGCATCGGCTTCGAACATCACGCGCGGGTCCTGGGTGGGGCGACCCGCGCTGTCGATCAGGGCGTCCGGCGGCACCGGCCTGCCCGATTGCATCGCGACCCGCACCTTGCCCAGCGCAAGCTTGGTGGTTGCAAAGTCGAGGATGATCGGCGCGTCCTTGCCCCTCGGAACACCGACGCAAAACGGATTGGTCGCAAAGCGCGCGTCTGAGCCCGCATACGGCGCAACCAGCGGCCAGAGCAGGGCATTGACGAAATGGATGGACACCATCCCAGCGGCGGCGCAGTCCTCGGCCCACTGGCCAATGCGGCCCAGGTGGTGGCTGTTGCGAAGCGCCACCAGCGCCATCCCCTGCTGGCGCGCGCGCTCAATGCCCAGTTGCATGGCCTCATGCCCGATCACCTGGCCGTAGCCCATCTGGCCGTCGACCATCAGCATCGCGCCCATGTCGCCGGTCACCTGCGCGCCACGGTTAAGGGCCAGGGCGCCAGAGCGGATGTACTTGACGTACCAGGGCATCATGCCTACGCCGTGCGAATCGTGGCCCGACAGGTTGGCAAGCACCAAGTTGCGGGCCACCCGCTGGGCCTCTGCGTCGTGGCTGCCCGCGGCGCAGGCGATGGCCGCGATGTAGCCGGTCAGGGCCTGCGGATGGATCTGGACGTATTCAGAGGTCATGCGGCGTCCAATCGCGGTCGCGGACGGCAAAGTGCTTGAAGGGCGAGCTCCTGTCAGCCCAGGGCCCGCTCGGGATGCTCGAGAAGGTCGGCCAAATCATTGATGAAGCGCACCGCCTCGGCCCCGTCGATGAAGCGGTGGTCAAAGCTCAGGCTGGCGGTGAGCATGGGCCCGGCCGACAGCAAACCCTGGATCACGCGAGGCCGGTCGACGATGCGCGAGACCCACAGCGTCGCCGTCTGGGGCGGGTTGATGATCGGCCGCGTGGAGAGCATGGTCGCGCGCTCCATGCCGCCCGTGCTCGAGACCGTGAAGCTGCCGCCGCTCAGCTCGGACAACAGGAGTTGGCCCTCGCGCGCGCGGCGGGCTTGGTCATCCATGGTTCTGACAAGGTCAAACAGCAGGCGTTGGTCGGCGCCGTAGACCACGGGCACCACCAGCCGATCGGCAGCGGCCACCGCGATGCCCAGATCGGCCGACTCGCGCAGCAGCAGCTCCTGCGTGTCTTCGTCGATCGTCGCATTGACGCGTTCGTGGCGCACCAGCGCGGCGGCAACGCACTTGGCAATGAGATGCAAGGGCGAAAGCTTGAGATCGTGCAGCTGGGCTTGTGGTGCCAGAATAGACTGCAGCCGCAGCAGCCCGTCACCCGGGACCTCAAAGGTGGTGGTGGTGGTGACGCTGCGCTGGACCGAGCCATGCAGGTTGCGCGCCGAAGTCAGGCGAGCGCCGGCCAGCCGCTCGCGCCGCAGGGTGCGCCCTGGCGTATGCCCTGGCATGCGAGCCGGCGTGCGTGCCGTGACGGGCTCGGGCGCGGCCGGCGCAGCAGCGGCAACGGGTGCCAAACGCCCCGCCGCCTCGACGTCGGTGCGCAGGATGCGCCCTCGGGGTCCAGAGCCTGCGACCTGTGCCAGGCTCACGCCGAGTTCGCGCGCGAGGCGGCGCACCGAAGGGCCTGCCGCGAAATACCCTTCCTCGGACTTGTTCGCCTCGCCGGACGCAGGCCCCGGCGCCGACGGCACGGCCGAATCTGCGGCCGCATCCGGGCCCGGGTGCGCTGCGGCGGCCACCGCCGCAGCAGAGGCGTCCTGCATTTCCAGCACCATGATCACGGTGCCGACGGTGATCACATCGCCCACCGCGCCGTGCAGCGACACCACGGTGCCCGAGCGCGGAGAGGGCAGGTCGACAGCGACCTTGTCCGTGTTCATGACGGCGACATCTTGCCCTTCCTTGATGCGCTGCCCAGGCTGCACAGACCACTGCAGCAGCTCGGCCTCGTGGATGCCCTCCCCGATGTCGGGCAGCTTGAACTCGAACTTCATATTTGGAACTCCATGGTGCGCGCAATGCCCGCACGAATCCTGCGCTCGTTGGGCCTGTAAAACTGGTCCGCGCCGGCATAGCCGTAAGGAAGGTCTGGGGGGGCCACGCGCTCGATCGGGCAGTGCAGGTAACCAAAGGCTTTTTGCTGCACCATGGCCGCGATCTCTCCACCAAAGCCCCCGGACACGGGTGCCTCGTGCGCGATCACCAGGCGGCCGGTCTTGCGCACCGAGGCGAGGATGGCGTCTTCGTCGTAGGGAACGAGCGAGCGCAAGTCGATCACCTCGATGTCCCAGCCTCGCTCTTGCTGCAGCGCCTGGGCCACGCCCAGGCAGTCGTGCCGCAGCGGCCCCCAGGTGAGCAACGTTAGGTCCCGGCCGGCGCGCACGATATCTGCCTGGCCCAGCTCCACCGCAATGCCGTTGTCCTCGACCTCGCCGCGCAGCGAACGGTACAGCGGCACCGGCTCGAGGATCAGCACCGGATCGGGGTCGCGCGCGGCGGCGAGCATCATGCCGTAGGCGTCGCGCGGTGTGGCGGGCACGATCACCTTGATGCCACCCCCATGGAGGTAATAAGGCTCGGGGCTCTGAGAGTGCCAGAAGCCGCCGCGGATGCCGCCGAAGGAGGGCGCGCGCACCACCATGGGCACGGTGTACATGCCACCAGTGGCCCACCGGTACTTGCTCGCGCAGAACATGATCTGCTCGAAGGCGTCGTGGATGAAGCCCGAAAACTGGATCTCCACGATGGGCTTGAGCCCGTACAGGGCCATGCCCACCGCATGGGCGGCAATGCCCTTTTCGTCCAGCGGGGTGTCGATCACGCGGTGGCTGCCAAAACGCAACTGCAGGCCCTCTGTGGTGCGGAAGATACCGCCTTCGGTGCCGACATCCTCGCCCAGCAACACGACCTCGGGGTCACGCTGCAGTTCATGGGCCATGGCGGCGTTGAGCGCCTCCAGTACGGTCATTTGTGCCATCTCAGGCCTCCCCCGCCAGGTCTGCCAGCATCTGCGCGCGCTGCTCTTGCAGCGATCGCAGGGGTTGCGCGAACACATCGTCGAACATCTCGGCCGGCGCGGTCTGGCGCATGGCCTCGGCCGTGTGCACCGCTTCGTCAAGCTGCAACTCCAGCGCTGCCAGAAACTGCTGCTCTTCTTCGGCCGTCCAAAAACCGCGCCGTTCCAGGTATTTGCGAAAACGCGGGATCGGATCCCAGCGGCGCCAAGCCTCGGCCTCTTCACTGCGGCGGTACAGGTCCGGGTTATCCGACGAGGTGTGCGGGCCCAGCCGGTAGGTCACCGTCTCAATCAGCGTGGGGCCCAGCTCGCGGGCTTCGTCCCGGGCCTGGCGCGTGACGCTGTAGACCGCCAGAGGATCGTTGCCATCGACCCGGAGGTTGCGCACGCCGTAGGCATCGCCTTTTTCAGCGAAGGTGGCCGATGCGGTCTGGCGGTCGTTGGGCGTGGACACCGCCCAGCCGTTGTTCTGGCACAAAAAGACGATGGGCGGGTTGTGGATGCCCGCGAAATTCATGGCGCTGTGAAACTCGCCGCGCGAGGTGGCACCGTCACCAAAGTACACGATGAAACGGGTGTCATCTCCCTTGATTTTGGCCGCCCAGGCCGCCCCGGCCGCGTGGGGAATGTACGAGCCCACGATAGTCATGCAGGGCACGATGTTCAGGCGTCGGTCGCCCAGCAGCAAAGGCAGTCGGCGGCCCTTGAGCGGCTCCTCGGCGCGACCAAAAAACTGTGCAAAAAGCTGCAGCAACGTCGCGCCACGCGCAAGCATGGTGCCAGGCTCGCGCGAAGCCATGAAGATCCAGTCGGAGGGCTCCATGGCCATGGTGGAGGCGGTGTGTGAGCCTTCTTGCCCGCGCGACGGAATCCAGAAATCGATGCGTCCGGAGCGCTGCAGCTTCCAGCCGCGCGCGTCAATGGCGCTGACCGTCAGCATCGTGCGGTACATCTTGAGAAGCGTCTGCTTGGGCAGATCGGGGTCGGGCAGATCGCCGGCCAGCGCGCCATCGGCGTCCAGGACCTGGCGGATGCCCAGCTCGCGCGCGCGCTCGAGCACCGGCCCCACGCAGGGGCGCGGATTGCCAGTGAAGGTCGCCGGGGGAGTGTCTTTGGAACTCACGAAAGTCTCCTGTCCTTGGGCAGAGACGGCCTCCACCCGCGCAGCGCTGGCAGTGCAGGGCTTGCGATGCCCGACGGTACACAGTTCGGGGGGCCGAGTCTTGCGCGAACTGGCTGAGGCGCGCTGGCCTGGGGTTTGGGAAACCCCTTACCCCAGCCAGGCGACAAAGCCTCACACTTAGGGCACCTATAACGACATCGGAGGGGACACAGATGATGGAGCGGCAACACGCCTGTCACGGGTCATCTCGTGCCACTGAAATCCATTCGGGGCGACTTCTGTGGATCACCGCGGATCGGATTTTTTACGCCGGGCCGCTGGCCACATCGTCGGTGCGCACCATGGGTTGCTGGAACTTGTACGCAGCGGTCCGAGGGGAGATTGCGGTGCGCCTGGCCGATGGCCCCTGGCAAAGCACCCGTCTGGCCGTCGTGGCGCCCTACCAGCCCCACCAGGTCAACACGCACTCCCAGGCCGTCTACTCCATCAAGCTTGAGGCCGAAAGCGTCGATCCCAGGGGCCTGCCGCCAGAGCTTTTGCCGGGGGGCTCCAGCCCGGCCCTGCTTGCGCATCTGCGCGCCTGCTGCGACAGGCTGTGCGGCGAAGGCGCCGACCCAGACCTGTTGTCTCTGGACTTCGACTCGCTCTTTTTCGGCCAGGCCTTACCACGCCGCGCGCTGGATAGCCGCATCGAATCGGTTCTTGCGCACATCAAGGCCCAACCCAACGGTAGCCTGAGCGCCGAGGAATGCGCGCAGTCTGTGCATCTTTCGTTTTCACGCTTTCTTCACCTGTTTAAGCAGGAGGTGGGCGTTCCCTTCCGGGCCTTTCGCACCTGGAAGCGCGCCCGCAGCCTGCTGCACTACATCAACCGCGAAGCCAGCCTGGCAACCGTCGCCCTGGACACCGGCTATCCAGACTCGACCCACTTCAGCCACTCCATCCGGCACATCTATGGTGCCCGTCCCAAGGAAATGTTTGCCGCCTCACGCATGCTGCCCATCTACGGCCAGCGGGTCTCGCCCGCTGCGCCGGCAGGGCTGGCAGACCGCTAGGGACAGCCAGCGCGACCCAACCCTCGGCATCGGCCCCGAAACCACCGCACGCCTGGACGCGCAGCTGATGGGGGCTGGTCAGCAGCGATTCCGCCGTCAAATTAACCATGCAAAACGAGGATCATGATCCTTATAATGCATGAATGTTTGTTCGCCACCTCCAAGCCGCCGTTGAAACCGCGCTGTCGGATTACCCTGCAGTGGCCCTGCTCGGCGCGCGCCAGGTGGGCAAGACCACGCTGGCGCGGCAGATCGAGCAGGTAGAGTTTTTGCGCCCGGCCGTGTATCTGGACCTTGAGCGCCCCAGCGACCGACAGAAGCTCACCGATGCCGAGGCTTATCTGTCGCTGCACAGCCAGCAGCTGGTGATTCTGGACGAGGTGCAGCACATGCCCGAGGTGTTTCCGGTGCTACGCAGCCTGATTGACCAGGGCCGCCGCAGCCGCCCGTCGTCAGGGCGCTTTCTGCTGCTGGGCTCAGCCAGCGGCGAACTGCTACAACAGTCGGGCGAAAGTCTGGCCGGGCGCATCGCATATCTTGAGTTGGCGCCGCTGCATACGCTGGAAGTAGGCGCCCAACAGCAAAACACCCTGTGGCTGCGCGGCGGATTCCCGAGCAGCCTGCTGGCCAGCAGCGACGTCAAAAGCATGGACTGGCGGCGCAACCTCATCAGCACCTACCTGGAGCGCGAACTGCCGGGCTACGGCTCGCGCCTGCCGGCCCAAACCCTGCGTCGCTTGTGGACCATGCTGGCCCATCTGCAGGGCGGCTTGCTCGACGTGTCGCAACTGGCCAAAGGTCTGATGATCGACACCAAGACCGTGCACCGCTACCTGGACATGCTTGGTGACCTGATGCTGCTGCGCAAGCTGATGCCCTGGCACAGCAAGCTGGGCAAGCGCCTGATCAAGTCGCCCAAGCTGTATGTGCGCGACAGCGGCTTGTTGCACGCGCTGCTGGGCCTGAGCAGCCTTGACGCCCTGATGGCGCACCCGGTGGTGGGCAACAGCTGGGAGGGCTTCGTGATCGAAACCCTGATCAATGCGGCGCCGCGCGATGCGCCGCATGGCTTTTACCGAAGCAGCAATGGCGCCGAAATCGATCTGGTCATCGACAACCCGCCCCAGGGCCTAATGGCCATTGAAGTCAAAAAAAGCCCGAGCGCCAAACCCCGTCGGGGCTTCTACAGTGCCTGCGAAGACCTGCAACCGACGCACCGGCTTATGGTCCATGGCGGAAGCGATGACGAGGCTTACCCGGTGGGCGACGGGGTAATGGCCGTGAGCTTGCGCGGCTTGGCGCAGCGCCTGCAGCGCGGTGCCGCGCAGGGTTAAGTACCGTCACGTACAGACGGGTCATGACTCGTGAGCGGGACATTCGCCATCAACTGATGCCTAGACCCGATCGGGCCGCGGCTGAGAGTTTCGCAGCTTATCGACCTCAGCGACCGCCAATAGCGCTTGGCTTTGATGTTGTCGACGATCTCCCAGTGAAGGTTATCTACACATTAGCGCGTGCAAGGATCAACCTTGACACCGAAGCCTTAGGGAAGGTCTAAAAAACCCCGTCACCGCGCAGCGACGTGGCGATCCACCAGCCTCTGATTGATCGACGTTTTTTGGATTGCCACGCTTCTGTCATTGCGATGAGCGAAGCGACGTGGCAATCGCAATGACAAGAGGGACTGATGCAGACCGTCCCTAGAGGCCGCCCAGCCCAAACCCTAAAAACTCGACCCCGGCGTGGCCAGAAAAGCTCGTTCCTCGGGGGAGGATGTTCGGCCCAAGATCTCGTTGCGGTGCGGGTAGCGGCCGAAGCGGTCGATGATGGCTTTGTGCCTGAGCTCAAACTGGTGGCTGTCTTTTGACGCGCGCTCCTTGAACAGCACATCGGCCACTTCGTGGATGCGCCTCGATTCGCTGTGCATATAGGGCATGTACAAAAACGCGCGCTCGGCTTGGCCAAGGGCCAAGTCATCGCCGGCTGCGACGGCAGTCTGGGCCAGTGCCAGGGCCAGCGGGTCGGCCTCAAAGGCGCTGCGCTGGCCGCGGTAGATGTTGCGCGAGAACTGGTCGAGCACGATCACCTCGGCCAGGCGTCCGCGCGGATCGGCGCGCCACTCAAACAGCTCGCCCTGACAGGCTTGCCGATGCAGCGGGCCAAAACGCTCGGCCATCAGGCGGTCAAAAGCGGGGTCGACCTTCCACCATTGGGCGGGGGTGACTTCATGAAACCAGAACTGCAAGACGGCTTGGGGCACAGTGGGGGCAATCATTTCAAGGATCATGCCAAGATCGTTATAGGAGCGGATGATCGCAGGCACAAGCGGGCGTGTCCACGCGCGGGGCCTTGCCGGGCGGGCCGGGTGTGTGAGAATCGCCGCGCCCCCTGCGCAGGCCGCGCGCCAAACGCCGCTGGCAGCCCATCCACCCCTCGCCCCGACCCAAGATGAACCTGCTCAAGCCCCTCAAACTCCTGCTGCTGGCCGCAACGCTGGTCCTTGGCGGGTGCGCCTCGACCAACTACGGCGACGAGCAGTACCGCTTGCGCATGGCTATTGCCGGCAAGGACATCATCTGGGTGCCCTCCAAGCTCGACATGGTGCACAAGATGCTCGATGCGGCCCGGGTCACACGGCAGGACATCGTCTACGACCTGGGCTCGGGCGACGGCATCATCCCGATCGAGGCGGCGCGCAAGTACGGGGTGCGCGCCGTGGGCATTGAGTACAACCCGGACTTGGTGGCGCTGTCGCAGCGCAACGCCAAACGGGCGCAGCTTGAAAGCCTGGTGACCTTCAAGCGCGGCGATATCTTTGTGGAAGATTTTTCAGAGGCCACAGTGGTCACCCTCTACCTCGGTGAAGCCCTCAACGCCAAGCTGATGCCGCGCCTGCTCGCGATGCGGCCGGGCACGCGGGTGGTGTCCAACATTTTCCGCATCGAGTCCTGGACGCCAGACCAGATTATTCGCAGCGAATCGGGCGAGCAGGCCTTTTTGTGGACCGTGCCAGCCCGCATCGAGGGGCGCTGGAGCTTTGCCGGAGCGCCGGACCTGCCCAACCTGTCGATGCAGGTGCGCCAGAAAAAGCAGTTTTTTGACGCCCAGGTTTTTGCGGGCGGCAGCCGCATCGCGCTCATTGAAGACAGCAAGATCGCCGGCAGCCGACTCAGCCTGGACTTTGCGCGGGGCAACACACGCTACCAGCTCCAAGGCGAAGTCCAGGGCCAGCGGTTCACGGGCTTGCTCAACGGCCGCATCCCCGTGACCGGCACGCTCAGTCCCTAAATGCGTCGCCCGGTGGTGGGGCCATGGTAACGACCCCGTAATGCCGCGCACAAACGCTGTGTGAGAATGCAAAGCCCCAACACAGGAGACTTGCCTATGCCCAGCCGCGCCACCAAGATCGTTGCCACCCTCGGGCCGGCCAGCAGCGATCCGGACCTGCTGGAGAAAATGATCGTCGCCGGCGTCAACGTGGTGCGGCTCAATTTCAGCCACGGCAAGGCAGAAGACCACATCGAGCGGGCCCGCCTGGTGCGCGAGGCGGCGCAGCGCGCCGGCCGCGAGGTGGCCATCATGGCCGATCTGCAGGGGCCCAAGATCCGGGTGGGCAAGTTTGCCCAGGGCAAGGTCATGCTGGTGGCCGGCGAAAAGTTCATCCTCGACGCGTCGCGCACAGAGCCCGGCGATCTGCAGGGCGTGGGCCTGGACTACAAAGAGCTGCCGCGCGACGTGAAGGCCGGCGATGTGCTGCTGCTCAACGACGGGTTGATCGTGCTCACCGTCAATGCGGTCAAAGGCGAGCAGGTGCACACCACGGTCAAGCTCGGGGGCGAGCTGTCCAACAACAAGGGCATCAACAAGCAAGGTGGCGGCCTGACCGCGCCGGCGCTGACCGCCAAGGACATGGAGGACATCAAGACCGCCATGAGTTTCCAGGCCGACTACGTGGCCGTGAGCTTTCCCAAAAACGCCACCGACATGGAGATGGCGCGCCAACTGTGCAACGTGGCGGCGGCGGCCTACAAGCACAAGCCCGGGCTGATCGCCAAGATCGAGCGGGCCGAGGCGATTCCGCGGCTCGAGGAAATCCTGCGCGCCAGTGACGGCATCATGGTCGCGCGCGGCGATCTGGCGGTCGAGGTCGGCAATGCCGCAGTGCCGGCGCTGCAAAAGCAGATGATCCGCATGGCCCGCGCCGACGACAAAGTGGTGATCACCGCCACGCAGATGATGGAGAGCATGATCGTCAACCCGGTGCCCACGCGCGCCGAGGTCAGCGACGTGGCCAACGCGGTGCTCGACGGCACCGATGCGGTCATGCTCAGCGCAGAGACCGCCGCCGGCAAGTACCCGCTGGAGACGGTCGAAGAGATGGCCAAGATCTGCCTGGAAGCCGAGAAGGCCAGCGGCCACGAGATCGACGCCGACTTCACGGGCAAGACCTTTCAGCGCATCGATCAGTCGATTGCCATGGGCGCGCTGTTCACGGCCCAGCATCTGGGTGCCAAGGCCATCGTGGCGCTGACCGACAGCGGCTCGACCGCGCTGTGGATGAGTCGGCACGATATTCGCACCCCGATTTACGCGCTCACGCCACGCCTGAGCACGCAGCGCAAGATGGCGCTGTACCGCAATGTGCGGCCGCTGCTGATGGACACCTCAGCCGATCGCGACACCGCCCTCATGCAGGCCGAAGGTCACCTGCTCAAGCGTGGCATCGTGCAAGGCGGCGACATCTACGCCATCACCTGCGGCGAGCCCATGGGCGCGCCCGGCGGCACCACCATGCTCAAGATCTGCCGGGTGGCCTGATCGGGCCGGGCTTGATCGATGGCGCGATCGCGCCGAGGGCGGCGCTCCCACAGTCTGGAGGCCCATGGCCGGGCGCTGCGCTTACGGATTCACGCGCACCCAAACAATTTGCAAGATCGGTCTATTGATTTTGATAGAATCGCCTGGTATTTTGTAGTTGCGCCATGAACCCTGTTTTTGAACGCCCCTTCGTGGCCGATTTGCTGCAGCGCTTGCAGGGACAGCCGCGCCTGATCCAGGTGCTCACCGGGCCTCGCCAAGTCGGCAAAACCACGGGGGTGCGCCAGCTCATGGCGCAATGCGGCTGGCCGGCCCACTACGCCAGCGCCGACGATGTGCTCACCAGTGACAGGAGCTGGCTGCTGCAGCAATGGCAGCAGGCTTTGCTGCTGGGCAACGACGCCCTGCTGGTGATCGACGAAATCCAAAAAGTGCCCAACTGGTCTGAGACCCTCAAAGCCCTGTGGGACCAACAGCCGGCCCGGCTGCGGGTCTTGTTGCTGGGCTCGAGTGCCTTGCAGATTCACACCGGGGTCAGCGAAAGCCTGGCCGGGCGCTTCGAGCTGCTGCGGGTTCACCATTGGACATTCGCCCAATTGCAAGCGGCCTTTGGCTACGACCTGCCGCGCTATCTGGCCTTCGGCGGCTACCCTGGCGCGGTGGCGCTCGAGGGCAGCCCCGACCGCTGGTATGCCTACATGAAAGACGCGATCGTCGAGGCCGTTATCGGCAAGGACATCCTGCAAAGTCGCACGGTGGCCAAGCCGGCGCTGTTTCGCCAGGCGTTTGAAATCCTGTGCGCCTACCCGGCGCAGGAGATCAGCTACACCAAGCTGCTCGGGCAATTGCAGGACGGTGGCAATACCGATCTGATCCGGCACTACATCGAGCTCTATGGCGCAGCCTTCTTGCTCCATGCCTTGCAAAAGTACTCGGCCAAGACTTGGCTCTCGCGCAGCTCGAGCCCCAAGATGCTGCCGGCTTGCCCGGCGCTCTACAGCTTGGTCGCCGGTGTCTCGGTGGCCACCGACGCCGAGCAGCGCGGTCGCGCCTTCGAGCTGGCGGTGGGGGCCGAGCTTATGCAGCAGCCCGGCCAGCTGTTTTACTGGCGCGAGCGCAACGACGAGGTGGACTTCGTGCTCCAGTACCCAGACCGGCTTTACGCGATCGAGGTCAAGTCAGGCCGCAAGAAGTCGGGCCGAGGGCTGGAGGCTTTTTGCCGGCAGGCGCCCCAAGCGCTGCGCGTCATCGTCACCCCGGACAACTTTGCCCACTTCTCGCAAGATCCACGGGCCTTCATGGCACAAGTCGGCATCTGAGGCCCTGGGCCACGCGCTGTCATGCGATGTCAGGCGATGTCAGGCGGCGATACGGGCCAGTAAAATCGCGCCCAGTTACCAACCGGTTACCAATCCGGCTGGGCTGACTTCCAACCCTCCCTTCAGGACAGCACCATGGCCCTCGTTTCCATGCGCGAGTTGCTCGACCACGCGGCCGAGAACCACTACGGCATTCCCGCTTTCAACGTCAACAACCTCGAGCAGGTGCAGGCGGTCATGACCGCAGCCGACGAGGTGGGCGCGCCCGTCATCTTGCAAGCCAGCGCCGGGGCGCGCAAGTATGCTGGCGAGCCCTTCATCAAGCACCTGATCCAGGCAGCGGCCGAGCAGTGGCCGCATATTCCACTGGTCATGCACCAAGACCACGGCACCAGCCCCAAGGTCTGCCAAGGCGCGATCTCGCTGGGCTTTGGCTCGGTGATGATGGACGGCTCGCTCATGGAAGACGGCAAGACACCGGCCTCATTCGACTACAACGTCGACGTCACGCGCAAGGTGGTCGAAATGGCGCACCAGGTCGGCGTGACCGTCGAGGGCGAGCTCGGCTGCCTGGGCAACCTGGAGACGGGTGAGGCCGGCGAGGAAGACGGCATTGGCGCCGAAGGCAAGCTCGACCACAGCCAAATGCTCACCGACCCGGAAGAGGCGGCCGTGTTCGTCAAGGCCACCCAGCTCGACGCCCTGGCCATTGCGATCGGCACCAGCCACGGCGCCTACAAATTCAGCCGCAAGCCCACCGGCGACATTCTCGCGATCTCGCGCGTCAAGGAAATTCACAGGCGTATTCCCAACACCCACCTGGTGATGCACGGCTCATCGAGCGTGCCCGAAGAGTTGCTGGCGCTGATCAACCAGTACGGCGGCAAGATGAAAGAAACCTACGGCGTGCCGATCGAAGAGATACAAGAGGCCATCAAGCACGGCGTGCGCAAGATCAACATCGACACCGACATCCGCCTGGCCATGACCGGCGCAGTGCGCAAGTTTCTGGCCGAAAACCCCGACAAATTCGACGCCCGCGAATGGCTCAAGCCCGCCCGCGAAGCGGCCAAGCAAGTGTGCAAGGCGCGCTACCTGCAGTTTGGCTGCGAAGGCCAGGCCACCCGCGTCAAGCCCCAAGGCGTGCAAGTGATGGCCAGCAAGTACACGCGCGGGGAGCTGGCGCAAGTGGTGCATTAAAGGGCGGCAAGCTTCGTCCGGGATAATCAAAAGCCCGCTGCCCGTCAGCGGGCTTTTTCTTTGTGAGCACCCGACCATGACCGACGCCCTGCACACCTCCGCCCTGACCTCTTTGCCCCTGCTGGCGCGCGGCAAGGTGCGCGACAACTATGCGGTGGGCAGCGACCGGCTGCTGATGGTAGCCAGCGACCGGCTCAGTGCCTTTGATGTGATTCTGGGCGAGCCGATTGCCGGCAAGGGCAAGATCCTCACGCAGATGGCGCTGTTCTGGTTCGACAAGCTCGGCGACCTGTGCCCCAACCACCTGACCGGCCAGGCCCCCGAGAGCGTGGTCGCGCCCGATGAGCAGGCGCAGGTCGAGGGC
>Ga0164292_10001027_pt1 | contig 22273 bp, 16 predicted proteins | sample GEODES117metaG_FD_111486 | JGI IMG/M metagenome (GOLD analysis project Ga0164292, IMG submission 111486) | Eutrophic lake water microbial communities from Lake Mendota, Wisconsin, USA - GEODES117 metaG | ecosystem: Environmental > Aquatic > Freshwater > Lake | place: USA: Lake Mendota...
TGAAACTAAACAAGGAACCCAACAGAATGATTTAGTTACTCAGGCCAAAAACTTACGATATATTTCTGACGTTGATGATTCAATTGATGCGTTTGGAGAAAGTTTCGTATCAAATTTTGCAACGCTTTTGCCGCAAGCAGAACAGATTGATAAAGCATTTTTAATTAAGAATGTTCTTCCATTGTACCTATCAAGAGGTAGTGAGAAGTCTTTCAGTTTGTTGTTTAGAATTCTTTATGGTGAAGAAGTTGAATTTACTTTGCCAAAAGACAATATTCTTAGAGCATCCGCTGGCGATTGGGTTGTTGAGAATGTTCTTAGAATTGACAATGATGTATATACCTCTTATGTTGGTGATGGTGAAACCACCACATTCTATTTGGCTCAGCAAGCACTTATAACAGACCTTCGTGTGTATGAAAATGGTGTTTTGTTGAATAGTGGATATACTGTACGTAAAGAAACTAAAAAGTTAATCTTTTATACCGCACCGCCAGTTGGCATGGTTATCAAAGTATATTATCCAAGCTTTGACTTTGACGCATTTAATTCCAGAAGAATTATTGGTACAACATCTGGTGCCAGTGCAATTGTTGAACGTGCCGCACCAAGGTTGATTACACAACAAACAGCAATTGAATTATACATCAATACCAAGAATTTAGATGGCACATTCCTAAATGCTGAAGAAATTACCTGTGAGATTATTGGTGATGATGGAACAACATTAATCACCATTGGTTCTAACACCATCTCTACTGTTAACCTAATCAATGTTATCAATGGCGGCGCAAGTTACAATATTGGCGACCAAGTTCCAATTAATGGTGGTGGTTTTACAACCAGAGCAGAAGCTGTAGTTGATTCTATTTCAACAGGTTTTGTGGACGTAATGAATGTCCGTTTTGGTGGTGCAGGATTCCAATCAGGTGATGATTTTAAAGGATTTGGTCCAGGTGGCACAGTTGTTACTGGTGCGATTAATACGGTTGACACAAGCGGTACACTTAGTCCAAACACATTCACCTTGTTTACTGATGTTATCTCGACATATTCTAGTATACAACTTTCAAATACAGATTATGGATTTCCAGCTAATGTAATTCCAACTGGTGAAAATGCAAGTACAAGAATTGTTGATGCGTTGTCCAGAACAACATTGACCTCATTAGGTCCAATCACCAATGTATCCATTCTTTCATCAAATTCATCAAGTAATACTATAACGTATAATGCTAATAGTCCTTTGGCTATTGCTAACACAAACGTTAGATTAAAAGACTTTGGTTCTTTAGGTAGAATCAGAATTAATGCTGGCGGCCAAGGTTATAAAAAAGGCGATGAAGTTGTCTTTGGTGCAAACCCACCATCAACAACAGGTGCAGGTGCTGCAGCTGCGGTAACTAACGTCAGTTCAACTGGTGCAATTACTAGGATTGAATTTGGTCCTTCCAGAATTCCAGGTACCGCAAACGCATCATCTGGTGATATTATAGTTACTGGTACTGGAACAAACTTCACATCTGATTTGTTCGTTGGTGACCAGATTATGATTAATTTGGAAGCTCGTTACATTAACAGTATCACATCATCAACATCATTCAATGTCAACGTAGCATTCACTAAAACATCCACATTTGCAAAAGTTGGTGTATATGACCGAGATTTAATTGGTGGCCAAGGTTACGTACAAGACAATTTCCCATCTATTACCATTTCTTCTGCAAACACATCAGCTGTAAATGCTAACGTGGAGATTGTTTCTATTATGGGTGACTCAGAGCTCATTAGTGGTAACACATCTACAGTTGTTGGCCAGATTCAATCAATTCGTGTTACTGACACCGGTTCAGGTTATGAGTTTTTGCCTGCGGTTGATTTATCACAGTCTGGAGATGGAACTGCGACTGCTGAGGCCGTAATTGAAAGGTCTTATGTTTCATTCCCAGGTAAATGGAATAGTTCAGAAGGTATTCTGTCCTCATTGGATAGAAAACTTGAAGGCCTAAACTATTACACGGACTTTGTTTATGTGACATCCGTACAAGTTGAATTCTCTAAGTATAGAGAGATTTTAAAAGGATTGTTACACCCAGCTGGTTTCAAACAGTATGCTGAATATCCAATTAACAGAACTATTGACACAAATATTAGTTTGTCTTCGGATAAACAAGTTTCTGTTTCCGGCAGAGTCAATGTCAATAGTTCAATTCACGTAACAGGTACTTTGACCAAATTTGTTACGGCCAACAGTCGTGGCATTCTAACAGTTGGTTCAAACATCTCTGTAAATAATCAAATCAGAACAGTTAATGCTATTACAAGTAATACATCTTTAACTGTATCCAGTGCATTTACAACCAATGCCAACTCACAATCTTTGATAATTGTAACATAAATATAGTTCATGGCAACAAATTACACATCAAAAAAACTACCTTTGAATAGCGCTGAGAGATTTAAAAACTCTTTTAGCGATACTACTCCATCAATTGAATACGTCTTCATTGGTGGCCACGTGGCATATGCTAATGAGGCATCTCCAGATTCAATCGTAGAAACCATCTCAAATGAAAAAGAAGTTTGGGACAATATGTTTGCAGCTAAGAAAGTTACTGCAAATGACGTAGAACATGTTATTCCAAGGGTCAACTGGACGGCAAACACAAAGTACCGCCAGTATGACGACACTATTGGCTTGGAAAACTTAATTACCGCAAACGTTAGTCAAAACTTGAAACCGATGTATGTCATTACTTCGACTAAAAATGTTTACAAATGTTTGTCTAATAATGCAACGGCTAATTCGACAGTTGAACCAACAGGAGACTATACCACTTCAAATGGTGTAATCTCAACAGCCGACAGTTATATTTGGAAGTACATGTTTAATGTTCGTTCTTCCAACAAGTTTTTAACTAACGATTGGATTCCAACACCAAGAAGGTCTGACACCGCTAGTACATTGTCTGACTATAGTTTAGATGATACGGGTGTGGTTGCTGGCGAATTGACAACTGTGGTTATTCAAACTGGCGGTACAGGTTATTACCATAACGTTATTACTTGTTCCGCATTTGGAACAGGTTGCACAATTCTTACATTGGCCAATACAACTAATGTTTCTTCCAACATGTCTGTTACAGGAACTGGTATTCCAGTTGGTGCTTTTATCTCCAACTTAGATTCACCAAACAATAAGATTACGTTGTCTTCTGCCACTACTGCTAATGGCGGTGGTGCCGCAACTGCAAACAACCTGTCAATCTCCACAAGAATTTACTTTGACGGAGATGGCACTTTGGCAGCTGCATCAGCAACTGTATCTAATGGTGCAATCAATAAGATTACAGTAACTACAATTGGTGCTGGTTATACGTATGCTAACGCCATCATCTTTGGTTCTGGAACTAATGCAAATGCTCGTTGTATCATTGCGCCAAAATATGGCCATGCAAAGAATCCAGTTAAAGACTTACTTGCTACTAATGTTATGGTTGCAAGTAAAATTGGAGAAGTTGATTCTACAGAAAGTGGTTTAATTTCTGTAGATACTGCTTTTAGACAATTTGGTTTGCTTAGGAACCCACATAAATATGGCGTTACATCAGTAGCAAATAATTCAACAGCAAATGCTGTTATTTCACAGGCGAGAACTATTACATTGACTGCGGGTTCATCATATTCCCTTAATGAGTATGTTTACCAAGGTGCTTCAGTAAATACAGCAACAGCATATGGTTATGTTTATTCTCAGACCTCTACTTCAGTTAAAATGACAAATACACAAGGAACATTTGTGGTTGGTGCTTCTTTAACTGGAACAACTTCAGGTGTATCGAGAACAATCGTTTCACAAATAAATCCAGAATTCGAACCGTATTCTGGTGACATTCTCTATGTTGAGAATGCGGCCAAAACTGATAGAGCAGATGGCCAAGCAGAAAATATTAAATTTGTAATACAGTTTTAAAGGCAATTTATGGCGCAGAACTATAATGTTAATCCCTACTATGACGACTACGATGAAACGAAACAGTTTTATCGTATCTTGTTTAGACCAGGTCGTGCAGTCCAGGCTCGTGAATTAACACAGTTACAAACATCACTACAAAAACAAATTGAGCGTTTTGGCCAAGGCATCTATAAAGAAGGTTCAATCGTTGTTCCTGGTGGTCAAGCTGTTGATAATAAGTACAACTATGTTAAATTGACGGCATCATATGGTGCTAATACTTCTGACACTAAAATTTCTTCGTTGATTAATGAAACGATTACAGGTTTAACTTCTAACGTAAAAGCTATTGTTGTTAATTCTATCAGTTCAACATCTGGTGGTGACCCATCAACCATTTACGTAAAATATACAGCATCACAACCATATTCTGGTGGTTCTAACACAGTCTTTCAGGCTGGTGAGTTAATTACCACACAATCAGGCAATGTGACATTACAAGTTGCAGCTACTACTCCAACTGGTGTAGCTACTGCGTTCTCTGTATCATCTGGTGTTATCTTCACTAAAGGTGTGTTTGCTTATTTTGACAATCAAACTTTGGTTGCAGGAAAATATGCTTTGGCTAACAATACTATTATTGGTTTCCAAGTAACAGAATCTACAACAACTTCTTCACAAGATACTTCACTACTTGACCCAGCTGTTGGTGCAAGTAACTATATTGCGCCTGGTGCCGACCGTTATAAAATTGCATTGGACTTGGCCACACGTCCTGTCACATTTAATGCTAACGATGACCCCAACTTCATTGAATTAATTAAAATTGAAAATGGTGAAGTCATTTCTCAGAACTTGGATCCACGATACAGTATCTTGGGTGACACATTTGCTAGAAGAACATATGACGAATCTGGCAACTACATTGTAAAACCTTACACCTTGAATATCATTAACCATTTGAAGAGCAGTAATGTCTCAAGTAATGGTTACTATGAGGCTGCTAATGGTGGTGATGATAACAAGTTAATGACTATCATTCAGCCAGGAAAAGCATACGTTCGTGGTTATGAAGTTGAGAACATTCGAACAAAATATACTATTGGAAATAAAGCCAGAGAATATGCTAACGTAAACAATGGTGTAGTTAGTACAACAATTGGTAACTATATCTACATCACTGGTTTAAGTTCAATTCCCGATTTGTCGTTGTTGCCATCTGTGTCATTCTATGACCAATATACTGTGACTGCTGGTTCTTCTAGTGGTACTGCAATTGGTACTGGTAAAATTAGAGCCATGGAATTCAGTTCTGGCACAGCAGGCACTACAACTGCAATTTACAAGTGCTGGTTATTTGACGTTTCTATGACGCCTGGTTATGTCTTTGAGCGTGATGTTAAACAGTTGTATGTTGACAATACTGGTTATGCAGATTTTACTGCTAACATTTCGCCAACACAAATTGCATTATCTGGTTCTGTTTCAACAACAAACGGAAGTAATGTAATTACTGGTGCTGCTACATTGTTTACCAATGAAGTAACAACTAATGATTTTATTTCAATTAACAGTATAAGTTATAGAATTACTTCTGTTACAAATGCTGTGAGTTTAGTGGTAGCTACTGCACCAACATCTAATCAAACTGGTATCATTGCATTTTACGATACAGCTGCATATAATGAAACACAATACTTGTCACATTTGTTTGAGTTGCCATATTCAACAATTAAAACTGTTGACCCAACAAACATTGAAACTTCTTATGATGTTAAGCGTTCATATGCAAGAACGCTATCTTCTAATACTGTAACCATTTCAGCTGGTACTGATGAGACCTTTGACAGTATCTCCACATCGTCTTACATCTTGGTTGTTAAGAGTGGTACAAACGCTGGTCAATATTTGAATCCAACAACTTTTGTGACACGAGCAGTTGGCGGCACTTCTGTTACTATTAACCTTGCTGCTTTGTCAAACTCGCCTGCCAATGTATCAGCCTATGCTACTGCTGACGTGGCACTTGTTGGCAAACTTACAAAGACAAATACTGCGGCAGACAAGAAAACTAAAACTTTGGTGTCTGGTGCCACAATTGATTATACCGATGCCAATACTGCTCAGGCAACTGTCGTGTCTTTAGGTAAGGCTGACGTCTATAAACTAACATCTGTAATGATGTCTCCAGATGCGTTTGGAACTGCGTATAACACGACAGGAGACGTTGACATTACTGACAGATATGAATTAGACAATGGCCAAAAATTAACGTATTATGGCCTTGGCAAAGTTAGACTGAAAACTGGTTCACCAAAACCAACTAACCCAATTCGTATTACCTTTGATTACTTTACCCATGGTTCTGGTGATTACTTTTCGGTAAACTCATATACTGGAATTGCCTATAAAGATATTCCTACATTTACCGATAACAGAAAAACTTACCAACTAAGAGATTGCTTGGACTTCAGACCAAGAATCAATGATGCTGGCACAGGATTCACTGGAGCTGGTGCTGTTGTAAACGACTTCATTGATCCATCTAGCGATGTTCTAACTGATTATTCTTATTACTTGCCAAGAACTGATAAGATTGTCCTCGATAAGAATGGCATATTTTCTATTGTTGAAGGTATTAGTTCTTTAAATCCTAAAGAGCCAAATGTGTCTGATGATACAATGCCTTTGTTTGTAATTAAACAAAAACCATATGTGTTTGATATTACTTCTGATATTGAAGTAACCACTATTGATAATCGTAGATACACAATGCGTGACATTGGTCGTATCGAAAACCGTGTTAAGAATTTGGAATATTACACAACATTGAATTTGTTGGAGAAAGATACACAGTCTTTACAGATTCAAGATTCAAATGGTTTTGACCGATTCAAAAATGGTTTTGTTGTAGATAACTTTGCTGGCCATGGTGTTGGTGATGTTTATAACCGTGACTATGGTGTTTCTATTGATTACACTAAGAAAGAATTGAGACCTCTTTCCAAAACACAATTTGTTCCGTTGCAAGAAATTAATTTAACAACACCAGCAAGAACTGCAAACAATTATGTTTTAACAAACGATTTGATTACTTTGCCATATACTGACGTTTCATACATTAAAAATGAAAAGGCAAGTAAGACAGAAAACATTAACCCATTTAGTGTTATCACATGGACTGGTTCTATCAAGTTGGATCCACCATCAGATATCTGGTTTAGTGAAGAAGAATTGCCGATGGTTGCTAAAAATGAAAATGGCAACTATGACCAATTCGGTGCTACCTCACAATCTAAGGGTACATATAATGCAGTTTGGGGTAATTGGAGAACCAACTATTACGGCAGCCAAAGAACAGACGATAGGACAGGTCTTGACTATGCTGTTTCAGAGGGACAAGATACTAAAACAAACAATGATTTGGTAACAAATTCTGCTCTTGTTCCAAAAATGCGCTCAGTGAAAATTACATTTACTGCTGAGGGCATGAAACCTAAGACAAGAGTTAATATATTCTTCGATAACATCAATGTTACAAACTATTGTAATAGCATCAATACAAATCCTATTGGCGCTAACTCTGCATTGGCCGCTGCAGCTACTGCAAACTCACAAAACTTGATTACTGATGAAACAGGTAAACTTACAGGTGAGTTCCATTACTTGGCTAATTTGTTTAACTTGCCAACTGGTGAATCAACGTTTGTTGTAACAGATTCTACAGCTGGTGGTACTGACTTTGAAACTTTTGCTGTTGCGAAATTTAATTCAAATGGCCAGTTGATTAAGAAACCGGTTCCAGCTCCACAAGTTATTTTGGAACCACCTCCAACTTATGTTGCATCGGCATATGTTCCTGAATATGTTGAACCAGATCCTGCTCCAGCTCCTGTGCCACCAACGCCAGATTATCTGGATGTGACTTATCGTTATGCCTTTGGCCGCAATCCTGCGCCTAGTGAAAAACAATATTGGTATGATTCTTTTTCTAAGCAAGTTACCAACAAAGGTTATGCAAGTATTAATGCTTTGATTAGCGCTTCTAGTGTTAATGGTGGCGCTTTTGTTGACGTTGGTGCAATTTCTCCTGACTTAATTACAATTGGCGATTATAATACAGCAGCTGCTGATTTGTATGCACTCACAAAACAAATTACTGATGCGGGTATTAGAAATAACGAACAAGGCAAAAATGGTGTTAATGGCATTACAGAAATCCATTTAAACAATGGCGGAACAAAAGAAGTAGCTTCTGATTTTACAGCTAAACAAATTACATATGCAATTGCAGCTATAAACGGTGCTGTACCTGAGGCAACTAATACAAGTAATTATTGGAAAGGTGATGCTCAGTCAGCTGTACTTACAACAGTTAAGGCAGAGCCAACTGCTGGTTATTCTTATGGTGCAAACTGTTTGTCTGCTGGTGGCATGGATCCATTAGCGCAATCATTCTTTATCAATACACCAATCTACTTGTCTAAACTTGATGTTTATTTCTCAAGTAAAGATGATACTATTCCAATGCGTGTTCAAATTCGCAAAATGGAAAACGGTGTTCCTGGTTCGTTTATTTTGCCATCATCTGAAGTTGTTGTTTATCCTACTAACATTAATACATCAACTGATGGTAGCACAGCAACATCAATTAGTTTTGGGAGTCCAGTATTCTTAGATTCTGGTGAATACGCTTTTGTTCTATTGTCCGATTCTATCAACTATAGAGTTTGGATTGCACAAGTTGGTGAATTCGACATTCTAACTAATGCATTTATTGCTGAACAACCATATATTGGTGTATTGTTCAAATCACAAAATGCTTCAACGTGGCAGGCTGACCAATTCCAAGATATGAAGTTTAATTTGTATCGTGCAGAATTTGATACGTCTGTAACTGGTGTTGTTGAGTTTAATGTTGATGATGAATATTATGACCAAATTTCTTTGGGTATTGACCCATTTGAAGTTTACGCAAACTCCAACATCATGCGTGTGATTCATCCAGCACATGGCCAAGTTACAGGTTCTTCAATCAAACTTAATGGTTTCCCATTAAATGGTAATCTGATTAATTCATCTGCTAACTCTAATTTCTTTGGTATCAATGTAAGTTCATTAAATGCTCAAACCTTTACAATTGATAATACAACATTAGACTCATACACAATTACATTGCCATCTAATGTGTCGAATGCTATTACGCAAACAACACGTACTGGTGGTGCTAGTATTCAAGTTTCTACAGACTTTGCATATGACACTTACTATCCTGTAATCTCTGCCGTTGTTCCATCCGGTACAACATTGGTTAATAAGATTAAGACAACCAGTTCATCCACGTATGGCGTTGATTCTGCATTTACTACAATTGCATTAGATGATGTAAACTTCAATTCTACTAAGACATTGGCAAGTAATGTGAATAAACAAGTTGCAATGAGCAACACTAATCCGTTTATTCATAGAATTGAATTCTCAACGTCTTCTAGCTTGGTTTCACCAGTAATTGACACTAAACAAATTGGTGGTGTGTTTGCTCGTAACTTGATTAACAACCCAACTTACAGCACACAAAATAAAATCTCTGCAAATGATATTGTTACTATTGCTAATGCTAATAACATCATCTTTACTCAAGTGTCTGGTGCTCAAGGCCTAATTACACTATCAGGTTCACAAGACAAGATTAATGCTACATCAATTATTAAGGGTACATATATTAATGTTACCGCTAATAACGGTGTGAATGCTGGTCAATACCGAGTGATTGATGTTACAGATGCTGGTGCAAACATCTCCATCTATAATGTAAGTACACAAAATGTATCCACAAATGCAACTGCAACATACACTATCACAAATGGTAGAAACTTCATTGCAGAAGAAGCTGCATATGACGGATCAGCCTATTCTAAATACATTACAAGAGAAATCGATTTTACCAACCCATCTACTTCGTTTAAGTTCTACGTAGATGTGGCCAAACCAACAAACGCTAACATCAAGTTCTTCTACAAGATTAGTGAAGTTGGCGATACAGTTGATTTGAGAGAAAAAGAGTATACCGAAATTACTGGCATAACTGTTCAAGCTTCTCTTGGTGGCGAATTTAATGAAGTAGAAAAATTGGTAGAAAACCTTCCACAGTTTGATGCAATCGTATTTAAGATTGTATTCTTGTCTGATGATAGTTCTCAGATACCAAAATGTAAAAACCTACGTTTAGTTGCATTGGCATAATATGGAATACAAAGTAGAAGGCCACCCTGACCTGGTCAGGGATTCTAAAAGCAAAGCGATTATTAATATCAATCGTGGTGCTATGATGGAACATAAGTATAAAAAAGATATGAAAACAACTGTCGAATCCTTATCTGATGAAATAGCATCAATAAAAGATGAATTCAGAGAAATCAAATCTCTGTTACAACAGATTGCGTCTAAGGGACAATAATGGCAATTAATCAACTAACCACGGCAAATACATTCCAACAATGGCTGGGTGCTTCACAGTCTTTAATCACTACGACCAACAACCTAACAGATGGTGGTAACTCAGCAACATTCTATGCCAACACAAATGTGACAATTGGTGGCAATTTAAATGTTACACAGCTTTCAGGTTCTGCTAATACAGCAATTTACGCTAACATTGCGAATGCGGCAACAGTATCAACTGGCGACAGTCTTGCCTTTGCAATAGCATTAGGCTAATATAAATACGGCATTAAGGATATCAAAACATGGCCAATTCTTTTAAAAATTATCACGTTAAAAATGCAAACACAGCTGCACAGACTATATTTACTGCTGGCGCTGGTGTTCAAGCAACAGTCATTGGCATGAGTATTGCTAATATGACTACATCACCAATTAGCGCTAACGTATTCATTACGGTTAGTGGCACAGACTATTTTATGGTTAAAGAAGCAACTATTGCAGTTGGTGGTGCTTTAGTTCCAATTGGCGGAGACCAAAAATTGGTACTGGAAGCAACTGATGCAATTAAGGTTTCAGCAACCGCCAACGCAGACGTTATTTTATCGGTGCTGGAGATTAGTTAATGTATATCGGTAATACACCATCCACATCAGCTTTCGTATCATTGACCGAAAGGTTTAATGGTGATAATACGACAACGGCTTTTACATTATCACGAACAGTTTTTGCTACTGGTGATATTGAAGTTATCGTTAACAATGTCCAACAAGACCCATTTACGGCTTATACTGTAAGTGGAACAACACTTACGTTTGACGGTGCTCCATCGTCCGGTACTGGTAACATTCTTGTCACATATAGAAACAGTATCATAAGTAAATTTGTACCTAGTGATGGTACAGTTTTAACGGCATCTATTGCCGATGGTGCAATCACTGGTGCCAAAATTGCAGCCTATACAATTCCATCTTCTGATTTAAGTAATACTGGTGTAACATTCGGCTCTTATGGTGGCGCAACACAGATTCCAGTTGTTACAGTTGGCATAGATGGTCGTGTGACTTATGCAGCTAACGTAGCGTTTAGTGCGGTACCAACATACTCAAGTGGACCATTTGCGGTTGGTAACACATCTGGTGCAATTGCCAATACTTCATTAGATGTATATGGCGGTGTTGCTATGAACGTAGTAACATTGGCAACCTCAAGTAATACGATTAACGTAGCACTTGCAAATTACTTTGTTGTAAATCCAGCAGGAACAACAGCATTTGTATTCACTGGTGCTCCTGTCGCAAGAGATAGTTCTTTTGTTATTGAGTTGGCAAATGGCGGTGCATATACTGTTACATTCCCAGCAGCTGTTAGGTGGCCAGCCAACACGGCACCAACACTCACATCTTCAGGTAAAGACTTGTTAATCTTCTCAACAGCTAATACTGGAACAACATGGCGTGGTTCTTCATTGATTGGTTACACAGCATAATCTATGTCATTAACTCCTAAATTATTGCAGCAAGGCGCAGCTGGTTCTGCTAGACCGGTTTATATTGAAGATGTGTTTAGTGCATTCCTTTATACAGGCAATGGCACCACAAAAAATATTACCAATGGTATTGATTTGTCTACTAAGGGTGGATTGGTTTGGACAAAAAGCAGAAGTAATGCCCAAAACAACTATCTTGCCGATACCGTCGCTTCCCAGTATTTGATTTCCAACACAACGTCTGGAAGTCAGGGTAGTGCTTTTCAAGGCTCAAATGACATTACCTCTGCCACAACAACTGGGTACACTCTTGGACCAAATTCAAGTACCGTAGTTAATAGTTCAGGGCAAACTCAGGTTTCATGGACATTCCGAAAGCAACGAAAGTTCTTTGATATTGTGACTTATACGGGGAATGGCGCAACTTATCAGGATGTAACACATTCGCTTGGAAGCACTCCCGGTTGCATCATGGTTAAGTGCACGTCCACTGGTTCAACAAATTGGATGGTGGTACATAGAAGCTTAGCAGTTGTAAATCAAAACCTGATTCTTAACTCAACTGCTAGTGCCTCAACTGTTAATTCTGAAACAATCACTTGGGGTTCAGTGGATGGGTCGTATAACGGATTTTTTAGGGTGTTAAATAGCCTTGGAAGTTCTGACCCAAACAACTATCTAAACGTTAACGGCAACACTTATGTCGCCTACCTATTCGCCCACAACGCAGGAGGCTTTGGCCCGTCCGCTTCAGACAATGTGATTACGTGTGGGTCGTTTACAACAGACGGAAGCGGTAACTTTTCTGTGAACCTTGGTTATGAACCGCAATGGGTTCTTGCAAAAGCAACCAATGAGGCGGGTAGTGATTGGTATGTGTGGGACACCATGCGTGGATGGCCTGCTCGTAATAGTACAAGTGTCAATTATGTTAACAGTCGTTATTTGTCACCAAACACCAGCACGGCCGAAGCGGACTTTGGCGGCCCATACGTCACAAACACAGGGTTTGGTGGAGTATTGGTATCCAGTATCACCTACATCTACATAGCCATCCGCCGTGGCCCGATGAAAGTGCCTACGACTGGTACAAGTGTTTTTGTGGCAGAAACTTATAATGGAACCAACACGCTAAATAGAGAATTTGATGTATCTCCTTTACAGTATTCTGATTTATCTTGGTTTATTAGTAGAAACTACCCAACTGCACCAGTCAGTATAAGTTTTGTAGATAGATTGCGTGGATCACTTGCAAAGCTATGGACGGGAGGCACTAGCAATGAAAGCACTTCACAAGCATCTGTTAGTTTTTCAAATAAAATGGAAGCCATAGTAATTGGAACTACTGGCAATTTTTCAGGCTTAAATGAGACTGGTACTTCTTTTGTTATGTACAACTTAAAACGTGCTCCCGGCTTCTTTGATGAGGTTTGCTATACTGGAAATTACGCAGGGAACCCTCAAATCCCACATAATTTAACCGTAGCGCCAGAACTAATTATTGCAAAAGTTAGAAGCACTACAGGCGCATGGTATATCAACAGTCCTTTAATTGGGACTAACTTTCAACTTGCTTTTAACGCAAGTGCAAAAAGTGCCGGAAGCACTTACACGCTTACATCAACGTATTTTCAAAATCCAGATATTAACTATCCTACGGGGGAGACATTTGTAGCCTACCTTTTTGCCACTTGCGCTGGTGTTTCCAAAGTTGGTTCATATACAGGTAATGGTTCATCACAAACTATCGATTGTGGCTTTGCTTCTGGTGCTAGGTTTGTTTTAATTAAACGTACAGACTCATCAGGCGATTGGTATACATTTGATACTGCTCGAGGTATTGTTTCTGGAAACGATCCATTCTTAAAATTAAACACTACAGATGCTGAAGCAACAGCTTATGATGCTGTTGATCCAGCTAACTCAGGTTTCATTGTCAACAACGATGCTACTAATTTCCCAATTAATGTAGCATCCGCCACATACATCTTTTTAGCAATCGCATAAATAATACAGTTAGAGAATATCAATCTAACTATCCAAATATCAAGGAATAAAAATGTCAGACTATAGAATCAGAGAAACAGGCCAAGTTTTAAGTCAAGGCGAAGTAAGACGCCTACATTGGAACACATCTTTCCCAGCAGTATGGGATGCATCTGTTTGTGAGTTTATTGGAATTGATCCAGTTCTACAAGCACCACAACCAACTAATACAGACCCATTGAAAACAATCCGTTTGAATGGAGTTGTGCAGGATAGCCTAGGCAATTGGGTACAAAACTGGGAAGTAGTAGACCTATTCGCAGATACCACAGTAGAAGGTGTAACAACAACTAAGGTTCAGCATGAAGAAGCATTCATGGCCAGACGTAATACTGAGAGATGGACACAAGTCCGTTCACAGAGAGATTCTTTGTTGAAAGATACAGATTGGTTATCCATCCGTGCCGCAGATACAGTTACTCCAATGCCAACAGAGTGGTCTACATATCGCCAAGCATTAAGAGATGTTACAGAACAATCTGACCCATTCAATATTGTGTGGCCAACTAAACCAGAATAAGAGAATAAAAAATGGCTTTAACTAGAGTTAGTGGTAATTTAATTTCAAGTGGTACCTTAACTGCCACTCAATTAGCGGTAACTGGTGTTTCTGCTGGTAGTTATGGTGGTACTACTTCTATTCCTACAATTACTGTTGGAACTGATGGTCGTGTGAGTTATGCTTCAAACATAGCTTTAAGTCTGAACAGTATTACAGGTAATGTGAATATTAGCGGCAACGTTAAAGCACAGACATATCAAGAAACATTCTCTAACGTTTCTATTGCATCTGGTAACATTACTTGCAACTTGGCTAGTGCAACAATTTTTAAAACTGTAGTGACCTCTGCGGCCAATGTTATCTTTACTAGCCCACCACCTAGTCTGACAGGATTTAGTTTTTTAATTCAGTTGTCACAAACTGGAAGTTATGCACTTACATGGCCATCTAGTATTCAATGGCCATCAAACACAGCACCAACACTATCCACAACTGCTGGTTATGTTGATACGATTGCTCTATACACTATTGATGGTGGAACAAACTACTACGCTACTTCAGTTCTAGGACAATTTTAATGAGTAAAGCTGCTTATAATGTTTATGCGGCCGGTGGTGCAGCAACGCCAACATATATTGAAGATGTGTTCAGCACTTACCTATACACGGGCAATGGCGCTACACAGACCATTGTCAACGGGATCGATTTGTCTGGTAAAGGTGGGTTGGTTTGGCTGAAAAGCCGAGCCGGCGCGGATCCGCATGAGTTAACAAACACCGTACAGGGCGTTTCAAACTCACTGCGAACTAACAGCACTAATGGTTCGTCTTCTACAGATTTGACTGGTTTTACTTCTTCCGGCTTTACTCTTGGATACGTCACTGGAAACACCAACTTATCTGGAGCAACTGAAGTTTCATGGACCTTCCGCAAGCAACCAAAGTTCTTTGATATTGTGACATGGACGGGAAACGGTACTACACAGAACTTGTCACATAACCTTGGCTCTGTACCGGGTATGATAATTGTAAAAAGAAGTGGTAACACGGGAGATTGGAATGTTTGGCATAGAAGTTTAACAGCAGGAAACTACATAAAACTTAATAGTACGGCCGCACAAACCACAGGTGGCGCAGCTAACTATTTTGGAAATAACTCTACCACAGTTAATCCAACAAGCACAACATTTACGGTTGGCAACAACTCACAAGTCAACGCTGATAGTGGAGAAGCCGGAAACACATATGTTGCCTACCTATTTGCCCATAACGCAGGTGGCTTCGGTCTGACTGGCTCAGACAATGTGATTACGTGTGGGTCTTATACGGGCGGCACTTTTAATGGGGTTACATACGATGCAGTAACCACGACTTTGGGGTTTGAGCCTCAATGGCTGCTTATTAAAGAAGCTACAGGCACTAACGCTTGGTTTATATTTGACAATATGCGTGGGATTGTCACTGGCGGCAATGATCCGCGATTGAGCCCAAACAGTAGTAATCAAGAATTTAGCTCCAATTGGGTTGATTTAACATCAACAGGCTTTACCGCAACAGCATCAGACGGATCAAGCGGAATCAATAACGGCAGCAGCTACACCTACATCTACATCGCCATCCGCTGTGGCCCGATGAAAGTGCCTACGACTGGGACTAGTGTGTTCAAAACTATTAGTAGAACAGGTACAGGCTCAGCAACTACAGTTACTGGAGTTGGCTTTCCACCAGATTTGGTAATCGCAAGAGCTAAAGCTACGGCTGGATTAAATACTACATGGATGGCAAGACTTAGAGGTAGTGCTCAACTATACTCAAATTTTACTTCTTCAGGAGCTAGTAGTTCAACACAACAGATAACCTCGTATGACATGGATGGAATAAGTGTAGGAACTGACGTAGCTCAATCTGGATTTAATAGTTCTGGTGATCCGGTTGTAAATTGGTTTCTTCGCCGAGCTCCAGGTTTCTTTAGTATTCTCACTTTTGTTGGAGACGCAACAACAAATAGGTCAATTAATCATAATTTGGGTGTAACACCAGAATTAATTATTACTAAGTCAAGTAACCAAACGGGCAATTGGCATGTTGGTATTGGGTTGCTTGGATGGACTTATGGTTTATATTTGGATACAACAAATGCAAGTAGTGTTCAAAACTGGTATTCTACACCATCATCAATAGCTTATTCCACTGGTTCATCTACTACTGCAAATAGAAATAGTTACGAATATATTGTTTATCTTTTCGCCTCTTGTCCTGGTGTTTCCAAAGTAGGCTCATACACAGGTAATGGTTCAACACAAACAATTGATTGTGGCTTTGCAGCTGGTGCTAGGTTTGTTCTTATTAAGAGAACCGATGACGTTGCTGATTGGTATGTCTGGGACACTGTTCGAGGTATTATTTCTGGAAATGATCCTTATCTTCTGATTAACAGTACAGTTGCTGAAGTAACCAATACAGATTACATTGACCCATACAGCGCAGGGTTTGAATTATCCTCCACCGCACCAGCCGCCATTAATGCAAATGGCGGTACTTACATCTTCCTTGCAATTGCATGATAAATAGAATAAACCCAACAACATAAATAAAGAATTATGGCTTACATCGGAAATTCTCCCAGCTCAGCAACATTTGCTATTGACACCTTTAGTGGTGACAATACAACTGTTAACTTCACCTTACGTGAAGCACCATTGGCAACAAGTTCTATTATTGTCTTTGTTGGTGGTGTCCGTCAACAAACAGACTCATATAGTCTTAGCAGTTCAACTCTTGTGTTCTCTGAAGCACCTCCGTTGGGAACAAATAACGTTGAGGTTATATTCTTAGGTTTAGGTGCAAGTGCTTCTATTCCTTCTGATGGGTCTGTATCAACAATAAAGATTATTACTGGTGCAGTAACCGGTGATAAGTTGGGTCTTACATCAATCAATGCAAACAATATTGTTGATGCTTCTATTACTGGCAATAAATTAGGATTGACTTCTATCAATGCTAATAATATTGTTGACGGAACAATTACAAACGCAAAACTTGCATCGCCAGGTGCATCAACAGGAAAGGCAATAGCAATGGCTATTGTATTTGGAGGATAAAAATAAATGGCCGCACCTAATATTGTCAACGTAGCACTAATTAATGCTAACTCAAACACACAAATTCTTTCCACTTCATCAGAGATTGGACTCTTAAGCAATCCAGCATCTAGTGGTAAAGTCTATAAAGTTAATACTATTATAGTAGCAAACAGAGATGGTACAGCTGCTGTTGATGTGAGTTGTAATATATACTCACAAGCAGCTTTAGCAGGAACTGGTTTTCCAATTGCTTCTACTATTTCTGTTCCAGCGGATGCAACTTTGATTTTGTCGGATAAATCTACAGCTTTTTACTTGGAAGAAAATCGCTCAATAGGAATTAAATCTGGAACAGCAAATGGTTTATCCGTTTTATGTTCTTGGGAAGAAATTTCTTAATATAATGTCTAAACGATACCCATCCGGGTTTATCTCGGCCTTTTATGATCCCTTAAAAAACCCTGGTGCGCCGACCATTGGGACGGCTACGAGTGGTGATGCAACTGCTTCTGTACCGTTTACAGCACCTCCTAATGTTGGCGGTTCGGCTATTACATCATACGTGTTACAATCAACACCCGGTAAAATTATTTCAAGTAACACAACGTCTCCGATTTCTGTTACAGGGTTGACCAACAACACAGCATACACCTTTCAGGTGTGGGCTTTGAATGCGTATGGGCCAAGTGCGTTTAGTGCGGCAAGCAATAGCGTTACTCCGGCTCAATTGTTCCGTGGTGTTTTTGCAGGTGGAAGTTCTAACATTATTGATTATATAAGCATTCCCTCAACAGGTAACGCCACAGATTTTGGCGATTTGCTTTCATCACAAATTTATCAGTCCGGGTTTGGATCCACAACAAGAGGGGTGTTTGCTGGTGGAAGTAATACAAACGTCATTCAATATATTACAATTGCCTCTACAGGAAACGCCACAGATTTTGGCGATATAACTGTGAACCGCCAGTCTTCGGCTGGGGCAAGTTCCAGTACCCGAGGATTGGTTGCCGGTGGAGTAATGACTGATAGTCCCTACTTTAGATATAATATTATTGATTACGTAACTATTGCTTCAGTCGGTAACGCCATTGATTTTGGAGATATGACAAACACTTCTGAAGGGCCAATGGCGTGTTCGTCACCAACTCGGGGAGTTTTTGCTGGCGGATATAACGGTGCTAACCGATTAACCACGATTGATTATGTAACTATTGCGTCTGCTGGAAACGCAACCAATTTTGGGTCATTAACATCTCCAACCGCTACTGGTGCTGGGTGTTCTTCATCTACTCGTGGCATTTTTGGCGGTGGGTATGACGGTAATGCAGCAAATGGTACTAATGTTATTGAATACGTCACAATTGCTTCCACAGGAAACGCCACAGATTTTGGTGATTTGTCGGATATTCTGAACTTTCTTACCGCTTGTTCTTCACAAATTCGTGCAGTCTTTGGTGGAGGGTTTAGTTATAACACATTTACGAGTTTTAATGTGTTGCAATATATAACCATATCCTCAACAGGTAATACAACAGATTTTGGCGATTTAACCAGAGCAACAAATGCCCTAACATCCTGCTCTAATTGCTCTGGAGGAGTCCAATAATGCCAAGCTATTCAGGTGTATGGACACTCACTGCTCAGTATCAAGCCAAGGGTTCTGGTAATTGGCCTTTCCCACCCCCACTTCTTACTGGGTCCGTAGCGGTGTTTGCTGGACAACAGGCAAATAAGCTTGTTTCTACAAGTGAGTATATTAATATTTCGTCACTATCTAACTCTGCTAATTTTGGTGATTTATTAAACCCTTGGGGTAATTGGGGTACATGTGCATCTACTACTAGAGGATTATTTTCTGGAGAAGTTTTTAGTTCTAATGTAATTCAGTACATCACAATTGCTACAGCTGGTAACGCTATTGACTTTGGTGACCTTACTAGAGGTCGTGAATATCATAGTGGTGGTTGTAACAGTACAACAAGAGGTGTGTTTGCACCTTCTCAGGGGTCTAATAATGAAAGTAATGTGATTGATTACGTTACAATCGCTACAACAGGTAACGCCACAGATTTTGGCGATACTACTATATTAGCTTATGAAACTTCATCAGCTTCATCTCAAACTAGAGGAATAATTGCAGTTGGAACCAATTCTACTGGTTTAAAGAATGTTATTGAATACATTACAATTGCTTCCACAGGTAACGCCATAGATTTTGGAGATGCAACAATAGCCAAATCCGGTACCGCTGCTTGTTCTAATTCTACTAGGTTGCTTTTTGGAGGTGGACATGTATCATACGTTAGTCACAATATTATTGACTATATTACAATTGCCTCTACAGGAAATGCAACAGATTTTGGAGACTTGACTGTTAGTAGGCGTTATGGAGGCGCTGCCTCAAATTCAACTAGAGGTATTTTTATAGATGGTTATTCTAACCAATCTGTCAATGTGATGGACTACGTTACAATTGCCTCTACAGGAAACGCCATAGATTTTGGTGATTCTATAATTTCACAATTAGGTGTTGGTGCTGTATCTAATGCCAACGGAGGAACTCAATAATGGCAATTTCATCATGGAGCGCAGGGATTATTAGACCCGTAGCTGTAGCACCTGCTGGTCCTTATCAAGACGGAGCGGCTCCCGGTGTGTGGACGCTGGATGAGGCAGCTTTTTGGACTAAGCAAGGTCTATGGCCTACTGCAGGAAACGTGTTCCCACTTGGAATATTTTCCGGCGGCAATGAGGGGGGCAACATGACCAACGTTATTCAGTACGTCAATATATCGACCACTGGTAATTCCGTTGATGTAGGTGACTTGGCTGTGGTTCAAGGTCGAGGGGCTAACGGAACGATTTCTTCAGGTACTCGCGGCATCTTGGCCGCTGGCGGTGATGCCGGTGGTTATTCCAACACGATCCAGTACATGACACTTGCCACGACTGGCACTTCGTTTGACTTTGGAGATTGCAGCGGCAGAAAAATTATTCTTGGAGGTTGTTCTAACGCCACCCGTGGCATCATTGCTGGTGGAGATGTTTCTGGCACAGGCCGAGTCAACATCGTTGAGTACATCACAATTACTACAACTGGTGACGCCACGGATTTTGGCGATTTGACGCAGGTGTGGGAAGGTCTTTCTGGAGTTGCGTCCACAACTCGTGGCGTCTTCGCTGGTTCTTCAGGTTTAACCTATAACACAATCAATTATATAACAATCGCTTCTGTTGGAAATGCAGTTGATTTTGGTGATTTAAACTCTTCCAGACAAAGCGCCGGCGCATGTTCAAACTCCACAAAAGGAGTGTTTGGGGGAGGATATCTTTTACCTGGTAGTGTGCTTACGGACGATGTGCAAACAATAACAATTGCTAGTACAGGAGACTCCTCCTCTTTTGGTACGTTAACTGTGGCCCGAAATTATGTGAACGGAGTCTCCAGTTCGACACGAGCTTTATTTGCTGGAGGTACTACTGGTTCCGATTCCAACGTGATTGACTTCCTGACGTTCGCCGCAGGTGGTTCGGCCACAGATTTTGGCGACTTGTTGACTGCCAATAAACAAATGTTTTCAGCGTCTGCGGTCCACGGTGGTTTATAATTGACTTCTCCACAAACAGGAGAATTCTTTGAACGAGCTTTAATGTCAATTATAAGTAAAAAAACCATTGACTTCTTTTACAACATCATATATAATAGAATACACTATGTTTATATTAAGGAAAAATAAATGAATGATTTGATTATTAAAAATATTAATACCGCACTTGCAACTACCAGTAAACCTGAGTATGGGGTAATGTTGCAGAATATTGATGCGAGAATGCCGGCAATTGTCAGAGACACAAGCAACTTCCACAAGTCTCACAGCCAGTTCATGTCGGTAACACTAGACGTAACGGCAATCACACCAATACGTTCTATCAAGCACACATTGGCTGAGATTGATAGAACAAAATCGGCATTACAAGAAGCTTATATTGGTCTACGTAAAAAACAGATTGAGCTAAAGCGCAAGACTGTCGAACTTGCAGCTGCTACCGATCCTCTAGATATAGAGTTACTTGAAGTAGAAATTCTGGAAATTAATGGCCATTTAGAAGGTACGCAAAACCATGTCAATGGTGCTTTACGTAAAATGAATTTCATGGTCAACCAACATGCACAATTGCTAGAGAAGGTTGGTAAGAATGAAATTACTGAAGAAGACTATGAACTAGAAGAATCTAAGTATCACATTATGACTTGTATGAAGCAAGCTCTCAATGCTGCTCGTAGTCGCAATGGTATGATTGATGAAGGTAATTTGATTTACTTGTTTGACTTAGGTATCAATGCTGCACAAGCACAGGCTGAAGTTTTTGCATATTTAAATATGGAGAATGAATTAATTTCCAATGGTCAGGCTCCAACTCATGAGATGACTGTTCGCTGGTTAGAGGCATGTGCAAATAAATGGGCAGAAGATCCTGCTAAATTTGCTGGCCGCAGAGGCTTTTCTGTATTTGATAAATCTTCTCTTACTAATGTGCCTTTGTTGGAAGAATCTTCTACAGCACCAGAGGAAAAATAATGCATCTGGTCGTTGGTACTCCTTGTTATGGCGGAATGATGTGTACGGAGTATACACAATCCCTTCTTGATTTAAAAGAAGCATGTCTGACTAATAATATTAAACTTACTTGTATCTTTCTTGGTAATGAAAGTTTAATACAGCGAGGTAGAAATACCATTGCTCATCACTTTATGAA
>Ga0164292_10001028_pt1 | contig 22253 bp, 21 predicted proteins | sample GEODES117metaG_FD_111486 | JGI IMG/M metagenome (GOLD analysis project Ga0164292, IMG submission 111486) | Eutrophic lake water microbial communities from Lake Mendota, Wisconsin, USA - GEODES117 metaG | ecosystem: Environmental > Aquatic > Freshwater > Lake | place: USA: Lake Mendota...
CTCATTGGAATCCTGAAGAAGGCGAAGGAGATCGGTTATGATGTCGCAGTCAAGGGCGCCCAAGCCGCAGGATATGTTGGCGCAGCCGCACTTGTCTTGTATGTTGCAGATCAGTCGTTCAAACCGAACCTCTGCGATCCGCTCACACTGTCTCTTTCGCGCGCCATCAGCATGATCCCTTCAGCTGCTGGCTATGCCGCGACATGCGACTCGGCTGCTGCTGCGTATAATGCGGCTATTTCCACCGCTGCGCTCACGGTGAGCCCGCTGGTGATTATGGCGCTGAAGAAGGCGGCCTCAATTGTTGTGCCGGAGACGGTTGTGGATGAGGTCGGTGATGCGATCATTACCGCGATCCGGGATCCGAAGTCCGCCGCCGAGAACGCCATCATGACCAGGTCGCGTGCCAGGAAGGCGGCGAGGGCCGCTGCTCCCGAGCCCGAGGAGGAGGTGACACCGATCATCCCCCCGATGACAGGCAGGATCTCCAAGCGAAGGGGCGGTAGAAGACGAAGAAGCGAGTGACCAAGAAGCGCAAGACGACTCGCCGCAGTGCCTTTTCGTATTAAGTGCCGGTCTTCTTCACCCACACATCCGGACCTTGACCCTTCTTTCGCATGTTTGAAGGGTTATACTCCTCGTAAGCAAGCATAGCAGACTGAAAGGGCTTGTTGTCCACCCACAAAGACGGATCGCATAACTTGAACGGCGGATGGTCCGCGGCCTTATACCAAAAGACCTGGTCATCCAGCTTGTTGGAGGATACGTTATTACAGATGACCAGCCCCTCGTAGTTCTCCGTGCACTGGTCCATAAACGAACAAAACATATCAAAGGTCGGAAACATGCCTGCGTAATTCTCGTAGATCCTTCTACGGTTCCCCAGGATATTCTCACGAAGAATGAAGATAAAATCAACGTTGGTTCGCAGATTGGGCGTAATACCAAGAGGATACTGCATGGTGATGATGGTCATCATATCAATGTGACGACCATTCATAAACACGAAGCGAGTTGACTCCTCGTTGATCCATGACTTGGCATCATACAGGCAGTCATCCAGAATCAGAAATGCGCGAGGGTCAATTGTGGAAGATCCGCCGCGCGCGGTCTTGTCTTGGTTACGCTTCTGTTTCATGTTGGCCTGGCGCTGAATCACACGCTGGACAATCTCAGGCTTGTACTTGTCGTGAATGAACTTGGACGGAACCATGTTCTGGAAAAACTCGTTGGCAATCTCTGTCGCAGAAATCACAGTCCCTACGGGGAAGTGACGCTGCGTGTTGAACAGGATATCACGAACCAAAAACGATTTGCCGGTATCCTTCTTGCCAATAATTACCATCATTGGACTTTTGCGGCTGTCAATTTCGCACCTATCGGTGATCATCGCCATATCAAACTTCCGAAGTTGAAAGTTCATTATTTCTTGTGTTTCATTTTATACTACGTGGAACCGACGTGCGCCGTCGTTTAGATTCCGGTTTGGTTCTCCGAGGGGGTGAACAATGGGAAAAGACATTCGCACAACTGCGACCGAAATGAAGTTGCACAAGTATCCCAAGCTTGACACATCTGCCTGGAACATCAAGAACGCACAACCCTTCTTCCCTCCTCTGGAGAAGCTCTTCAAGACAGAGACGCTTGCGAATCTCCAGGAGTATGGGGTTCGTCTGACAGATGAGATCCAGAAGGTCCTAGATGCCGATCACGTTCAGGTCAAGGGAAAGTCGGTAGAGGTCCACCGCAAGACCACAATGATTCTGAGCCCTTTCAAGTGGATGCGCGGTGATTACGGAACGATTGGTCTACCCAAGCCCGAGGATGTAGCAGCGGATATGCAGGAGAATCTACAGAGCCCCAACACGGCGGGATACGTTGGTGCTCTGTCCTCCATCGCTCTGTCCGAGTCTGGATGTATCCATTTCCCCAAGGTGTATGGTGTGTATGTCGGGCTTGCGACGTCCCATACGATTGATATTTCGGAGGACTATGAGGAGATGTCGGAACGCAAGTGGTTCACCGACAATATCGGGAAGACATTTGACATGAAGCTGCGGGATGCGAATGGTGCTGCCGAGTTCAAGCATACGCGTGGACAGCGCGCGGCCCTCGCGCTTGGAGAGGACATTCTGCTTGATGGAATCCAGGATATTGATGCCGAGCATATGAGCACGCACAGCAGCCACACGAATTCCCACAGTTATATAGACGATAACTCCGACGCAGACGATGAGGCAAGTTCCGAGGAATCAGATGATGAGTTTGAGATCAAGTCGTGTCACTGTTCGGAAGTCAGTGAGGAAGGTCTGGATGATGAGGGCGAAGATGAGCCGTTTGCGTGGGCAACCTTTACGGACGTACCAGTGATTACGACTGTAATGGAGAAGTGCGAGGGAACATTCTATGATCTTCTTGAGAAGCACTCAGAGCCTGAGAAGCACACTGCGTGGGTTGCGCAGATCGTCTTCGCACTGGCCTATGCGCAGCGAAACTATGGATTCACGCACAATGATCTCCATGGCAACAATGTGATGTATGTTACGACCGATGCGGAGTTCTTGTTCTACAAACTTGCGGGTCAGTGCTTCCAGGTTCCTACGTATGGATACACCATCAAGATCATTGACTTTGATCGGGCTATTACATCCATCCGGTTATGTGGCATGAAGGAGCCACGTCAGTTTGTGAGCAGCCAGTTTCAGCCCGGCGAGGAGGCTGGGGGTCAATACAACATGGAGCCGTTTTTCACGCAGGATCATGCTCGGATCCCACCGAACCCCAGCTTTGATCTGTGTCGGTTTGCGACGTCCATGTTTTGGGATATGTTTCCAGACGGACCGGATCACGCATACACACATCCGCTGTTTGAGGTGTTCAAACAATGGATGACGCAGCCGGATGGGACGTCTATTATGTTCCGAAAGGAACGTGATCGCCATGACAGGTATCATGGATTTGATTTGTATAAGGCTATTGCGCGTTATTGCAAGGATTCAGCAACTCCCAGACGGGAGATTGTGAAACTGTCCCTCTATCGGGTGCCATCGGTGACCGTCGGCTCGGCCTGTCTATATATTGAGTCATAAACGGCTCATATTTACGAGCATAGTAACGTGAACCAGTCTTTGATTCAAAGAAATCTTGTAGAAAAAACACGTCTTGATGGAGGGGATGACGAGTTCCATCTCCTAGATTCTTCTGGAAGTCAAGTATGGACGAGTCTTCCACGACGTCATACACATGTCTGTCGGGGCGGTCATGGTAGGATGTACTCAAATTCCGAAAAATGATCCACATTTCTATTCATTGATCGGTAGCGTTAAAACTCCGGCTTCCCAACAAACATATCCTGTGTAGCAGTGGTCACGGCCTCTACTGCGTCAGTCGCACCGTCCGACCCAACGGCGTAGGCGACACCGCTCGCGACACCACCGGCGCTGAGTGCCAGCTTGCCCGCATCCATCCAATCAACCGGCTGTTCCTTGGAGTACCGATCCCAAATGTAAAACACGAACGCGACGACTGCGACTGCTCCGGCAACGATGGCTAATGTGTATGTATCCATCTTTGTTCAGCGGCAAGTTTGAGAGTTTTACAAGTTCAACGCAACCGTCTCGGTGGCCTTGGCTGCGATTTCATCCTCGGTGCTCACCGACACATCGTCGTCATCCTCCAGCGTGGTATCCTCGCCAACCTGCATCTTCGGCCGCTCCTCGTCCTCGGAATCCTCCTCGTCTGTGTCAAACTCTCGGACACTGGGCTTCTCGGCGAACTGGACCGGTGGGACGACGGGCATGGGAGTATCAGGGCGAGGCGTCGCTGTCTGGCCGGGGCGGAAGTATGCCTGACTGATCGCACGCCACGGGATGAAGCTGTCCACAACCTCATTGACGGTTGCCTCCAACATCACCTCAATATCACGACGATTGCGCGCCTGCTGGGTTGCGGGAATACCAATAGTGTTGAACAAGTACGCCTGGCTCCAGCACTTGCGAGCAGATGTGCTGTAGAATGTCTGAATGAACTTCTCAACCGTCGGTCGCTCAAAGTCAATGTTCACGTGTAGGGCATCGGACTGCTGGAGACTGGCGAATGCCCGAATGTAGCTCACAAAAACACCGAGCAGCAGATCCTCAATATAGTCACACTTGGAGGCTACCGTGATACGATCCACCTCCTTTCGCAAAGTCTCATCATTCCACTTGGGGACACTGGTCAGGAGATTCTGGAATGTCTGAAGAGTCTTCTCGGGCTGCTTGTTGCGCTCGCACGCAGACTTGGCATTGTCGTAGATGCTCCAGAACCCGTCGGCGACGTGGGGGACGAGCACACGCGTAAGGTTCTCGCGCATTGTCTGTTTCACAAACTCAGTAGACATATTTGTTTACATGGAAGAGGCGAGTTCCAGAAAAGAGACGCAATGAAGTTGGTTTTAATTCTCATGGTCCGCAACGAGTCCAAGATTCTTGAACGTTGCTTGAAGGCCGTTGAGAATGTCGTGGATGCGTTCTGTATTCACGACACAGGGTCTACCGACAATACGTGCGAGATCGCGGAGGAGTTCCTGAAGACTCACAAAGGGTGCCTGACCAAGTCCGAGTGGCAGAACTTTGGGTTCAACCGGACTATGAGCTTCCTTGAGGCACAGAAGTTCATCAAGGCTGATCCGGACACATATGGACTGCTGATTGACGCAGATATGGTCTTCCATGCTGGAGATCTTCACAAACAGGAGTTAACGGGTTCTGGATACACCGTCATGCAGAAGAGTGGTCATCTTCAGTATCCGAATACACGTCTTGTGCGTATGAACTTTCCGTGGACGTGTAAGGGTGTAACGCACGAGTACTGGGACGGTCCTACAACCGGACTCGCAGACACCGTCTGTTGGATTGAAGATCACAACGACGGCGGATGTAAGAGCGACAAGTTTGAGCGCGATACACGTCTTCTGGAACAGGGCCTTCTAGATGAGCCAGAGAATGTTCGGTATATGTTCTATCTTGCGCAAACATACCACAGCCTGGGTCGGTGGAAGGACTCCATTGCGATGTACAAGCGGCGGTATAATGCTGGCGGTTGGAGCGAGGAGCAATGGTATTCACTGTACATGATTGGTCAATCGTGGCTCACGCTTGAGGATCCTATTCGGTTTGAGAAGTATATGCTCAAGGCATACGAGTTCCGTCCCAATCGCGCCGAGAACCTGTACAAGCTCGCAAAGTACTTCCGAGAGAAGGGCGAGCACTACAAGTGCTATCACTACGCCAAGCTGGGCCGAGCCATTCCACTATCAACTGATTCGCTGTTTGTTGAGGCCAACGTATACAACGGACTCTTTGAGTATGAGATGACGGTTGCGATGTTCTATCTCGGCAATCTGCGTGCGGGATTGCGTGAGTCACTTGCGTATGTCCTCAAGCGGAAGGAGAACCTTGACAATGTGTACAAGAATATGTCCTTCTACATTGAGCCGATTGGCGGCGAGGTAACACACCACCCGGTCATGCGCGACATCTGCGGTCGTGATATGCACCCTTCCTCTGTATCGTCGTGTGATGGCATTGACAACGTCCGGTTCGTGAATTACAGTATTGACGACAAGGGAGGATACGATATGAAGAAGGGTAATTACTCAACCAACCACCACGTGCGCACGGACAACGTTATGTGGTCCAGCGGCGGTATCGCGCGAGTCATGAAGGACAGTTCGGTGGATCTTCCTCGTGTACCGACACACATTCTTGGTTTGGAGGATATTCGGATTTATCGGGACAGCAAGAATACCATGCGGTTTCTCTCTACCTCGCGTGAGTATCATGAGAAGGATATTTTGATTGTGGCGGGCCGATACAATCTAGACAGCAGCGCATATTCCGATACGCGATTGATTGAGTCTCCTCTGGGGGCCAATTGCGAGAAGAACTGGTTGCCCATCAATGGTACAGAGGATATCATCTATTCGTGGAATCCTCTTCGCGTAGGGACGCTAGTTGGAAACAAATTGGAGTTCCATACGACGCATGAGACACCATGGTTCTTCCAACACCTACGCGGTTCGGCTGTTCCGTCACGTGTAGGGGACACTCTATTGTGTCTAGTTCACTTTGTTGAGTATAACATGCCTCGCAAATACTTTCACTGTATCGTGTCGCTTGATGGAAAAACCTACAAGCCCAAGTCTATTTCCTTGCCCTTTTCGTTTCGGGCTACGGGAATTGAATATTGTTTGAGTATGACTATTCAGGCCGATGGCAAGCTTCGGTTTGTTGTATCATCATGGGACGACAACCCATGTATTGTTACGGTGCCGATGAGCGCGATTGAGTGGACTCAGGTGTAAAGAGTTCGCCACACCTCGGGCTCCTTGGCGTTCATATCCTGGAGAATGTGTTGCGCCACAGCAGGCGTGACAATCAGCGGCAAAGTGATCTTGGTGTAGAACTTGTAGCTCTTCGCAGTCTCCTCGTCTGCGATGCGGAGGAGATTGATCCGCGTCACTAGGGACTCTACAGCACGCATGAGTGTCCGGACACCCTCCTCCTCCTTGGAGAACTCGGAGATGAGATACTTCACAGCCTCCTCGTTGATGGTCAGCCCGCTGATCTTGGTTCGTTCCAGGATCTGAGGCCACACATACTGCGTCAGAATGACCTTCTTCTCCTCAGCAGAGTATCCGCTGCAGTGGATGACCTGCATGCGGTCCTTCAGAATCGGATGGATCTTGCTCTCATCGTTGAACGAGAACACAAACAGACACTGACTCAGGTCAAAGTCAACGCCCGCAAAGTACCGATCGTGGAACTGGGTGTTCTGCGAGCGATCCGTCAAGTGAATCAGCATACTCACAATCTCCTCGCCGTGAGGGGTGGTAGAGATCTTATCCAACTCATCAAAGTACATCACGGGGTTCATGGACTTCGCGTTCATGAGACTGTCCGCAATACGCCCCCACTGTGCCCCTTCGTAGGTGTAACTATGACCTACGAAGTTGGCAGAATCCGCAGCTCCGCCCAAACTGAAGAACTCAAACGGACGCTTGAGAACAGTTGAGACACCGTTCTTCGCAAACGATGTCTTTCCTACGCCCATCGGGCCCTTGAGCGCAATCACATTTCCGACAGAGGTCGGGTTGGAGATCCACTGTGCTAGGATCTGCATGATCTGCGTCTTGGCACCATTCATGCCATACACTGCCTTGTCCAGAGTCTTGCGGGTATCGGACAGGAACGATGCGCACGGCTTCGGTCCATCGTCAATCTTGACCGGCAGAGGGACATTGACACCAAAGGGAATCCGCATGAATCCATCAATCCACGTGCGGAGCTTATACACCTCACCGCTCTCGCTGTCCATCTCGCTCAGCATGTCAATCTTCTTGATAACATTCGCCTTGATTGCGTCCGACAGCGGCAGGTCCAGCACCCGGAACTTGTTCGGCACACCATTGCCCGACACCAACTCCTCTAACTTCTTCATCTGCTTGTTGAGCTTCTTCTGCTTTGCCTTGGACAGATCTTCAAAGTACTCCATCTCCTCATCGTTGAGTTCCAGGGCAGGCTCATCAGAATCCTTCTTGTCGCGCTTGTCCTTCTTACCAACCTTCCGCTTGTTGGAGGGAACATACTTGTTCATGAGGTAGTCCACGAAGCTGTTCTCGTCGTCCTCCTCCTCTTCTTCTTCTTCCTCCTCGTCGTCAAATCGGCTGCTGCCGCCCCGCATATTGCGATTGTCAATCTCAATCTTGAGATGGCCATACTTGGGGATGGGAATGCTGATCATCTGAGGCTTCTCGTCCTCTTCCTCTTCCTCTTCAGACTCTTCCTCTTCCTCTTCAGACTCCTCCTCGGCGACAGACTCCTCCGGCTCGTAGTCCTCATCCTCCTCATCGTCATCCTTCTCCTTATCATTTAGGGTTTCGTCTTCGATCCACTTAACATTCTTGTCACGAGAACGGAGATTGTATCGACGAGTCATCCTTGCTGCCTCTCCAGGAAAAAAGGTTTGGCTTTCCGTTTTTCGGCGGTGAGATATAATGGAAGATCTTGAAAAGGTGATTGAGCAATTGACGCTTGAAAACGATAAGAAGGCGGCGGCCAATCCAATCACGAAACAGAGTCTTGCCATCGTCGCACAGTTCTTGTCTGACCATCCAGTGATGTGTTACGGCGGCACGGCCATCAACAATCTGCTTCCAGCAGGCGACCGATTTTACGACCCCGAGACGACCGTTCCGGACTATGACTTCTACAGCAAGACACCTCAGGAACACGCTATGCTTCTCGCAAACAAGCTCAGCGACGCTGGTATCAAGAGCGTGGAAGTCAAGCCGGGCATGCACCTCGGCACCTTCAAGGTATTTGCGGATTACGAAGGCGTGGCAGACATTACCCATTTGGATACGGATATCTTTGACCGGCTGTGGAAGGAAGATGTGGTGATTGGCGGTATTCACTACGTAACGCCCAACTTCCTTCGCATGTCCATGTATCTTGAACTGTCGCGGCCTCGTGGTGATGTGTCTCGGTGGAAGAAGGTGTATGAACGATTGGTCCTCCTGAACAAGCGCTTCCCCATGGTATGTCCTTCCGATGTCCCGTGGAAAACGGTGCTGATGGAAGATGCCAAGCGCAAGAAGGTTACCAAGTTTCTTGAGAATCACGACGTAGTGCTTCTGGGTATTACGGCCTCGCAGATCCTTGAAGGCAAACAACCCAAATGGACCACACCCATTACCATTCTCGCCAACACTGAGACGATAGCAAAGCTTGCGGAAGGGCACAAGACAGAGGCTCATATTGGATCGGAGATTCTGCCAGGACACACGGATATCTTTGACGACGAGGGTCGGATCTTCATGCGTGTTCACGAAACCGCGGCATGCCACAGTTACCACGAGATGGCCAACGGTATCAAGGTTGCGTCCATTCCCACCAGTCTTCAGTTTGTGTTTGCGTACATGTACTCTGGAGTTCACGAGGATGAGATCACCCATCTCATGTGTGTGTCGCAACGCCTTGTGGATTTGGCAAACCACAAGGAGAAGAGACGTTACGCGCTGCTGACACCCATCGCATGTCTGGGGACGCAAGATACTCTAATTGATATGAAGAAGCATAAGTCGGCCCTCTATGAGAAGTTATCCAAGAGGAAGGATTCCGTAGAGTTTTTGAAGTACTTCTTTAGTTACAATCCCAAGGACACGATCACGAAACGCAATCTGGCTCGCAATCAACTTGCCCGCACTCGCAAGGCTAGGTACGAAAGCTCCTACTGAGACCCTGGAACGAGAGACCAACACACGAGACACATGCCGTCACCTCCTTGCGGCCCTGAAGGAAGTCAAGGTAGGATCCATATGCGTTCGGGGTTTCGTTGCGGTATGCGTTCGCACCCGTTGTGGACGCGAAGGTCTGATACACCAACTGCAATCGTTTGTCTGTAACAAAGTCCGATGCGAACTGGTTTCGGAGAGTCGTGATACCTGAAAGATCTATGCCACGTTGACCTTGTGCGCTCATTTGCTGATTAACTAGAATTTAAACGCCCAATGTACCAGGTGATGTCAAAGTACTGCGGTCCCGATGGCCTGCGCTCCAGATCATCCGGAGGAGGCTCGCTTACCAGTTTCTTGACATCTACATGGTTAAGAGACCGAGCATAATAGTACACGCGCGCAAGTACACCGTCCCACTCCGTTCCAGTTGTTACGAGCTCATCGGTTTGCTGGGGCAACTGGCCCAGAGTGTGATGCTGTCGGAGCATGCCGTTGATGTAGATATCCACCGCCTGCTGATTGACCACCAATGCGAAATGAATCCATTTCATTGCTGGAATATCCGGGATCAGAATGGTCTCTGTTGTGCTAAACGTCTTGACGGCAACCATGAGTGCGTTGGAGGTAGAGTCAAGATACAGGCCGGGTGCGTCACCCTTTGAGAAGATGCGGCGCTTCGTGCCATACCCCTTGGTGAAATCCTTCACGAGAATCCAAGCCGCATAGGAGTATGTGATTCCCTCGGGCTGGTTGTAGGCCCTCGGAAGATTGCCCGCAAATGTCCTTTGAGTGTTTCCTGGGATAGAGTCGGCGAACAGAACAGTTCGGTCGTCAGAATGCTTGCTCGGATACCACAGGAAGTATACGATCACTCCCACTATCAGAAGCCCCCCCAAAATTGTCGCAATGTCCATTGTCCTTTACTTAGAAACAAAGCCTTTCGGACCAAGGCGCAGGCCAGACTCTCGTTGGTTTTGAAGTGAGATTTTGCCTAGCGAAGTTGGAGTCGTCGCACCCGAGGGAGTGAATATCATCTTCAGCATTTCTTCGTAGGAGATGTTCTGCTGCTGCACAACAGTATTGTGTTGTACAACTCGTTCACCCAAGTTGTAGATGTAGTGGACGCGTGTGGGATCCGACCGATACTCCGTCTCTAGAAACTTTGCTCGGTAGAGTCGGATTGTCCAATCCAAATCCTCTCCGTGAACCGCATCTTTAAAGGGAATCAGTTTGGCCACCTCCGACAACATAGGATTGAGATGATTGGGCGGCCGTTGGAACACTGGGGGGAAATCTACAGTAGCCATCCGGTCAGAGAGCTGAATCGCAGTGCTATGCGTGAACGTGTATTCGCTCATCTGACCTCGCAGCCGCATTGTGTGAAATCCTCCCTTGAAGCATTCCGATAGATCCTCAATATACGCATCCGTTATATCATCGTCGTCATCTACGAACGATAGATACTTTCCGGTCGCTCGTTTCAGCAGCGACTGGCGCTTCAGTCCGATGCTCGTCTCACGGTTATCAAATGCGATACAGAACTCAACGCGAAGATCTGGGCAAATACGCGCAACCTTTTCCCGAATGGACGCCATCAGACGATGAAGACCCGCTTCTCTTCCCGGAATGGTGGGAATTAGAACAGACCAATCATATTGGTACTCTTTGCGTCGCGCATATGTATACATGTCCTCGTTCCAGAACTTCTGATTGCGCATATAGAGATCATCGTTGTTCTGGGCGTATCCGGTGCCAGGGTGCTCGTGACGAATGATACAATAAGGCACATACAGACATTTGTTTGCCAACGCCCCCTTACACAGATCGGTAAGCTCCGTGTCGCAAAACAGACTCTTGTATTCGGGGTGGTAGATGTACCCGAGAGAATTGTACATCTTCCGACCAAAGACACACAATGTATTGAGATTCTCAGCCTGGAAACCATCGTTGAACCACAGGATACCGTCCGTGTCCGGAAACTTCGCAATCATATGGCTTCGGATGACGTCATCCCATCCCTTGATCTGTGGAATCATATCGTCCGACACCAGAACGACAATCTGCCAATCCCAATCAACTCCCTCCATATTCGCGTTACATGCCTGGATCTTGGACTTGTTGGCACTAAAAAAGATCTTCTTCCAAGCAGCGGGAGTGAGAACGCGATGTATCTCCTCTTGAACAAGATTACGCCTCATGGAATCGTCGTCGTCATCGCAAGACACCGCTACACCAATCTGATCGGGGTTGTTTGAGAGTCTAATATAGGCTGCCAGAGTCTGAATAACCTTCTGCGGGCGGCTCCGCGTCGGACACTTCAACAAGATGCGCATTGTCGTTTACAATGTATAACTACTAAGTTCCTTGCCTTCCTTATTCAGCTTGCTGAATCGGAACGTGTAGCCGAAAAGGGTGATGAAGATGGAATCCTGATCTACCTTTACCATGCCAGCCTCCGCCGGTGGCGCACAGGTCGTGCCCTTGGCGTGGAAAGACTTGGTGTCGTCGGGGCTGAGCATGGTGGAATAGCCGTTGACGTTGCAGATTGAACCTGCGAATCCACCATTGTCGGCGAGAATGATGTCACCAAGAGCCGGCTTCGGGATACCAGGCAGCACACACGACTTCACCAGGCGGCCGTTGATGTAGATATCAAGGTTGCGCTGGAACACCGTCACGGAAACCGCGAACCACGACTGAAGAGGCACATTCTCTACGCTACACGTGAACGAGTCTCCATTGGTTCCGGAGCCAGGAGCAGCGGATGCGGCCCGGACATCGTTGGGGTACAGACTGACGCGCACGTGGAGGGTGTTCTCCGTGGGCGCTAAGAAGATGCGAGGGCCCACTACGTTTGCGTCATTGGGAGAAACACGCTTCAGAATCTCCTTGTCCTGCCCAAACTTGTAGTCCCAGTTGGAAATATACATCCAATACTGGATGCCGTAATCAAGTCCAGCACCAGCAGGAACCTCGCCTGCTGGAATGATGGTCTTGGTCTTTCCGTCTACGGGAGCGGGCGTCTTGTCGCCCGAGGACTTGGATTCCTCCCAAAGAGACAAGCCAGGCTTGCCATTCTGCTTCTGGATGTAGTTGAAGAACGCATATCCGAGATACAGCAGTATAATGCCGCCAACGATGGACATGATGGTAGAGCCCCAGCCTCCTGACCTCGGAGGTTCGGGAGCTAGTTGCTTAGATGGCGTAGATCCCATTTATGTTTACGGAGGAACTTTCTTGACAAACTCTTGCTTAAAGCAATGGAAAAACGGACAACGTCGCCTCTACGACAACAAACGCAACCGACAATGTACTGTAACAATTGTGGCGGGAAAGGGCACCTATTCAGGATGTGCCGAGACCCCGTGCTCTCTTGTGGCATACTATTGCTAGATGCGCCTGCCTTACCTACATCACCTGACACAGTGCAAGTGCTCATGATCCGCCGAAAGGATAGTATGAGCTTTGCCGAATTTATGCGAGGGAAGTATGACCCGACCGACATTGACTATGTCTCTCTGCTCATTCGTAACATGACCCTAAAGGAGCAAGCAGGTCTTGCGTCCGATACCTTTGAAGTGTTATGGCGAACTCTTTGGGGGGATGACCGAACCTCCTCTGATTACGCTCCGAGCCGCGACAAGTTCAACCAGTTGGACCGCATGAAACTCATGCGAGACAACCTATCGGTGTACACGGAACCGGAGTGGGGCTTCCCGAAAGGCCGTCGTATGAGAGGTGAAAACGATCTCACGTGTGCCATCCGAGAGTTTGACGAAGAGACCAACGTGCCGCGAGAGTCGTATGTTGTTCTGAAGAACATGACGTTGGAGGAGACGTTCATGGGCCTGAACGGCGTTCGGTATAAGCACATCTATTATGTGGCCATTCTGAAGACCCCGGAAATGGTAGATCTTACCCAAAGGTTCACTCACATGCAACGCCGAGAGATCTCGGGAATTGCGTGGAAGACATTGCCTCAAGCGGAAGAACACATCCGACCCCACCACGTGGAACGAGCAGAGATGATTCGCCAACTACGCTCCATCTTGAATACATTTGAGAGCGATTGAAAACGGAGTTATGCCTATCAAGGGGGTATAGATCGCAATGGACATAGCGTGGTATGTAATGCCTTGCGTCTGGCAAATAGTAGGGACGATATGTTGTTGGGAGTATATGTGTGGTCGGCCATATGTTGAACGAGAGGTACTCCGAACAGAACGCCCAATAGCGGCGCCGGTTAACAACAATCCATTCACAAACACTGGTATGCCAAAAGATACACACTTATACCCAGCATACTAAATACGGAACCGGTAGATCACAAGCATGATACAATACGACGCCACCGCCATAATGAACACCCACCACCAAAGAGGAAACACAGTTGCTTCCTTGTCTGTTGTGCCAAATGGGCGAATTCGTCCCTCTCTGCCAAACGCAATGCTAGGTTGGGCATAGAGAAAGGCCGCCATCAGAAATAGGTAAATAGTGACCATTAAAAGCCTGTGATTTTTCTCCATTATTAATCCTTGTGAAAAACAATGACATACGTATTACCGAACAGAAAGGCGTTCGCGGATGCTATCACGCGGACCCTTCTTTTGTACCGAAGCCGCCCGACGGACGATGAGGACAAGGATGCGGATGTCTGTGCCGCGCGCGGATCCAGCGCTCGTGAACTGCTACCTCACCAAAAGGTCATCCGCGACTACCTCCTTCAAGAGACACCCTATCGAGGCGTTCTCCTATACCACGGTCTCGGATCCGGTAAGACGTGTTCCTCCATCGCGGTCGCCGAGAGCCTGCTTTCCAATAAGAAGATCTTCGTCATGTTGCCGGCATCCTTGGAGTCCAACTACAAGGGTGAATTACGTAAGTGTGGCGATCCGCTGTATATGTATGACCAGCACTGGCGTCAGCGGATTCTTTCGGACAAGAACCGCCCACGAGCAAAGAAGCTCGGTATCTCCGACGGCTTCCTGGATCGTCAACAGATGTTCTTCACAACGGTCCCCGGCGAGGCTGCGAACTGGGACAAACTGCCCAAGACAGCACAGGATGTGATTGCGAAGCAGGTAGAAGACATCATTGATCAGCGGTTCACGTTCATCCGCTATAACGGCTTATCTTCCGCAAATATAGGTAAATATGTCCCTGTCGACGGTCCTAATCCGTTTGAGAACAGCGTGGTCATCATTGATGAGGTCCATAACTTCATTTCTCGAATCTCAAACAAGTCCGACATTGCCCGTAAACTCTATGACGCGATCTACAATGCGAAGAACTGTCGTGTCGTCGCGCTTTCGGGAACACCCGTCATTAACAGGGCGAACGAAATCGGTTATCTTATGAACTTGCTGCGTGGGCCGATTGAGCGTATCATTGTTCCCGTCAAGGCTATCCCCAACTGGGATGAGGAGCGCATGAAGACTGCTCTGCGTGGCATTCCCGACATTGATGTGATTGAGTTCAATGCGGTCAAGAAGTATCTGATGGTGACGCGCAATCCTCCCAACTTCCGCAGCGTGTACAGCGAGAAGGGAGACCGTATCGCAGTCCAGTATATCAAAGACTTGCCGTATACACCAGTTGCGGCCGATTGGGTGAACACATGGGCCGCCAAGTTCCAGACCGATGTGGGTGGTGCCGAGTTATCACTGGACCGGGTGTCAACTGAGATTTTTGACTGTCTCCCGACCGACTACGAAGAGTTCGCTTCTCTGTTTTTGGACGGTCTCCAGCTCAAGAACGCAATGCTCTTCCAACGCCGTATCCAGGGACTCGTCTCGTATTTCCGTGGAGCGGACGAGCGTATGCTTCCTCGTAGGGTTGAGGACGACAAGACACTGGAGAAGATCCCGATGTCCGATGCGATGTTTGGCAACTACTTGTCGGTGCGGTTCAATGAGATCCGTATGGATGCTCGTCGCAAGCTGAACCCGATGAAGGCCGAGGACAGTGAGATGAAGACCTTCCGCGTGAACTCTCGGTTGGCCTGCGACTATGCCATTCCTCCCGAACTCAAGTCAAGTGACAAGGAGGCAGTCACAGAGGACGACGCGCCTTCCAAGGACGATATCCTTGCGAAGATCAAGGCCAGCCCGGAGCGGTATCTGACAGAGGCTGCGCTGGCAAATTACAGCCCGAAAATGCTCAAGATGCTTCAGAACATCCGAGCAACCATGGGCGATGGAGATACATGGAACACGCAGTTGGTGTACAGCAACTTCCGTAACCTGGAAGGACTTGGTGTGTTTAGTGCGATTCTCAATGCAAACGGCTGGCAGGAATACAAGTTGGCCAAGGAGGCCGGGCAGTGGATTGAGGATCCTGCGATGGACCCCGCCAAGCCAGCGTATGGCTTCTTCACAGGTAACGAGGACATGGAGCAGCGCGAGTACATGCGACAGATCTTCAACGCCCAATATTCGGATAACTTTCCAGCCAGTCTCAAGCAATCCGTTGAATCGGCTCCGAAGAAGAAGATGGTTCTGTTTATGATTACTGCGGCAGGTGCTGAGGGTATTACACTTGCCAACGTGCGCCACGTTCACATCATGGAGCCTCACTGGAATCCTGCTCGCCACGATCAAGTTGTGGGCCGTGCGATTCGTCTGTGCTCGCATGCCAAGTTGCCTCTCGCAGAGCGAACGGTGCGCGTGTCCTTCTACCTCAGCGTGTTTACGGAGTCTCAGGCAAAGTCTACGGAGGGTGCGAACAACGTGGTGCTGGTTCGTCGCAATGACTTGGCAACCAAGCGATATGAGGGCGATCCGACAGAAGTGTTCATGACAACGGACGAGTATCTCTACGAGAAGACGTATGAGAAGGATGTCACGAACAAGCGAATTAGCGTGTTGCTCAAACAGGCAGCCGTCGACTGCGAAGTTCATCGGAAACTCCATAGTCGGGAAACACCCGTGATTTCGTGTATGCGATTTGATAGTACGGCAGAGGGCGAGGATCTCGCATTCAAGCCCGATATTAAGACGGAAGATTTGGATGAGACATACTTGCGGAACATGCAGCGCCGAAAGCGACGACTTCAGCGAGTCGCCATCAAGACGATGGTGTTTTTGATTGATCCGGACACCAAAGAGGTGTTTGATGGTCCGGCCTATGAGGACAATAGCCGATTGATTCGCATCGGAACTATGACAACGCCGGGACAGATACAATGGATACAGGGGCTTCGCATTCAATGAGAAGATCCTCCAGCAACCCATCACAGATCTTGGCCCAGCTCTTGAAGTTGTAGGCGACAATAGCCTTGCGCTTCTCGGCGAGGGAAGCGATGATATTTTCCATTGAATCCGCAACATGCTCCATTGAGAACGTAGGAGACCAGCAACCATGGGGCATTCCGCCGGCAAAGTAACAGCGGCCATTGCTTGGGACGAACTCCGCGGTATCCTCGCTCAAGAATGTCCGGTAGCTGCCAATGTCTGTCACAAGCTGCGGCGCACCGGTATACATGTGCTCAAGCTGGCACAGACCGAATCCCTCACCGTCTGAGGTGTTGATGCCAATGTCCGCTGAATTGTAGAGTTGGTTTACCGCATCATCACTCAGCAGATTCGGCGCTGCGGTATCAATTAGCAGCAGGTTCCGAGCATACTTCTGAACATCAAGATTCTGGGACCTGAGCTCCTCCCCAAAGATCCTCTGAACATCATAGAATGCGCCAGACTGTGGATTCATATTCGTTGAAATCATCATATAATACGGCTTCGTAGGATTCCGAGCCAACAACCGAACGAAACCACCAATCGTCAAGTCCAGGCGCTTCCGCTGACTGTTACGATTCGCATTGAGAAAAACAACCGCGTCGGTCGGCACTCCGATATTGTTCCGGACTCCCTTGACAGCTTCCGCGGTCATAACCGAGAAGACAGTGGGATCCACAGCGTGCTCCAGAACACGAACATCGGGGAAGGCCCCATACTCTAGGAACCGCTGCTTCCAAATGTCGGTAAAACAGTAGATCCTGTCTGCGTGCTTGTGGAGGGTGTCAATCAGAGTCTGTGCGATGCCGGTATACACCTGGTCCAGGTAGATCCACAGCTTGTAAGGTGACACGCCACGCGCATGCTTCATTGCCTCCACAAACTTCATAACGACCAGCGGATCGTTGTAGATCATCACAACGTCGGGATTGACCATCTCCACATACTCGTGGATCTTGTTGAATCCAAAACCCTCCTCCTTGGGATCCTCGTTTGCGGCTGCGTCATACGACACAATGCCATCGGGATACTTGCGAGATCCGGTATGCGAGGGATGGCGCTGGAATCCAAAGTGAAATGTCTTAACCTTGGGTGAGAGCGTCGCAACCTGCCGCACAAGATTGTTGCTTACCTTGGAGTATCCGGTTGTCTGATCAATGTGCGTGCTTACGAGGACGAAACGCATTGACTCTATACAGAATCTCTTACGTAAATGATAAATGCAGGTAAATTCTGCTCAAGATTACTTGACGATGCGGAAGCGTCAGATCATTGCCGCAACATACAATACAACTCCTCCTCCGCTGGCACGCGAGAACAACGCTGTCTTCCTTTCGGCTATCGCCAACAACGCTACTCAATATGAGCGTCAGGTCTTTGCCTTCCAGGGTGCCTGGGGCGGCGCGTCTGGCGGAGAGTCGTGGGCTAGTCGGTGCTGCCTCTCCAACGGCGGTGCCGGCGCCTTTGGAGCATTCAGAACCACTACGGACAAGGGTATTGTTCGGTTCAATGTAATTCCTGCTATGAGCGTGCGCGCAACAACGGTGACGTCATAAAGGAACTAAAGAAAGCACTTATCATAATACAAATGCCAGGTGGCTTGATTCAACTTGTCGCAACAGGCGCCCAAAATGAGTTAGTCAATGGAAGTCCTTCCATGACTCATTTCCGGGCAGTCTATCGCCGTCACACAAACTTTGCCATGGAGCAGATTCGCATGCCCTTCACGGCATCCAATCTAGAGTTTAGCATCACGGGCCCGCGAACGATCTCGTGCCGGATTGACAGGTATGCGCAGTTGATCAATGACTGCTACCTGTATATTACGCTTCCAGACGTGTACTCGCCTCTCAAATACCTGGGCGGCAGTGCTCCTCCCTCTGGATACGACCCTCGGACGAATTCCATTGGATACGAGTTTCAGTGGATCTCCAACATTGGATACAATCTGATTGACCACGTAGATATTACGATGAACGGTCAGGCCATCCAGACTCTTACAGGCGAGTGGCTCAAGCTCTACTCGTACATGACGCACGATACTGCGAAGCGCGAGATCGTAGACAATATGGTTGGGAATCTGCCGGAACTTTATGATCCCGCCAACGCATACGATCGCAACAACCAGTATCCCCACGCGCTGACACCCAAGGTTCTCCCAGGCACATCGCCGAACACATTGTCTCCAGAGCCGAGCATTCGGTCTCGTCAGCTGGTGATCCCTCTTCATTTCTGGTTTTGCGAGAACCCTGGCATGGCGTTGCCGTTGGTCTCTCTCCAGAATTCTGAGGTCTTTATTAACGTGACAATGAGGGCACTCACAGATCTGTATACCGTAGTGGATGTGGAGCCTACATCGTTGACGTTTGGCAATCGCATTCGGCCGGTCAACTATCCTATGCAGTTGTTCTTGTCGCCTCCTCTGTCAACTGGTCTGCCGAGCAACACCACGCTCACGACATGGTTTCCTGATCCGTTTGTGGAGGGTAACTTCGTGTATCTGACGGAGATGGAGATGAACCAGTTGGCCAAGGCAGATCAGACGTTCCTCGTCAAGACGGTCAAGTATGTCATGAAGGATGGTCAGTTTGGCGGCAACACGGATCTGGAGATTCCCATGTTCAACCTGGTGACACGCATTGTGTTTCTGACCCAACGCAGTGATCAAATTCTGCTGAACAAGTGGGATAACTATACCAACTGGGCCAATCCCAAGCGCGCACCCTGGTCGGCCATTAACTCCGACGTGGATACATCGCTCTTTAGTTCGGGGCAGCAGCAGGTATCGTCCGCATATCCTCGTGATTCGGTGATTGATGGTGTCATTCTCTTTGACGGAAAGGAGCGCATCCAGACGAAGCCTCTGCCCTTTTTCTCGCTCCAGCAGATGTATCGTCATCTCACAGGAATCACACCTGAACTACCCGGTGTGTACATGTACTCCTTTGCGCTGGACCACAACAACTACCAGCCGTCTGGAGCGGTCAACGGAAGCATGTTTAACAAGATCATTCTTCGGCTAACGCTTCTACAGCCGCTTCCACAGTCTGTTCTACATGGTGGCGGCACAACCTCTACAATGGTTTGTGTTCTGACTTCTTCGCTCTACAGTCTCCGCCCAGTCATAATCCCGGCTGCGAACGTAAATCTGACAGACCCCAAAACGGGCAAGAAGCTGTATCCCCCAGGAACCATCACAACCGTTGTACAGACGAACGACAATGTGATCTTTACGTTCACCTACAATGTGGGTGTCTATGTGGAGTCCATTAACTTCCTCCGCATCGTATCGGGCCTTGGCAATCTTGTATTCGCATCATAACAATGGTCCAGATTGTCTCCGCATATTTTGGAGACGAAAAGAGCTTCCGCAACATCACTCAATCGCTGATTAGTAAGATATCGGGTGGCGCCCTAGATGTGATCGCAGATGAGAAACTGCTGCCCGTCTTTGAGGCCGCGCCAAAGACCGATCTCTCCGTGACAGATCAGCGCAACATTCGGAATGAATCCGTCAAGGCCTGTGGCGGGGAAGCAGATCAGAAGTGTATTGAGGCCACCAAGCTCCAACTCCAGCAGGATACGCTCAAAGAGAAGGAGCTTCAGGAGGTGACGAAAAACGTTATCAAGGGTCGCCGACTCACAGTCAACATTCTTGAGAATGGAAAAGTGAGGAAGCTCGTAGCACCCGATGGACAGAAGCTCCAGCTCAAAGATGTGGAAGGTGGAGTCACTCCCGACAATAAGCTCGAGCTGCCACCTGTAGATGAGTTGTATAAGCGTGCATGGGAAATCGCTGCTGTCATTTTTGCGGCATTCCTCTATGTGTTTAGTATCGCAGCTGTCTATGCGATCTTTATGCGCCAGTATGAGATCACCGGAAAGGCATCCTTCCAACCGATGGCGTACGGTTTGACTGTCGTATCAATCGCGGTCCCATATTCTGGATTTTTCATCATTCTCGTCTATTTCGGCTTCAAGGCCTTTGTCGCAGAATATGTGGCACAGTGATAATGATTGAACTTCATTGGTTAGCCGCTGGACTCATGTTCGGGCTCTTGGCATCTACTGTGTCGATCCCTCCGACGCGCAAACAAGCCAAAATCCCCCAGCCGAACGACTCTAGCGTCTACCACACCGACACGGGGTGTGTGCGATTCACGTCGGTAGAGGTTCCGTGTGTCCAAGACGCATCGTCGCTCAACCTACTCGCAAGTCTCAGTAAGAAGTAATGGTCAGACTTCTGGAAGCGATAAAAAACGGTGCGCCCTTTTTCTCGTTCATCATCGGCTTGGGTATCGCCGTGATCTTGTTTCACCGCAACTATTCCACGGTTCGCACGCTGGGCATGCCGCTCAAGGATACGATGGACAAGATCGTCAAGGTAGATGGAAAATGTTATCGGTATCGCGTGGAGGACGCAAATTGCGAAAACGTGTCTAATGAATAAACAATGGACGATTCAACACCGCTAGATGCTTTGCTGCCTAGCCCCCAGGGCCCTCAGTCGGCTCCCCCGATGATGCCGCTGCCCAGTGGGTCCAACAGCCACCACGGCGGAATGGCGCCCTCCTTCAAGCCCAGTCTGCCTGCGATGCGATGGATGGTGTCGTCGCTGTCCATGTATATCGCCTTCTTCTTGGCCGCCGTGATTATCTCACTCTCCCCAGCTCGTAATCTCCTCCTTCAATACGTGCCCAACGCCTACACCGGCTCCGGTGTTGTCAGCTGGACTGGCGCTGGCGTTCTCGGCGGCGCTGCCGTTGTTATTGCGCATCTTCTCAATGGCTTCCTTGCTAGCTTTCTTGGTTAGTTCCTCCTGAAACCAATATGTCAACTGTCTCACTCGTTCAGCCTGTGTCTCCTTATTCGGGTGTGGTCGCTTGTGCACCTCCACTAAGCATCTCTGGTAGTATGATTCCATACTAAAACGTAATCTATTTCAGAATAGTATACGTTTTAATAGAATGTCGTTTATCACGCGTCTGCTTCAACCAGACTATATGAAGCAACCACCGGCGTACTTTCATCCTCGTATTCTAGTGGGCCCAGGCGCGATGCTCACAGTAGCCTTTGCGAAACGATACGGGATCACACACGTCATCAACTGTGCGATGGATGACGACTCGCCTGTCTGGTGGAGACAATACGTTCCGCATCTATATGTCGTGTTGGAGGCACTTGATAGCCGAACTGGTGTGAACATTCTTGATTGGTATCCCAAGTTTGAGGAGGCTATGCAGAGATTCCTTCGTGAGGGCGATGGCGTTGTGTATGTTCACTGTCAGGCTGGAATGAATCGGTCGGCGTCCCTTGCGTTGGCATACGCATGCGCACACTTTCACATGGACTTTGATGCTTTGGTGGTCGCGACCAAACGTCAGAGACCTTGTATTCTTCAAAATACAGTCTTCATGGACCAGGTGAAGGAATTCATAAATGGACGTGTTCAAAGTGAGAAAATCCCGGGAGGCGAGCTCAACACCAAACGCGACGGGGACGTTGGACTCTTTACATCAAGGTATCGTTCAGACTCTGAAGGAGTCAAAGACAATGCAGGAGACATTGAGGACCGAATGCGAGACTTTGAAGAATGAGATTGAGACTCTCCACTTGAAGAACGAGATTACGGATGTGGTGAAGGCAAATCAGCTTCAGATCCGAGTGCGTGAAATCACAGAGGAGTTGGAGCATGCGCATCCTGTCCAGGAATACTACCTCAAAAACATGGATCTATTGGA
>Ga0164292_10001030_pt1 | contig 22239 bp, 21 predicted proteins | sample GEODES117metaG_FD_111486 | JGI IMG/M metagenome (GOLD analysis project Ga0164292, IMG submission 111486) | Eutrophic lake water microbial communities from Lake Mendota, Wisconsin, USA - GEODES117 metaG | ecosystem: Environmental > Aquatic > Freshwater > Lake | place: USA: Lake Mendota...
TCGAGGCGCGGGACGCCGGGCATGGTGGAGACGACGGCGTAACCTTTCCGGACAACCACGACCGACCATTCGCCGGGGAAATCGAACAGGGCCTCTCCGTCAAGCCGTTGCTCATGCGCCGCAGCATGGGCGAAGCGCCGGTCCGTCATGACGTTGAGGTCCTCGACCGGACCGCCGAGCAGCCGCGCAATGATGGACTCCTCGGCGCTGAAGTCGAGCCGCTGGCCGGGATGCAGGACATCCCGGGAGCCGTCCTGACGCAGCAACTCCACACCCCCGCCCGATAGCAGCCACAGCATGCGGTCCACGTCCGGAAACATCGAGAAAGGTCCGTCCGAGCCGACAACCGCCATGGAGACGCGCCAATGGAAGTCGGACAGGCCGGCTTCCGGCGGAGATACGACGACCTGCCGCGTCACTCCGCCTCCGTTCTTCCAGGGCGCAGCGGTCAGGTCGGCGTAGCGCGCCACCCTCATCGGCTGCCCAGGATCGCGGGCAGGCGCAGGCCATGCTCCCGGGCGCAGTCCACCGCGCTCTCATAGCCCGCATCCGCATGACGCCAGACGCCGGACGCCGGATCGTTCCAGAGCACGCGCTCAAGGCGCCTCGCGGCCTCGGGCGTGCCGTCGGCGACGATTACCACCCCTGCATGCTGGCTGAAGCCCATGCCTACGCCTCCGCCATGATGCAGCGAAACCCAGGTCGCGCCGCTCGCCGTGTTGACCAACGCGTTGAGCAGCGGCCAGTCCGAGACCGCGTCCGAGCCGTCCTTCATCGCCTCGGTCTCGCGGTTGGGGCTTGCGACGGAGCCGGCGTCGAGATGGTCGCGCCCGATCACGATCGGCGCGTTCAGCTCGCCCGAGGCGACCATCTCGTTGAACATCAGCCCGGCGCGGTGCCGGTCGCCAAGCCCTATCCAGCAGATACGGGCCGGCAGCCCCTGGAAGGCGATTCGCTCGGCGGCCATGTCGAGCCACCGATGCAGATGGGCGTTGTCGGGGAAGAGCCGCTTCATCGCGGCGTCGGTCTTCATGATGTCCTCGGGGTCGCCCGACAGCGCGCACCAGCGGAAGGGGCCGATCCCCTTGCAGAAGAGCGGGCGGATGTAGGCCGGCACGAAGCCCGGAAAGGCGAAGGCGTTCTCGAAGCCTTCCTCCTTCGCCACCTGCCGGATGTTGTTGCCATAGTCGAGCGTCGGCACGCCGGCGTTCCAGAAGCCGACCATGGCCTCCACATGGGCGCGCATGCTGGCGCGCGCGGCGCGCTCAACGGCGGCGGGCTCGCTCTCCTGCTTCGCCCGCCATTCGGCCACCGTCCAGCCGATGGGGCAGTAACCGTGCAGAGGGTCATGCGCGGAGGTCTGGTCGGTGACGATGTCGGGGCGCGTCTCCCCCGCCTCCATCCGCTCCAGCAGCGCCGGGAAGATTTCGGCGGCATTGCCGAGCAGGCCGACCGACTTCGCCTCGCCCTTCGCGGTCCAACCGGCGATCATCGCCAGCGCCTCGTCGAGGCTGTGCGCCTTGGCGTCGAGATAGCGGGTGCGGATGCGGAAATCGATGCGGGTCTCGTCGACCTCCACGGCGAGGCAGCAGGCGCCAGCCATCACGGCGGCGAGCGGCTGCGCCCCGCCCATGCCCCCCAGACCGCCTGTCAGGATCCAGCGGCCCTTGAGGCTGCCACCATAATGCTGCCGGCCGGCCTCGGCGAAGGTCTCGTAGGTACCCTGCACGATGCCTTGCGTGCCGATGTAGATCCAGGAGCCGGCCGTCATCTGGCCGTACATCATCAATCCCTTGCGATCGAGCTCGTTGAAATGCTCCCAGGTCGCCCAATGCGGCACGAGGTTCGAGTTGGCAATCAGCACGCGGGGCGCGTCGGCATGGGTGCGGATGACGGCCACGGGGCGGCCGGACTGCACGACGAGCGTTTCGTCCGCCTCCAGGACCTTCAGGCTGGCGACGATGCGGTCGAAATCATCCCAGGTGCGTGCCGCGCGGCCGATGCCGCCATAGACCACCAGCTCATGCGGGTTCTCCGCCACGTCCGGATGCAGGTTGTTCATCAGCATCCGCATCGCGGCCTCTGCCCCCCAGGTCCTGGCGGTCTTCTCCGGGCCGGTGGGTGGAAGCACGACGCGACTGTTGTGGCGGAGATTGGTCATGGCGGTCCTCGGATGGCGGTCAGGTGGCGGAAGAGGCGAGCGAGCCGGAGCTCGCCAGCCTGTCGAGATCGGAGAGGATGAAGCCGAGCGTCGCGCGCAACGCGCCCGCCTTCGCCGCATCATAGGCCCAGGGAGCGGCCTCCTCCGCGAGATAGGCGCGCTGGGCGAGCTCCATCTGGATGGCGTGAACGCTCTCCCCCGGCCGGCCGTGATGGCGGGTTGTCCAGCCGCCCTTGAAGCGGCCGTTGGCGACCATGTCATGGCCTGGCGAGGCGGCCGCGCGGCTTGAAGCCGCCTCCTCGATCGACGCCGCGCAGGTCGTCCCGTCATTGGTGCCGATTGAAAAGACGGGCAACAGGCCGTCGAACAGGAAGGGGATGCTCGAGCGGATCGAATGGCAATCGTAGAGGATCGCGACGCCGTGCCTCGCCTTCACGCGCGCGATCTCCTCAGACAATGCGGCGTGGTAGGGCGTATGCCAGGCCTGCCGCCGCGCCGCGATCTCGTCGGACGAGGGCTCCTGCCCTTCGTGCCAGATCGTGCGTCCGTCGAAATCGGTGACAGGGCACAGCCCGGTCGTGTTCCGGCCAGGGTAGAGCGAGCCGCCTCCTGGGTCGCGGTTGGCGTCGATGGCGTAGCGGTGGACGTTGGAGCGGACAATGGTAACGCCGTCCAGAAGCCCATCATAGAGCCTGCCGATATGCCAGTCTGCATCCGCCAGTTCACGACCGGTCTCGTTCAGGCGGACGGTCAGACCGTCGGGAAGCCAGAGGCCGCCATGCGGTTGGCCGAGGATGATTGGGCCGTCGCCCCGGATCACGTCGAAGGGCGTCATCCGGACAGCTCCGGCAGTTCGGTTCCCGCCGCATCCGCCACCGCTCCCGCCGCGATCAGCCGCGCCGCCGCCTCGAGATCGTCGGCGAGGTAGCGGTCTTCGGCGAGCGCCGCCACGTCCCTTCTCAGCCGCGCCACGACGCGGGCGAGCGGCACGGAGGTGGCGAGCGGCGCGCGGAAGGCGACGCCTTGCGCTGCACAGATCAGCTCGACGCCGAGGATGCGGGCGAGGTTCTCCGTCATGCGCCCGAGCCGGCGCGCGCCATGGGCGGCCATGCTGACATGGTCCTCCTGGTTGGCGGAGGTGGGCGTCGAGTCGGTGACGCAAGGGTTGGCGAGATGCTTGTTCTCGCTCATCAGCGCCGCGGTGGTGACCTCCGCGATCATCAGCCCCGAGTTCAGGCCGGGATCGGGGGTGAGGAAAGGCGGCAGGTTGAAGCTCAGCGCCGGATCGACCATCAGCGCGACGCGGCGCTGCGCGATGGCCCCGATCTCGCTGACCGCTAGCGCGATCATGTCGGCGGCGAAGCCGACCGGCTCGGCGTGGAAATTGCCGCCGGAAACGATGAGACCGCGTTCGGCCAGAACCAGCGGATTGTCGGTGGCGGCGTTGGCCTCGATCTGAAGCGTCCGCGCTGCCTGGCGCAGCACGTCCATCGCCGCGCCCGTGACCTGGGGCTGACAGCGGATGCAGTAGGGATCCTGCACGCGCGCGTCGTCCTCGCGGTGGCTCTCGCGGATGGCCGAGCCCGCGAGCAGCGCGCGCATGGCGGCGGCCGCCTCGATCTGCCCGGCATGGCCGCGCAGGGCGTGGATCTCCGGCTCCAGCGGAGCGGTCGAGCCCATGATCGCGTCGGTCGAAAGGGCCGAGACGACCAGCGCCGCCCGCGCCGAGGTCCATGCGTCGAAAAGAGCCGCCAGCGCGAAGGCGGTGGAGAACTGCGTGCCGTTGATGAAGGCGAGCCCTTCCTTCGGACCGAGCGGGATGGGGCTAAGGCCCGCCTGAGCCAGCGCCTGCGCGCCGGGCATGACGCGGCCGCCAAGCTCGGCCTTGCCTTCGCCGATCAGCACCGCCGTCATGTGGGCGAGCGGCGCAAGGTCGCCCGAGGCCCCGACCGAACCCTGGGCGGGGACGATCGGGGTGACGCCCCGCGCCAGCATGGCCTGCAGCAGTTCGATCAGCTCCCAGCGCACGCCGGACGCGCCGCGCCCGAGCGACAGGAGCTTCAGCGCCATCATCAGCCGCGTGTGGCGGCGCGGGATCGGCTCGCCGACGCCGCAGCAATGTGACAGGATGAGGTTGCGCTGCAGCCTCGCCGTGTCGGTCGCTGCGATCTTGAGGCTCGCGAGCTTGCCGAAGCCGGTGTTGACGCCGTAGACGGCCGCTTCGCCGGCCGCGGCGCGGGCCACGCAGGCGGCTGCGGCTTCCACCGCCGGCCGCACGGCCGGGTCGAGGGCAGCCGGAGCGTCCGTCCGCCACAGGCGTTCGAGCTGGGCGAGCCCGACGGCTCCGGGGCTGAGGGTCTCAGGCGTCAAGGCGGCCTCCGAACATGCGGGCATGGAGCGGCGTCGAGCCGATCCGGTACGACAGCTCGGCCGGATGACGCGCCTCCCAGACGGCGAGGTCGGCCCGCGCGCCGGGCGCGATCCGGCCTCGGTCCTTCAAGCCCAATGCGGCGGCAGCATGCACCGTCACGCCCTCCAGCGCCTCGCGCGGCGTCATGCGAAAGAAGGTGCAGGCCATGTTCATCGCCAGCGGCAGGGAGGCCATGGGCGCGGTGCCGGGGTTACAGTCGGTGGCGACCGCCATCCTGACGCGATGGCGGCGCAGGAGCTCAATGGGGGGAAGCACGGTTTCGCGCAGCGTATAGAAGGCGCCCGGAAGGATCACGGCCACCGTGCCGGCCTCAGCCATCGCGCGCGCGCCCTCCTCGTCCAGATGCTCGAGATGGTCGGCCGAAAGCGCGCCATGCCGCGCGGCCAGCGCCGCGCCATGCAGGTTCGATAGCTGCTCGGCGTGGAGCTTCACAGGCAGATTTAGCTCCCGCGCGACCATGAACACCCGCTCGATCTGGACAGGCGAGAATGCGATGCCTTCGCAGAACCCATCCACCGCGTCGATCAAACCCTCCGCATGGGCGGCGCGCAAGGCAGGGATCACAACCGCGTCGACATAGGCGTCGGCTCGGCCCGCAAACTCGGGCGGAATAGCGTGCGCGCCGAGGAAGGTCGTGGAGACCGCGACGTTCCTGCGTTCGGGGATGCGCCGCGCGGCGCGCAGCATCCTGAGCTCGGTCTCGAGGTCGAGCCCGTAGCCGGACTTGACCTCGATCGTGGTCGCGCCCTGCGCCAGCAGGAGATCGACCCTGACCAGGGCCGCGGCGACAAGCTCATCCTCGCTCGCCGCGCGGGTCGCGCGGACCGTCGAGACGATGCCGCCGCCGGCGCGCGCCACCTCTTCGTAGCTCGCGCCCTGGAGCCGCAGCTCGAATTCGCGCGCGCGGTCCCCCGCGAAAACGATATGGGTATGGCAGTCAATGAGGCCGGGCGTCACCAACCTGCCGCCGAGGTCATGCGTCTCGGCAGTCGTTACCGGCCGGTCGGCGTCGGGACCGACCCAGGTAATGCGGCCGTCCTCGACCAGCGCCGCACCCATCTCGATCAGGCCGTAGCCGTCGGACATGGTGGCGAGCGTGGCGTTGCGGAGCAGCAGGGAATGAAGCTTGTTAAACATGGTATTATCAGTCATATGTATGGACATATTATCTGTCAAGACGGGGTGAGAGGCATGCTGACCATCTGGGCACGCGAGGCGCTTCTGGAAGAGGGATGGGCGCGGGACGTCTCTATCGACATCGTTCCGGACGGCCGGATTGGCGCTGTGCGGGCTGGGACCATCCCCGCGGTCGGGGCAAAGGCCGTCGGCGTCCTTCTCCCAGCCCCGGTCAACGTCCATTCTCACGCCTTCCAGCGGGCAATGGCGGGGCTGACGGAGGGCCGCAGCGGCGGAACCTCGGACAGCTTCTGGACATGGCGCAGCCTGATGTACCGTTTCGTCGAGCGCATCACGCCTGATCAGATGCAGGCGATCGCCGCCTTCGTCCAGATGGAGATGCTGGAGGCGGGCTTCGCGACGAATGTGGAGTTCCACTATCTGCACCACGGGCCCGACGGCGAGCCCTACGACGACATCGCCGAGATGTCTGCGCGCATCGCCGCCGCCGCCGAGACGAGCGGCGTCGGGCTGACCCTGCTGCCGGTCGCCTACCGCTTCGGCGGCTGCGACCGCCGCCCGCTGCAAGGCGGCCAGCGCCGCTTCGGCAATGATGTCGACCGCTATGCGCGCCTCCTCGAGGCGGCAAGCCGTGCGCTCGCGCCGCTCCCCCCTGACGCCGCCATCGGCGTTGCGCCGCACTCCTTGCGGGCGGTCCCGCCCGATGAACTGGCGCGCATCGCGGGCCTGAACGCGTCGGGGCCGGTCCACATGCATCTGGCCGAGACGGTCGCGGAGGTCGCGGAGGTCGTGGCGGCCCATGGCCGGCGGCCGGTGGAGCAGCTGCTCGAAATCGCCGCGCCCGACGCGCGCTGGTGCCTGATCCATCTGACGCAGATGCTGCCGCGCGAGACTGAGGCGCTCGCCCGAACTGGCGTCGTCGCGGGGCTGTGCCCGCTCACGGAGGCGAGCCTCGGCGACGGCGTGTTCGACGGGGTTCGCTGGACGGGCTCCGGCGGGGCCATCGCGCTCGGTTCGGACAGCAACATCCGCATCTCGCTCGCCGAGGAGATGCGCCAGCTCGACACCAGCCAGCGCCTGCGCGACCACAGCCGCGCCGCCTTCGCGACGGCCGACAGATCGGCGGGACGATGGATCTTCGAGGCGGCGGCGCGTGGCGGAGCCCAGGCGGCCGGCAGGGCCTCCGGCGTGATTGCGACAGGGCGATGGGCCGATCTTCTGTCCCTCGACATGGACCATGTCGATCTGGAGGGCCTGTCGGTAGACCGCGTCCTCGACGCCTTCGCCTTTGCGGGCGACAACGCCATGGTGGCCGATGTCTGGGCGGCCGGCCGGCATGTCGTCGCCCAGGGCCGCCATCGCCGGCGTGAGGCGATCGTCGACGCCTACCGCGCCGCCGCGCGGACGCTGCGCGAGACGGCGTGAGCGGTCAGTAGCGGGCGGTCATCATGTGGCCGCGCCGGAACATGAGGCGCACAAAGGTCACGGGCGCACCCTCCCAGCGCGTCGACCGCTCGATCTGCAGCAGCGGGTCGCCCGCTCGGCAGGACAGATGCGCCGCGACCGCCGCCTCCGCCACCTGGGCGGAGATGGTGATCTCGACGTCCGTGAAGGGGATCTGCTGGACGAGCCATTCGTTTGGACCGATGGCTCGGAAATCGACCTCCCTGGCTTGCGGCAGGAGCGCGAGGCTGATCCATCGGTCCTCGTGCTGGTAGGGCGCACCGCCTGCGAAATGCATGCACTCCAGATGCAGTGCCCGGCAGGGATCCGGCAGGCCGAGGCGCGCACGCAGCCAGACGGGCGCCTCGATCTCTACGGCGCTGACCAGGGCGTAGCGGTAAGCCAGCCCCTGATCCTCGATCTCGCGCCGCACGATGGGAATGTCGAACCGGGCCTGCCGGTGCGGCGCGAGCCTCACCCGCGATCCCGCCTTGCGCTTGCGTTCGATGACGCCATCGTCCGCGAGTTCGCGCATCGCCCGGTTGACGGTGGCGCGCGCGGATCCGTAGGACTCGGCCAGTTCGGTCTCGCTGGGGATCGCGCTTCCGGGCTTCCAGTCGCCGCGCACGATCTTCTCCAGGATGTCCGCCTTGATGCGCTGATAGTTCGCGGTCATCCGGTCCCCCGTTTCCTGCCCGCCGGACGACAATCGGTCCACGCGAACGGCCTCTCGCCGTCGGTGCATCGTCGAGAAACGAACGCTTTTCTCTGACGCCACACATTGGGCTCACCATTGCTACACATTGCGTTGATCCACCACCCCAAGCGAGAGCTTTTCTAGGCCAGACGACAAGGCTTGCTGCCTGCGTGACAGCGCGATGACCCAATTCCGGAAGGCGGGTCCGAATAGCTTGTCGAGCGCCGAGCTGTTCCAGGCCAGGCTGTCCGTCGTCAGATGATTCGAGACAGTCTGGGCGGTTTTCAAGGTGAGGCTCTGGCTCACCGGCACTGTTGCATGAACTGGGGACATCTATCTGCACGGCTCTTCTTGATGCAGCCATGGGCTTTGATGATGTAGCCGCCCGCGACGATCCCAATGTGTTGCAAAGAAGGATGGTTGGCATCACCATTGGAGTCCGGCATGACGAGCAAGGTTTGCATGATCGGTTTGGATTTGGCCAAGAACGTCTTTCAAGTTCATGGCCCACAAGTTCATGGCCCACGAGTTTATGGCGCTGACGCATCAGGGAGTGCGGTGTTCCGCAAGCAATTGCGGCGTGGGCAAGTTCTCAAGTTCCTTGCAGATCTCCCTCGGTGCCTGGTGGCGATGCCATCGCTGCATTGGTCGACATGAACCGGCGCAACTGCCTCGCTAACCTATCGTGTTGGCACTGACATGTTAGTCTTGACGCAATTGATAGGACGAGTCATGTCTGGTGCAGAGGAGAACCAAAGATTGTGACAGCCCACCCTGACCGCATCGGCCTCAATTGTGCCTTGTCAACACCTTTCTGCAAGGACGGTTCCATCGATCTGAGGCGGCTTGCCGCCCATGCGAGGTCGGTAATCGCGCGCGGCTGTGACGGCGTCACGCTGTTTGGCACCACGGGCGAAGGGGCGTCGATTGGTGTGAGCGCACGACACGGCGCACTTGCCGCGCTTGCGGTTTCGGGCCTCGACATGCGCCATCAGGTGATTGCTGGAGTTTCGGCGGCAAGCGTTGCGGACACGGTGGAGCAGGCGCAGGCGGCCTATGCGGCGAACTGCCGGGGCCTGCTGCTGGCGCCGTCGTTCTACTTCGGTGGGGCAAGCGATGAAGGGTTGTTCCGCTTTTTTGCCACTGTGTTCGAGCAGCTTGGTGGCGGTCTTCGCGACATCATCCTCTACCACATTCCCGGCATGACGAAGAATGCGCTGTCGGTCGAACTGACGGTTCGGTTGATGCAGGCATTTCCAGGTGCAATCATCGGCGTCAAGGATTCCAACGGTGACTGGCCTGCAACGGAGCGGCGACTACAAGAGTTGAAGGGCCTGCAGATCCTCGTCGGTGACGAGCGTCAGTTGGCCAACGCGGTGCGAAATGGCGGCGCAGGCACCATCTGCGGGCTTGCCAATGTGGCGCCTGAATTGCTGCGCCCGCTGGCCCATGAAGGGCGGGATGATCCCCGCATCGCGGCCATGGTCGAGGCAGTTCTTGGACATTCCTTCATGCCCGCGATCAAGGCGCTGGTGTCGGAGGCGCTCGGTGACCCTGAATGGCGCACCATGCTGCCGCCGCTCGATCCGCTTTCAGCTGCCGATGCCCACAAGCTGGCTGCGCAAATTGCAGCGATCCGGGATGGAAAACCAGACGCCAGATCGGCGGCCTGAAGCCATGACCAGCGCACCCGTCAAACTGAGGGACCGCGCTTATGACAGCTTCACCGAGCGGCTCATGTCACGTGAGATCAGGGCCGGGCAATTTCTCTCCCAGCGCGAACTGGTCGAGATCACTAACATGCCGCTTGGGGCCATCCGCGAACTGATCCCGCGGCTTGAAGCAGAAGGCTTGATCACAACGGTGCCACAGCGTGGCATGCAGGTCGCGCAGGTCGACCTCAGCCTGATCCGCAATGCCTATCAGTTCCGTCTGTTTCTGGAGATGCAGGCAACGGCCCTGTTTGCCACTGCCCGAAGCGACGCTGCCGTCGCAGCGTTGCGACGCGATCACGAGGCAATCATCCGCCGCGCGCGAAACGGCGAGCGCGAAACGCTGATCGCAGATGCCGAACGCACCGATCGCGCGCTGCATGAAACCATTATCGATCATCTCGGCAACGAGATCATCTCCAATGCCTTTCGGGTCAACTGGATCAAGATCAAACTGATCCGCCGGGACGAGACGCGGCTTTACGCTGATCTCGTGCTCCCGGTTTTCATGGACCACATGAAGGTCATCGAGGCCATCGAGGTCAGGGACATGGACGCAGCCACGGCCGCGATGTCAGCGCACATCACGATGTCTCGCACTCGCGCGCTGAGCATGGACGACTGATACATGAGCAACAGGCGCCTGTCCGGCCGCGGAGCGCTTTTCACCATAAGGCCGAACACGGGAGGACCATCATGACCGCATCACATACACGCCGCAGTGTTCTCGCCGGAGTTGCCGCCACCGCAGGGCTGATCTCGACGCCCGCCGTGTTGCGTGCTCAGGCAACCGTCATCCGCTGGGGTGAACTTCTCGCCGCCACGCACCCACAGGTGCAAATGGCGGACCGCATCGCCAAAGAGGTGAAGGAAAAGACATCCGGCCGCATCGATATCCAGCTGTTTCCGGGCGGCCAGCTCGGCAGCGGCAAGGACATGATCGAGTCTGTTTCGGCGGGCGCACTCCAACTCACAACAGACGGCGCGGGTGCGCTCGGTGCTTTCCTGCCGCAGCTCAGCCTGATCGAAGCCCCCTATTTGTGGCGTGATGCAGCGCACCTGGCCAAGGTCAGCGGCACGGCGCTCTTCGTCAAGATGAACGATGAACTGGTGGCTAAGCGCGGCATGCGCATGCTCAACGTGACGTATTACGGCAAGCGCCACCTCACCACCGGCAACAGGCCCGTGCGCGTGCCTGCCGACATGGCGGGCTTCAAGCTGCGCGTACCGCCCGTCGATGTGTTTCAGGCCATGGCTGGTGCCTGGGGTGCTCGGGCCACGCCGATCGCTTTTCCGGAACTCTATCTGGCGCTTAGCCAGGGCGCAGTGGACGGGCAGGAGAACCCGCTTCCAACGATCCAGAGCGGCAAATTCTTCGAGGTGCAGAAGTTCCTTGTGCTGACCGAACACATCATCACGCCACGCATGGTGATCGCCAATGACGCCTTCTGGCGGGGCCTGCCAACCGCCGACCGCACGCTGCTCGAAACGGCGATGATCGTGGGCCAGGGCTGGCAGGACAAGGAGCTTCTCAGCCAGGAAGCCACGCTCGTGGCGACGCTCAAGGCTGGCGGCATGACCGTGATCGAGCCTGATCTGGCACTGTGGAGGAAGCCCGTGCTTGATACCGTACCCGCCAGGTTCGAGGCGCGCTGGGGCAAGGGGAATTTCGAGGCACTGGGCGCGCTGTAGGGTACCTTGCAAGCCAGCCCGGAGACGCGAAACCAGATGGGCACTCTTGTAGCAGTTCTTGATCGGCTGATCCGCGCGGCAGCAGTTGTCTTGCTGCTGGCACTGCTGGCCTCTGTGGTCATCGGCGTCGTCTCTCGGCAACTGAACCGCGCGGTGCCTTGGTCCGATGAGCTGGCGCAATATCTTCTGGTCTGGACCGGCCTGATCGGCTGGACCATCGCTGCAAGACGGCGCAGCCACATCCGAATTGATGTGATCATCAACCTTTTGCCCCGTGGGCTCCGGCTGGCGATGGAGGTGGCCATTCAGCTTGCGGTCATGGTTTTCGCCGTGGCACTGCTGCGCTGGGGCTGGCCGCTGATCGGACGCAACTGGGATATCGAATGGGTCAGCCTGCCGTTATCCTCGGCGCTGCTTTACATGCCGGCGCTGTTCGCAGGCGTGGTGCTGATTGGACAGGCGATTGCCGAGATCGCTCTGGCCTTCAAGGGGCAACTCCCGACTGAGCAAACGCCGGGGGCGCAACCTCTATGACCCTGACCATGGGCTACATCCTGGCGGTCTGGTTCGCAGCCCTTCTGGTCGGCGTGCCGCTGTTCGCCTCAATGGGGCTGGCGGGTTTCGCCTTCGTTTGGCTTGCTGGCATCCCGGCCGGGATCATCCCGCAGAAGATCGCGCAATCGGCCAATTCGTTTCCCCTGCTAGCGGCCCCGCTGTTCATACTGATGGGTAACATCATGAACTCGGCCGGCATCACCGAGCGCATCTTCGACTTTGCAAGGGCCTGTGTCGGCTGGCTCAGAGGCGGGCTGTGCCACGCCAACATCCTTGCCAGTGTCATCTTTGCTGGCATGTCAGGCTCGGCGGTGGCTGATGCCGGTGGGGTCGGCACGTTGGAGATCAAGGCGATGAAGGATGAGGGATATGATGCCGAGACCGCTGCTGCAATCACGGCAGCTTCAGCCACCATCGGACCTATCATCCCGCCATCCTTGCCATTGTTGATCTATGGCGTCTCCGCAGATGTCTCGATTGGTGGTCTGTTCCTCGCCGGTGTCATCCCGGGCCTTTTGATGGCAGGCTCCCTGATGCTGATGGTGACGGAAGTGGCTCGCCGCCGGAATATGCCGCGCCACGCCTTCCCCGGCTTTCGCGACCTGTGGATCGCTTACAAGCGGGCGCACTGGGCACTGATGACGCCGGTAATCCTTTTTGGCGGCATGATCGCTGGCCTGTTCACGCCAACCGAAGCTGCCGGTGTCGCAACCGTCTATGCGCTGATCCTGGGCCTGTTCGTTTACGGCGATTTCCGGCTGCGTGACTTGCCTGACATCATTGTCAACACCGTCGAGACCACAGGCGTGGTGCTGGCGCTGGTGATGTCAGCGGCTGCGCTCAGCTGGTGCCTGTCGATCTCGCGCATCCCGCAAACGCTCGGGCCGATGATCGTCGACCTGACCGGTAACCCGCTGGTCTTCTTGCTGCTTGTCAATGTCAGCTTGCTGGTTGTCGGCTGCTTCATGGAAGCGCTGGCGGCCATGCTGATCCTCATCCCGATCCTGACGCCCGCCGCTGCCGCTCTTGGCATCGATCCGATCCAGTTTGGTCTGATCTTCGTGCTCAACCTCATGATCGGCACGATCACCCCGCCGGTCGGCGTGGTGCTGTTCGTGACCTCGAAAATCGCTGGCATCAGCTTTGAGGCGATGAGTCGCTCCATCATTCCATGGCTCATGCCGCTTCTGGCCATACTCATCGCCATTACGCTCTGGCCGCCCCTTACGACATTTCTGCCGAACCTGCTGATGGTTCAATGAGCACTCCTTCTTCAATCGCGCACAGGTTGGCCTGCTGCCGGTTTCGTGGACACCAGGTTTAGGTGTTTCATGAGGCTGGAGGTGGTCTGTGGGCAGTGTCAGGGGACGATTCCGCTTGCCGGGTGGGGTGGCTGCCCTACCCTTCACTGCATGATCCGACCTGCGATGTTCCGCTATTTCAAGACCAGAAAGGATCACGCCGCAGAAAACCTCGCGATCATCCGCAAGATCGCCCTCAACATCCTCAAGACAGCCAGACCAGACATCTCCATCCGACGAAAGCGAAAACGATCAGGATGGTCCGAAGCCTTCGCCAGAACCATCATCGGCCAAATGCGATAGCCCTTGTCGCTACGCTCTTCCCCTTCAAAGAGGACCAGGGCCGGGCTATCGTGTCTCCAATTGGGCTCAGATGGGCCGCCTATCTGGGAAATATCGGCTAAGGGCAGTCATGCGGATACCGATAACCACGTTCAGACAGACTCGCGGCGCGAGGATTGGTTTCCTCAATGCGACCTACCCGTTCGCTGTCCTTTCGGCCGACGCCGACGCCCTCGATCTGTCCTGCCTCGGGCGCAAGTATCACTTTCCACGAAGCAGTATCCTTTGACTGAGCCGCCATCGCGGCCTGATCTCGGCCGGGCTCCGTATTGAACACACCCAGGATTTCTTGCCCGAATTCATAGTGTTTTGGTCGTCAATTTTCTTTTGGTCGTCTCGCTTCAACATCCTTTTGACGGAACTGGAAGCGCTCAGATACGACGTGGCTGACGGACGACATTGAACCGCCCTAGGGTTTTCGGTTTAACGGGCGGTCGAGCTCCGCCTGCGCAAGATAATACCAACGGCCCTCAAGGTTGACCGATATGCGATGACAGGTTGACGGCGCAGCCCTCGTAGGCGGAAGAGGAGTTGGATTTGCATCTGGTCCACCTTATCGGTCGACTGGGGATCCTGTGACGATCCCGCACTTGAACCCGGCCGCGCTTCGCGAGACATTCCATCCAACGGGAAAATCCGGGGCGTCATGTTTGAACAGGTCTTCAGGAACATCGACGATGCCCTCCGTAAGGAGGACGGTTGCCCGACCGAACTCGATTACATCGAGCAGACCTCCGGGGTATTGTTCCTGAAATATCTGGATGATCTGGACTAACAGAAGCTGGGCACCAATCTGGCTGAGCGGGACGTAGCCCAACTCGTCGATGATCACCAGCTTGACGTTCTGCAACTGCGCTTCGGACAGCACCGTGAAGGCGGTGGCATTGTCCGGATCGATCTTGGCGCTGGCATGGCCCTGTTTCACCGCGCTGATGCGGATCAGGCTGTCAGCGTCATGATGGCCGAAGCGGTTGGCGTAGAGGCAGCAGCTCGCCAGCGCATGGATGATCAGCGCGAAAGCCATGTCGGGCCGCTGTCCCCTGGCGCTACGCGGCGATGCCCGGTTCGGCGATCCCGCGCCAGGCGACCATCGCCCCGGAACGAAGCGCTCGATCGTCAGATGACGACATGGCGGGGCGGGGACAGTTGTGGAGGTTGGCGACCCCATCGTGGATAAAGACGGGCGCTTCAGGTGTCGGGCGGATGTGAACCGCTTGATGATCTTCTCGCGCCTCAGCGTCGGCAGATGCGCGTTCTTTGTCCGGTTGTTGAGGCCCTTGTGCTGCCGATGCTCGACATTCAGCCCCATCCCGGTCCGGGCAGCGCCCTCAGAACCGGGCTTGCCGGCGACCATCACGCGCGGCGTGCGGGATTGCTTGGCTGTCGCCGCGGCGGCTAGCCATGCGCGCTGTCATCAAGGCGTGGGTCTGCCGAATCCATATAGTGATTATGGTGGAGCGACGGCGGAAAACAAACTCCTCGTGGCTTCAAGCGCCGCGTCTGTTGTCCATGCGCAATTGTCCGGTAAGTTTGCCTTGTCGGGCGTGATTGAATTGGCCATCGCATTGACAAGTGATTAGTAGCGCGCTACCTTCCCATCGCACGCTTGACGGTCGTTCCAGCCTGGCTCGGCTGGCTGCAGCTTCACAGGATTCCCGAAAGGTGTCGCATGCCCAGGATCGCGCCGAAGGATGGCCATGACAAGTTCTCGCGCTATCGCGCCGCCAAGCAACGGCAAGGCCTCAAGATGATCCGGCTCTGGGTGCCAGATCCTGCTGCGCCCGGTTTCAAAGAGGAAGCAGAACGCCAGGCTCGTATCCTGCGCGGCGCGGCGGAAGAGCGCGAAGTTCTCGACTTCATCGAGGCTGCCACCACCGATCTCGACCTCGAACCTTATGACTGGGGCCCTGACGGTCCGCCTCCCTGGCCTGGCAAAGAGCAAGCCGGCGAGCGTCGATGAAGCGCGGTGATCTGGTGACAGTCGCCCTTCCCGGCGACTATGGCAAACCGCGTCCCGCTGTCGTGGTGCAGTCCGATCACTTGCCTCAAACCGACAGCGTCATGGTTTGCCTGACCACCTCGACCCGGCGCGGCCTGCCGCTTTATCGACTGGCCATCGAGCCGGCGGCCGCGAACGGCTTGCGGCAACCGACAGAAATCATGGCCGATAAGGTGATGTCGGCGCGGCGTGACAAGGTCGGGCCTGTCATCGGCCGGCTCAGCGATGCCGATCTGCTGGTGCTCAACCGCATGCTGGCCTTCGCGCTGGGGCTCGCCGACCCAGTGCCCGGGACAGTGTCATGACCGAGCAAGCTGATCGGGCGACGGACGCGCCGCCGCCAGGGACCATACCGGCAACGATCGAGACGAAGCCGGCAGCCCCCGGATCAGGTCCGGGGCAGGCTCTGGAACGCCTCGCCGATACGGCCCGCAGCTACGCCGCGGCACGCTCGAGCACGAACACGCGTAAGGCGTATGCCTCCGACTGGGCGCAGTTCGCCCGCTGGTGCCGCCGCAAGGGCTTCGATGTCCGCGAGCCGAGTGCTGAGGTGGTCGGGCTCTTCCTCGCCGCCTTGGCGTCAGGCGACGGAATTCCCAAGGCGACGGTCTTGACGATGGAGCGAAGGCTCGCCGCCACCATCACCTATTGCCCGCTCGGGACTTCCCTCCCCCGCCAGAACCGCCACATCCTCGACGTGATGGCCGGTATCTGGCGCACCCACGCCCGGCCACCGAAACAAAAGGAGGCACTTCTTCGCCGAGGACATCCTCGCCATGTGCGCGGTGCAGCCGGACGATCCGAGGTGCTATCGCGACTGCGCCATCCTGCTCAGCGGCTTCGCGGGCGGCCTGCGCCGTTCGGAGATCACCGGGCTCGATTGCGGACCGGAGCAGACCAAGGATGGCGGAGGCTGGATCGCGTTTCCTGGGAATGGCGCGCTGCTCACCATCCGTGGCAAGATCTGCTGGCGAACCGTCGAGATTGGGCGCGGATCGAGGATAAGCTTGCTGCCCGGTCAGCCTGACAGCACCCTTTGCGCAGATCGTGGGCGAAATCGAGAACATCTGCCTCGCGGTTCCGAACGAGCGGCGCGCGCTCGTTGATATCCTGACTGACGTCGTACAGCTCATGCAGCGAGGTGCAGTCGCCCACCAGCCGGTGCCGGCATGCTTCTTCAGGAGACGATGAGACAGCATAGGATGCCCGGTTCAGGTTTCGCCAAGTCCGTCACGCCGTCACCTCCTGCAGGCGCTCGACCTTGGGCTGCTCGACTTTCTGCGCCTGCACGAGATCGTAATATGCTTGCGCTGAAATCCAGAACCGCGCCGTACTCACCCCGGCCCGTTCGAGCCGGATAGCAAGATCCGAGCTGATCCGAGCACGGCCGTTCAGCACCCGTGAGAGCGCAACCCGCGACATCGCGAGTCGCCGCGCGGCTTCTCCAACCTGAAGGCCCAGCGGCTCAAGCACGTCCTCACGGATGAGCGCGCCGGGATAGGGGGGATTATGCATCATCATGTCTGAAGCGCCTCCTCAGTGGTAGTCGAGATAATTCACCAGTTCCACGTCGCCCTCCGCAAAATGGAAGGTCTCGCGCCAATCGCCGTTCACCCAGATCGACCAATGTCCCTTCATGTCGCCCTTAAGCGGATGCGTCTTGAAAGATGGCAGGAAGAGCTCTTCAACCGACTTGGCGACATCGAGAGCGAGCAGGATGCGCGACAGCTTCGCGCCATGCGCCGCCTGTATGCCCCGCGTCGAGCCGGTTCGGAAGAACTCTTCCAAACCCTTGTGGCGGAAACCGACGATCATGACGAGGATGTATCGCGTATCGATGCGCGATACACGAGGCCTTCCCTCCCCTCAAACTAGCCGGTCCTGTCAACTTGCCGACCGGCGGCCATGCGAAGACGGTGCGCTTTCCCCTGGCACTACGCGGCGATGCCCAGTTCGGCGATCTCGCGGTCCACGACCCACCGCGCCAACATTCAACGATCAACATTCAACGCTCCTTGATAAATCTTCTATATATAGATATTATGGAGAAAAGGAGTTCCCTGTCTTGCGCCGATTCTCGACCGTCGATCTCGACAAGAACCTGGGAGATGTGAAGGCGGCGGCCGCCCGCGAGCCGGTCATCATCACCGAGCACCGCAAGGACCGCTTCGTGATGATGGCGATCGAGGATTTCGAGCGGCTGCGGCGGCATGCCGATCCGCAGCGCGTCTACGGGGCAGTGGAGACACCGCCGGATCTGGCGGCGGCGTTCTCGCGCGAGATTGACCGCGTTCTGGATGATGCGAAGTGACCAGAGAGAAGGATGGGTCAGCGCACGACTACGCGACGGGCGACATCGTACCGGCCTATCCGTACCTCTGGCACAGGGAGAAAGAACGCGGCGAGGATTCAGGCGGTAAGGAGCGTCCGGTCTGCGTCACCATCGCGATGAAGAATCCGGCAGGTCTGACGCACCTGGCCTTGCTGGCGATCACGGGAAGCGAACCGACCGGCGACCAGACGGCGGTCGAGTTGCCGGCCCTGGAGATCCGCCGCATCGGGCTTTGGTCGCACAAGCGCGCCTGGGTGATCGTCTCGGAATACAACGACGATATCCTCGAGCGCTCCTGTGCGCTGGAGCTGCCACGCGAGGCGCCCGGAAAGCTGTCGCCGGGATTTCTCAAGGTGGTGCTGGCCGCGTTCCGCCCCGTCCTGGCGACAAGCGCCGCACGGATCAACCGGAGGTGACACGCGTTGCCGCCGACGAACGCGATGGCTGCGCGATGGTTGAGGTCGGCCGACCCGACACCTTTGCGTCCGGGCAGAGCGCCGCCGCAGGCGATGATGGTCATTCGGGACGGTTGGAAAGCCCAAGCCGGGGCCATGATCTTGTGCCCGGGGTGAGCGATGACTAGCCGTCTTCCCGTGGCCCTTACCCGCCAGGCGATCGCTGCGGCGACCGGCGAACGGGCCTTCCAGGCCGGCGCGCAATATGTCCGCGAGGGCCGTGTGCTCAAGGCCGAGCGGATCGGGGAGACCGAGATCGTCGCCACGGTCCGTGGCAGTGACAAGATGCCCTACACGCAGACGATCACGCTCGATGGCCGCGCCATTGACGGATATTGCACATGCCCGGTCGGATTCAATTGCAAGCATGTGGCAGCCGCGATGCTGAAGCTGCTGGAGCGTGGTCCGCTGATCGTGACGGGACCAGGTGATATCGCGCCGAAGGCGGGCCCGGCTTTGTCCAGGCATCCGGCGCCGGCTCTCGGATCATCGCAAACCAGCCCGGCCGCGGCCCCGAAGCCAAACCTCAGTCCCGATCTCAGGCTCTGGCTGGACAGGCTCAAGACGATCGACACCGAAGCGCAAGAGGCAGCGTCGGCCGGAAGGACGCTGGAAAGGGCGCAGCGCGTCATCTACGTCCTGTCATCCGAGCGGCAGGGCCGAAGGCTGCCCATGCTGAGTGTCCGGGTGCTGGTCGGGCGCCTGCTGAAAAACGGCGAAGTATCCGCTTCGGCCCAGTCCGCGTCGCTCGACAGCGCCTTTACGCAGCACCGGCCAGCCTATCTGACGGCGGAGGATGCTCAGATTTTCCGGCTTCTCAAGTGGTCAAAGCATGAGCTTGGCTTCTATTTCGCTGCCAAGAGCCATGTCATTGCGGGCGCAGCGGGCGCGGAGGTCCTGAGCGCCATTCTCGCAACCGGTCGCGCACGCCTTCAGAAGATCAATGGCCTGGCACTGATGACAGGTCCCGCAAGACCCGCCCGGTTTGTCTGGCAGGAAGATGATGACGGAGCGTTCTGGCCAGACCTGACCGCGCCGGATGAGGCCAGCTGTCTGTCGACCGATCCCGCAATTTATCTTGATCCCGCCAATGGCGACGTCGGCCCGCTTGATGCCGGCCTGCCTGCGGCGCAGCTGCGGGCATTGCTGACAGCGCCGCCAATCAGTCCGGCGGCTGCAGTCGAACTGCGCTCCGCCATGGCGAAGGCAGGGCCGCAGCTTGCGGCGCTGGCGCCGCCGCCGCCGAGGCCCGTCGAACAGATCGTGGCCAGACCCGTTCCGCAGCTCGTCCTGATGGGCCTTGATGTGGCAGCGGAAAGCCATGACAACGGCTATGGCCGCCGCAGGCATCGTCAGCATACCAGCGCGAAAGAGCGCATCGGGGTTGCCCGCCTCAGGTTTCTCTATCCGGAAGAGATCGTGGTGCCCCTGGGCGAAACGCGCTCCGTGCTCCGTCAGCGCGTGAACGGCCGTCTGTTCGCCCTCGTGCGGGATACGGCGCATGAGGCCGACTGTTTCACGGACCTGCTGGGCCTCGGGTTCGATGCGCTCGACATGACGCGATCAAAGGTCCCCAAAGGCCACGAGGATGATCTCGAACCCGGCGACGGGCAGGATCAGTGGATAGACTTCCTGCTTGACGATCTGCCGGACCTGCAGGCGAAGGGCTGGCAAGTCGACATCACGGACAGCTTTCCTGTCCGCATCGCGCAGGCCAGCGGCGACATGTCGGTCCGCATCGGCGAGGCTGTCCGTGACAGTTCCGGGATCGACTGGTTCAACCTGGATTGCGGGGTCCTTGTCGATGGCGTCGCGGTGGATCTGACGGACGCCATCGCCAATCTGATCCGGGCGAGATCATGGGGCTCCGGCGAGGGTCCCGCACCGGATGACGGGGAGAATTTTTTGCTTCCCCTGCCGGACGGGCGTTTGTTGTCCTGCCCTGTGGACCGGATGAAGGCCATGATGGCTGGCTTGCTGCGCCTGTTTGATGGTGCGCCATCCCAGGGCGGCAAAGGCGGTCCGCTTCGCTTCAAGGCGAACCACAGCGCCGATCTTGCCGAACTGGAGGCGGTGACGGCCGGGCTGGGCGTGGTCTGGACCGGGGCCGAACGGCTCAGGACGCTCGGGCTGGCGCTGAGGGCGGCCATGGCGGATGGCGGAAGCTTGCCTGCGATCTCTGTGCCCGAGGGATTTCTCGCCAGGCTGCGGTCTTACCAGCAGACAGGCCTGAACTGGCTCGGTTTTTTGCGCAGCAGCGGTTTCGGCGCGGTACTCGCCGATGACATGGGTCTTGGCAAGACCGTCCAGACATTGGCCCTTCTGGCTGTCGAGAACGCTGCCGGACGGCTGGATAAACCGGCTCTGGTGGTCGCGCCCACCAGCCTGCTTGGCAACTGGCAGCGCGAGGCCGCCCATTTTGTCCCCGGTCTCAAGGTGATGGTCTCCCACGGCCTTGAACGCAAGAAAGGCTTCGGCGCCTTCACAAGCCATGACCTTGTCATCACGTCCTATCCGCTTGTGGCACGCGACCACGCCGTTCTGAACGAGGTCCACTGGTCCGTGCTGGTTCTGGACGAAGCGCAGCTGCTGAAGAACCCGGATGCCGAGACCACGCAGCGGATTGACGCACTGAAGGCCGACTGGCGTCTGGCCCTCTCCGGCACGCCGGTGCAGAACAACCTGACGGAGATCTGGTCGCTGTTTCATCTCATCAACAAGGGGTTGCTGGGCGAAAGAAAGGCTTTCCAGTCCTTCTATCGCACGCCGATCGAGAAGAAGGGCGATGCGCAGCGCAGCGCGCTCCTGGCGCGTCGCGTGCGGCCCTTCATCTTGCGCCGCACCAAGGCCGAGGTGGCGCGTGATCTGCCGCCAAAAACCGAGATCACCGAAACGGTCGAACTGGAAGGGGCCCAGCGCGACCTGTACGAGACCATCCGGCTGGCCATGCAGAAGAAGGTACGCGATGCGCTCGCCCGGCAAGGCCTCGCCAGAAGCCACATCATCGTGCTTGATGCGCTGCTCAAGCTGAGGCAGGCGGCGCTGGATCCGCGTCTGGTCAAGGGCCAGGAGGCCAAGGCCGAGGCCGGTTCGGCCAAGCTGCGGCGCCTGATGGAACTGCTCACGATCCTGGCTGCGGAGCAGCGCCGCGTCGTGGTCTTCTCGCAATTCACCTCGATGCTTGATCTGATCGAGGAGCAGCTCGACGCTGGCGCCATCGGCTTTGTCCGCCTCGACGGGCAGAGCCGCGACCGGACCGAACTGACGCGGCAGTTTCAGGATGGTGACGCACCGGTTTTTCTGGTCAGCCTGAAAGCTGGCGGCGTGGGCCTGAACCTGACCGCGGCGGACACGGTCATCCTGTTCGATCCCTGGTGGAACCCGGCAGTCGAGGACCAGGCCATCGACCGGGTCCATCGCATCGGGCAAGGCAAGCCCGTGTTCGTGCACCGGCTGGTGGCGACGGGAACGGTGGAGGAAAAGATGGATGCCCTGAAGGCGAAGAAACGCCAGATCGCCGCCTCGCTCTTCGATGCCGACGGCCAGATCACGGGCGCGCTCACCGAAGCGGACCTTGAAGAACTGCTTGGGTGAGAGCCGCCGGAACCCGGTCTGCGAACCGGCACGCCATTTGACCCCCCGATCGGATCCGAAGGCTGACCCCACCAGGCCTGGAGGCGCATCATTGGAGCGAAACAGACCGCGCTGGGTGCGACCGGCCCCCTCATGCTCTCTCAACGCGGCGATCAAGAGCAGGATCTCAGAGGATTGTGCGTGCACGACCCTGATGATGGGCGACGCAGTCAGGCTGAATTCGCCCTTTATTTTGGCTAGGCAGCGCATCGATAGCCCTCGCCAAGCTTGCCATGACGCATCGTGCTTTCATCTCTCCCCAGCCCGCAAGCATCGACAGAAAAGCCTGCTTGAAAAGCGATTGTTGGCACATGCCGCAATGCAGAAATATCATCTTTCGCAGGTACCA
>Ga0164292_10001031_pt1 | contig 22234 bp, 19 predicted proteins | sample GEODES117metaG_FD_111486 | JGI IMG/M metagenome (GOLD analysis project Ga0164292, IMG submission 111486) | Eutrophic lake water microbial communities from Lake Mendota, Wisconsin, USA - GEODES117 metaG | ecosystem: Environmental > Aquatic > Freshwater > Lake | place: USA: Lake Mendota...
AAGCTGCAATTCAATCGCTTCATCTTCTCGTGAAATACCGATTAGAACTCGGTAACCATGTTTTGCCATTGCATCTTCGATGCCCTGCGCCAACTCATCATAAAAAGGGTTTTGGCCCAAGGGTAGAATTAATCCAACCAACTTAGAGTTGCGATTCACTCTCGGATCACCTGAATTAGGAATGAAGCCCAACATGTCGATTGCTTCTCGCACTTTCTTGCGAGTTTCCTCTGAAACGTTTGTGGGGTGATTTAAAACATTTGAAACAGTCCCCAGAGAGACACCGGCCTGCTTGGCAACATCGCGAAGGCTTGGCTTGGTTGACACATTGTTATCGTACTACCACAGGATTGATTTGGTAATAGTAATAACTCTGATTCTAATGGCAGCTCACTCAGAGGGGCATTAAACCTCGACTTCCTAGCTACTCGGACTATGGCATCCATCAGACCAGAATTAGGTTGGGAAAAAACTTCGTAACTTCTCTAAAAAGATCTTCTCGGTATTCATGGATAACGGTGGAAGATGAAACAGTTCACAATATTCGCCAGCTTCGTATCCACCTTCATTCATCGTTTTATGGTCAGGAAGATATCCAAATGCATCATCAATGCATGAAATGGTAATTATCTCTTTTGACCCATCCATAGAACTAATTTGGTGATCCCAATTTGAAATAAGTTCAGCAGAAGTTCCTATCATGACGATTTGATTGATTTCGATCTTTTGAATTGAAAAGACGCGATCTGGAATACTCTCGGGCTGAAAAAAATCTTCGAGTGGCCAAGTTTGTCTAGATAGCTTAAGACTTTCAACTCGAGCTTCAATCTTACTAGTTTGGATCTTTCTTAACTTCATAAAATTTAGAAAGAAGTCACGATAAATTGAATCACACCAAATCGCATACTCATTCTCCGTGAACAGGCGGAACCGAGTGCCAACAATCCACTTTTCCAAGATCTTCTTTGGCCTAGTGGGCTTAGAGTCAAATGCAGGTGGTCTTAAGTCACCTGACAGTCCTTGGAAGAAAATGAAAGGTACGTCAAGTTGAATTTCTCTTCTTAACTTCTTGCGCACCTCTCCAATAAAATGTGCACTGTGTCCAGTACCTGAAGGCAAAGAAGTGGGATGACAAGAAAATTGCCAAAACACGGCGAGTGGGTTTCCTTCTCTTTCAAGAACAATAATGTGTGCTTTTGGAAATTCCCTCATTCTCGGATTCGGTAGCATTACAACTTTATTAAAATGAAAACCTTTATTCTTGACTCCAAGTAATCTTCGACGCCTTCTACTAACTGCTTGCGACAAAGAGTACTCGCCATGTTTCATCTCTATTTCAATTGGATTTTTCGTTAACGCTTTGACAATCGCTGCATGGATTTCACCTACGACTCTGTCAAGATAAGTGTCGTTTACAGCGCCCATCATTTTCTTGGAATCGTCAACCATCGGAGCATAATGAGTGTGACTTGCGGCGAGGAATACTTCGTCATTTGCGAAAATGCTTGAGAGCGATTTAGTAATCTCTCTCCTTAAACGTGCACCAACATAAAGCAAATCAAATGAAATGATTAAAACCTTTTTGTCAGACTCCGTTAAAATTACGAAATTTGCCTCTAAAGTATCTCTGCAAACTTTAGTGGGCTCTTGAAAATCTCCACAGCCCATAACGCATTCTTCAATGGGGGAAATGTTTACCGTACCAGCAATTGCCATGATTGCCATTAAGAAAACCTAAAACATGTATTCATTTTGTAATCATCTCAACTCAATAAAGTCTTAGTGAACAAGTTGTGCACCTTAAATTACCACAATTTACAAACCTAGGATTTGCAGTAAGGATTTCACATTCAACCTTCATCGCATTTCTAGCTGATTGAATATAAATCCAACTAATGCCTTCCCAATCCCCAGAAATCAAGTTATTATCATCTCGGTATAACTGGTAAAACTTATGAAAGCTTCTAGAACATCCCGGGCTTTCTGGGGCGATTTTCGTTTTCAGGTTATCTCCATCTGCAAAGTCCCAACGGTATAAATATCTTTCTAAGTGAAGCCTTGTCAGTCCCAATAACTCTTGCGATGCGTGTACGGTGGAAAATCCTGGGCTCTCGTTAAGGCAACCAATTAGCAACATTGAAAAGTCGCACTCCTCAACTAGCTCTTGTATTGGTGCAAAGCAAAACTTATCTTGATTATGGTCCTGTAAGATTCGCGAAACTTGTGGACCAATGCCAACAAATGCATGCGAAGGATGCATGCTTAAGGCACTTCCCTCTATTTTGCGAATTGACGTACCTAACGCCCCAGAATTGGTCTGCCTTATATTTGGATGCTGTCTTTTGCGCCAAAAAGGGCGGGAGCCATAGAAGTGCGGCGCCATAATCTCTGAGAAATCTATTTTGGTTTCTAAAAAGTTCAAAAAGCTGCCTTGGGATTTTATTTGCTCGGAAAGTGGGCGCAAGGATGCTCTAACGTACAAGACACCAGAATTTGCAACGAGCCGTTCCATAGAACTTCACACTACTGCCTTATCGATACTCTGCATATCTTTTCCTATGTAAAGGTGGGCCCAGACGGGCTCGAACCGTCGACCCACGGATTAAAAGTCCGTTGCTCTACCGACTGAGCTATAGGCCCCACATAAGGAATAGTCGAATACTACCTTAGTTTTTTGCCTGATCTATTTCGAGTAAATTCTTTATCTCTAGGTTCAAGGGGTCTAAATCAACACTTTTCTGGCGAGAATAGATTGCTCGTTCCTTGTCCCCTAGGAACTCGTAAATTATCGCCGTTGCCGCCCATGAATCAAATGACATTGGAAAATCTCTATTGTTTAGGAGTGTAAGAGTTAAAGCAGCATCATTCTGCTTTAATGGGAGAAGGAAGTTAACTGCCTGAAGTCTGAGCTCTGGTTGTTTGGACTTCTGAGCAATTTCGACTACGGCTCGTGCTCTAAGTGAAGCCTCTTCTTCTGTCGTTGAACTAGCGAAATTGACGATACTATTTCTCAACACTAATTCATTTGCCAACACTGGGGTGAGCAAGATTGATGGGATAAGACCAACAACCATTACGATGAGATTTACTTTAGTAAGACCCATTCCAGAAGATTCTTGAGTGCGTTGATTCTTTTCAGATTTCTTTTGTCCTGAATTTTTTGCGGGAACATGGAATGAAATTGAAACAATACAGCCACTAAGAATCCACCCCCAGACCACTAATCCGATCTGATCAATAGAAACAACGGATTGAGCTTGAAACGCAATCCAAATTGAAAACAAAGCGCCAACCAATACTTTGTCATCGTGTACCTTAAGTGTGCGTACTGCTCGATAAGCTATGTAAAAGGTGAGAGCCAAATAAGCAGACAACAGAACTATCCCACCGGTTGCTCCTATCTGAAAAAATGTATTGTGGGCATTATTAGTTCCGGTCATAGCCGTTCCTCGAGCATCTATTGCAGCCTGAACCCGATTTAGTCGGTAATAATCACCAAAAGAATCAATGCCTACTCCAAAAATGAAATTATCTTTCATCATATTTATCGCTGCGAGCCAATGGTAATAGCGATCTCTGAGTGAACTCAGGTAAGGTGAAATTGTTGAAGCTAAAGGCCCGATTCCGAACACTGAGATCAAGCTCATAAAACTGATTGCTAAGAATGAGAACCACCAGGCTATGCCAAGACTCTTGGCGTGCTTCAGTTTTGAAAACGACAGTAGAAAGCCTAGAAACAATCCACTTCCTAATAGAGAAATTATCAAGCCTTGTAAAGCATCTGACTTCAAGATGAGGTACATCTGAGTTAAATAGGAAATTGAAAAAAGTGTGCGAGCAAGATTAGTTCTTGAGAATTTAACTGTATGTACCAAGGTTGCGATGGCAGTCAACGCCATTAATGCACCGGCAAAGTTGGAGTTACCTAACGTTAAAATTATTTTATTTCCTGGGTTCGCCCAACTGATTGGATCAAGTCCTCTAGTTTGTAGAATTCCATAACCAGCACAACCAAAGCCAAGAACTGAAAGTGCCTTGATTGCATGAATGGCTGGAGTTGAAGATTTCTGCAATGCTATTGCGAGGAAAAGAACAAGTAAAGAAATGTAAGTTAAAGATCCGTTGTTTCTACCCCAGGCACCAACAACTGAATTAAATAAAGGTTGGGGACTAAAAATTGTGGCCAAAACAAGAGCAAAGGCAAACCAAGAGGAGATAAGCAGTAAGAGACGAGAATCTTGCTGCCACAAGTTTCTGAAATCTTTCCAAAAGATTCCCAGAGTGATTCCAGCACCAAGGACTAGCAACATCATCTTGGGTATGTTTATCGGATCCATGAGGCTAGGTATGACCACGATTGTCACTGCACTAGCGAAAAGAATTGGAAGCCGTTGAATCTTTGAAACTGAACTCATAGGCCAATATTAAGCATTCGTAGTGATTAGTAGCTCATTTTGGGTAGTCTTATCGCAAGATATTCACAGCAGCAGACGGGAGTATGGCCTTTTTTGGAGCCAAAACAGATGATGTTTACCAAGAAAAGAATAGCGCGCGTCCTTCTTGATAGCGCTTCCTGGTTTGCCGCCTCTTGGTTGGCTTCGTTACTTAGATTTGACGGCCAACTACCCCCTGAAATGGATTCACAAGTTTTCAGATTTGGCATTCTCGCTGCAATTATTTCATTTTTGGTCTGCATGTCTTTTTCACTCTACGCGGGGAAATACAGAAATGCTTCACTGGAAGAATTCTTAATACTTGTTTTGGCCGTAGCGCTTTCATCGGTGTTGCTGTTTAGTGCTCGCATCCTGGCAACCACCCCTAATGTTCCCCGCTCAATTCCAATAATCTCTGGTGCTCTTTCACTAATTTTCATGCTTGCCTTTCGAGTGTTATCAAACCCTCGCGCATTGCGGTCATTCTCAAATAAATCAGAGGGTGAACGAACTCTCATCTATGGCGCAGGAATTGCCGGGCGACAATTGGCAGAACAGATGCTGGTTCAAGGGAATCAATACAATCCAATCGGCTTTCTGGATGATGATAGTTCGGTTTCAAATTTAAGAATTTTTGGACGCCCGGTTTTTGGAACAATTAATGATTTGGAAAACACAGTCACAAGAGAATCGCCTACAACTATGATTGTGGCAATTTCAGGTATTGAATCATCTTCACTATTGGACCTGGAGCGGCGATGTCGATCCCTTGGAGTAAAACTGCGAATCATTCCTACTGCTCATGAAATCATTTCTGGTGCAGTGCGCCTGGCGGATATCGAGGACATTTCAGAAGAGGATTTGCTTGGGCGCAGACCAGTGAGTTCAGATAACACCCAAATTGTGGGTTTCATCAGGGGTAAGCGTGTACTGGTGACAGGTGCAGGTGGATCAATCGGATCTGAAATTGCGCGACAGGTAAACCGTTATCAGCCCTCTTCGCTTACCCTTGTAGATCGGGACGAGACTGCTCTTCTAAATCTTCAATTGAGTTTGGATGGGACGGGTACGTTGATGAGCAGCGGACTTGTACTTGGAGACATTCGCGATGCAGAGCGAGTTAACGAGATTTTTGAACAAGTCTCACCAGAGATCGTTTTTCATGCAGCAGCCCTAAAGCATTTAACAACTTTGGAGCGGTTTCCAGAAGAGGCGTATAAAACCAACGTTCTCGGCACAAGAAATGTTCTAGATGCAGCTCAAAGGTTTAATGTCGAGACATTTGTAAATATCTCGACGGATAAAGCTGCTGACCCATCAAGTGCTCTTGGGAGAAGTAAGTTAGTGACGGAGAAGTTAACTGCCGGAGTTAAAATTCAAGGTGCCAAATTTATTTCAGTGAGGTTTGGTAATGTCATTGGCAGTAACGGATCATTCATTCATACATTCAGGCACCAGATAAAAATTGGTGGGCCGGTAACAATCACACATCCGGAAGTGACGAGATTTTTCATGACTGTGAGTGAAGCAGTGCACTTGGTTCTGCAATCAGCAATAATTGGGGAGCCCGGAGAAACGCTCATCTTGGATATGGGCCACCCCGTAAGCATTGAGTCAATTGCACGTCATATGATTGAAGTATCCGGTCGAACAATCAAAATTGAATACACTGGGCTCCGCGAAGGAGAAAAACTTCATGAGGTCTTGATTAGTAGTTCTGAGAAGACAGAAACGCGAAGTCACCCATTTATTTTTCACACCAAAGTAGAGCCAATGCTTAGTTTGGAAGACCAAAAATGAGCATAGAAATTGATTTGCGCAGTGGTTTCATTTCAAAATCTAAGCATCTTGATGTAAAGCTTGATTTACAAGGACAATTAGAAGAAGATCTCTTAGAACAGCTGAAAATGATGCAACTCATTCGAATTTGCGAAAACAAACTCGCTGAAATGAGAAAGCAAGGAAAAATAGGTGGTCCCGTACACCTTGGGGCAGGACAAGAAGCCATCGCGGTTGGAATTTCCAAATATTTACGGAAATCGGATCGAATCTTTAGCGCACATAGATCGCATGCACATTTGCTGGCGCTTGGATCAGACCCAAAAGCCTTATTCGCAGAAGTGTTAGGTCGTTCAACAGGTTTAACAAAAGGTATGGGTGGATCTATGCATCTTTGGGACCAACCTAATGGTTTTTATGGCTCTGTTCCGATTGTTGCCGGAACTGTTCCGCTGGCAGTAGGAGCAGGCCTGGCAGCTAAGTTGGAAGGAACTAAAGATATCGGGGTTGCATATTTTGGAGATGGTGCAGCTGAGGAAGGAATAGTTCATGAGTCACTCAACCTCGCCAGCCAACTGAAAATACCAGTGCTTTTTGTTTGCGAGAACAACCTCTTCTCAAGTCACATGCACATTAGTCAAAGGCAACCGCTTCAGTCAGTCGCACGATTTGCAGACGCAAATGGAATTAGAAATCAAATAGTTGACGGCAACAACTTACTGGATGTGCAGGCGGCCTCAGAAGAATTGATTGATTTTGTTCGTTCAGGTGAAGGGCCAGCTTTCATCGAAGCCGTGACTTATCGCCAGTACGGCCATGTGGATTGGCGAGAGGACATCGATGTCGGAGTTAATCGCTCATCGGAAGATTTGGCTGTATGGAAAAATCGCGATCCAATCCGCAGATTATCAGAGGCTTTAATCGAGTTAAATCCTAAATTAGAGTCTGCCATTGCAAACCAAACAAACCAATTGCGTTCCCAAATCGAATCAGCGTGGAGCCAAGCTGAATTAGATCCTTTCCCATCTCCCTCGTCTCTTTTGGGAACTGTTTACAGCGCGGTGAGTAAATGAGCCCCGAAAAATCAACTGATTACGGATCTGCTATCCGTGAAGGGTTTGCCTATTTGTTGACCAATTACCCCGAGGTATTCGTGATCGGTCAAGGTCTCTGGAGTCCTTGGTATGTTGGAAATTCTATGACCGACCTCGACAAAGAATTTGGCATTGATCGAATAATTGATACACCTGTTTCTGAGTCTGCGTGCACTGGAGCGGCAGTTGGTGCTGCAATCGCAGGAATGAAACCCGTCGTCGTACATCCTCGAATGGACTTCATGCTTTATGCCATGGACTCAATTGTTAACGAGGCAGCTAAATGGTCGTCAATGATGGGTGGGCAAGCCACAGCCGGTGTGACAGTGAGAGCAATCATTAATCGAGGTGGGGAGCAAGGTGCCCAACACTCACAATCTCTTCATTCTTGGTTCACTCATATTCCTGGACTACGTGTAGTTATGCCTTCAACCGCTACTGATGCGAGAGATTTGTTAATTGCGTCAGTTCTTTGCAAAGACCCAGTTATTTTTGTTGATGACCGATGGTTGTATTCGGAATCCGACATTCTCCCTGAAGTGAAGGAAGTAGACCTTAAAGACCAAGGTCCCCGAATCACGAATGAAGGAACACAAGTCACCCTCGTTGGCGCTGGGTACTCAGCAAAACTTTGTACTGATGTAGCAAAGATTCTTGCGTCAGATGGGATAAGTGCTGAAACGATAGATATTCGAGTACTTAATCCATTCAACTCAGGGGTAATTGTCGAATCCGTGCTGAAGACGGGTCGCTTGGTCGTAATTGATGGTGGTTGGTCTAACTCTGGATTTGCAAGCGAAGTCATCGCTTCTGTGACCGAACAAATCGACCCAATTTCCCTAAAGTCATCACCCATTCGCGTTACGCTCCCATCTGCACCAGCACCAGCATCTAGCGCACTCGAAAAGATTTATTACACTAGAGCAGAAGATGTAGCGGCAAAGATCAGAGCATCTATAAGTTAAGAAGGTAGGCCATGAATGAGTGAACTGAGAAAGATTCCATTTTTTGACTACCCAAGGCTATTTCTTGATGATCGTGAAGAAATCTTAAGCACCGTTGAAGAGGTGGGTCGTCGCGGTGCATTTATTATGCAAAAGGACCTTGCAGAATTTGAATCTACCTTGAGCTCATTCACAGGGGCGAAGCATGCGGTTGGAGTCGCAAATGCGACCGATGGACTAGAACTTGCATGGTTGGCTGTGGGGCTCAATAAAGGGGATGAAGTAATCATTAGCTCACACACCATGCTTGCGACCGCTTCCGCAATTGTGACTGCTGGTGGAACTCCAGTACCAGTTGAAATTGGGCCGGACAATCTGATCGACGCAGCTGCTGTCGCAGCAGCTGTTACGCCTAGAACAGTAGGAATTTCACCAACTCAATTAAATGGAAGAACTTGTGACATGGATGCGATTATGGAAATCGCAGCAAAGAATAATCTAGTTGTCGTTGAAGATGCTGCCCAAGCACTAGGTTCACGATTTAAAGGTAAGCATGCAGGAACTTTTGGCGTTGCTGGAAGTTTCAGCTTTTTTCCTGCAAAAGTTTTGGGTTGCTTTGGCGACGGAGGCGGAGTCATCACAAATGATTCTCAGATTTATGAGAAGTTGTACCAGTTACACGATCATGGGCGCGACACTAATGGCGATATCAAATCCTGGGGACGAAATAGCAGACTTGATAATCTCCAAGCAGCAATACTAAACAAGCGTTTTGTTAGGTACCAGGAGGTAATCGCTCGTCGTCGTGTGATCGCTTCTTTGTATCAATCTCATCTTGGTAATCTTGAAGAATTACAACTGCCACCAGCACCTGAGGAAAATGGACATCACTTTGACGTTTACCAAAACTACGAATTACAAGCTGATAAGCGAGATGAGCTAAAAAAATATCTGGCAGAACAAGGAATCGGGACAATTATTCAGTGGGGTGGCAAGGGTGTTCATCAGTGGGATGGCTTAGGGTTTACGCAGACGCTTCCTATGGTTGAAAGATTTTTTGAACGCTCAATAATGCTTCCGATGAACATGTTCATCAGTGATGACGACGTTTCTTATGTTTGTGATTCTATTAAGAATTTCTACAGAAAATAGCTCTATTAATGAAACGTGCGGCGTATTTATTTCTAAAAAGGCTAATTGATATCGTCTTTTCCCTACTAGGTCTGATAGTTACAAGCCCAATACTTTTGCCAGTTATGTTCTTGGTGTGGAAACAGGATAAGCACTCACCATTTTATGTGGCTGAACGTGTCGGTAAAGACTTCAAACCATTTCGAATGGTGAAGCTTCGTTCTATGATTAAAAATGCGGATATCTCAGGAGTCGATTCAACTAGTGTCAATGACATGAGAATCACACCCATCGGCCAATTCATTAGAAAATACAAGCTTGATGAGTTAACACAATTGTGGAATGTCTTAACCGGGGAAATGAGTTTGGTTGGCCCTCGGCCGAATGTGAAACGTGAGACAGACTTGTACTCCCTTGAAGAGAAACGCCTTCTCTCCACTAAACCAGGGATTACAGATTTTGCTTCGATTGTGTTTTCAGATGAAGGGGAGATTCTTTCAGACCAGAAGGATCCTGATGTGGCCTATAACCAATTGATTAGGCCTGGAAAGAGTAAATTGGGGTTGTTCTACCTAGAAGCTAGAAATTTGCGCACGGATATTGCATTACTTTTTTTCACCGTCATTGCCGTGTTATCAAGACAAAAAGCTCTGTCATTAAATGCACGATATTTAAGTAAAATTGGTGCCCCTGAGGATCTTGCTAAATTAGCATTGCGCAATTCTCCATTAGTCCCAAGCCCGCCTCCCGGCATGACTTCAATTGTAAGATCCAGAGGTGATTTATGATTGATCGGTATTTTCATTCTGAAGTTCAATTCAAATTTGTAATACTATTTGAGACATGAAAGTCTGGATTCTTCAAACTGGTGAACCTCTACAAATAGATAGTAATGGATTGCGCCCAATGCGTGCAATGAATTTATCTCAAGCACTCATTGATAAGGGTCACCATGTAACTTTATGGTCTTCTGATTTCGACCACTTCTCAAAGCAACACCGCTTCGGATCTGAAAAAACTATAGAGGTCTCAGCGCAACTCACGATTCGTCTCATTAAAAGTAGAGGTTACAGATCAAATATAGGGATATCTCGGTTAATCGATCACTTTCAACTGGGTTGGAATCTTTGGAGAATGTTGAAGAAAGAAAAGGCTCCAGATCTAGGTTTTGTGGGTTATCCACCAATTGAGCCTGCTTGGATAATGATTAATTTTTTAAAGAAACACTCAAAGCCATCAGTTTTAGATGTGAAAGATGCCTGGCCAGATGTCTTAGTTCGTGGGTTCCCTCATGGCATGAGAAGTTTGGCAAGATTCATGCTGAACCCCTATTTCATGGTTATGAAATCTACCTTTAAGAAAAGTTCGTATTTGAGTTCAATTTCTCCACCATTCTTAGAATGGAGTGTTCGAATTGCCAATCGGTCACCCAGAAGTTTAGACAAAGTTAATTACCTCTCTGTTTTTCCCTTACAACATGAAAAATTAGAGAGAACTACTGCCGAAAAATTTTGGGATTCTCTTGGAATTTTAGAAGATAATGTGTTGAGATGTTCATACATTGGCTCTATAACAGGTGCCTTGAATTTCGAAAGAGTAATCGAGGCCGCCAAGAAGCAAGATGTCCAATTCGTAATTGCCGGCACCGGACCAGCTTTAAGTCAAATTCAAAAATCCACCGAGGGAATGCAAAACATAGTTTTCCCGGGATGGTTAACCTCTGCGCAGGCAGCGATACTTGCACAACGATCTACATTTTTGCTAGCGCCATATGCTGACCTAGAAGATTTCTCACTTTCGCTACCAAATAAATTTTTAGATGCCATGGCTCATGGAAAGCCCATGCTTTCAAGCATTTCTGGATTTCCCGAAAATTTCATTGAAGAAAACAGTATTGGATTTTATTACTCAAATTTGGTACCAGATTCACTTACTGAATTGATTGGTCGGTTGGCACGAGATCGTCAAAATCTATTGGTCATTGGACAAAATGCAAATAATCTATTCAATAGACAGTTCTCGGGTGAGATTGTTTATGGGGATATGGTAAGGACACTAGAAGAAATTGTAGAACAATGCCAAGCCAAGTTTTGAAAAAACTCTTGCTTAGGTTAAATAGTAGTGAAGTTGAAAGAGATCGATACAACCGATTTAGTGGGATTTATCTATCTCGGCCTTCTCAAACTCCGCTTGAAGGTTTCGAGGAATTTCCCAATCACCACAAGCGACCTTTTCGCTGTTATTACAATGAAATAGTAAACAATTTGCCTGGAAAAGTTGACATCTTAGAAATTGGTGCTGGAACCGGGCAACACACAAGACCTGTCGTTACTTCTACTACAAGAGTCACTGCATTCGATATTTCAGAAAATTCCCTTGAGGTGCTGAAAGCCCGCTTTCACGATGAAGTCGAAATTGTTAGAGGCAATATAGAGCGACTGCCCTTTGCAGATTCGAGTTTCGATCTCGTTATTTCGTGTGGGGCGCTCTCATATGGCGATCAAGATCTTGTGGATAGTGAAGTAAAGCGAGTATTGAGACTTGGAGGTAGCTTTATATTTCTAGATAGTCTCAACCACAACCCGATTTACAAAATGAATCGTTTAATGCGTTGTGCTTTGCAATCCAGAAGCTTAAGCACTGTGCTAAGAATTCCTAAATTGAAGAGAATAAAGAGTCTTGGGCATTCTTTTCAAACGCTCAACATTCATTACTTTGGCAGTTACTTATGGCTTTTTCAGATTTTCAATCTTTTTCTTGGTCATCGAAAGGCGCAGAATATAGATGATTTCTTGGAAAGAAGCCTACCAAGCGGGAGGAATGCTTTTAAGGTTGTGGTTGTCCTCAATTATTTAAAAAAATAAGATTTGTATTGCGTTGAATCAGAGTCTTTCTTGGCATAGCCTAAACCAATGGATCTAAGCCTAGAGAGAATGTGACACTGATGAAAAAATACTTGTTTGTTGGAGCCCACCCTGATGATATTGAATTTGGAGCTGGTGCGACTTTAGCGAAGTCAGTCATGACAAATGTTGAATGTCACGCTATTGTTTTTTCAAATTGTCACGAGTCACTTGATTCAGGTACTACCGACAAAAAAACATTAGTAATTGAGTCCCAAAAGGCCCTACTTAAATTAGGGCTTAAGGACCATCAGATTAGATTTCTAGATTTTCCGGTACGGAATTTTCCAGAATCAAGACAAGATATTCTACAAGTATTGTTCGATGTTAACCGTGAACATTCATTTGACAGAGTCTTCGCTCCCTGCACATATGACATTCACCAGGATCATCAAGTCATTGCAATTGAAACTTTAAGGGCGTTCAAATTTTCTACCGTGTTAGGCTATGAATTACCCTGGAATAATTTAGAAAGCAAATTGCAGTTTTTTAACGGTGTAAATGATAATCAAGTACAACTAAAAAGAGAGGCTCTTTCAGAATTTAATTCTCAGAAAGGACGCTTTTACTCTGGACCAGATAAAGTTGAAACTATTCTAAAGTTCCGAGGGTTGCAAGCAAATCTAGATTTTGCAGAAGCTTTTGAAGTTTTGCGATGGATCGAATATTAGTTTTGATTTCGAATAGGCTTAGCAGGTATTCCCGCAACAACAAGGTTACTGTCTATGTTCTTGACTACTACACTTCCGATTCCAATTAGAACGTTGTCTCCAATTGATATTTTCTCACGAATGGATACGTTGGGTGCGATCCAGCAATCGATTCCCACTGTTACGCTTCCGGAGATTTCAACGTGAGCAGTGATAATTGTTCTCTCACCAATTGTTACGTTATGAGCTACTTGCACGCCGTTATCAATCTTCACGTCGCGTGCAATAAGTGTGTTGCCAAATGTACCCCGGTCTATTGTGTTACATGATCCGATGTGAACATTGTCACCGATAACAACACCACCCACATGTGGAATCCTTAGAGGTGGAAACCCTTTTCGAACCGCATAACCAAACCCTACGCCTCCTACAACACTGTTATCTTTGATGCGCACATTGTCACCAATTACAGTAGATTTATGAATTGTGACACCATCTGAAATTACACAGTTCTTGCCTATCACCACTGACTTATGAATTCGTGCACTTCTCGCAACTATCGCCGATGGGTCAATTGATTGATGATTACTAGCGGTGTAATTCATTAATTCATCACCATGGTCGACGACACTTAATTTTTCATATAACAAAGCAAAAAAATATTTTGGGTCTTCCACAATAACAAAACTTGCTTGATCATTCAATAAATGGATTTTCATCAGAAAATTCGAATTGCAGACAATGAGTCCCTGTAATTTTGAATACGTATCATGAGAATTTAATTCAGTGTTGAGATAGCTAATCGAGCCTTGTTTTGTATCGTTTACTGATCTAAATTCTTCAAAAGAGTGCGCTGTAAGTTTCATTTGGATAATCGGCATAGAAATCTCTTTAGAAAGTTCTTTCAAAAAAGTTGGACCGATTTCCATTGACATACCTATGTTCATGCGCCCAAATTACCACAATCAGTATTTGTCATGGCTATTAAGTCTATTAATTGGCGCTGTTGAATTTCCAGATTTAAACTTTTAGCGGTACGACGTAAAGATCTATTGCTGTGAATTCCAAGGTTTTCTGGGACTACGTCTGCAAATCCATAAAAGCTTGGCGGTAAACGTTTAGCAATCTTTCTTCTGAATTGCTCCAATTTCCGTATGTCCTTGACCAAGTCCTTATGTTCACTGACATTTTTAACCACTCACTTTTGTCGGAAAATGCATTATTTATCGCCAAGGCCAAATCTTTAGATGAAAATCCCCTGGCCAGTACGGCACCTTGACTTTGCTTTACCCAAGCCGAATTGGACTGAGTTGGGGTTGCAATGCAGGGGAGTCCCGCCGCGCTAAATTCAAAAAGTTTGTTTGGGCTATTTGTTGCGTTGATTTCATTGTCGTTATAAGTTATCAGGCCAAGTGCAGAATTTGAAATTTCTAATGCAAGTTCCGACCTATCTTTCCAACCAAGGTATTCGATCCGAGCTCCAAGAGCATTTGTTCCATAATTCCACGATTCCGTGCTAGGTTCTTTCCCGATCAATGTCAAAGTAATGTCCTTAATTGTTGCTACTGCATCAATTACTTCAAAGAAACTTTGTGCATTAGTTGTGGGACCAATAAAAAGTAATCGCTTCGCCTCAAATTTTGGCTGACATGTTTCAAATTCCGAAACTATTGCTTCATTTCCGACAACAACTGTTCTTTTGTTGCTGTAAGTTCTTGCAATTGTTTCTGTAGCTGCAATAACGGCGTAGGAATTTCGATCAACATATTTTAGTAAAACCATTACAGTGTATGAAATAATTCTTCTCAATATCGGAGGTAAATAACTGCGATAATTAATTTTGGGATCGAATTGGAGGAAGTAGTCTTCATGTGCATCCCAAATCACTCTCCTTCTACACTTTATTAAGATCGCAGCTATCGGGAGAAGCTCTGGGTCGTGAAAATGCCAAATCGATGGGTTATTAGTAAGAATCATCTTAATTCCGATAAACTGGCTTCTTAGAATTCGAAGTACTCTATTGGATGGTTTTAAACCAAAACTAACCTTCTCAATAGATGGATCTAGCTCAACGCACCCATGTGCGGCTATTTTCACAGAAACCAAAGGAAGTCGTGCAATCGATCTGCACTCTCGATTGAATATACGAGCATCGTCCATAAAGTGAGCGGTGGTTAAGTGAATAACTGTCAGTTTCATTTATCAACACTTTCCAAAACGCTAACTTGTCTTTTACCTAACTCACTAATGCTAATGTCCAGCTCTCAAATATCGTTAATGAAACGCATTTTTCCTGTAATATCTACCGGCAGTTGCATAAATTTTTCCAGGGAGGCTCGGTTGTGATAACAATAGCCAACTTCGGTGTGGGTAATTTGGCCTCGATTGCAAATATGTTGAACTTTCTCGAGATTGATGTAGAAGTTTTGGATTCTCCACGCGACGTTGAAGGCATCACGCATCTCATAATCCCTGGGGTGGGCGCTTTTGATACCGGCATGGAATTGCTCAAGAAGACGGGGTGGCAATCCGCGATACAAGATCTTTCCCCAAAGACAAATATTCTCGGTATATGCCTAGGTATGCATCTCCTTACAAATGGAAGCGATGAAGGAAGTTTAGAGGGGCTAGGCTTAATTGATGCTTGGAGCCACAAGTTTGACGCAGATCACGTACGTATTCCACACATGGGGTGGAATCTAGTTAATGTTCATAGATTGAATCCGCTAGTTGTAATGGATCAGGAAGAAAAGCGCTATTACTTCTCTCATTCATATTTTGTAAAATTACAAGATCTCTCTGAAGAGTTGGGGGCCACTCAGTATCAAGAGGGGTTTACTTCCATATTCCAGCGCAACAATATTTTTGGGTGTCAATTTCATCCTGAGAAAAGTCACCGTTTTGGTATGGAACTGCTCAAGAATTTTGCGGCAATTTGATGATGCGAAATAGGGTAATTCCAATACTCCTGCACAGTGTAGATGGCTTGATCAAGACCACAAGGTTCAAAGATCCAATTTATATTGGTGATCCATTGAACGCAGTCAGAATCTTTAACAATAAATTTGTAGATGAATTAGTGCTCCTTGACATTGACCGCTCTCGAAACGGTCTAGAACCTAACTTTAGTTTAGCCTCCCGAATCGCATCCGAGTGCTTCATGCCACTTGGATTTGGTGGTGGAATCCGAAATGTCTCAGATGCCAAGGTGCTGCTCTCATGCGGAGTTGAAAAGTTGATTTTACAAACATCAGCCTTAAATAGTGGTGAATTGATTTATCAAATAGCTAGTTTTTCGGGTAGTCAAAGTGTATCTGTGTCTCTTGACATCTTTAAGGATAGGGCCGGGCAGTATTTTGTTTATCATGCTGCAACAAGAAAGTTGTTAAATTTCTCTTTGCAAGAACTAGTCAAGCAACTTGAGTCGCAAGGGGCTGGGGAATTGATAATCACCTCTGTTAATAATGAGGGGTCAATGCGAGGATATGATCTCGATTTGATTAAACTCGTTAGAGATGTGACAAATGTCCCCCTCGTTGCTCACGGAGGAGCTGGAAAGACAGATGATTTTAAAAAAGCCCTGGTCGCAGGTGCTGATGCTGTTGCTGCGGGATCGCTTTTTGTGTTTTATAGCCCCCGAAAAGGTGTTCTAATTAATTATCCAAGATATGAAGAATTGCATGAACTTGTTGGTATCGGGAATGAATAGAGATTATCAGCGTTGTTCAGTGTGCATTATGGATACATCTGATCCAGAAATTGTTTTTTTTGGTCAAGATGGGTGCAATCATTGCCTAGGAATGAAATCGTCCCAAGGTGTTACATGGTTTAACGATATTTCTGGGAAAAAACGATTGGACGAAATTCTAAATAGAGTTAAAGGGGAAGGGAAAGGAAAGCAGTTTGATTCTATTCTTGGATTGAGCGGTGGAGCTGACAGTTCTTACTTGGCCCTTAAGGTATTCGATTGGGGGTTGCGGCCGTTAGTAGTCCATGTTGATGGCGGATGGAATACGGAACTTGCAGTCCGAAACATTCAATCCATTTTGGATCACACTGGTTGGGATTTACAAACTAACGTAATCAATTGGAACGATATGAAGGATTTGCAACTTTCATATTTAAAATCTGGTATTTCCAATCAGGATGTACCCCAGGACCATGCCTTCTTTTCGAGTTTATATGCATTTGCTACTAAAAACCACATCAAGTACATATTAAGTGGCGGCAATACCGCAACTGAAGGCATTTTCCCAACTTCATGGCATGGTGCGGCTATGGATGCCATTAACTTGAAGGCCATTCAAAGTGAATTTGGGACGAGAGATTTAAAAGATTACCCAGTTACCGAATTTTCAAAGTATTATTTTATCTATCCGTTTCTAAAGCGTATGCGTCCCTTGAGGCTCCTAAATTTCACTCCATATGTAAAAAACGATGCTCTAGATGAATTGGAAAACAGAATTGGGTATGTGCGTTATCCAAGAAAGCATGGCGAATCATCATTTACCAGATTTTTTCAAGAATTTTATCTTCCGCACCGATTTGGGATGGACAAGCGTCTTCCTCATTTTTCAAGCCAAATTGTGAGCAAGCAACTCACGCGTGATCACGCTCTAGAACTTCTGAAAGAACCTCTATACCGTGATGGTGAGTTAGATCGAGATATTCAATTCATTTGTCGCAAATTGGAAATTAGTAGAGAAGAATTCGATGTAATTCTAAATGCACCACTAAGGGATTCAAGTGAATTTGCAAACTGGAAGTCTATACATGGTCGCCTAAAGCGTGCACAAAAGCTCATTGAGTTTTTCGCTCGTAAGAAAATCACAATTTTTTCATGACTGTATCGGCCTAAAATTGTATTTTCTCCGTAATAAAATCAACCCGTAAATCTGAATTAAGGCGTTGGATAATGTGATTAGCAGGATCGTCTCGTTGAGATTCAACTGTGCAAACCTTGCCAAAAGGGCGCTAACTGAAATAAAAATAATTCGCAACGTGCTTACGGTTAGAAATTGTGACCAAAGCCCTCCTACATAGAAGAAGCTACTCATCGGGTTCCAAACAAATGATACGACCATAATTGGTAAAAGGAGCCGAATGAGGTTTCCTGCCGTCTTCCATTCATTTCCCAAAAAGAAACTTAAAACCCAAGATCCAAAGAGAAAAAGGAATATTGCAATGCCTGCGGCGGTTAGGAACAGTTTGAGCAAAGTTACATCAAACTCGTCACGTCGCATGCTTATGCCGTTACGGTGGTTTACGGATCCAGACGTCAAAAAATATTGAGCAAAGTTAACCCCGAGAAAAACAACCGGCAATATGACTACCCTTTGAGCCATTGAGACCTGACCAGCAGCCCAATCTCCAAAATGTATACTTATAAAAATTATTAGGCTGGATGCCGCAGCCAGATCAAAAGAAATTGATAAGAAGTTCACTACTACAGGTTGCTGGATTTTGTGTTGTTCTTGTCTAAATCGGAAGTCATTCAGCACTTTTCTGGGAGAGATTTTTACATTGGATAGTAGGAAGCCGAGTCCGATTATCCTTCCTGCCATTTCTCCCAAAACAAGTCCTACACTCTGGAAACTTGAATGACTTAAAACCCATTGACTCACTCCGATAGCAGAATTTTGTATAGGGCCACGAGTCGCGAGCACCTTATACTTTAAATTTCTTAGAACGAACTGATAACACAAAGAGTAGATTGCTAATAGTGGGGCCAGCAAAATACTCAACCAAATAGCTTTGAAATTAATAGAAATAAATTCATCGGTTACTGCCAAAAATACAATAACTAGAGTGTTTAACAATGCTAAGAGAATCCAATTTCTAAAAACCAATCGGACGCCTGTCAGAAGTAATCCTTCTGCCTGTTCATCGCTCTTGGCCGGCACGATAAAAGTTTCGAGAGATTTGGATAGAATTAGCCCAAAAATTCCTGCGACTGCAATAATCAACGCATAGAAGCCAAATTGGTCTGGCAAATAAAGGTACCCCATAAGTATTGTGGAAAGGAAAACCACTAGTTGAGAAAATACGGTTCCGTAGGTGAGTATGGCCACCGGGGACCTAAGACCTTTGTTGACTGACTTTGACCAATTTCTTTGCACAATTACATAGTATCCTCATCTTAGGATAGTTTCTCGAAAGTAACATGGGGTGCTCTGATGAATACTTTTGAAAAATACACCCCGTTAGTACTAGCCCGTGCGGATGATTCGCTTAAGCGCTTTGGTGTATTTTTATGGCGGGATTCTATTCGTAGAAATTGTCTAATCTATTGGTTCTTGCTTTGGTTCACGATTTTTGAAGTTGTCACATTTTCTCAAGGTTTTAGCTACAGCCCACCCCCCTTAATTTCAATTCCGTTCCAAATTTTTGTTGTCGTTTTCATTTCTAAACTTTTGCCTTTAGTGATTTCAGGACCATTACAGGTACTCCAGACATTTACAGCCGTTTTTCTAACAATACCCACCGTCGTCTTGGCATTTTCGAATTCGGTAAATATTGAATTTCGATTCAGGTGCTTGGGATTGATTTGCGTATTACTAAATCAAGTACTTATGAGTTTTTTTCATGGTAAAGAAAACTTCATCTTTGTTGAAAATAGACGAATTTCTCTACCTATTTCAAGCATGGCGTACTTGCTCTCCTTTGTGGTCATCGCACTATTCATTTACTCTTTAATCTCTGGTGTCTTTGATTTTAGTTTTGTTACTTTTAATGAAATTTACACAAAAAGATCAGAATTAAAGGTCAAGTTAGATGATACTGAGCTAAGGTTTTTGGGATACCTAGTAGGTTGGCTTGGTGGTCTTTCTATCCCTATTATTTTCTATTTAGGAATTAAGTCACGTAATTGGTTAATTTTAACAATGAGTCTTTTTTTCTTTCTAGGTAGTTACTTACTTACCGCCCAAAAATGGATTATTGCAAGTTGCTTACTAATCTTGATTCTCCACTTAATTTCCTTAACGGCCAAGCGAGACATAATCCATACAAAAAATTTATTTGTTGGTTTCAATTGGCTAATTTTTGTCCTTATTTCATTGCAAAGTTTGTTGCCTACTTCTCGACTTGTTGACCTAGGTGTTCGAAGAGCTCTGCTAGATCCTTCTATCATGCTTCAGTACTACGTAAAATTTTCTGGTGATTATCCGCCCCAATGGTGGTCTGACTCAAACGTTAGTCGCATTTTATTCGACTCGGATCCAATCCCGGTCTCGCAAATTATCGGGGAGAGGTATTTTAACGTCCCTTCCAGCTTTATTTATCCTAAAGGTGAGTTTCCTAATGCAACAGCTGGAGCCATAGCAGATTCGATTGCACAAGGTGGGATTGTAGGATTGTTCATTGTTTCCCTTGCATTGATCGGGGTTTTTTATGTTCTCCACACCCTGAGCATTGGACGAAATCGCTCAATTGTATTTGTGTTGTCTGGCTTAATGGTTGAAATGTTGGTCGAAGGGACTTTTCACACTCTGCTACTGTCGCGTGGATTGATTTTGATTTTCTTCGTGTTTTTATTGTTACCCACTACTAATAATCCAAATGCAAAAACTGCGAGAACTACTTAGTTGCTTCGGATCGGTTTGTTCGCTGCCCGCATTAGCCTGTCACGGATAGCGATTGCGATACCAGGGCCCTTGGGCTGAGTAACAACAATTGTTTCTAAGCCTTGCTTATCGGCAGCACGCAAAGCTCCATACAAAACCCTTGCAAACTCATCATGGTTTTTTGGAGAAGCCAATCGCACAACCCTGTCCGGTGTTGCAACGTCTTCCAGTGCAATAAATCCTTGACCGGCAAGGGGTAACTGGTCCAATATGACTGTTGCTATCGGTGCATAGTGACTATCTAGCGAGCCACTGACACGAACCTCTTCTTCACCTAAGGATCCGCTGTTCTCTCCCTCAGAAACATCAACACCTAATCCAGTTGACTCAGCAATCATCTGTGCAGTGATTGCACCTGGTCGTAAAATCTTTGGCGCATCCCCTGTGCAATCAATAATCGTTGACTCAACTCCAACATCACATCCACCACCATCAAGGATTTCATCCCCCTCTGCCAAGTAATCACCTAGCTCATCACTAACCGCCTGCGCTGTCGTCGGTGAAACATTTCCAAAGCGATTCGCACTCGGCGCCGCCACACCATTGCCACCAGCCCTAACAAAGGCCTCTAGTAATCCCAAAGCAATAGGATGATCCGGGACTCGCACACCAACTGTGTCCTGGCCACCTGTAACAAAATCCCCAGCCAACCCAGACCGCTTAACCACTAAAGTCATTGGCCCAGGCCAAAAATCGCGCGCTAATGAAATTGCGTATCCTGGTACATCATCTGCCCAATCACCCAAGCCATCCATCGATGCAACATGCACTATCAGCGGATGGTCTGCGGGCCGACCCTTTACTGAATAAATTCGCGCAACCGCTTCGGCATTGCATGCATCTGCACCTAATCCATAAACAGTTTCAGTTGGAAACGCCACCAGTCCACCGGCCAATAAATTCGCAGCGGCATCTGCCATCGCACTAGCACTGCAATTACTTAAGAACTGGGCCACCCCTTTATTCTCTCACTATTCCCAGCCCATATTCACGCCATTCCCACCTGATAAGAGATACTTGAGACATGAAACTAACAAAACTTCGCACAGTCCTAACCGCATTTACTATCGCTGCCGTTGCAGGAGTAGTCGCGCTAGCGATCCCAGCAAATGGTGCGGGCACCACAGATAACCGCTTCATCACCGTCACTGGTGTTGGCACGATCTCTGTTGTCCCAGATGCGGTTCGCTTTAACGCAACTGTTTCAACAGTTGGTTCAACAAATGCCGCAGCACTATCTAGTGCTTCAAAATCAGCAGCGGCTGTTCGTGCAGCTCTGCTCAAAGCAGGAATTGCAACAAAGGACATCCGTTCAGCAAATATCAGTGTCTACCCTGAATACAACTGGACACAGGAAACTGGCACAAAGATCACCGGCTACCGAGCATCACAATCATTTGATGTTCTAGTTCGCACAGCTTCAAAGGCCGGAACTGTTATCGAAGCAGTTGTCACTGCCGGTGGCGACGCTGTTCAACTTGGCGGAGTAATGCCAACAACTCTTAACCCAGCAACTGCAACTGAGGATGCGCGTGCTGCAGCTGTTGCAAACGCGAAGTCAAAGGCCTCTTCATATGCAAAGCTGCTTGGAACTTCAATCGGCAAAGTACTTTCACTCGAAGAGCAATCTTCACCTGTGTACTCATCACCATTTCCAATGGCAAAGGCAGAAGCT
>Ga0164292_10001034_pt1 | contig 22177 bp, 16 predicted proteins | sample GEODES117metaG_FD_111486 | JGI IMG/M metagenome (GOLD analysis project Ga0164292, IMG submission 111486) | Eutrophic lake water microbial communities from Lake Mendota, Wisconsin, USA - GEODES117 metaG | ecosystem: Environmental > Aquatic > Freshwater > Lake | place: USA: Lake Mendota...
AGCATCTTGCACACGCTTGAGCAACTCTGGATTCAGTCCAATGCCAACGTCACCAATAAAGCAAGGACTGTTCGCAGGGAAAAGCATTTGTCGGCGGAACGACACTGCAACCGGTAGTTTGAAGCGCTCAGCAAACTCAACAAATTGTTTGACAGCTGTTGCATTCCAACGCGCACCACCGAGGATGGCGACAGGTGCTTTGGCTTGTGACAAACGTTTGGCGAGATCCGCCATTTGACCGAGGGAAGGTGCTGAGTCGATCGCTTCATAGCGCGGCGCGTCTGGCACCGTTGCGAGCTCGACCAGCATGTCTTCGGGCAGCGCAATCACAACAGGGCCAGGACGTCCCGAGGTCGCGACATGAAACGCACGCGAAAGAATTTCTGGAATACGCGCTGGGTCGTCGATTTCGGTTGCCCATTTCGCCGCTTGTCCAAAAACCGCGCGGTAATCCATTTCTTGGAACGCTTCGCGCTCACGCATACCGCGTTCTATTTGTCCGACAAAAACAATCATCGGGGTCGAGTCTTGTTTGGCAATATGAATACCGGCGAGGGCATTTGAGGCGCCAGGCCCGCGCGTGACCATACAGATACCAGGTTGTCCGGTCAGTTTGCCGTGTGCGTCAGCCATCATGGCAGCGCCACCTTCCTGCCGACAAACAGTCACTTCGATATTGACATCAACGAGCGCGTCCAACACTGCCAAGAAGCTTTCGCCTGGCACGCAAAACACGTGCTTCACACCGTGGCTGACCAACTGGCCGACAAGAATTTGACCGCCAGTGCGGGGATTTTTGGCTGAAGGGGCTTGGCTCATTATTTTTTAGTCATGTATGGTGAAAGGAATGGGCTTAATCATATCGTGTTGCAAGGGCATTTTTCCTCGTCGTGCCAATTAAATTGGGGCACCGAGCCAGTCACACAGGTCGCTGTCTACTAAGGATGTGTCGCCGATTGGGTCTCTTGCGGCAAGACGGTGCTTTAAAACCAAGTCGGCTAGCTTTGCCCGAATGGGCATGGCCGCTTGTTTGGCTTCCCAGCGCATGCCGGCCATCGTCACAACATGATAGAGGCCGCTCGCGGCTTGGCGCGCTTGCTCGGAAGTTTTGGTTGCGCTGGCGCTCTCGGCAAACGCAAAAGCGCGTTCAATGCGTTCCGCTTGCAGGGCTGCCAAGGTCTCTGAAACTGGTAGACCGTCTGCGAGCAGTCCAGCAACATGGGCACGCAGCGCGGGCAAGGCGTCTTCTCGTTGAATCGCACGCAAGACATCTAGCGCAACGATATTGCTTGTGCCTTCCCAAATGGAGCCAAGATGAGCATCGCGCAGCACCCGCGGATCGCTCCACTCCTCGATGTAGCCGCAGCCTCCGCGGACCTCCATTGCGTCCCCTGCAACTTTGCGCGCATCCCTGCAGGCGCGAAATTTAATCAAGGGGGTCATAATGCGCATTAAGGGACGCTTGCTAGGATCGCTATCAGCCGCAGCTAAAGCTTGTGCTGTCTGATACACCATTGTTCTTGCTTGTTCGGTCAGCATGGCCATTTTGCTTAACTGACGCTGCATTAACGGCATGTCGGCGAGGTGTTTGCCAAACGCTTGACGATTTTTTGCAACATACAGCGCCTCGGTTAAGGCGCGCCGCATCAACCCTGCGGCGCGTACGCCGTTCGAGAGACGCGAGTTGTTAATCATGTCGGACATTTGCTTGAAGCCCATACCGCGTTCGCCCACGAGCCAGGCAAAGGCGCCTTCAAGGCGAATCTCACCGCTCGCCATCGAGCGTGTGCCGAGTTTGTCTTTGAGTCGCAAAATCCGGTAGTTGTTGGGCGTGCCGTCAGGGCGTGTACGTGGCAGCAAAAAGAGTGATACACCCTTGAGTCCGTCGACGGGCTCGGAGCGCGCCAATACCATCGCGAAGCCAGCATCTGGATTGGAACAGAACCACTTGTCCCCTGTGAGCATCCAGTCGCCCTTGGTGTTCTGAGTGGCTTGAGTAGCAGTGGCGCTGACGTCGGAGCCAGCGCCTTGTTCCGTCATGAACATCGCGCCTTGGTGCAAGGCATCAAAGTCCTGCGTGGTCACCATCGGTAACACTTGTTCAACGAGTTTTGGATCGCCGAATTTTCTTAAAGTGCGTGCCAAGGAGTCAGTCATGCTGACGGGACAACACAAGCCGAACTCTGCTTGAACAAATAAATAGGTCAAGGCATATTTTGCTGCAGGCGGCATGGCCGTAGGCCATCCCAGAACGCCACCCCGATGAGACAGCGCTGCGAGTCCGAATTCGCTGTAGGCGAAGCGCTCTAGCTCGACGTAGGCCGGATGTTTATTGACTTGGGAAACATCGATGCCCGAGCGGCTACGAACGGACAGGGTTGGTGGGTGCTTATCTGCTACGCCCGCCAACTCATCAAGCAGCGACCCAGCTAATGCACCGAGCCTGTTGAGGTGCGGCAATAAATGCGTATGTAAATCCTGTGGAAGATAGCAAGCAAGGAGGTCCTTACCCGAGTCCGCTTCAAATAGGTTGATACCGCGTGAGTCTGGAACGGGATGGGACATGCTGTCTCCGAAAGTAACTTTAAGCGTGAAGGCGTGCGAGAGTCTCTTGGGCGATCGCGAGGCTTGAGGTGAGTCCGGGGGACTCAATGCCAAATAGATTTACGAGTCCCGGCACGCCATGTGTGGCTGGTCCGACGATCATGAAGTCGGCGGCTGGTTCGTGTGGCCCGGAAACTTTTGGCCGTATGCCCGTATAGCCAGGCGCTAGGCTTGCGTCGGGCATTCCAGGCCAGTAGGTGCGGACCGCTTCGTAAAAGCCATCGCAGCGACTTGCGTCGATGTCATAGTCGACCTTTTCGATCCATTCGGTATCTGGTCCAAATTTGGCTTGGCCGCCCAGGTCAAGGGTGAGGTGTACCCCGAGCCCTGCATGGTGGGGTGTCGGATAAATCAATCTGGTGAAGGGCGCTCGCCCTTGTAAAGTGAAATAGCTGCCCTTGCATAAGTACTCTGTAGGTATAGACGCTTGCGGTACGCCTCGAATTTTGCGCGCGAGTGTCGGTGCATGCAGACCTGAGGCATTGATCAGGACATTGCAACTTAACTGCATCGCATCGGTGCCACCGAACTGCAAGTTAAACCCACCTTCGCTGCGTACCTCTCCTGATAGCAAAGGCGTATGGAAAACGCACTGTGCACCGGCGTTTTCTGCGTCACCCTGGTAGGCCAACATCAAGCCGTGGCTGTCGATGATGCCTGTAGAGGGTGAGAATAGCGCCGCCGTGCAAAACAAGGCGGGCTCAAGCGCTTGTGCCTGACTTGCACTGAGCAATTCCATATCGTCCACGCCATTGACACGGGCCTTGCTCAAAATATCATCGAGTTTGGGGATTTCCTCTTCGCTGGTCGCCACAATCAGTTTGCCGATGCGCTTATGTGCAACGCCTTTTTCGGCGCAGTAGGCATAAAGCATGTGCCTGCCTTGCACACAGAGTTTTGCTTTCAAGCTGCCTGCTGGGTAATAGATTCCAGCGTGGATGACCTCGGAGTTTCGGGCACTCGTACCTGTGCCAATCCCTTCGGCGGCCTCGACGACCATGACTTCGCGTCCAGACTGGGCAAGGGCGCGTGCAATCGCGAGTCCTACAACGCCAGCACCAACAACGATGCAATCAATATCCGTACTCATATTGTTTAACGTTTTTTTGTTTCGGGGGGAGTGAGATCGTAGCCGCCCGCGTGGTAGATCAAGGGGAGGCTATCGTTTCGCCCACAGTGCTCAACTTCACCCACAAAAATGATGTGATCACCTTCCTCGTACTGACTACGATTGGAGCATTCGAACCAGGCTGCGCAGTCTGCCTGCAGTCGAGGTGAGCCATTAGGCGTTGTTATTAATGACACGCCATTAAAGCGTTCAGCCGCCGTGCCCTTTGAAAAACGCTGCGCGATCATCATTTGATCGGATGCCAACACTTGAATCACATAGCGCTTGCATTGCTGAATCGTTGCAAGAGAGGACGAGTTGCGTGACAGACTCCAGACCACGAGCGGTGGATCTAGCGAGACTGAATTGAACGAACTGGCAGTCAGACCCACGGGAGCTTGACCTGGTAGTGATGCGGTAATAACCGTCACGCCAGTCGGGAAACGTCCAAGCGCAGATCTAAAAAAAGTGGAGTCAAAATCCGGTGGTGAGGCATGCATGTCAGGGCGAGATCCGTCCAATTGTCCAGCCAGTTGTGCCGGAGGGAATATAAGTAAGACGGTCATGTAGCCGTGAGGGGCGGCCTTGCCAGAATTCAAAATATTCGGGCTTTAGGCGATAGCCGCCCCAGTGCGGTGGCCGTGGAGGCGCATCGCCGTATTTGGCCGTCATGGCTTGTTGGCGAGCATCCAATTCTGCGATGGTGGTGGGTTGGCTTTGCGCGGACGCCCAGGCGCCAAGGCGTGAACCAAGCGGACGGCTGTGAAAGTATTCGTCAGACTCTTGCGCGGATACCTTTTCGATCAAGCCTTCTATTCGAACGGTACGCTCAAGCGGCTGCCAAAAAAACAGTAGAGACGCCCATGGCTGCGCCAGCAGGTCTTTTCCCTTGCGGGACTCATAATTTGTGTAAAAAACAAAGCCTTTATCATCGTAGCCCTTGAGCAGCACAATACGTGCAGAGGGTCTGCCTTGTGCATTCGCCGTGGCCAGCGTCATTGCCGTTGGCTCGGGAACCTTGTCCTCGAGCGCTTGGTTAAACCACACCCCAAACTGCTCGTAGGGCGAACCTTTAGCGTCTTTTTCAAGCAGGGTGTGCTTGTCGTAACTCTGGCGAATATCTGCAATCGACATGATGGTGCTCCGTGGCGGCTGGGTTTGCCGCGCTGCCCGCGCAACGCTACCTAAGCCTGACTTCTAGTGTACCGTGGCATGGAACGCTCAGCCTTGAGACGCCACTGGGTTTTAGGGGTTCAGGTGTTCAGAAACGGGGTTGCAATTGCCGAAGGCATTGCACTAACTCCATGAGGCGTTGATCGTAAATGCCAGCAGAATGCAGGGCGTCAGCTGTTTGCGTGACGTATTCGAGGCAGGTGCCATAGCTTCCCCGCGCGCGCAAAATGATTTCAACCAAGGCGTCCTGAGGTGGCTCACTGACGTAGGCAGGTCCGGCCTGATTAATGACAAAAGCCAAGCCCTTTACGGGGCCCTCTGGCGTGATGCAGTCGAGCCAAGTTGGATGATAGGCCCCAGTCCCCATTTCTCGCTTCCAGACAGACGAAAAGGTAGAACGAACGCGTTCAGCATCCACCTTGAACACCATCCCCTGACAGCTTCCACTTTGCTCCAGCCCAAAAACGAGTCCTGGAACTTCAGGGGTACCACGGTTTATGCGCGACCATAGGCAAAGTGCCCGGTGAAAGCCCTGTATTTGCGCGGGTCGCTTTTCTGTAAAGTCGAACTCTGGGCGCCAGATTAAAGATCCATAACCAAAAATCCAGACATCGCACCCTGGGGTCCAGTCGCGAAGCGCAGTCTCAATGGATTCTGCCATTTTTTCCTCAGACCAACGCACGAAGGCGTTCACTGCGGGGGGCGTAGGTAGATCGGCAAATCGCGTCATGGCCTTAACTTAATTAAGTTCTATCTTGTGGTGGTGTAGGTCGTTCTGCGTCTTGAGTGCTAGTTTTTTCGTGCTTTTCAGCGTCGTCGGTGAACCAGCGGACTGCACCTAGGCCGACCGCGGTTAACCAGAAGAGTGGCATTACCCCCATGAACGTTCCGAGTGCGCCAAAGGCTAGAGGAAGCGCGACCTGACAACCGTTCACTAGCGCCATACGTAGGCCGAAGGCCTCCCCCGCTCTGCCGCTTGGTGCATGCTGTTGCAACAGGGCAAGAATGCTTGACTGTGTCGAACCCAAGCCAAGGCCCAATACGAACGAAAGCGACACAAGAATCCAAACTTGCTCAAAGAAGGGGTAGAGCAAAAAATTCAGTCCCGTGACCACTAGCGCGAAATTGATCAGTTGCCAGGGTCGAATGCGATGCATCATCCAAGGGAGTGCCAGCCGGATCACGATGGTTGCCGCGGCAAAGGAGGCCAAAATCAAGCCGATGGTTGTGGGCGATAACCCCACATGTACCCCAAAAATCGGCACGACAAAGGTGTGGGTGTCCCAGGCTGCTGAAAGCAACATGTTGGCGATAAAGACTTTCCGAAGCGAGGGACTGCTAAACAAATCACCGATACTTTGTTTTTGTGTCACAGGTGCCGACTTGATGTGTGAGGCCTTGAGATAGCCCCGCACACCGAGCAGCCCGATGAGACCGACTAGCGGCGCAACTGCAAGCAAGGCAAAGACGGACCGATAGCCTAGGTAGTCGATCGATACGCCCGCAAGTAAGGGTCCGATGAGCCCGGAGGTAGCCATCGACAAAGAAAGCCAGGAGAAGTTACGCAGGCGTTCTTCGCCATTGCTGAGCCCCATCTGCCGTTGGACTGCTATTTGTAGGGTCATGTGTCCGACCCCAACAAACGTCGCTGCAACGATGAGGCCTGTCAGACTTTGCCAAACTACAGGAAGCGACGTCCCGATCACCACACAAATGATGCTCGCCCGCATGGGTTGCCAGGGGCCGATGTCATCAATGAGTCGGCCAGCTTGAATAGAGAACAGCATGGGCAGCAAGGCAAAGACTGCGATCAGGATGCCGACTTCGAGGGTGCCTTGACCTAATTGCAGTGCCGTGAGCGATACGGCGACGCGTCCGCCGGAAATCGCGATGTGCGACAGCATGACCAACAGGCATAGCACCACGGGACCGGCAAAACTTGACGGTTTGTTGGCGAGGGGAGGAGTGGGGGACGGCATGCTCACGGTGTTAGGGCTAAATTGTGTTCCTCTCTCGGCGTGTTGTCGAGTCAAGAACAAAGTTTTTTCGCGGAACATGCAAAAATGCATCATTCATTGCCCTTTAGGTCGAGCGTAAATGTCCTTGCCGCAGACTGAGATCACGTATGACACCCCAGCCGATGTTGAACGCCGGTTTGCAGGTTTGTTGCGTTTGTATGGGCCGCAAACCCTAGAATGTCTGGGTGCGGCGCATGTGGCGGTTGTGGGGATAGGAGGGGTTGGCTCTTGGGCGGCCGAGGCGTTGGCGCGGAACGGTGTCGGTGCGCTAACACTTGTAGACCTGGATCACATTGCCGAGTCCAATGTAAACCGGCAGGTGCATGCATTGACTCAAACGCTGGGGCAGTCCAAGGTACTTGCCATGGCGGAGCGCATTCTGGCCATCAATCCTCAGTGCCGGATTTCGACCATTGATGATTTCCTAACCCCAGAGAATGTTGAGCGATGTTTGCCGGCAGGGTTAAATGCTGTCATTGACTGCACCGACCAGATGGCCGCAAAAGTCGCGATGGTGCTGCATGCAAAGGCTTGCAACACCCCTCTCATTGTTTGTGGCGGCGCAGGAGGTAAAACGGACTCTCTTGCCCTACGTACTGGCGACCTAGTGGAGGCAACACACGATGCGTTGTTGGCCCGTTTGCGTAATGTGCTGCGCCGCAGTCATGGGTATCCGCGCGCGGTAGATGCGCAAGGGCAAACTCGTAAGCGTATAGCCAAGTTAGGCGTCCGGGTGCTTTGGGTGGATCAGCCCACAATCTTGCCTGCTGCATGGCAACAAAACGACCCCTTACAAGGACTGTCTTGCGCCGGCTATGGGTCTAGCGTTAATGTCACAGCTTCCATGGGGTTCGCAGCAGCTAATCTGGTTATTCAGCAATTACTGGCGCATCACCCTAAAAACTGAGTATTCAAACGGCAGCATTTCATGACGCAAGTTTCCGCACTAGCAAAAATTCTATCTCTCGCCGATTTTGAACGCGAAGCCGAGAAACGTTTGCCTCGGCCGATTTTTGGCTATGTAGCCGGTGCGTGTGAAGACGGCCAGTCTTTAAGGGCTAACCGCGATGTCTTTGCAGAGTATGAATTTCTGACGCGCATCCTTGTTGATATTTCGCAGCGCAGCCAGCAAGTCGAGCTCTTTGGTAAGACGTACAGCTCACCCTTTGGTATGGCTCCAATGGGCATTACTGCTATGTCGGCCTACCGCGGCGATATCGTATTGGCAGAGGCGGCCGCACGTGCGAATGTGCCGATGATCATGAGCGGCTCCTCGTTGATTCGTATGGAAGAGTTGGTTGAGCGAGCGCCAGACGCTTGGTTTCAGGCGTATCTGCCTGGAAAAACGGAACAGATCGCCCCTTTGATTGATCGCGTCGCTGCGGCGGGCTTCAAAACATTGGTGATTACTGTAGATACTCCGTCTTCAGCCAACCGTGAAAACAACGTGCGGACAGGTTTCTCTACTCCGCTCAGGCCCAGCGTGCGTTTGGCGTGGCAGGGTATTACCCATCCCCGCTGGCTATTTGGCACGTTTTTGAAAACACTCATCAACCACGGCATGCCGCATTTTGAGAACTCCTTTGCTACCCGTGGTGCGCCGATCATGTCCGCTAACGTCATGCGTGACTTTTCTTCACGTGGCCATTTGAATTGGGAGCATGTTCGAGCGATTCGTGCCCAATGGAAGGGACCGATGGTTATCAAAGGAATTCTGCATCCTGCTGACGCGGCACTTTGCCGACAGTATGGGATGGACGGCGTTATTGTGTCCAATCATGGAGCCCGTCAGCTTGACGGTGCCGTCGCGCCCTTGAGAATGCTGCCCCAGATTCTGGATGCTTATAAAGACGGCCCTGTGATGCTAGATAGCGGCGTGCGTCGAGGTAGTGATATCGTCAAGGCAATTTCCTTAGGCGCACGTTGCGTATTTTTAGGGCGGCCGTTTAACTACGCTGCCGCGGTGGGTGGTCCAGCTGGCGTGGATCACGCGATCTCGTTGCTAGAGCAGGAAGTCTCGCGCAACATGGCTATGATGGGCGTCAACACTCTTAAGGAGTTGACTCCTGAATTTCTAGTGCACGTCGGTCGTAAAGATTAAGCGTCATCTTCTTTTTTATATTTCATTTGGAGTAACTATGTCTAACCTCGGATTTGCGATCAACACGCACAAGCACACGGTCAGTAATGCAACATTGAAAAAGTTTGCCAAGCTCGCAGTGGCAAACATCAGCGACGTCATGAGCCGTACAAACGGCACGGTTGATCTGCGCCCGTTTCATAAGGGTGGTCGGATTCTAGGGCGTGCCTTCACAGTCAAGACGGCGCCTGGCGACAACCTGATGGTGCACAAAGCGATTGATATGGCTGCACCGGGCGATGTGATTGTGGTCGATGCAGGTGGTGCGCAGCGGAATGCGATCATCGGTGAAATTATGTCTACGCTTGCAGCTAGTAAAAAAATCGCTGGGTTTGTGATTGATGGCCCAATTCGCGACGTTGATAGCCTCGGCAAAAGTAGCTTCCCTGTTTTTGCACGTGCGATCTCGCATCGTGGTCCCTACAAAGAAGGCCCAGGCGAAATCAACGTCACGGTCTCGGTCGACGGCATGGTTGTGCACCCCGGTGACATCATTGTCGGTGACTATGACGGTGTTTTTGCAATTCGTCCTGATGTCGCCGACGAGTTGGCTGCGTTAGTGATGGCGGTTGAGAAGAAAGAGAAGGACATTTTGAAGCAAATCGCCAAAGGAACCTTGGATCGTAAGTGGGTGGATCAAAGCCTGCGCGCCAAAGGTGTTCTGAAATGAAAAAAAAGGTTGTGCGCTTCGATTTTTGGATTAACCCAGTGTTTGACGAGCATCTCGCCAAATTCAAGGACATTGACCTAACCATTTGTCGCTATGCTGATGACGATAAAAAAACATTGGCAGCACTCAAAGAGGCGCAGATTTATCATATTTGCGCTGCTCGTGACGAAGTGCCTAAGCAGTGGTGGTTAGGAGAAGAGCTGCTAAAGCAGTTGCCGAATCTGTTGTGCGCTTCGGCATCGGGGGCGGGTTTTGATCCCATCGATCTTGAGGCGTGCAACCGCCATGGTGTGTTGGTCGTCAATCAATCAAGTTGCAACGCCGACTCAGTAGCCGAGCATGCAATCGGCCTGCTGTTATCGGTGAAGCACCGCATTGCCGAGTCTGATCGTGTGATGCGCGCCAATGCCTACACGACCCGCGAAGATCTAATGGGTAACGAGATAAAAGGGTTGACGATCGGGATTGTCGGTGTAGGTCATATCGGAACCCGCGTGGCACACCTAGCGAAAGCCTTTGGGATGCAGGTGATCGGGTATGACCCGAAAATAACAGACGCTGAAATCGCAAAGCGCGGGGCAACACCCGTGAGTTTTGAGCAGTTAGTGACGCAGTCCGATGTCGTGTCGGTGCATTGTCCGCGCTCGCCAGAGACCCTGAATCTTTTTGGTGCTGAGCAATATCGTTCGATGAAGAAAGGTTCAGTATTTCTTTCGACAGCGCGAGGCGGGATTCACGATGAGAAAGCGTTATACGAGGCGTTGCGCGACAAACATCTGTCTGGCGCCGGCCTAGATGTTTGGACGGTCGAGCCTCCTGCTGTCGATAACCCGCTATTGTCTTTGCCAAACGTGACTGCAACTTATCACACAGCAGGTGTCACGCACGAGGCGCGGCGCAATGCTGCGCGCATGGGTGCCGAGCAAATAGAGGGGTTGTTTCGATGCGAGCGCGCGCCACGTATGGCCAATCCCGAAGTTTGGCCGGTATTCGTTGAGCGTTATAAAAAGATGTTCGGGTAAGTCATAACATCCAAGTCGTCAGAAGGGCTCTATATTTAATGCGGCTTAGAAACGACAAGTAGTAAAAAAATATAAAAAGCAGCACGAATATACAAGGAGATTGTATGAGTAGCTTCATCCGTAACTTGAGTCGCCTGACTGGCGTGGTTTTGCTAGCCGCTTTAGCGTGGTCCAGTGGTGCGCAAGCCCAGTATCCGAACAAGCCTATTACGATGATCATCGCCTATGCACCAGGCGGTGGCACGGACTTGGTTGCCCGATTGATTGCCCCCTATATTGAAAAATATTTGGGCAATAACGCGCGTATTGTTGTGTCTAATAAGGCAGGTGCGGGCGGTGGGATCGGTTTTGCCGAGCTAGCGAAGGCCGCACCCGATGGCTACACCATTGGCTTTTTGAACACGCCTAACTTGATCTCGATTCCAATTGAGCGCCAATCGACCTTTAACTGGAAGGACTATGACTTGATTGGTAATTTGATTGATGACCCCGGTGCCTTTACTGTGAATACATCGAGCGAGTTCAAGACTTTGAAGGACTTAGTCGTATATGCCAAAGCCAATCCAGGTAAGGTCACAGTCGGTTCCACGGGAGTCGGCTCCGATGACCATCTCGCGATGTTGTTCTTTGAAAAAGCCGCGGGTGTGAAGTTGACCCATGTTCCCTATAAAGGATCGGGTGAAACACGTGCTGCGGTGGTGAGCGGTCAGTTGGTGGTCGGTGCGATTAACGTGGGTGAGGCCCTGGCTTACATCAAAGGCGGCTCACCGATGCGCATGATTGGTCAGATGTCACTTAAGCGTACGGTATTAGCGCCTAATACCCCAACGTTTGCGGAGCAGGGCTACAACATGGAAAGTGCCTCGCTGCGCGGGTTGGCAGCACCGAAGGGCTTGCCACCTGAGATTCGCGATCGCTTAGTGAAGGCTGTTGCGCAGGCTGCGGCAGATCCTGAGTACATCAAAAAGGCGGGTGAGTTGTTTGCACCAATCCGCTATCTGGCACCGCCTGCGTATGCAAAAGAACTGGCGGATACAGAAAAGATGTTGCAACAGCTATGGAAGGATATGCCCTGGAAGGAGTGAGGTATCCGGCTTGACTTCAAACCAGCCGCGCAAGCCATTCGACAAACGGATTGCTTGCGCGTGAGACAGATCACTCAGGCGCAGGACTGCTTCCTGCACCTGACCTGACTGCAACAGGCGTGCGCGCATCGTGCCGCCTAGCAAACCGCAGTGCAAGGGAGGCGTGAGCCACACGCCCTTGCTCAGCAGATAGATGTTTGAGCGACTGCCCTCACATAATTCTCCGTGTTCATTGACAAAAATCTGATCGAAGTACGCGGGGTGCTTGCTGAGCCATTCGGCAGCGACGTCATACCAGGGGCGATGTGTGGTTTTGTGCTGAAGCAGGGGCTCTTGGCTCTTGAGCACGACAGGCGACAGCCCAATCAGCGGTGTGCCGAGCAGTGCGCCTAACGGCACCGCTTGCATCGAAAGCGCGCCGGATGCGCTGAGTAATAATCTCACGCGAAGCGATTTGCCTGTGTGCGCCGAGCAAGCAGTTTTGATGGTCTCAAGCACAGCGGAGTCCCCGGGATAAGAATAGCCAAGCTCTTTTGCAGAGCGAGCGAGACGCATTAAATGCTCAGGGATTAAAGCAATGACACCCGCTTCATCAGCGTGCATCGTTTCTATCAGATCGGGTGTTGGCTTAGTCATCTATTTGGTTTCAAGCGAGTATGCGTGCCTTCCAGTGGCATTCTTCCCACTCCTGCGCGGGGTCAGAGTCATAGACGATACCGCCACCCACATGATAGAGGCCAGTGCCCCTCTGTGCATCAAGGACCAAGGTGCGAATCGCCACGTTCAAGGAGAAATCTCCATTAGGAGCTAGCCATCCCACGCTACCGCAGTAAAGTCCGCGCGGCGAAGCCTCTGTCTCTTGAATGCGTCGCATCGCAGCGATTTTTGGTGCGCCTGTCACAGAGCCACAAGGGAAGAGGGCTCTTAAAATTGCTTCCAGATCCGTGTCTGGTGCGACGCGGGCCTGAACGGTCGAAGTCATGGTCCAGACCGAGGGGTATTTCTCTAGGGAAAACAGTGGGTTTGCGGTGACGCTACCAGCGAGAGCGACACGCCCCAGATCGTTGCGCAACAGATCAACGATCATGAGGTTTTCTGCCCGATTTTTGGCGCTCGCTACCAAGCCTTGCCTGAAGGCATGATCCTCAGCGGGATCCGTTGAACGTGGTGCAGTACCTTTCATGGGGCGGGTCGTCAGGCAGTCGCCGGTTCGCGCCAAAAATAATTCAGGTGAGAAAGACAGTACGGTGCGCATACCGTCTTCGATAAAAGCGGCATGTCCGACAGGGTGCTTGTTTGCGATGCGTTTGTAAAGGGTGGAGGGATCTCCCCGCATCTGAACCAACATTGGAAACGTCGCATTTATTTGATAAACCTCGCCTTGGGCAATCCATTGACGGATTGTCTGAATGCGATCGATGTAAGCATCCTTGGAAAGAAGGGGAGCTACGTTTTCAATCGCTGCAGAATGCTCGTGCTTGCTAGTCTGGAGGGCATCGCTCCAAGGTGCCTCGAGTGTCATTTCCGCGAACACGAGAGCGGTCAGGCGCGGCGTGGAGTCCTGCATGCGGTTAGGATGGCTTTCGCTGGCATGGACCTGTAGTGTTGGCTCAAACCATTCCCCTAATTCGTAGTCCAGCAAAAGCGCAATCCAGTGACCGTCTTTTTGGGCTTGTGCGATACGCGCAAAGGCCTCGGGTAGCTCTTGTTGCGTGCGTGCTTCAATACGGGAGAGCGGCTCCGTCAAGACCCGCGCCTCACCCGCTAAGCGGTCCTCAAAGCGGCAGTGCGTCATGTGCGTGTCATGAACTCGTGTAGGACATCACCCGTATGCGAGCGCTTGCGAGCGCCCACGACTTGCTCGGGCGTCCCTTCGATGACAAGACGACCCCCGCCCGAGCCACCCTCTGGGCCGAGATCCAGTAACCAGTCCGCCTCGGCGATGATGTCCAGGTTATGTTCGATCACCACCACAGTATTGCCAGCTTCGACCAAACGATGCAGTACGCGGATGAGCTTCTCTACATCAGCCATGGAGAGTCCAACAGTGGGCTCGTCCAGCACATACAGCGTGTGAGGTAAACGAGAGGCTCTGCCAGTTGTGATGACACCCTCTGTCATGCGTGCTTTTGCAAGCTCGGTCACAAGCTTGATCCGTTGCGCTTCGCCTCCAGATAGGGTGGGCGAGGGTTGTCCTAGCGTCAGGTAGCCGAGTCCTACGTCTTGCATGAGTTGCAGAGGATGGCGAATCTTTGGGTGCGCAGCAAAGTAACCAATTGCGTCATCCACTTCCATCGACAGGACCTGACCTGCATGTTTTTCTCGCATGCGTACCGCGAGCGTGTCGGTGTTGAAGCGCGCTCCGCCGCACGCATCGCAAGGTACTTTAATGTCGGGCAGGAAGCTCATTTCGAGCGTGCGCATGCCTTGGCCTTCACAGATCGGACAGCGACCATCGCCTGTGTTGAACGAAAAGCGACCAGCCCCCCAGCCGCGAATGCGCGCTTCGTTCGTCTCAGCGAATTGTTTGCGCACGTCATCCCAAAAACCAATATAAGTCGCTGGGCAAGAGCGCGGGGTCTTACCAATCGGCGTTTGATCTACCTCTAAAACTCGATCGAGCGCTTGCCAGCCAGTAATTTCTTCGCAGCCCTGCCAGGCGGGTGTGCCACGCACCGACAATGCCACCGAGAGATTATCGAGCAGCACTTCTCGCGCGAGGGTTGATTTACCCGAGCCCGAGACGCCTGTGACAACACTCAAGCGACCGATTGGAAAGTGAGCGTCGACATGTCGGAGGTTATGTAGCTTTGCACCTTTTACGGTCAACATCGGAAGGTCTTTGGTGATGGGGCGCCGCGGTTGTAGCGGGTGCTTGAGGGGCTCGCGTAGGTACCGACCTGTTGTCGATTCAGGCGCATCCATTAAATCTTGTAGCGTACCTTGTGCGACAACACGTCCGCCACGTACACCTGCACCTGGTCCGATATCAATGACATGTTCGGCGCGTCGAATCGTATCGTCGTCGTGTTCTACGACGACCAAGGTATTTCCATTTTTCTCAAGTTTAGATAGGGCGCCCAACAAAATGCGATTGTCGCGAGGGTGCAGTCCAATCGTTGGCTCATCCAGTACATAGCAGACGCCTTGCATGTTGGAACCGAGTTGCGCAGCAAGTCTGATGCGTTGCGCTTCGCCGCCCGACAGAGTCGGTGCTGCACGGTCAAGAGCCAAATAGCCCAAGCCGACTTCTTGCATGAATTGCAGGCGCCCGCGAATCTCACTTAGGATATCGCGCGCAATTTCTGCATCGCGCCCGCGTAAGACGAGTCCGGTGAAGAAAGTATGTGCATCAGACACTGCAAGGCCTGCGAGCTCGGCAATCGATTTTTCACGCCAGAGTACGGAACGCGACACCGGATTTAAGCGCGCGCCATGACACTGTGTACAGACCCTAGTTTCGCCCTCATAGGACGCGTTCCACGCGTTTTCCTCGCCGGTTTGTTCTGCGTCGAAGCCTTGGAGCTGAAGTCCCGTGCCAAAGCAACCCGTGCACCAGCCGTGTTTCGAGTTGTACGAGAACATGCGCGGATCTGGCTCAGGGAAACTCGACCCGCAGCTCGGACAGGCGCGTTTAACTGAGAAATGTGTCTGCTCAAGTGTGGCCGTCATGTCGCTGTGAAGCTTGTCGAGCGGCCAGATGAGGCTCATCACACCTTGGCCATGTTCGAGCGCGCTACGCACGCCTTCACGCAAAGCGGCTTCGTTTTTTGATTCGACCATGAGATCGCAGACGGGTAATTCAATTGTGTGCTCTTTGAAGCGATCGAGGCGAGGCCATTTTGCCGTACCGATAAACGCATTGTCGACACGCAAGTGCGTGAAACCTTTGCCTGCAGCCCACTTTGCGAGGTCGGTGTAATAGCCCTTGCGTGCCGTAACAAGCGGCGCGAGCAGGCCAATACGTTCACCCTTATGGTCACGCAAGATACGAGCTACGATCTGGTCCGCACTTTGCGGCTCGACGCTGACACGGCAATCTGGACACATTTGGGTGCCAAGTTTCATGTACATCAGGCGCAGAAAATGGTGGATCTCTGTCATGGTCGCAACGGTTGACTTGCGTCCTCCGCGGCTGGTGCGCTGTTCAATAGCAACCGTGGGCGGTATGCCAAAGATTGCATCTACATCGGGCTTACCAGCCGGTTGTACGATGGCACGCGCATAAGCGTTTAATGATTCGAGATACCGACGTTGTCCTTCGTTGAATAAGATGTCGAAAGCTAGTGTCGATTTGCCAGAGCCTGATACCCCAGTGATGACGGTAAATTTATCGTGCGGAATACTTACGCTGATGTTTTTTAAATTGTGCTCGCGTGCATGCAAGATATCGATGTGGGTCGCTGCGCGACGGCGCTCTTTGAGTACCGCCTGAAGGGGCTTTCCAGAAGTTTCCGCGAGCGTGCTACCAATTGCGTCCGGTGTCATTGCCACCGCGTACTCACGCAACGCCTCGCCTGTATAGGAACGAGGTGCTTGCATGATGTCTTCTGGGCTGCCTACCGCAATAATTTCGCCACCCGCGTCACCGCCCTCGGGACCCAGGTCAATGACCCAATCGGCAGAGCGAATGACATCAAGATTATGTTCAATTATTAGTAAAGTGTGGCCCGCGCCGAGTAGTTTGCGAAACGCACGCATCAGTCGTGCGACATCATCAAAATGCAAACCAGTCGTGGGTTCGTCAAATAGAAACAGGCTGCCTTTTTTAGCAACCTTGGCGGTTGAGATTCCGCTGCGTGCCGCCTCAGCCAGATGCCCGGCCAACTTCAGTCGCTGGGCTTCGCCGCCAGATAGGGTCGGCACCGGTTGACCAAGTTTGACGTATTCCAGTCCTACGTCTGCAAGCGGAGCTAGACCGAGTTGAACATCGCGTAGGCCTTTGAAAAATTCAAGCGCTTCTGAGACGGTCATGTCTAAGACGGCGTCGATCGAGGCGCGCCGACCGAGATGTTCGATCTCTACCTCGCGTACTTCTGGCCGGAAGCGCTTGCCATCGCAGTCGGGACAGCGGATGTAGATATCAGACAAGAACTGCATTTCAACGTGTTCAAAGCCTGTGCCACCGCAAGTTGGGCAACGACCATCACCGCTATTAAAACTGAAGGTGCCTGCGGTGTAACCACGTTCACGTGCAACAGGCGCCTGAGCGAATAGCTTGCGAATGGGATCAAAGGCCCCCACATAACTCGCGGGGTTAGAGCGCGCTGTTTTGCCAATTTGCGCCTGATCGACCATCACAACATCAGCGAGCTGCTCTGCGCCGAGAATACGATTGAACGGGCCCGGTGATTCTGTGGGTTTGCCCATGATCTTGAGCAGCCCTGGGTAGAGCACGTCTTGGATGAGAGTGGATTTGCCAGACCCAGAGACACCGGTGACGCAAACGAGTCGTCCGAGTGGAATTTCGATCGATACGTTTTTTAGGTTATTCGCTGTCACGCCTTCGAGCAATAACCTCGGCGTGTTTGCGGATACCGGCAGGGGGCGGGGTGCCTCGACCTTCAACAGGCCACCCATGTACTTGCCCGTTAAGGTTGGCGCTTCTTTCAAGGCACTAGGGGTGCCGTCGAAGACGATCTGGCCGCCGCGTTCGCCGGGACCTGGTCCAACGTCGATCACGCGATCTGCAGCGATCATGACTTGCGGATCATGTTCTACGACAACGAGAGTGTTACCCGCGTCGCGCAGGCGATGCATCACTTCGACAATGCGGTGAATATCTCGCGGGTGCAGACCGATCGATGGTTCATCCAGTACAAAGAGTGTGTTAACCAGAGACGTGCCTAACGCCGTTGTCAGATTGATGCGCTGCACTTCGCCGCCTGACAAAGTGCGACTTTGTCGATCCAGTGTTAGGTAACCAAGCCCAACATCACAGAGGAATTTGAGCCTGGCTCGCACCTCCGTTAATACAAGATCCATCGCTGCATCTAAGCTGCCCGCAAATCTGACGGTGCCTGCGAATTCGCGCAACTGCACGATCGGTGTCAACATCAGGTCTTGGATAGACTTGCCGTCGATGCGCCACAGCAAGGCGTCGGGCTTAAGTCGTGCACCTTTACAAGTGGGGCAGGGGGTGTAGCTGCGATACTTCGACAACAGCACGCGCACGTGCATTTTGTAGGATTTGGTCTCGAGCCAGTCAAAGAAGCGTTGCACCCCATACCACTGTGTTTTCCAGGCTTGGTTGCCGCCTTTCCAAAGCGGATCGCCGTGCAACACCCACTCCTGGTGTTCTGGGGGCAAGTGTTTCCAAGGCGTATTGATCGAGACATTCGCCCGCTTGGCGTATTTTTCGAGCTCGACTTGGCATTCTTTGTAACTTGGCGTTTGCCATGGTTTGATGGCGCCGCCTTCCAGCGTTTTATTCTCGTCAGGAATCACTAAGCCAAAGTCGATTCCGATCACGCGTCCAAAGCCACGACAGGTCTCGCACGCACCAAGCGGTGAATTAAAAGAGAAGGTGCTTGGGAGGGGGTCGCTATAGCTAATATTGCAGTCTGCGCAATGGAGTTTGTCGCTAAATTTCCAGACCTCTGTATCTTGCCCGTCTTGATCAAGGGCGTGTACAGCGATGAGGCCATTGCCCATTTTCAGGGCGATATCCAGCGCTTCCATGACACGCGAGGTGTCTGCGCCGGCCATGCGGAAGCGGTCTTGCACCACGCGCAAGGTTCGTAACGTCGGGGACAGCATCGCCGTCTTCTTTTTGTTGGACTTTGCGGGAGCCTTCGTTGCGGCGCTTGCTGCAACGACCTCTGTTTGCGTCGGACCCTCATCGGCATGGACCCGTGTATAACCTTGCTGATCTAAGAAGCCTCGGACCTCTTCTTCGCTAAAGTTTGCTGGCACCTGGACTGGGAAAGTAATGACCAATCTTGGATCGCTCGCCTTTGCTGCGCGCGCAGTGATGGCGCTAAAGATTGAAGCCGTACTGTCGCGACAAACGGCTTGACCACACCCGCGGCACATTAACTGCGCGCCACGCGCAAAGAGTAATTTCAGATGGTCGTTAAGCTCGGTCATTGTGCCAACCGTGCTGCGCGAGCTGCGCACAGGGTTGGTTTGATCAATGGCGATTGCGGGCAAAATGCCTTCAATCTTGTCGACCACAGGCTTATCCATGCGATCGAGAAACTGTCGGGCATAGGGCGAGAAGGTTTCGACGTAACGCCGCTGTCCTTCCGCGTACAAGGTATCGAACGCCAAGGAGCTTTTGCCCGAGCCGCTCACGCCAGTTACGACGGTTAGTTCCCCTGTATTTAGGGTGACATCGAGATTTTTTAGATTGTTCTGGCGAGCGCCAGTAATGCGAATAGTGGGGTTCATGTCGCAATCATAGAGCGGGCTAGCCGAGCTGGGGTCTCTTGTCCAAGCGATAACCGGGTCAAATTTAGGGTAATATACTCAGTTCCCTATCGGAGAATTGCTATGGCTTCAGAAACAAAACGTACGCGTCGCAACACTCTCGAGCGCCGTTGCTTGGGCAAGGCCTTCAAGCGCCTGTTCGTCAACGCTCCTAAAGGCGTGTTCAAAATGCTCGAGAAAGTCAAGAAAGCCTGAGTGTTGGCATATTGACCGGTCTTTGCAGCGTTCTGCTTAGACCAAAATGATTCAAGTGAAAGGCCGCTGACAATGTCCGCGGCCTTTTTGCTTTTGACCGCACCGAGTCTGGACTTGACTCGGTGAGCAGATCGGTTGACTATCCTACGAGCGTGAAAGAACGCATGCAAACCTAAGTAAAAATAAACATAAACCGGAGATATCGAGCATGAGCGGGTCAAAACGTTGGGTAAATCGTCCTGAAGGATCGACCTGGGGTGATTTTGGGCCGGACGACCAGCGGGGTCGCATCAATCTCTTGACGCCAGCTAAGCTCAAGCAGGGCATCGCGGAAGTCAAAGAGTTTCAACCTTTCTGCCTCAGCCTTCCGCTAGATTTGCCAGGTGGCAACTTGTTGAATCCACGCCGGTTTCCGCCGGTTATTCGTCCAACGCTTCGTGGTGATCGTCCGAATATGAATTACGGTTTGTTTCGCGATAACGAATTACACACTGACGTCATCAGTGATGATTTGGTCGTGATGCACCTTCAGTATTCCACGCAATGGGATAGCTTGGCGCACGTAGGGTCTCGCTTTGATGCAAATGGTGATGGTATCCCCGAGTCGGTCTATTACAACGGTTACCGCGCAGGCGACGATATTCAAGGCCCGACTGAAGCGAAAGACGCGGGCGTACCCCAACCTGGCGATCAGCGGTCGACCTCGAATGCGACGGCGCTGGGTATACAAAATATGGCAGAGTCTTGCGTACAGGGGCGTGGTGTGATGCTCGACTTTCACGCGCACTTTGGAAATAAGCGGGAGATCATTGGCTACGACACCCTAATGCGGGTGATGGAACAAGACAAGGTGGTGATCGAGTCTGGCGACATGGTGTGCTTGCATACCGGGTTTGCGCAAATGCTCATGGATATGAAGGGTAAGCCTGACCTGCATACCTTGGAAACAAGCTGCGCAGCCCTAAACGGTCGGGACAAGAAATTATTGAACTGGATCACCGACAGTCAGTTGGCGGTGCTAATGGCCGATAACTATGCCGTCGAACATTACCCAGCAGTCGATCACGTGGGTTGCTGCGCAACCTTGCCGTTGCATGAGCACTGCTTGTTTAAGCTCGGTGTGCATTTGGGTGAGATGTTTTATCTCACGCCTCTCGCAAAATGGCTGCGTGAGCATGGTCGCAATCGCTTCTTATTGACGGCCCCCCCACTTCGTTTACCTGGCGCAGTGGGTTCCCCGTCGACGGCCGTGGCGACGGTTTAAGGGCTTAGCTGAACTAAGCGCAAACCCCTAGTTATATGCTCATTGTTGACGCCCCCGAACGGATGGGGCAAACTGAGCCCGTTACTGAACTTTTCTTAAGGACCGAGCCATGCGTCGATCACTTATAGCTGCCGCCTTGACAGCAGCTTTTTTGTTTCCAGCCGTAGGAACCGCCAAAACCTTCAAATGGGCTAGTCAGGGCGATATTTTGACCCTTGATCCACACTCCCAAAACGAAGGCCTGAACATTGCCGCCAACTTGTGGGTGTACGACCCTTTGCTGAACTACAACGATAAGTTTGATGTGGTTCCCTCCTTGGCTGTTTCTTGGGAGCAGGTGAACCCTTCGCTTTGGCGCTTCAAGCTACGGCCCAACGTAAAGTTTCACGATGGCTCGGCATTTACGGCTGATGACGTTGTGTTTTCTATCAAGCGGGCAATGGCGCCTTCGTCGCAATTCAAATCCTATGTTGCCGGTATTAGTGACGTGAAGGCAATCGATCCCCTGACGGTTGAAATCGCGACAGCCGGCCCCAACCCCGTGTTGCTGCGCCAACTTCCTTCGCTCGGCATCATGAGCAAAGCTTGGGCGGAAAAGAACAACGCTGCTTTGCCACAAGATTTTAATAAAAAAGAGGAAAGTTACGCCGCACGTCATGCGATGGGCACTGGGCCATATATTCTCAAAACTCGTGAAGTCGACATCAAAACGACCTACGCAGAGAACCCGAACTGGTGGGGCAAGCCTACCAAGACGGGAAACGTGACGGAAATTATCTACACACCGATCAAACAAAACGCGACACGTACGGCAGCGTTGCTGTCGGGTGAGATTGACTTTGTGTTGGATCCCCCTGCACAAGACTTGGATCGCTTGCGCAAACAAGTCAAAGTACTCGACGGTAACGAAAACCGTACGATCTACATTGCAATGGATGTAAAGAGCCCAGAACTTAAGTACAGCAACATTAAGGGCAAAAATCCGATGCAAGATGTACGTGTGCGCGAGGCTCTGTATCGCTCGATTGATATTGAAGCCATCAAGAAGTCCGTCATGCGAGGAATGTCCTTGCCCACGGGCGCTATGATTTCCCCGCAGGTGCATGGCTATTCGGACGCCATGGGTAAGCGTGTTCCCTATGACGTTGAAAAAGCCAAGGCTTTGCTCAAAGAAGCGGGTTACGAAAACAACCTTGAGTTCACTTTAGACTGCCCGAATAATCGCTACATTAACGATGAGGCCATTTGTCAGGCTGTTGTGGCAATGTGGGCACGTGCAGGCATGAAAGTTAAGCTCAATACGATGCCTCGTGCGACCTTCTTCCCGAAGATTGCCAATGGCGATTTCAGTGTCTATTTGTTTGGCTGGGGCGTCCCGACCTTCGATGCTTACTACACGCTTGAATCCTTGATTCGTAGTAAGGGTGAGGGCGCAGCCGGTGCGTTTAACTATGGCGGTTATTCCAA
>Ga0164292_10001038_pt1 | contig 22135 bp, 38 predicted proteins | sample GEODES117metaG_FD_111486 | JGI IMG/M metagenome (GOLD analysis project Ga0164292, IMG submission 111486) | Eutrophic lake water microbial communities from Lake Mendota, Wisconsin, USA - GEODES117 metaG | ecosystem: Environmental > Aquatic > Freshwater > Lake | place: USA: Lake Mendota...
CAGAATAGCCTTTCCAACACGCCATTATTTTTTCTTTCTTAAATTTTTTTCATAATCTTTTTTATAGAAAGAACCTTTATTTTTTAAATCTTTTTCTATTTCTTTTTTTCTTTCAGAAGATTTCTTTTGCGCAGACATACTACTTTTTCTTTGTAGCCTTCTTGGTAGAAACAGTTTTCCATGTTCCACCAGCTGCCTTATACTTCTTTGCAGCCCATGCGTTAGCATAAGCTGAGGGGTATACGTCAAACTTTGCTTTAGCCTGAGACTTTGCGGCAGACCACAATTCTGGCTTAGTCGGTTTATTTACCTTAGCCATTACTTCTTCTTCTTTTTTGGAGGGGTTTTTTTTCCATCAAAAACTACATTCATTGCACCCTTAATATCCTTAAGGTAATTATTGTTATCCTTTTTGCTATTTTTTGAATATGCCATTGTTATTTATTCTTTCTTTTAGCAGAAATTTTTCTAAGAGTCTTAGCCAAATTAGCTTGACGAACAGTTCTTGCACTGTACTTGCTAGGATTTTTGGTAACCGCAGCTGCCATGCCGGCAACTGATTTGCCAGCTTTCTTAGCCTTAGCAGTAAATGCTCCGGGTCTTTTAATAGCTCCCTGAATCCATTTATTATCTTTTTTTTCTACCATTATTACTTGCTCTTCTTTTTCCCCATGATGGCCTTTTGGATAAAAGGAGGAAGTTTCTTTTGAGCAGCAGTTAATCCGTTTGCTTTTTTTGCTGCACCCTTTTTCATTGCAGGCTTCTTAGCAGCACCTTTTTTCATGCCATCACCATTCATTGCCATATCAGTACATTCCTTTTTTGCTAGAGCCTTTTTTCATGCCACCCATTTTTTTCTTAGCCATTTTTTTAGGAGCAGCTTTCTTCATGCTACCTTTTTTCATACCATCGCCATACATTGTCATAATTTTTCCTTTACCATTTTACTTTATTAGCCCAGTAGGCTGCGGACATTTTGCCCTTAGCAATATTGCTTGCGTGACGAGCCTTGAAAGACTCTCTGCGCTTTCTATTTGAAGTTGATTCTCCTTGTTTTTGAGGAGAACCGCTTACTCCTTGTTGACCAAATCGTATTGTCTTAACCTGACTTCCTGATTTAGCAACAACAACATGAGATTTTTTAGGATGACTTGGAGTACGTTTTGGTTTATTAAAACCACTAACTCCGTGCCTTGGCTAGTCTAGGATCTTTTTTTGCTGCCATTTTTTTTACCTTTATTTTTTTTAGAAGATTTATTAGTTATGTCCTTGATCTCAATGCCAAACATAGAATTGTTTTGACCCATTCTAGGACCACTAACATAGATACTTTTTTTAATAACCATTACTTCTTTTTTTCCTTGTAGGTGACAGGGGTCGAGTTCTTTTTAACACTTACCCCACCCTTGGTGATCTTGCGATATTTTGCTAATGCCATACATATATAGTAATTCTATAAATGAAAAACAAAAGCCCCCATATAGGGGGATATAAGGACTTTTGCTTTAAATGAGAGGTTTACTTCTTCTTTGGCTCAGCCTTTTTAGCTACTGGCTTATCTTTAGCAGTAGCCTTAGGTCTTCCCGCAGGCTTCTTTTTCACCACTTCAGATACAGAATCAGCTACTGCCTTCTGCACTTCCTGGATTACTTCTTCTTTAAGCTCATCTACTTTTTGATCAGCTTTTACAGCAAGTTTTTCTGCCTCGCTAATAGCTTCATCAATTTTTTTATTAAGTTCTTTTTTAGCTGGGGCTAAAGAAGTTTTTAATTTTGCTACTAATTGTTTAAACATTTAATTTACCTCTATCTCATTTAAATTTAACTGTATTAATTCGAAACCTTTAGGAACTTTTAACCCTAGCTCCCAAGCTTTTAGCTCTTGCTCTACGGTTAACAATCTTCTCTTAAGGTTTTCCATTTCTTTGTCAACTCTTTCATTCTCTATTCTACACGTTTCAAGCTGCTCACGCAACATTTCTCTTAAATTTTTTTCTTCACCAGTTAAAATTTCTCTTTCAGCATTTAAATGCTCTATTTTAATTTTATAAAATTCTATCTCTTTTTCTTTAGAGATAGTTCTTTTCTGGTGTAAAGAAGTTAAAAGGTATGTAAGTACAGAAGAGAGGGATGCTATGACAGCAATAATTACACTATAGTTATTATCCATTGGTCACCTCAGATAGATCCAAGGATAATAGTAAGTGTTAAATTATTATTTTCCCTGCTGACCTTCTTTAATTAGCATGTATCTTTCTCCAGTTTCCTTTGAAACTAAACCAAAGCCATAGGCAGCTGCTTCTTTAACAGCTTCTGAAAATGCTTCTTTGTCTGAAGCATCTAAGCCATTAAGGGGGATCGTGATCCCAGCATAAATATCTATATTTTCAAAATTACCTATGTTTATTTTTCTATTTACTCCACATATTAATACCGGAGTTGATGATACTGATATTTCGCCTGACACTAAATTTACCGCCTGTTCTATTGGGGAACCTATACTATGTTCTTGTGCACTTTGATTAATTTTGGGCATAAGCTGCTAATCCAAATCTTTCTTTTATTATATCAATTGTTGCTTGAGCCTGTTGTTCAACACTCATTGAAGATGAGTCTATTACAGCTGATGCCGAGCTTGCAAATATTTCAATCTCTTTTTCCGACTTATGAGACATCTGCTCATCGGTCATGTATACGCCATCTCTATTAAATATTCTATCTCTTCTAACTTCGGGAGAAGCATCGTAAACAATGAGCATGCTGTTTGGCAGTTTCAAGATTGCTTCTGCCTCATTTTGAAATCGAACATCTGATATTAGTATACAGTATGGTTTTTCTTCTTCTTCATCAGAGATACTTTTAGTATACTCCCTAAAGAGTTGATAAGACTTTCTAACTCCCCATTTAGCAAAGCATGCAGGATCAGATTCTCTGCATAGATCTCCAACTTCCTGAAGAAAAGATCTAGGTTTTGACCCGGCAAATGATAATGGTTTATTAGCAATAGCTTTTGTTAGGGCTACAAATGATTCGTAGTCTGGAATATTGCCAAGCGGAGAACTTCCATAAAGGTCATACAGAGTTTCATGAATGTTGAATAACTTTCTTGATTCAGAATTAGTTCCTTCTATTTTAGTTCTAATAGAAAAAAACTCATAAATTGGCATCGCAAAAAAGATATGCTCCCACACTACTCCGCCTTTAGAAGAGGCAAAGGATGCTTTTGGAACGATAGTCTCAGCTGCTGAGGTCTTGCCTGTCGCTGCCATGCCTGCTAGCCCAACTACTATTGGATAATTTGGATTGTAAATGTTTGACATGTTTCTATTATAGCACCTTATTGTTTTCTTTTTTCTTTAACTCCAATTGATCAAGAAATTGTTTTGCCAAAGCATCAGGTTCCCATACAAATTTTCTGGGAACTTGCACAATTCTAAAATTATATTCTTCTCTTATATCTTGAATAGTCATAAGTAAAGGCATCAACGCTTCGTTTTTACATTTCCATTTGCCATTTATGTGATTAGCAACAACAGCAGAGTCTGTGTATAGTATTGGATCTAAAAAATCTGACATAGAACATATTAGTAAGGCTGCTATTATAGCCTCATACTCTGCTTCGTTATTACTTCTAGGGCCTAACCCTCTAGCAAACTGTGCTACTTTTTTTCTATTTTTATATACAACTACAGCACAAGCTGCTTCTCCAATTTTCTTTTGACCCTGCCCTCTTGATGCTCCATCACAAAAGACTTCAATGTTCATATGCTTATATCAAAAATAATGTTATTTTTTTTAGCATACTCTTTGAGTCTTTTTTCTCTTGATGGAGAATCAGCAAAGTGAGTTGTAGTCAATAAGTATCTTTGACCGTTGTATTCTATTTGAGTTGGGAAATCTAATGAATCTCTTTTTAAGGAGAATAATTCATCAGGGGAATTGACGGACTTATATTGTCCAATAAACATATTTTTCATCAGTATGTACTAAAGTCACTTTCTAGGTATGATCCTTTTTCTTCTCTAGAATAAGCTATTTGCATAGACTGCATCTTGTCTATGAGCTTTCTAGCTGACTCTGAGGCTATTCTTGCTGCACCTTCCATTGATTCAGCTAACTGAACAATTGATTCTGCCGTAACCATTTCAGTATACTGTTCTTCTGCAGCTTCAAGCGCATTAGCTTCTCTCTCAGCTTCATTCTTCCCAGTTCTATTTGATTTATAAATCTTCTTATATCTACCTTCGCAAAGTTTATGATGCGCTCTAGCCATGCCTGCAAATCTAGTAACTCTACCATACACGTTTGAGGTTCTAGCTACAAGTGAGGCTAGATCAGCCATTGTCATATCGACAATATCTATCTCTGGAATGCTAACGAAATATTGGTCGGCTAAATCACCAGTTCCATATGCGCTAATGATTTCTGTTATCTGTGGACTTAAGAAGTCTGACAGTAACTGATTTAATTTTTCAATCGATTGAATGTTCATTTTTACCTAGCTTAAACATCTTAATAAGGTCTTCCATATTGTTCTCTATTATAGCATCACGTATTTTGATTTTCACCTTTGAGATGTGTTCTCTTACAGTATTGGGATGTTCGGTTATAATCTGAGCTATCTCTGAGGATTTTTTTCCATCAACAAATTTCCATTTTATTAATTGTCTTTCTTGAACAGTAAGCCTATTGTATGGGGCATGGCAATCTTCTCCCATGACCCACATCTCATTGACCTCCTGAGTGCCCAGCATGTCGTCTATGGAGTACTCAACTGGAGGAGCTTTAAACCCTGGCTTAGCATCACTATCATCATCTGATGAATTGTCCTCATCAGATAAAAGTGGGAAGGACTTTCTGCCAAGTTGATCAATAAGAAATGTGTCAACATTTTTCTTTAATAGGTAAAAAAAATAACTATACAAAAAACCACTAAACGGAATAGGTCCTTTTTCAGAATCCCTTCTTTGGTATCTAGTAATACATTGGAAGAATGTAGTATTAACTGTCTGTCTTACATCTTCTTCGTCACCATATCTTTTTGCCATATAAGTAATACCGTCGTAGACATTCGTTTATGTGTTTGTATCCAGCTTGATTTAATTGATTTTTCATTAGATTAAATCTAACAAAACTATCTTTAACAAAGAGCGATGTGAATCTCCTAATATCATAGTCAGATAGGTTATATTTTCCATAGTATAAAAGTGTTACATATTTTGTTAAAAAGTTATTAAACACTTTAAGTAATTCATATTGAGCGCTTGAACTTCCACCCTTTGCTTTAGCGATTAAATCTTGCATCTCGTCTTCACTTAACGTATAATATTGTTCCTTATAAGAGGCCATTTACTTTCCTTCCCAATTGGGTATCTTATCAGCATAAAAAAATCTAATGTCTTCATAAAAGATAACCTTTGGTATTTCAATCTCTGCAGCAAATTTTTTTCCATCAGTTGAATATTTACTAATAATAAAAGTAAGCTTACTGAATTCCTCTTCATAATATCTTTTAAATCTTTTAAGTTTTATCTTGCTTTTTTCATCTAAGTAGCCTTTTAACTCCACCCATTCAGTAGTTTTGTTTACGTAAAAATCTGGAGTATAGGCTTTTGTTCCTCTTTTAATTGGAAAAGGAAAAACAACCGGCTCAAAATCATATTTAATATTATATATCTGCAGAATCCTGGCGAAGTTTGCTTCCCAGTTAGATCTAAAACTGCCACCTAAGTCAGGTCTATAGCCCGATTTAGTATTTTTATACGCATTCCCTTTACCACTAATTTTTTTAGCGGATTCATTTTCTAATATTTCTTTATCAATGTAATCATTTTTAATTTTAGAAAAGTTAGGGTGTTTTTTTAATTTAGATCTATCCAAAAAAAACTCTTGTGGAGTTGTTATTTCTGGCTGCTTCATGATAACCTCTATGTCCTTAAGTCATAATAATATTATACTTTACAGGAAATAAAAATACAAAAAAAATTATCAACAGGTTGACAAACCACAAAATAGGAGATATAGTATCACTCATGAACACACTAAACACTATCATCAATAGCATCAATCAGAACATCAACGAGAACGTCATTGACGAACTCAGCAAGGTGGGCTTCAGCCACAAGGAGGCAACAAAGATTGTTGTCGAGAATAACTTCTCACTTGTAGAAGACAGCTTGTCTAACCCAGTTGAAGCATTCTGATCCTAACTTAAACTAAGCTTACTGGCCAGGGGTTCATCCCCTGGCCTTTATGCTTTACCCATTCTTTTTAGTCTGCTCAGCCCAGTAGCACATACTCCTGATTTACCATAGTCACAGAAGGTGCAATTTCTTTCATTTGAAGTGGGGTTAAACGAATTATCCTCTACAATTTTATTAATATTACTAAGTAGATTTACCTTTACTTGCTCTATATCTTCTGGTGAAAATGTGTGTGATTTTCTTTTACCAGATCTTAAGTAGTAAAGCTCTGCCCTAATTGTTTTATCCGGAAAAGCTGTTGATACTGCTAAGGCGTATATGCCAAGCTGAAGATTGTTTGGAAGATCCTTTTGAGTAACTTCCCATTTTCCGGGTCTTGTAGTCTATTATATTTATAGTATCTTCATCATAAAAATCTATTCTATCTATATATCCATTGATGAGATAGTTTCCTAATACAAAACTAAAACCAAATTCTTTATCATAAATATTAAAAGTATCACCAGAATGTTTATCATAAAATTCATCAAGTATTTCTGAGCCAACTTGGATTAAGTTATCTGGTATGATTCCGGTCGGATCATATGAAGAAATTTGCTTGACGTATTCACCCTGAAGCTCGTTTACATCCATCTGCTTATCGTTGTCTAGGCATTCTTCTAGGACAGAGTGTACAATGTTACCAAGTACAGCAGCATCGTTAAAGGTTCTCGGCTCTTTTTGTACATAAGAGTAGAAGTACTTTGAGGGACACATCTTATATGTATCTATTCTTGAGTAGCTAAAATCAGTTAATGATAATACCTGGAGAGGATCCAACTCTTTGATGGTCCTTACTTTAATTTTGTTCATCTTTTCCATTCGGGCTATATATCATATTTCCATTTTCATCGTATTCGCAACCAGATTCATCAATGGTATGATTATTGTATTTGTTTTTAAAAGAACCTTCACCAACTGGAATCCAGCCTGTTTTTCCTATTTCCATTTGATCATATTCATTATATGGCCAGCTCATAATCGTCTCCTATTTAAAATCTAATTGGCATTCGATAATCTCATCTATATTGATATAGTAATTTAATGCCATATATAGATCATTTAATTCTTTTTTAGAGCAATACAATCCAGCGACTCCGATTTGTAGAAAATAATTATCTACTTGTGAAGAGCCGTCACCATACTCTATTAGCTTAACATTACCTTTTATAACTCTTCCGTTTTCAGATTTCATTAATCCTCATCTACTATTGCTATAGGGTTCCATGTTGGGTCATCTAACTTCTCTCTCATGTCTCCAACGTAAGAGTCCCAGTCTCTTTCATCTTCAGTCTTTTTTACATATTTAACTTCAGCCTTAAAAGGATTACTCTTAAATTTAGTTAATATCAAGCGACCTTCTTTTGTTCTCCATCTAAGAACTCCGTTTTTACAATCGCAAAAATCATCTGGGTCTGGAAGAACCTTAAGCTTTGGATCATATCTTCCACTGCAGTCTGAGCATTTTGAATAACGACCTTTATCTTGACATCTATTGCAGCATGAGCAAAATGTCCAACAAGATCTATTTGAGGGGTTAATTACTACTTGACTTATCATATCCTATCCTAGTCCAACTATTGATCTTAAAGTTTTTTCTACTTTTGTAGAAGTAGTTTTATTGAATTTAAATGTATATTTTTTATTCTCATCTAGCATTTCAAGAAATACTATTGATGAACCATTTGCATTATTAATTATATCATAAAGCGACTGTATGATTTCATTACTTAACAGTGTATTAGATCTTAAAAAGATAGACTTACCACCACTTAAAATAGAATGATCAACTTTTTCTGATGAAGAGTATATAACTTTTACGGCAGAATTTTCTTCATCTCCTTCTTTTGCAATTGAGCCAGACACAATGATTATGTCCCCCTCAGAGAAGAAGTCATCTGGAATATTTTTTGCTTCTTTTGGAAATACAATAACTTCTATTCCTGAAGTAACATCATCTATATTCAGCTTGAACATCTTCATGCCTTTTTTGGTTATCATTTTTTTAACTGAAGTAATGATCCCACCAATTTTTGTTTTAGAACCAGCATAAAGATCTGATAGTTCAAATATTTCGGAATCTATTTTTGGTCTTATGGAATCCCAAATTCCTTCGATAGGATGCCTAGATACATATATTCCTAGTTCATTTTTTTCTCTTTCAAGAATTTCTAATTCTTTTCTTCTACTAATTTCTATTTCTTCATTAATCTGAAACAGTTCATCGAATGCACCTGCTGCACCAAGGTGTTCTAATGTAGATTTTTTAAGAACAGATGTATCAGATCTTCTAAAGAAGTCATGCATAGATGTATAAGGATTGTCTAAGTCTCTACAGGATATTATTGCATCAGCAATTGAAGGTCCTATTCCATTTATAGCTGATAGACCAAAGAGAATCTCAGAGTCAGACACTACGTCAAAGTCATGAAGTGATCTATTGATTGATGGAGGTTGAACTTTTATATTTGTTTTTCTACAGTCAGAAAGATATACGGATGACTTATCTTTATTTCCCGCAACAGAAGTTAAAAGAGCTGCCATGTATTCTGCTACGTAGTGAGTCTTTAGGTATGCTGTAACATAGGAAACCATTGCATAGCTTGCTGCGTGAGCTCTGTTGAATCCGTATCCACCGAAATATTCGATATCAGAAAATATCTTGTTGGCTTTTTCTTCAGATATATCTGAGTTTGAGATGCATCCCTCAACAAATTTTCTTCTTATCTTTGCAATTTTGTCCATCTGTTTTTTGCCAATTACTTTTCTTAGGTCATCAGCTTCGGAAACAGTAAAGCCAGCTAATGCTCTAGCAACAGCTAGGACGTCTTCTTGATATAACATGATCCCAAGAGAGTCTTCAAGAGCTATTTTCATAGAAGGATGGTCATAATTAATTTCAGACCTACCATGCTTTCTATTTATGTAAAGCTTATCCATTCCAGAGCCCATTGGACCTGGTCTATACAAGGATATAAGAGCCATGATATCCTTGATATCTTGCGGCTGAAGCTGGACCATAAGCTGTCTCATGCCAGAAGACTCAAGTTGGAATACTCCTATAGCATTACCTTTACATAGCTCCTCAAAAGTTCTTTTGTCATCGAGAGGTATTTTTTCTAGGTCAATGTCAATTGACTTTGTTCTCTTTACAAGCTGAATACATTCATCTATAACGCCTAGGTTTCTTAAACCTAAGAAGTCAATTTTAAGAAGTCCACATTGTTCTACTCTGCCCATGTCCCATTGAGTAACCATGGGTGAGTCTACACCCTTTTGCATTATGGGAAGATAGTCGGTTAGTGCGTCTCTAGATATAACCACTCCAGCTGCATGGACTCCAGTTTGTCTGACTAAACCTTCAAGACCAAAAGCTGTATCTATTATTTTTTTACTATCTTCATTGGAATTATATTCAGAACTAAACTCTGCTACTTCCATGCACTCTGTAAGACTTTTTGATACACCTAAGACTGGTGGTGGAACAAGTTTAGATACTCTATCTCCCCCGGAAAAATCATATCCTAAGGCTCTTGCGGCATCCCTAATAGACTGTCTTGCTCCAGTCCTATTGAATGTACATATGTGGGCTACGTGATCTGTTCCATATTTTTGACGGGCATACTCTATAACTCTATCTCTATGCCTATCGTCAAAGTCTAGGTCGATGTCTGGCATTGACTTTCGGCCCTCGACAAGAAATCTTTCAAACATAAGACCAAACTTAATTGGATCTAGATTTGTTATGCCAAAAGCATAGGACAATACACTGCCAGCAGCAGATCCTCTTCCCCATCCAACTCTAATATCATTTTCTTTAGCCCATTGAACTAAATCAGATACAACTAAAAAGTATTCTGGGAAACCCATTTCCTTGACAACTCTAAGCTCATAGTTAGCTCTGTCTAAAACTTCTTGCGACAGATCTTCACCATATCTTTTTTTTAATCCATTCCATGCCAGTCTTTCAAAGTATTCAGTTGAAGACTCATTTGTTGGTATAGGAAAGTTAGGGAAATGTATTTCTCCAAATTTAAGATTAACATCTACCATGTCGTTTACATGCATGGTATTTTTAAGATACTCTTCTGTAAAAACTTTAGCCATTTCGTCGTAAGACTGTAGGTAAAATTGATCACCAGAAAAAGAAAATCTATTTGGTGTATTTATGTTGGAGTTAGTTGCTACGCATAGCATTATGTCATGAGCATGTGCGTCGTGTTGATGCACATAATGACAGTCTCCAGAAGGAACCACTTTGGCTCCTATTGAATTAGCTATCTTTATTAGGTCTGGTATGATTCGTAGCTGCTCTTCTATTCCATGGTTTTGAATTTCTATGAAATAGTTTTCTTTACCTACAATATCTTGCATAGAACTTGCATGCATAAGCGCAGTATTATAGTCTTTTCTCAGGAGTGCTTGAGAAACCTCTCCATTCAGACAGCCTGATAATACAATTATTCCATCAGAATGTTGAGAAATTAATTCATGGTCTACTCTAGGCTTAACATAGAACCCCTCAGTAAAAGCTCTAGAGGACATTTTAATTATATTGTGATACCCAGTATTATTCTTTGCAAGGATAGTTATATGATATGGACCTCTTTGTTCCCATTCATTTTTTGATTTACCAGCTCTTTCTTCTTCGTCTCTATCTAAACGAGTTTTTCTTGCTTGATAGAATTCAGAACCTAATATTGGCTTAACTCCACAGCTCATTCCGGCATCATAGAAATCTAGCCATGAGTGGATATTGCCATGGTCGGTCGTAGCTAACCCGACCATGCCAAGATCCTTAGCTCTATTAAGGTATTGCTCTACGCCACCATGTCCATCTAGTGTAGAGTAAACAGTGTGGTTATGTAGGTTAGTCCAATTCTTCAACTTATTCCTCTACTATTATCACTTTGTCCTAAGGCTTGATTTCTTGTTTCCCTATAGGTTATTATTACAACTCCACCACAAAATTTACACGGTACATTCTTTCCTTCTTGTGCAAAAGGGCTCCTGTACATGTACTGTTCTGGCTGGTCTGAATGGCACTCACTACAAGTTCCAATAACATCTTCATCATTTTCAATCATTTTTTTCTCCTTTCTTAACTATTTTATATGCGAATCTAATTGGCGATGGTTCATTCTTGTCATTTGTCTCAACAAACTTATCGCCTATCTTTACCCACTTTTTCTTATATTCCAATGAGCAGTCTCCACAACCAACGCCGGCTGAGTTAGCTCTAGCGCAGGTATAGGGTCTTCCTCCTATCCCTATTTCTCTTCTTTTTATCCAGTCTTCTATGTGAGCAGAAGACTTCTTGGGATTATAATCGTCACACTTTGATAATACTTCATGTAGATATTGTACCGATTCATCAGTGTAAGTTAATATAGAGCAAAGAAATAGTCTAGACTCATGATCGATATGATGGTTTTCAGTCGCTTCTTTTTCTATTCTAGAAAATGCTGAGCAGCTGTTTAATAAGTTTTTTTTATCAAAGACTTTATTTCGATCATCAAAATTAACCCTACCATTTGAACCAAACTCATTAAAATAAGCTAATACATCCTTTGGCTTATTCTTTTCTTCTTCCATTTGATAAGAGTACTGCCTAAACCATTCGTTAGCAGTAAAGTTAAACTGTTGTTCAGGAATAGAATTGTCCTGTAACACAGAAGAGTATTCCGTTATCGATTCTATGTCGCTGAATAAAATTTGTTTACTTAATTTAGTTTTAAAAAGACCAGTATCTTGGTGTTTAGTTCCAGGTAATCTCCACATTCTTCTGGCATCGTATACAGAAAAGTCTAAAGAATTTAAGTTCAGACTTACTGATAAGTCTTTTGCTATATATCTATATAAGGTTGGAAGTCTATTTGATGGATTTATGCCCAAAGCTAAAGCTTCACATTCAATATGGAAACCTTTTTTACCTGTGTAATAAACTATTATTGATTCTTCTGGTATAAAATTTAACAAATGAAGATACAAAGTTTTAGCTTCTTGCCAAGAAATACTTATGTCGCTATTGTCTATATCGAAATATAAAGAACCCAACCTAGTAGCCTTGGAAAGATCTTGATCATCAAAATGCCAGATAGAACTGTATATTCCGGTATTGTCATACTTGTCAGAATACTTTTTAATTACATCTACATCAAGAAGAATTGGAAAGTCATTTTTCTTTTCTCTAATGACTCTTTTTAGTTGTGGAATGTATCTAGCTATTTCTAAATATCTCCACTTATATGTGTACTTAGATGGATCACTTGATATTTTCATGGCAATTTACAACTACCTTCTTCATTTCCTGAAGTAAATAAAACATATCTCTGACTATTCTTTATCTGATCTGAAAAAGACCTATAGTAAACTGACTCTTCTATTAGGTAGTCTAGGCTGTCGAGTACAAAACTTCTAATTAATACTCTATCTTTAATTATATCTTCCATCGTTCTTCTATTATATCTTCACCATCAACAATATAGTGAACTTTTGATGCAACATTATCAGATAAGTGAACAATTATATCTAAATACGTAATTGGCACGGTCTCTGGAACGGGAGACCACGGCCCTAGATGGCATCTAACTAATCTAAGAATCGATTGAACAGTTTCCTCTGGGACAAATAGGGTAGAAGATTGTGCTTCTCCTGCATATTTTTTATCATACTCTTGACACTGTTGAACGAATTTTCCAACAGTATAGGGATGCATTGGGTCATAAAAAAAATGCTTTTTATCATTATCTAAAGTACCCTTAGTTATGTCATGCAGTAAGCACGCAGCATAAACAAGATCTCTTTCTTCTGAAGATAGAGAATAAGAATCTGAAATTATTTTAGCTGTTCTAACAACTCTTTTTGTATGAAGAACATTTCCCCCAGAATTATGTTCATCACTAGGATGATACTTTCCAGAGAAGCTTGATGGTATAGTCCAAAAGCCATCTGCTCTTAGCAAGATTGATTTAACAAAACTCTTAATATTGCTATCTGATATCATTTCTATTTCATGAAATAAAGGTTCAAGTATTTTTGATTCCTCTTCAAGAGAAATTGAATCTGATTCTTTATTTAAAATTTCATCTAATATTGAATCTTTAGCCAACTTTAAACTTCCCAATCTTTCCAGTTAGAACAAGGTTTATCAAAAGGACACTTTTTGCAATACGAGGTTAGACCTCTTCTTGGCACATACTTGTCATCCTCTTGCACAACGCTACACCAATACTTCAAAGCTTTAGTATCATCTTCATTTAACTCGTATTCAGAAAATTTCTGAGAAGAAGACAGTAAGTCGTAGTGACCGAATCTTGTTTTACTTATTTTAGTTGGAAACTTATGTTTAAAAGCTTCATAAAGTATAGAGAAGTCCATTTGATAAAGAGATGTATGTGAATTCCTAAAGTTAAAAACCCACTTGTAAACAAAGTACTCATTGTTTTCAAACGTTATTAAATCAAATTTACTATTAATTTTTATAGACTTATCTAATGGTAGATAGAATTGTTGGTCAATAGCTATTGGTATAGCATTTGATTCCGAATGTTTATTGTAAAAGTCAAGCAGTGATGCAGAAGCTCTAGATGTAAAGCTGGCTGTGTTTCCGTAGAAACTTTCATGCTGCTCATGTATTATGTCATAAGCTGTTGCATCTTTACTGAACCACAACTTCTCCCACCTATTTAAAAGGGATGCATAAGAAGGAACTATTCCCCCTTGTTTTTTATAGAAGAAGTAGTTGATAACACTTTTAAGTGTATTCTCAAATCTTGCAGTGATTAAATCTCTGCTCATAATTGTCTCAGGAAGTTTTTGATCGTGCCTATAACTGTAAAGTAAAGCGCAAGTTTGATAATCCTTAATTGCTTCTATTGTTAATTCTTTCATATGTCAAAATCGCTATCGTCTAATAGTTCATCTAAAAGAGAACTTGTGTCGTAATCATTTTCTGTAACTGGTTCATACTCTTCATATACTTTTCTTGAATCCACATATCTAACCAAGGGAGGATTATAAAGAAAGCTTGATCCGGTTATTCTATTCTTTGGAATTTGCAGCTGCATTATATTATCATCTTCAGAGTCGTCACCACTAATTAATTTTTTTTGTGTGATAAATATTGTTACAGCACACTTTTGTTGTATGGCTAAAGAGCCACCAGTGTCAGATTGTTGTACAACTTCTCTTTTTTCTTTCATTCTATTTGAGTTTTCTTGAGCTGTAATAATAACAACACAATTCATATCTCTAGCTAGCTTTTCTAGCTTAACCATCATCTCTTCAAACTCGCCCCACCTAGGCTTACCTTTGCCACCCTTTGTAAACATAGACTGTATCGTGTCTATAACTACAACGTCAGGAGTCTTGGCATAGTCAATGATATCTCTCAACCACTTTTCAAGGTCCTCAAAGTATGGAGTCTCAGGGTCATGTCTAACAAGTAACCTATTTCCCCATTGGCTTAATTTATCTTTAAACTTACCAAGGTAATAAGTCTTCTGATCCTCAGACCAATTCTCTGACTCCGCATAGACATTTTTGCCAATAATCTGAGTCATTAAGATTCTCTCCCAGTGACCAACAGCCTCTTCAAAGTTTACATACAAAGCCGTATATCCACACTCTACCCAGTTATTCACTAGGCACTTAGCGAACGTGCTCTTACCTTTGCCTGAGGCAGCTATGATTGCGTGTACAGCGCCCTTATAGAACCCACCGTCATCTGTGTACCCCATTGCTCTATTAAGAGCTTTAAACTGCGTTGGCAGAAAGCTGGGAATATTTAATAGATCTTCAGCCCTATTAGAGATGTCGTTTGCTGTTGTAAGTTTTTCCAAGGGATCATAGTTAACGCTATTTTCTAATTCTTTTATTTCTGATGTAAGTAAATTGATTCTTGCTGTATCTTTTTCAGATTTAACTCCCTTTTGAGACAGTATATGCTGAAGTTCTTGCAGGTAGTCAAGCTGCTTTTTTTTGTTAGCTTTGTACTTTACTATCTGAATAACTGACTCAACAGTTGAAAGCTCAATGGATAAAAGTAAGTCCATCATAATTGAAACGCCAGCGTTTCCGCCAAGACCTTCTCTTATGTCTGTTTCTGATTCAAGCCAATTTTTAAAACCTACAGGATTTACCATAGATAGCTGAGTTACAGAATGGTATGCAAGAAGTGCTAGGTAAAATTCATGAACACCTTTTTGACCATGATTAATCCCAACTATATCTGGAGCAAGCTCGTTTGCGAATGCAGATATAGCACCATCTTCTCTTAAAGAGAGTGCAAATATCTGATACTCAATAGGTATGTCAGAATTTTCTTCAAGAACTTCTGTTACCATTCTTTTTTTCATCCTTAATTGCTCTGTAGATTTTCTTACGTTCTTCGGACTTTTTCTTTTTCATAGATTTATAAAAGTCTGATTCATATGTATTATTTTTTACCTTCTGCTCTTTGATAAAAGGTGAATCTTTTATCGCCTGCAGCATTCTATCAAATACAGACTGTTCTGTAAGCTGATCATTATACCTAAAAACAACTAATGCAATGCCTTGTTGTTTACACATTTCGGCTTTTTTTGTATCTCTTTTTTGAGCTTCGTAAAAATCATATTTTGATTCATAGAATCTAGCCGTGTAATAAAAGTGCTGTCTACCATGATATTCGGCTGCTAACTTATAGGTGGGACAGTAGATATCAAGTCTTAATTTATCTTCTAAATAAAATTCATTTATTATTTTTTCTCCCGGAAGGAGTTTTTGCATCATGAAAGTAAGGGAGGACTGACCTCTAGACATTTTTTTTCTAGAGTTTTTCAACCAAGACAGACCAAGTTGGTTAATCTTTTGGTTTACTTTATTAACAGTCCAACCTACTTCTTTTGCTATGTCAGATATACTAAGACTACTTTCAAAGAGTAAATCTACAATTAGCTCAGTATCGTCTTGTTCTTCTTCCCAGTTACTTCTTGTCATATCTTTTATTAGGGTATTTATTACCTTCATCTTTTGTAAATCTTGGTCTATCCATATTTAGATGGAACTTTGCCGAACTGATAAACTTGCCAAAGTCAATTATTGACACATTCATAGTTTCCCATATCTTGGGTGCAATAGCAGTTGCCAACAGTGGGCAATCAAGTATGACCGCATCTACGCCATTTTCAAATTCACTTATCTGAGCAACAATAGAGTCAAGCTTATCATAGTAATTATTGTAAGGCACTGTGATTACGTATTGGTTTTGTCCAAAAATCTTTTCAACAGTTTTTTTATCATGGAATGTTAAAATAACATTCTTAGAATCCCTAATATAGTGATTGATAAATATGTCAATTACTTCTTTTTTATTAGAAAAAAAGTGCTCAAACATACCAGCATCATAGTATGTAGAGTTACTACTTAAGCCTATGCTATTAAGTTTTCCAGACTCTATCTCGTTAGAGAATTCAAGAGGCAATGCTTTCAAGAAGTTTTCATCTTCAATCGACATACATTTGGAAAGTGACTTTATAAAATATCTAGGAGGTTTTTTCTCCGAAGTATTTAGAGCTGCACCAATTGCAGATCTTGATATGTTTACATAGGCAAACTTATTCTTTCTTTCAATTTTTTCAGTAAGAGCAATGATTGACTTTACTGGATCTAAAATTTTATTGACGTCTTCCATTTTATATACCGAAATTTTCCCACTGGATTAATACTGGATTAGGATCTACTATAGAATTGATATGGTCAATTTGATGGAATTTTCCGCCATCTAAATTTGAGTATCTTTCATACTTGCTTTTTTTGTCTTCATCATAAGTATAACCTAAGTGCTTCATGATTAGACCAGAGTGAAGCCAATAGTTTCTGTTTCCCATCCATTGAGAAACATAAGTTGGCTCGGACCCACATGCTAAGGCCTTGTTGAGAAAGCCTGCATTTTCTTGAAATCTAAAAATTCTAGATGAATTATTAGGAGCCCACAACTTGTCGACTCTGTAATGAGTCTCACTCCACATATGATAAAATCTAACATTTACAACATCAAATTCTGACCTAGATAAAACACTTTTTATATCTATAGAATTAATATTGTTTATGTCAAAAAGCATTTCGTCACAATCAATTGCAATTACCCAGTCTCCAGGAGAAGCAAACTTCTCTAAGTTGCCCCAGGCATTTGCTCTTAATCTACCCTCATGAGTTGCAAAAAGAGGCTCTGGAGTAGAGAATACCTCTGCGTACTTTGCAGCTATATTTGGAGTATCGTCGGTTGAGCAGTCATCAGTAAAAATTATTTTATCTACTTGACTTGATATTCTTTGTAAAACTTCTTCTAAGAATCTAGAAGATTCATTTCTTCCTACCATTTGAGCGTATATCATATTTTTCCTTTAAATGAATATAGGGGAGACCACATAAGCAGTCTCCCCTATAGTTAATAAAATTATTAGGCTTCGATCTGCTGGCGTGCTTCCACTGCAGAGATGCGCTCAATTTCAACGTCATGGAACATGACTTCACCAGTTACGCTGCGTCGACCAGCAGCAAGCTTCTGGGCATCGCTCTTGTTGTTGGCACGGACAAGTGTAGTTGTAGTAACAGTAAAGTACTTGAACTTGTTATCTGACATTTTTATTTCCTTTTCTATTTTGTTGGATAATGTACTGCGATGTATTCTATCGCATCTTGCAGATTGTCTGCAAGTTTGGTTGCCATATATTTCATATATATGCGATCTTTATATTGATTAGCACACATAACAACTGTGGGCTGGCCATGGATTTTTGCCCATGCCAACTCAAAGTCAGTTCCTATGTATGCTCTATCTTCTAACATGTATTCTACCAGCAAAAGATCTGATTTCTTCTGCATAAACAAATTTTTTTGTGCAATTTCTTCCGGAGACATTGAATAGTCTTCTGGTATAGATGTTGGATCCAATACAGAATAACCACGTTGATCTAATAAAAATGTAGCTTCCTTACGCCAGCTTGTTGCGTACTCGCCTACATAATCCATTGCACCTGATAAGAATATTGTTACACTCATACTGGCCAATGATACTCTAAATCTGACGGATCGTCAAAATACTGAGAATAATATTCATAATCTTTTCTAAGAAGATTTGATCTATGTGAACGATGAAATTGATCATTACCAAACCATGATGGCAGAACTATATTACTGCTATCTACTTCTTCAAATACCATATTGTTTTTATAACCACGATTCATCCATTCAGCAATCGTGTGGTTTTGATAAACCTTTAGTGCTTCTTCGTAACCAGCCCACATACGAGTAACTGGATGGTTACGCCAACCTTTCGTATGCGTTCTTTCGAGTAGAACATTAAGAACTTGATATGTTTCAACACGTTGTTTTCCTAACCGGCGATAGTCTAATACTTGAACTGACTTAATAAAATCAGGATATGGTAAAAATGTTTGCATTACTTTTCTTTCTTGAATTCCTGGAATGTCTTATCGCCTACACCAAAATATTCTCTGGCTAACCCTGCAGCAACTATATCTGTGTTCAGACAAGCTCCTGCTTCGTTCCACACTCTAGCAAGTATTCTTCCGTACTTCTCATTTTTATCAAGAATTGTTTCTATTTTAATTTTGCTACCCGCAGCAGTAATCCACTGATCTGTGAACTCTTTAGCAGCCAGTCCCATTTTCTTTTCTTCAAGATTTGAAGTGCGACTCTCTGGAGTATTTATTCCATATAATCTTACTCTACCTTTTCTAAAAGTATCAAATCCTAGGTCAATAAGGATATCAAATGTATCTCCATCAACTATTTTTTTAACTTCTGCGTTATATAAGTATACATTGAATTTATCTGTCATTTTAATTTTCCTTTTTTAAATTTTGATATTTTTTATCATTTTCTTCAAAATGATTATTTGATATTTTTACATATTGATCATATTTTTCTTTATTTTCTGCTCCCCAAAAACCAAATTTTTTACCATAAAGATAATCATAGCCAAAATTTCCGTATCTTTTTTTACTTTCAAGAACTCCATTAAAAGCAAACAATCTATCATCTGGATATTTTTCTTTAGTAAAACCATTTCCTGGATGTTTTCCCAAAGTTGATATAACAGTTTTGTCTGAACTAAAAAATCTATACCCCCTTGTCGAAGCCCTTAATGCAATTACTTCTTGTTCTGGACAAAAAGGGATAAATGGATTATAGGATATTTCATATAAAAATTTTGAATCTCCAAAAAGTCCACCGCCACCATAACAAAGGTAGTGCTCTAAATACTTTCCTAATATTTTTTCTTCATGTTCCCTAGATTCATCTACGTGAGTACTTAAACCATCTTCTCTAACAGAAAGAGGGTAAGCTTTTTCTCCCATAAAATTATTAATATACTTCTTCTCCGGATCAAAATATGCTTCTTCACCATGCCATGATATAGATTGCGAGATCAATGGTTTATCGCAATATTTCTTTAATTCTTTTATATTTTGAACTAAAATAGAGTCCCAATCTTTTACAAAAATTGTGTGTGCATCGATTTGTAGAAAATATTCTTCATTATTATGCAAGGTAGCACAGGCTAATCTAGCAAAACCTAACCCCAATGGCTCTTCGTATGACACATTAGCACATCTAACGTTTGGATATTCAGAGAAGTCTTCAAATTTAGATTCATTAGTTTTTTGATTAAATATTCCAAAGAAAACTTTAGATGGATACTTAGCTTTTTCATAGGCGTCTTGAACAGTTGCTTGGGTAAAGTATTCATTTAATGCAGGCATTGCTACAAAAATAGTGTCTATACTATCGTTATTCATTGTAGTCTCTTTCTATATTCTTTTATTTGGTCTATTACCAATTTTATCACAGGACTTACTACGCTATTTCCACATTAATATTTAATTCCATAAACATTAGATGTATTAAAATTTATTTTTGATCTTAATAAATAATCTTGGTACGACTCAAGATCAGGTGCTCCATAAAAGCCAAATTTTTTTCCATATATATACTCATTCATTGAAACTTTATCTATATCTAATTCTGAAGATAAAAATCTTCTATCATCTGGATAATCTAATTCATTAAATCCATCTATTTTATTTTTTGCTAAGGTAGATATCATGCTTATTTCTGAACTAAAAAATCTATAACCTCTTGTACACGATCTAAGCGCTGTGAATTCTTGTTCTGGTGAAAAAGATATAAAAGGATTGTAAGATATCTCATAAATAAAATCAGACAAAGAAAAAATCCCACTACCTGCCAGGCACAGATGGTGTTCTAAAAATTTTCCGAGAAACTTTTCTTCATTTATTCTTGTTTTATCTTCGTAAGTTATAGGTTTTCCTTTTTGTGGAAAAAATGGATATGATTTTTCTCCCATAAAATTATTAATATATTTTTTTTCCGGATCAGAATAAATTGAAACTAGGTGCCAAGCACAGGTTTGAGATATTACAGGTTTTTCAACATGCTTTAATAGCATGTCTAGCTCATTAATAAGTACTGAATCCCATCCTTTTGCAAAGATTGTATGGGCGTCAATTTGCAAAAAGTATCTCTCATCATCATGAAGGGTGGAAGCAATTAATCTACCTAATGCTGCGCCAAGTGGTTTTTCATAATTTGCATTAATACATCTTACATTTTTGTAAAGTGTAAAATCTTCAAAGTTATTTGAATTTGTTTTTTGATTAAAAATACCAAAATAAATATTTTCAGGTTTGTCAGCTTTTTTAAAAGCGTCTTCTACTGTAATATGAGTAAAGTATTCATTGAAAGCTGGAACTGCTATGAAGATTTTTTTATTTCTCCACATTTTAATCTCTTTCTATATTTTTCTTTATTTGGTCTACTACCCATTTTATCACAGGACTTGCTACACCATTTCCACACATTTTATAACGAGTATTATCGCTATTAGTCTTGCCGTCAGCTCTATATAGTGTGTGATTTGTGGGCCAGCCCATTAATCTTTCGCATTCTATTGGAGTAAATCTACGCACACCTTTGCTATCTACTACGAGGTTTTCTCCTCTACTTGAGGGTACTCCTCCTTCGCCGCCACTTCTAAGGCAGCTTGCAAGTTCTTTGGTATCTTCGTTTTCTTGTTTGATACCCTTCTTAGGATTCCCTTTGCTGCTTTTTTCGACAGGTAATATTTGCTGTGGACTTCTTCTGGCAATTGCAGGATCGAGGATAGCGATGACAAAAACTCTTCTTCTTTTTTGGGGCACTCCGAAGTACTGTGCATCAAGGACTGACCATTCCAAGTGATAACTCCCCAAGCCTGCCATTTCTTTGATGACTGTCTCAAAGTCGTCACCACCGTTGGAGGACATGGCTCCAGTGACGTTTTCCCAAATTGCGATCTTTGGATATTCTCCACCCGTACTCTCTTTCATTTCTTTAATGACTCTAATTGCTTCGAAGAATAGATTAGACCTACTACCTTTTAGTCCAACTTTTTTTCCGGCATTAGACAAGTCTTGACAAGGGGATCCAAATGCAATTAGATCTACAGGTACAAGGTCTTTTCCATTTACGTTAGATATATCGCCCCAAAGCTGAGCAGTTGGCCAGTGATACTTAAGAGTTTCCTGACAATTACTATCCCACTCTACTTGAAACTTACATTGCAAACCAGCAGAGTCTAAACCTATATCGATTCCACCAGCTCCTGCAAACAAAGACCCGTAGGTTTGTATTGACAATTTAGTCTCTTTCTATACCTATAGAATCACAAGCTTTTCTAAATATTTCTCTACTTATTGGAAACTGTGCATCAGCATGACTATAGCCTTCACCTGGTTTTGGAGAAGATGCATGCCAGCTATGCCCTATTGATACAGATCCATCATACACTACATTGTATCCTAAGTGTCTAGCAAAGTATGAACA
>Ga0164292_10001039_pt1 | contig 22133 bp, 19 predicted proteins | sample GEODES117metaG_FD_111486 | JGI IMG/M metagenome (GOLD analysis project Ga0164292, IMG submission 111486) | Eutrophic lake water microbial communities from Lake Mendota, Wisconsin, USA - GEODES117 metaG | ecosystem: Environmental > Aquatic > Freshwater > Lake | place: USA: Lake Mendota...
CGGCCACCAACTTCAACAGAAATACTTTGAACTTGGAGCACCCATTCAGAGTGTCACGGCATATGCCTACACACAACCCGCAATTCAATGAATACACGGATTTACATGGCGGAAGGGGGGGGACATGAACCCCCGAGAGGCTTGCACCCCTGACGGTTTTCGAGACCGTTCCATTCGTCCACTCTGGCACCCTTCCGTTGTGGAAGGCTATCGGCATTACCCGCAAGTAATTATTGACCGTTTATGCTTGAAAATAATGAATTCTGCTCGACCTACGTACTGATTTTGAGCGATACTCAAACGCCTATACCCACTAACCAAACTGACACCCTCGTTAAGTACTTATGTACCAATACTGTCGCTTATTATCGCATTCATGCGACAAAACCCACTTGGTGATCCGCTGCCCATTGATGATCTCGCCGAAGCACTCGCCCAAATTCAAGACCTCCGGAAGAAAGTTCACATGATAAAGAAGTCGTTGTCGTGGCGCATTACCGCCCCATTACGACTCGTTATATCTCTTCTCATTTCTATACTAAAGATGCTTCTATACGTGCCACTGAAAATTATTGGTCCACGTTTAGACCGTCATCCAGACTTCACTTATCAGGTAATTGAAAAACTTCGGAAGTTTCCCCGATTGCATGGAGTACTCAGTCGATCGCTCGCCGAGACAAGAGGGTTGCACAACTCAACAAAGCGAAGTCTCTTAACCCCTCGACGTATTGAGGAAAATACTCTGGCCTACAATTTTGTTTGGGGATCTGATCTATCCACAGATACCAAATCAAGCCAGAACCAACGAATTCTGTTTTATGTTGGACATACGGCAATCTTTTTAGGTAATTCTGGAATCCAAAGGGTAGTAAGACGTCTAGCAGCAGAATTAATCGATCAAGGTCACGAACTTTTGTTTGTGAAATGGAATAATCAGAATGGCGAGATGACTGATATTTCTGTCTTGGAATGCCAGAATTTATCAAAATTTAACGGACCGAAAATCACTGAGCAAAAATTACTAAAAAGTATTGACTTAAAAAACGCTCACCTCATTATTCCGGAGGTGCCGTACATGGACACGGAGAATCGACCCTCCATTTTAAAGTTATCGCGATGGGCACGCGACAACTCCGTATCTATCTCTGCAATTTTTTACGATGACATTCCTTTGCGCATTGACCATGGGGCGGTGGTACACGAACAGCACAGGTTGTATATGTTGGAATTGCTTGAAGTTGATCAAGTGATTCCAATTTCAAATTACTCAAAAGATAATTTGATGGATTTCTGGATGACTTCAGACCTGCCTGACGGCACTGTGAAACCCACTGTTCGTGTGGTTACATTAGCGGTCAATTCGTTCACTGAAAGGGGTATATTTCCTTACTCAACTCAATCAAAAATCATTCTGTGTGTTGGGTCAATCGAAGATCGCAAAAACCAATTGACGCTCATTTCAGCATTTAACAAATTTACCGAGGAAAATCCTGACAATGATTGGACGTTGCATTTAGTCGGAGACGCTAATCCCAATTTGATTTTTCAGTTTGAATCACTTATGAAAAAATCTCATAACATCGTTTATCACGGTCTCGTAAGTGATGATGTCCTCGCAGACCTTTATAACCGATGTTCCTTCACGATTTGCCCTTCGATCGAAGAAGGTTTTGGGCTTCCCATTGCTGAAAGCCTTGCAAATGGGCGACCAGTTATTTGTGCAAACTTTGGTGCAATGATGGAAATTGCATGTATCGGTGGCTGTTTTACGATCGATGTTCGAAGTGTTACTGCATTAACCGAAGCTATTCATTTGCTTACAACTCAAGTTGGACACAGGATTTTCTTGCAATCACAAATACCAGCTGCAAAGGATCTGCGCTCTTGGAGGGACTACGCCAAAGAGTACCTCCAAGTCACTTTGCCAAGGCAAGAACAAATTGGCAATCTGGGAATCATTTACTATTTTCTCGATTCAACAATCCGTTTCAAACGAAATACTGGGATCCAACGAGTTGTTCGGCAAACAGCGTCGGCTTTACTCAATTCCGGTTTTCATCTGATTCCTATAACTTGGGACTTTGATCAACAATCATTCACGACGGTCTCTCGGTTGGACCTCGAATTTCTAGCCAAATGGAATGGTCCGTCGGTTGATCTTTGGTCGCCCTGGGTCAGTCCATCCAAAGCACCAGTTAACTCTTGGTTTATTGAAGCGGAAGTCCCGACCGAACATCCTGAGGATTTTCATCTGAACTTGATCAAGTATGCACAAATTTTCGGTTTCAAAACCGCCAATATTTTCTACGATGCAATTCCAGTTACGCTTGATTATCTATATCCAAAGGAAATTAGCGATCGACATGCTGTGTACATGGAACAGTTAGCCCACTACGACATCGTGGCACCTATCTCCGTTCATAGCGCAAATGATCTCGGCACATTTTGGTTAGAGAAAGGATTCACATATCGAACTGTCGAGCACAAAATTCAGCCGATTGAACTTGCTGGCGAATTTACTGATGTTCCTCGAATTACGGAATTCAAATCAATACTTAATCAAAAACCAAAAATTCTCATGGTTTCAACGCTTGAACATCGTAAAAACCATAAGACTCTTCTTAACGCCTTCGAAATCGCTGACGCACAACTGAAAGGTAATCTCGAACTTGTGTTGGTAGGCCATTCCGCATACCCAGATGTTGTGCAGTTGGTAGAAAGATTTATCTCCAAGTATCCAAACATCAGTTGGGAACGAGATGCGGATGACACGATGCTGCAAACCCTCTATTCCAATTGTGATTTCACCGTATATCCTTCTATTGAAGAAGGGTTTGGCTTGCCGATCCTTGAAAGTCAATGGAATGCGCGGCCCTGCATTTGCGCAGATACTGGATCAATGAACGAAATAGCAGCCGGCGGAGGAGCAATTACCGTTCCAATTACTGACGCTAAAGCGCTTGCCAGCCAAATCATAAATCTGATTCATGACGAATCTTTGTACGCAAAACTTTCACATGAATGCGTAACCAGAAAATTTAAAACTTGGACAGATTACGGAGGCGAACTCACCTCATTAATGCGTCTTACCTGAATTTGCCGTCACCAGACCTACACGGTGTACCATTTGTTCTATCAATACCATGAACCCTGTGCACACTCAGAAAATCCAGAATCCAGGTCGTACATTATTCGAAGAGCGAAAGATTTGGGTTCACCTTGGATGGAGGGACCTCCGAAGTCGATACTCCCGCACGTTAATCGGACCCTGGTGGTCAGTCGCAAACCTATTAACCATCGTTTTTGGAAGCTCACTAGCAGTTGGGTTGATTTCAGGAAATTCGGCCCTCTCTCAAGCACCACGAATGGTGCTTGGCTTTTGCCTATGGCTTCTGATTAACGCCATCCTCAATGAGGCAGTTGAACTATTTGAAGCAGAAAAGAGTCTCTTACTAAACACCCAGATTTCAGAGGCAACACTTGTAATGCGCCTTCTCTGGAGAAACTACTTGGTCTTTTTGCATAGTTTTGTAGTAGTTGTACTTACCTTTTTGATTGCACAAGAACCTTTGTCTTTGAGGCTGCTTGCACTAATTCCAATTGCTCTAGTTGTGTGTTTAGGGGCATTATTCCCTGTATACGTTTTTGCACGATCAATATTTGTGCTTCGCGATCTAAAAGTTTTGCTTCCGTCCGCTATTCAACTCGTGTTCTTTCTGACACCAATCTTATGGACCCCTCCAGAATCTGGCCCAATGCATACAATCTCTATTTTCAATCCTGCAGGTTGGATTATTGAATTCACCAGACAATTGATTTTAGAGGATCAATTCAACGGATACCTTTTTGCAAAAGTCTGCATACTCGCTTTTGTCTCGTTTTTGCTGATGAGTTTAAGCGCAAAATCTATGCGGACCATCAGGAAGCTTCTATAGATGTCGTACAAACTTGAACTTAGAAATGTGGTGTTCACTCGTTTTATGGAGCGAGACAAGCGTGCTCGTTTCGCTCTGCATCGCGTTGAACGTAACGTGATCGATGACCTCTCAATATCCATCGCGCCGGGTGAAAGAGTTGGCTTACTGGGTGAGAATGGAGCTGGAAAGACTACTCTGCTGCGAATCATGGCCGGTATTTTTCAACCAGATTCTGGGTCAGTTTCACGCGTCGGAGATGTGTCGTGTTTTCTGGATGGCTTTTTTGGTTTAGATCCGTTCCTGACGGGTAGAGAAAACGCTAAATCAAGATCTGTTATGGCAGGAATGAGCAAAGCCGAGTGTCTTTCTAACGTTGAAAACATAGAGGATTTTGCAGATATTGGTGAATACTTCGATCAGCCTGTAAAGAGCTACTCAACCGGAATGATTCTGAGGTTGGTCTTCTCAATAGGTACATCAAGAACTCATCAGATTTTACTTATTGATGAAGGTTTAGGTACTGCGGATTTAAAATTCCAACAAAAAGCTTTTCAACGGCTTGAAGAAATGTACGCCAGTGCTCCAATAATTGTTATTGCGTCACACAACTTGGATATTCTCCGGCAACAGTGTACGCGAGGAGTTGTCATCAGTAGAGGCCGAATAGTTTATGACGGACAAATTGAATCAGCAATTTCTCAATATTCAAGTGTTCAAGCACAATAAAGCTAATGTCAAAGCCAGTCTGTGCGATAATAATTCCGACGTTAGGAACGCGGGATGAATTCCTCATTCAATGCCTTCGTTCAATAAGGGCGAGTGGATCTGCTCATATTTGTATTGTCTCGCCAGATTTAGATCGCGTAGTTAATTTTCGTGAACAAGGATTAATGGATCAGCATGTGCAAGATGATTCCGAGGGACTCCCAGCTGCTATCAACAAAGCCGTCAGAGCACTTCCTGACCACATCGAGTTTATTAACTGGCTTGGTGACGATGACTTGCTCAAAAACAGTGCGCTCAGTACGATGCAATCTTGTTTACAAATGAATCCACATGTTGGGATGGTATTTGGAAGATGTGACTACATAGATGAATTAGGAAACAAAATTTGGAAAAACAGTTCGGGGCAGTGGGCGAGTTCGATCCTTACATTTGGTCCATGTTTAGTGCCCCAACCGGGAGCCTTGTTCCGTCGCCAAGTATTTAACTTAGTGAAGGGATTAAACCAAGATTTATGTTGGGCCTTTGACCTTGATTTGTTTATACGTATAAAGAAAGTTTCAAATCTAAAGTTTGTTCCAATTGACGTAGCTAGCTTCCGATGGCATCCAGATTCTTTGTCTGTAGGTATGAGAAAAGGCAGCGTTAACGAAGCCAGCATGGTTCGAAGAGCGCACCTTTCGCCGCTGTTAAGGCCACTTACATTTATCTGGGAATCACCTGTAAAAAGAGCAACGTACATTGCAGGAATGAGACTATCTTCGCGCATAGAAAACACTTTGAAGTGAATGCACAGCACGACACCATTACTGTTGCAATTGATGCGCGAGTTCCAGACACTGGTCTAGGTGGTGTGCAACAAGTAATTAGTTCGCTCGCAATTGGCTTCTCAGAACTAGGCGATACTTCTATTCAAAGGGTCTGGATTGTCTATAAAAACACAACATGGTGGAAAGGGGTTCTTCCCCCAAGCGATGTGATTATCGAATTAGACATTCCTTTCAAAGTTCTTGCTGGGATAGTCTCCCGAATTTCACCTCGCATCATCAGCATTGTCTATCCAATTTTCCGTTTTTTTCGACCCGATAAGGCCTTTTTGGATGAAACCCTGATTTCACGCGGTGTTGACGTCGTACACCTTCCATTTCAAGATGGCCTTCTAACGGAACTACCAACGATTTACCACCCACACGATCTTCAACATGATTATCTTCCAGAGAATTTCAGCTGGTTTCAGCGCCATCACCGCAATACCAACTGGAAGCAACACGCCACATCTGCACGAGTTGTCATGGCTGCATCAGCTTCGGTCAAACACGACCTTGAAAGTCTCTGGAACATTGACCCTAAGAAGATACGAGTCGTCCCCATTCCCCCACCCAACAGAGAACGGAACACCACCCCATCCAGAAGAGTCGTAGAAGGTGACTACGTTTTATATCCAGCAGTGTTTTGGAAGCATAAAAACCATGAAACCCTTATCAGAGCGATTTCTCAAATGGTTAATCGAGGTGAACGCATCACCTGCATACTTGCAGGAGCTAAAGGCCCACAATTCAAACGGTGCAAAAGACTTATTCGCAATTTATCCCTTGAGAACCACATCAAAATTGTGGGGCATGTGCCTGATGCAGAGTTTGGAGCACTAATCAGCGGCTCGTCGTGCGTAGTCATTCCGAGCCTTTTTGAAGCAGCAAGTTTGACAGTTTGGGAGGCCCAAATAGCAGGAGTTCCCGTCGCGTGCTCAGACATTCCAATCTTCCGTGAGCAAGCAGATGATTCTGCGGCATATTTTGACCCTTACGATCCAACGAGCATTGCAGATGTGCTTACTCATGTGATGATCAATAGTGAATTCAGAGGATCGCTCATTGAAAAGGCACGAAAAAAGACATCAATGCTAAGCAGTAGTCACTTTGCCGATCAGATGAGCGGTATTTATCGATCTGCGGCTATTTAAATCGACCTCACAAAGTTTTTTTAAACCACTCGACGGTTTTCCTCAAACCATCACGTAAGCCAACAGTGGGCTCCCATCCCAGCAAGTGTTTAGCCAGACTGATGTCAGGGCAACGCTGTAATGGGTCATCAGCTGGAAGCGCTGTATACACAAGCTTTGATTGCAAACCTGTCACTTCCAACACAAGTTCAGCTAATTCCAACATGGTGAACTCAACAGGGTTTCCAATATTGATTGGTCCTCGTTCGTTTGAATCGAGCAATGCCAAAATCCCACGTATCTCATCGTCTACATAACAGAACGATCTCGTTTGTGAGCCATCGCCGTAGACCGTGATGTCACGGCCCTGGAGAGCTTGGCAAATGAAGTTCGAAACTACTCGTCCATCAGTTGGGTCAAGTCGTGGCCCATATGTGTTGAAAATTCTGACAATGCCAATATTGGCTTGATGCTCTCGCCAATAGGCCATACACAGTGCTTCTGCATATCTTTTTGCTTCGTCGTAACACGATCTCTCGCCAATGGAGTTTACGTTGCCCCAATAAGTTTCTACCTGTGGAGAAATCATGGGGTCTCCGTACACCTCGCTAGTCGAAGCCATGATGAAACGAGCATTGTTTTGCATTGCAAATTGCAACGCATTGTCGGTTCCTTGGCTACCTGTTCGCAAAGTTTGAATCGGCATTCCCAAGTAACGTGGTGGGGATGCTGGAGATGCAAAGTTCAACACTGCATCGACCGTTCCACGCACAGGAATACCCTCTGCAACATCACCCTTTAGAAAAGTGAATCGAGGCTCAGACTCCAATGCCTTTAGGTTCACTCCAGTACTTGAAGATAAATCGTCAATACCTACAACGTCATCACCGCGTGCAATCAATTCATCACACAGATGAGAGCCAAGAAATCCAGCAGCGCCTAAAACAACAATGCGGGCCATTAGCGGCCAATTCCCTGATACTCAAATTGGGCACGACACCACTCGCTTCGATCCAGTATGTTTCGCGCATCAACAATTTGCTTTGACCGAACCACCCCGGATGCATCCAATGGGTTAACCCAACGAAATTCATCCCACTCAGTCAATACTGCGATGACATCTGCCTCAACACATGCATCAATTGGTGAAGATGCAATACCTACTGCTTCTAGGCCATGAGGGGACTCTTTTACAGTTGGGTCATAAGCGGAGACCGATGCGCCTCCGTCTAACAAACGTGTGACTATTTCGATCGCAGGCGAATCTCGTAGATCGTCTGTTAACGCCTTAAATGTTAAACCCCATACTGAAACATGTTTACCTGATAGAGATCCACCCGCAGCCTGTCGAATTTTGTTCACAATTCGCTCAAATTGCTGTTCATTGACTTCAATAACCCCTTTAAGCAACCCGAAATCATAACCAGCATCCGCTGCTATCTTGACCATCGCTTTAGTGTCCTTCGGAAAACAACTTCCTCCCCATCCTGGTCCTGGCCTCAGAAATTCATGTCCAATTCGCTTGTCGTACCCCAATCCAAGAACAACGTCACTAATATCTGCTCCGACTCCTTCGCAAATAGCTGCTACCGCATTGATATAGGAGATTTTTGTTGCCAAAAAGGCGTTGGCTGCGTATTTGATTGTTTCAGCCGATGCAGAATCAGTCACAATAACCGGTGCCCCGACTTTCTCATATAAAGCACCTACGGCAATTGCAGCTTCTTGATTATCTGAACCAACGACGATACGGTCAGGGTGCAAAAAGTCGTGAATCGCACTGCCTTCTCGCAAAAACTCTGGGTTTGATACCACTGGCACATCCGGCCGCTTCAGTTCTTTTTCCACAACCTTTGTTGATCCAACAGGTACGGTGGATTTATTCACGACAATGGAACCACTTCGCAATAGAGGGGCAAGAGTTCTGGCAGCAGTCTGTATGTAAGAAAGGTCTGCGCTGCCATCGGCGCTCTCAGGTGTCGGGACACAAAGGAATACGACATCGGCCCCACAAACAGCAACATTCACATCTGTCGTAAAAAAAAGGCGTTCACTTTTGACACCTTCGAAAACTAATTCTTGCAGTCCAGTTTCCACTATTGGAAGTTTTCCGTTATTCAAATCATCAATCTTTTTCTCTACTACATCAACACAAATGACCGAATGTCCCAGACTTGCAAAGCAGGCACCTGACGAAAGACCCACATAGCCAGTACCAATAACTGCTATTTTTGCCACTTGATTTTCCCTTCCGCTCTACTGATTTGATGAATTCAGCAGAAACCATGACGTACTATCAATAGTACGACGTTTGTATTCTTGAGCGAGTATCTATTACTCAAGAGCAGCCTGATTATTTACATGCGATCGCGTTTACGCTGATATCAGAGTCGATCCACGCAGTTATGCTCCGTGGATCCGGCCCCGGCACGGGAATCTCCCCGTTTGGGCTCGTAATTTCAACCTCTGCCATCTCGTTGAATGGTCCGATTATGAATTTTATGATCCCATCTTGTTGAACTTGTAATCTTTTTTTACCGCTGTTCAAGTAAATTTCATTAATCCCCGTATATCTAGTGATGTTTAGGTTGATTGCCACACAGCCACTTCGATTCTGCACAACTACAAGTTTTGATTTTGCGCCCACCCACTGACCCATGCGGTCGTTGATCACTTCCTGAGCAAATCCTCCATCTTCAATCCATGCAGTAGCTGCAGCTTTAAAAGAAAGTAGCTCAAAGACACGGACACCTTCTCCTTCAAATCTTAAAACCAAATGTCTAGATTCAAACTGAATTATGTCTAACTGTAGGGATTGATAAACCCAATCTTGAATAACAACCCAGCGCACATTTAGCGCTAACAGACCTTCAATGGTTTTAGCGTCTCGCGGATCCGTCATCCCAATACGAACTAGTCTCGAATCTGTCTCAATGTCACCATTTACACTAGGTAGTTCCAAATTTCTTTGATCAAATCTTCTTTGGTATCGCAATGTGTCGTTACCGCCTGCTAGGGGGTACTCCATCACAACACCTGTAACTTGTCTTGAAAGAAACTTGACATATCCTGGCACTGAAAACTTCATGGATGCCCCTGGCACAATGACCAGGAGGTCAATAAACAGAACAAATGAGACCCCAATTGACATCAAGTATCGGAGCCACCGTCTCTGAATCAATTCACTGCAATACTGCAGAAACACACCTGCAGAAATAAGAAGTCCAAAGAATATAAGTAGACCAAACCTTGAATAAACCCTCCAGAAGGGTGCTAGTTGGTTAATTACTGTCGCTGGCGCAATAACTTTCAGTGGGCCAAACTTGAGACCCTGTGATGCACCAAACCAAAAAGCAACGACCATCAATAGACCAGAGAAGCTCTGCAGCTCCATAGACTTCTTTTTTGAAACTGAAACGATGAGCCCGCAAATTGCGAGTACGAGCACCGATAGCCCAACATATTGCGAGACTTCAATCCAGTTAGACCCATGTAAATCCGTGACAGCTTTCAGCCCCAATCGACTGTCACCAAACGCCGAATATGGGGTTGGATGAAATAATTCTGGCGTCCGGAGTCCATATACTTTGATTTCAGTTGAAGAACGACTGATATCTTTTTTTACTAGTGATGAGAGTATGAAAAGTATTGCTGTCGTTGTGGCAGCCAGCGCCAGAATTGCAAACCATGTTTTCCATGTCAATTCCGTCAGTCGCTTCAGCAGTTGCTTCCAATGCACAATGGTCCCAACAACTAGCCCACATGAAACAACGACGGCTGCGAACAGGCCAACATACGCGTTCGTCAAGAAACCAACTACTACAGCGAGTACATTATAAATTAAGTTTCTTTGCGAGGGATACCTTTGAAACTTCAATGCCGTAATTGCGGCAAGGGGTATTCCAACGAGTTGCGATTGCCCATACCAAGACAATTCTGATAACTGATGAAACGGTGCAAGGATAAATCCCGTAGCCAAGACCATCGAAATGGACCGGGAATATGGAACTAAGCGAAAAAACGCATAGCTTGCGATCACCGGTAACAGCATTCCCAGCACAATCAAAACGTTGTATGCAAAGATTTCATTTACTAAACCAGTCAGTAATACCCCTGGAACAAATAACAACACACCGGGTAGCAATAACGGCCCACCAGCGGACATCCCTACCGGATACGACAAAAGGTGATTACGAGCACCAGGTAAAAAACTAAATCCGTGATGCCTTGCATACCAGAAGTCATACATGGAACCTATTGAGTCCCCTTGAAATCCATGAATCGCTGTCGTCGGCGAAGCAAACATTGGCCAAGTGATTACTGCTACACCGGTTAGTGTCAAAACAACCAGCAAAACATACTCAAACCAAACTGGAATCTTGAGGTTCAAACGTTCTTTTCTAGTCCATTCCACTTGTTGTACTATAGACGCTACATAGGTGTGCATCTGACAGGGGTACTTTTAATTTTGTTGATGAATTTTTCGAATCGGATAGTGAGACTCTGCTTACAAATACCTTACGCAACGAGTATCTTGCCAAGTTCACTTCTGGCTCGCGGGATGAGATCAACAAGATTGGTTTCGTATCCTTGCTTTCTCATCGCATTTCTGTTTTATGGAATGGATCGTTATACAAGACGATTGTTATTGCATTACATGCACGAAAGGCGTGTAATGCCGGACAAATCTTTTCAAGGCCAAATGTTGCAAGACGCTTGGGTTGACAGTATGGAAATCAAGGTCTCATATTTTTTAGACATTGGGGCCGCCTTTCCCATAAAGTATTCAAATTCCTGGGCACTTCAAGAACGCTTGTGGTCTGGACTGCTAGTCGAACCAAATTCCACTTTGCTGCTAACACTTGAAGCTCGAAAAAGTCAACATGTCGGAATTGCTCCGGTAGCAGTATCAACTAGCAGTGGCACGAGTCAACTTGTTCGGTATGGCCCTTTGTCTAGTTTGGTTGAATCAGCCAAAAACGATATCTATGGATCAATGCGCCAACGACGGTTGGAGAAAGGTATTACCGAGGAAATCAACACTCAGACTTTCGCAGACCTGATTACCACCTACAAAATTCCACCATTGATTGGGTATCTATCAATTGATGTGGAAGGTCTTGATTTTGAGATTCTTCAGCAATTTCCTTTTGATTTGATTCAGGTTCAGGCAGTCACCATTGAACATAATCTGGACTTAACACTTAGATCATATATCAATGGGTTTATGAAAAAGCAGGGATTTAAACGTGTATCAAGAAGATGGAGTTCAATTGATTCATGGTTTATAAAGAATGAATTGATTTGACAGAAACTTTCTGATTTTAAAGTTGCTTGACTCCGATATCAGAAAAATAAAGCTGATTTAATTTAGCAATAAAAATTCTTTAATCGCTCCAAATGGCGCGGTGAACTATTTTTCTTAAACGAAACAGATCCTTGAACATAGTGCCGATGGTAGAAATCCCAACGGAACTCTTAAACTGGTAGTCGAGAGAGATTGGACCCTCCAAAACCTTCATACCCAATTGATGCATTCGAACCAAAAGTTCCAAATCAAAACCAAAACCATTCGTTTCGACTGAATTGACAACTGGCGAAACTTTCTCGCGTTTGAAGATCTTTACTCCCGTCTGAGTGTCGGAAATCCGTAAATCAAAAAATACTCTAATCAGAAGTCTAAAACCGCGACTCATTACTCGCCGTGAAATGGGATAATGCACAGAAGAGTCTGGATGTACTTTTGAGCCAACTACCCCATCAACTTTAGTTGATTCCATCATTTTAAAAAAACCAACGAGCGCTTCTGGATGAAGGTCTAGGTCGGCATCGTGAAAAGCCAGGTATTTCCCAGATGCGCACGCAGTGCCCAATCTCAAGGCGGAGCCTTTACCGATGTTTGCACCATTTTTAACCACTCGCACATTGTTCAACTTAGCCAAGTTAAGTACTGCCACTGTTCGATCAGTCGAACCATCGTCCACGACAATGATCTCATACAGAATTTCTTCCAACCTAAGAACATCACTGATGCGATTCATTGCTTCAATTATTGAATTTTCTTCATTATACGCAGGTACAACGACACTGATAGCTAGATCATTCACTGATGGTTCCTTTGCGTTTCAATCAGATATCGTGCACCAACAAGAAAGCGTAAAACGTACATTCCAGTTGCCAAAGCAGGATGTCGGATCAGTTTCTTCCACTTACCATTTTCAACAAAAACCGAGAAGTACCTATACTTCAACCCCAATTGCTTCCTCACTTCGGGGGACTCATTCCATTTGCGTTTATACACATCCATGCTCCCTGCGTAGTACGCCTTCTTCGAGAGATACACGCCAAGGCTCTGCTCATCTTCGTTATGAAAAATTCCAGCAAAACCGGACTTAACATGCACACCTTTTGATGAAACAAAAGTGCTCATCTCCCATCGCCCTACTGGTCCTGTACTGACTAATCCAAGTCTTCCATTCTTCAAAAATCGCATGTCTAAATCCCAATCCTCTGGGCCTGGAGGCAACGAAGCATCAAACCCATTGATTGATTTGAAATCTTCTAGGCGAAAAAAACGCACACCATCAACACAGGTTCCGGAGTAAAAAGACCTTTCAAATCTCCGAATCCTTGCAAGTCTTCCTCTTCCAAGGACGATTTCTTCGATGTGCAGTGCTTTCAAATCTTCAGAGCATATTTTTTCTACGCAGGCTTCAAGCAGATTTGAAGTAAGAATCATGTCAGCATCAATAAACATTCCATAAGTCCCAGTTGCTACATCAAGTAACCCATAGTTTCGCTGCGCAGAACGTTCTGGTCCTTTATCAAAAACTAATCTCGTGTATTTTCCAGCAATTTCTTTGGTGTTATCGTTAGAACTGTTATCAACGACAATTACTTCAACATTGTTCCAAGTTTGTAATTTGATTGACTCAAGGCAATTAGCAATATTCTTTTCTTCATTCTTGGTAGTTATACCACAGACACTTTTTTCTGCATATTCGTCACCGCAATTTGCTCACTAACTGCCCTCTCAGGAGCAGCCCTCTAAGAAACCAGTACCCATACGAAAGATGGGTAGCAATCACGTATGGCAAAGCTGCCAAAGCTACTGTTTTTTTCTCAAAACGCATCATATTGCTTACTCCCAGAATGACCCCAAAAAGGTACATCAACAATCCCAGCACGACAAAACGCTGCAATATCGCTGGGAGCACAATGGCGATTGGTGCGGAAAGAAACATAAGGAATACAAGTGATGGAAACATGTACTGAATTCTTCGCGATGTCTCCGGTAGATGCCTTGCGAAATAGCCTCTGTGCAATCCGTAAGCTCCAACTTGTTTAATGTGACGCAATAGACCTTCTCTACGATGGTGCCACACAATAAGTTTCGGTACATAAGTAACTCGGTGACCAGCACGAAGTAGTTTCAAACATAAGAACGTGTCCTCTCCCGGCCAGTATGGAGAATTAAATCCACCAATTTTGAGAAAGATCTGACGCGACACCATCAAATTCACCGAGGGCCAGTCGTCTACTTCTCTTTGATGACCCACAGGTCGATACCGCTCTGGAGAGCCACCAGTAATTTTGCTAGAAAACACTGCACCCGAAACTTTTTGTTTAAATGAATCAGAATGTGGTGTTACCGCAGGGCCTCCAAGTGCAACTGCGCCTTCAGCAAATTTCTCAAACGCTAATGATAAGAGATTCGGTTCAGGATAAGAATCGTCATCCAAGAAAACTAGATATTCTCCGGTTGCTACTGCAGCAGCGATGTCTCTCTTCTCGGCTGGACCCACTCGCCCTGACGACATCATCTTTATACGCGCCTCGTTTGGCCATTCTGTGTTTTGGTCTTCATTGGTAACAATAAACAGTTCCCAGTCAACAAAATCTAGTTGAAGAATATAGGGAACAGTCTCGCGAACATAGTCATTTAGCTCCTTGACAGGAATGATCATCGAAAAAATTGTCATTGAACCTGAAACAGTTACCTTTCCGAGCGGCTAATTGTGTTTATTAACTTCGGTTTGTTTGCCTTCGTTACGGGTGAGATTAAATATGTGTTGTCGAACGCGTCGGATTGCTCTGATGCTGTAAGTAAAGAGAAACTGCCAATCTCGCTTTCTCATCTTTCCAAGAAACATGATTTGGCGAGCAATAAATCGCGGATTGAAAGTAATTGAATACATTTCTCGAATAGCTTTATAGTACTCATCATGGTTTAAGGGTGATTTGACGATGAGTTTGCTCATGTCGTGGTCGTTGTAGTCATCTGTGAGAAGAAGCCCTTGATCAATGCATTCCAAGTGATATGGGGTGAAATCAAGAGGTGTACAAATTGTGACTTGTAAGGTTCGAGCTAAGCCCCGATACATGAGGTTTTTAACTGTCTTTACTGTGAGATCCAACTGTTCACGAGTCTGCCAGTAATAACCAACCATGATTGTTAAGTGTGGATGAAGACCGTATTTGGTCATCCACGTGAGACATTTTTCAACGTGCTCCATTTGGTAACCCTTATTTAGGCGCATAAGCGTCTCATCATCGGCTGCTTCAAAGCCTAATAAAACAAAACGAAAATTCGCCTTCGCCATCAATTTGATGGTTTCCTCATCAAGATATTCAAATCTTGTATTGATTCCGAAGTAACACCCTTTCTTATGAAGGCCCCTGTCAATGATCCCCTGCGCGAACTGTCGCGCCTCGCGTCCTCGATACCAAACTCCAGAATCATCAAAGATTTCCTTCACACCGTGATTTTCGATTAGGTCTTGATATTCGTCAAGACTTCTTTCGACTGACATCATTGAGAATGTTAGGTCTGGACCGTTGTACCTACAGAATGTGCACTTTCCGAACATGCAATCACGCACCACGCTGCTTGCGTATGTTCCAGGTGTATTTAAAAAATTTCCATTCTCAAATGCATAGTCTTTCCAACGCACAAGGTCCCGATCAATGAGAGGCGTCTTGTCAAGAGGTTCGACTTGAATAAAGTTGCCCGTTGATCGATACTCCATCTCAGATGTGCGGATTGTTAATCCTTCAATGTTGGAATTAAGCCGCCAAAATGGATTCTTGGACATTTCATTAACAAGACGCAGCAACACAAAATCTAAGTTGTTGCTTCGCAGCACTACATCAACGGCTGATTCGTCAAGAGTTTCTTCAGGCCGACGCATGGAGTGGTAACCCGTCATCACAATTGTGGTTCCAGGAAGCAGCGCTTTAAGCTCTTGAGACGTTTTCCAGTAGAACTTCATCACTGGAGTTGTACTTTCAAATACGACCACTTCTGGTCGCCAGGCTACGAGGTCACTTAACCACTTGTCATAGTCTTTAAGCTGGGCGTTCCCATCGTCCCAATAGACATCATGTCCAGATTCTTTTAAGGATGTTGCTGCTTGCGCATGAATTACCGGCAACAAATAGGTTGGCTTTTGAAAAAACTGTACATTCCGATTCTGAGATACCATGGCTTTTTGGCCTTGGTCATTGACGATTGGTGGGTATGAAATTGCAACTTTCACTCATTCTCCTTAGAAAAAGGTTTCCATAAAAATTCGACCACCTGGAACTCCGCGATCACGGAGAATTTGCACAGTGTCGGTGATCATTTGCCTGTTCCCACATAAGTAGTAATGGGAATCAGGATTCAATTCTGCTCTCGACAACACTGCTGTAATTCTTTCGCCTCTGCCAGACACTGGTTGACTCACTGCAGCTACGTATCGACTTGCTTCGTAATCGTCGGCCTCATATCTCTCGTCTTCGTATCTAATTCCGTGATACAGGGTGTAATTTAGAGAGGGGAAGGTTTTTACAAACGAGTGGAATGGGGCGATGCCAGTGCCACTTGCAATGAAAACGAATGAGTCCTCTGCGACAGCTAGAACCGGCAAACAGAACTCCCCATAAGGGCCTCCAATTTCCACTAGGTCTCCCGGCTTGCAACGACCTAGAGCAGGTGTGACTATTCCATCAGCTACTTCGCGAATCAAAAAATCAATGAATTCATCTTCGGCTGCTGAGTACATCGAATACTCACGGTTAATACCTAGATCTTTCGTTCCAACACTGAAGCATTGTCCCGCCCTGATTGGGACATTTGGACGTTCTGTTCGTAATTTGAAAGTCGATTCCGACAAACGCAGATTCTCAATTACCTGAAAACTATCCATATCCGTCCAGTCTACCGATGACGGCTATGCGGCGGAGTCAATTAAGGTACCAATTTGTAATTTCCGTCATTTACATGCTGATTTGCTGTTCATACCGACCTACATTCAAGACTCATCCGCCTTGGAGAAGAAGAAATTTGATTGACCTATTCCATGCAAAAATCTAGTTGTTTACCGTCTAGTTAAACTTAGAAATTGCCACACCGTAACATCATCTGAAGTTGCAATCAATTTGATTGATTTATTCAACTTTATGCAGTTCATAAGTACCGGTTGATTGCTCGAGAAATCCACAATGAGATATTTCACTCCGGCGCTTTTAAGAACTCCAAGTTTGTTGCACGAGGAGGTCAATTGAACTTGTTGGATCAATCTGGTTGGAGGTTCGTCATAGTCGCACACGTTTACAACAGGTTTATGTGTGACTGCTTGCCTCAAACATGGTGTTGCATCTGACGTTGCTCCAAATTCGCTTGACAATTCCCATGGAAAATTTGCGACTGGCCCTTTAGGGTATTGAGCCAGCAGCTCCACTGCTGATGGTGTCTTTACAAGTTGGAGTAGTCGGTCACCTCCCGAGAAGTCCTGCCTCATCCCGTCTATGAGCGTAACTGACATCAGAGTTAGCGCTAGAAGATGGACTACAAACAACCTTTTGTTTGTTCTTTGAATCAACTCACAAATGCAGAAAATTAGAACTATCTGAATTAGATGAGCGGAGTATTTACCATGCCGAAATTGAGGGACCAAAGTTGATATCCATCGTGATGTGAACAGAAAAGGTCCCTCATTCCAGTTCCCAAGAAACAACAAACAGAGCACGATCGCTACTAATCCACTCCATGCAGCACAACTCAAACTTTGTAAATTGGATTTAGAAAAATGCTTTTTGCTAATCCACAAAAAAATGAAAAGACCAAAACCCACAACAATGGCTCTACCAATATAGAAATAGGAGTCCGTGGAGATTATCTCATTTAGATTAAGAGCGAGTGCGCTTCCATCTGTATTTAAACGATTCGGCACCGCTGATGGAGTAAAGATTCTTACACCTACATATGGCACGATTCCGACAAAAAGAGCAACGACGTGCCACGTTAGGAAGTTAAAAGGCGCCCGCCTATTCTGGGCAATCGAAACAATAACAACGGATAAAAGTAAAATCACAGAAAATAGTGCAAAGTACTGCAGCCACCAGAAACAAATTAGAAAACATCCAATTGATTTAGCGTTGTTTCTTATTGATACATTGTTCACTGCCTCACAGGCATAATCCAACAACACAACGAGCAAACCAATGTATGCGTAACTGGGCGCCTCTTGCGCCCAATGGAGCATCGGCGATCCCGTGACTGTAGCGAGAGACGCCGCCATGGACAGAGCGAATGAATTTGTGTGCTTACGCACGACTACTGCGACGCAAACACCTGAGACCAATACCCCAAGAATTGAAAAGAGCAAATGTTGGGAAATAGGACCTGCCCAGGCGAAACCGAAGAAATTAACCAAAACACTTAAAGGCGCAGTGTAATTTATCGGTGCGCGATTGTTTACGCCATACGGCCATCCAATCGCCGTCAAGTTCCCGAGTGCAAATGGGTTAAGACCACTTTCCCTCATAGATACGAACCGACCTGCTAGAAAGCCACTGTCTGAAAATGCAGATCCTGGTAGACGGTTTGAAAGTTGATTAAACCTTTCTCCGAAAGAAACGCCGAAAACAATAGACGTGGAAGTGACTGAAATCAAAAATGTTGATATGTGAACCGAGCAGATCCGTTTCCAAACTAGCTTCACTCTGATAATCTCATCGCTCTACCTATGTGTTGGTGAATATTTACAGTCTCGAATCATTAGCGCCTCATTACACTACAGTTAATTTATAATTGTTCCAATTATCAATTTTGCTAATCGAGTAACTGGTAACGACAATGCGTAATTGAGTTTTCGAGCAGATCTAGATAGAGGCAGAGAGTGGATTTAACATCTCGACGTAGATTTAAATATCAAATATTTGCGTTAACCCTGATAGCAGCAATACTTCGACTTCCAGAAATCCGACAAGAGTTACCCCCTTTTTTATTTTGTGATGAGGGAATGTTTCTAGGACAAGTTCGGGAAATGTTGAGCACCGGCAGTTGGTTGCCCTCCGATTATCGATCGGGGGGTCTCAATATCTACCCGGTCTTAATACTTTCTCGAGTCTTTAACTATTTCTCAAATATTTTCCTGTCTGAGACTTCACTACTAATTTTCGGTCGATTTATTATGAACGTATGCGTTGGAAGTGCCGGGACTATAGCTATCGCTTATGCGACAAAGAAGCTAAGCCACAGTTACCGTACTGCTCTGCTAGCAGCATGCCTGTATGCACTTTCTCCTGGCCTTAAGGCTTTCAGCCGTTATTGGTACCCAGACCACTACGTATACGCGCTGTCATCATTATTTCTCTTAGCCATAGCCCTTTACTATGAGAAAGCAAACTGGCACTACCTGTTTTTCTTAAGTGGATCACTCGCTCTCGTAATCTCCACTAAATACACTGGTCTATTCCTATTCGTGCCGTTAGCTTTTTTTGAATTTTCCCATCTTAGAATTCAACCAAATGGGATCTTAGATGTCGGTAATTGGATCCGTTCCACAAAAAGACTTGGATCAATTTTTGGAATGACTATATTCTTTTTTCTCATTCTCAATCCAGGTGCTCTTCTACGGAACCATGAATTTTTACGAGACTGGAGATTTAATCTAAACAACTATGGCGGAACTTCAAACGGAATTTCGGGAGTTGTTTTCTATTCCTCACACCTCTTCTTTCGAAGCCTGGGATTAAGCACCTTTATACTGCTTGGATTAGGTGCCTGGGCGCTCAGAAAAAGTGTCATTCAGAAACTTCTCCCCTACAGCATATTTCCGATCTTAATTGTTGTCACATTTGGGCGATCTGGTCTTGCAATTAACCGCAACATAGCAATTGCGATACCGTTCGTAATCCTGATCAGTGCACATGGGCTCGATAGCATCATTTCATCGTCTATTGGTAATTTGAAATCTGTGCAGAAGCTAATAAAAACTGGGACATTCGTTTTGCTTTTGACGCTGCCGATCATGGAATCCTCTGCCTCCTTTGCACATGACTTGAGCGAAGACTCGAGAGTTTTAGCCAATACTTGGCTGGACAAGAACATCCCCACTGGAGCGTCCGTTGGATCTAATGAGTTCTGCTCGGGTTATGCGCCAATTTCTCGAGCTGACATATCACTTATTTCTGACCCTTTGATACAACAAGGGCTTGATTGGTACGTAATTAACTCATACTGGAATTCACCATTCTTCAATTCCTACGAAGTGGTCGGAGAGCAAAAGTACTTCCACTTTTATCGATTTAACAAGCCTCGCGTCTTAGGTTTTAGAAACTCAATTCCAAATATTGCATCACATATTCCAAATGGATACGAGATTGTTCAACACTTCTCTTCCAATGGTCCGGACATCATTGTTCTCAGAAAAAAAGGCTAAGCCCGTTGTATAACAACAGATCTCCCCAGTGCGAAGATACGTGGAGCGATTAATACAAGAGCCTTGTCAATTAGCGAGATAAATTTGAGCAGGCGACGCGGTAATCGTGGAACCTTGGTTTTTGCGATTACTCCGCCCGACAATGGGAAAAGAAGACACTCGTTTAATGAATTCAGCTTCACATTAAGGTCAAATCTCTTCTCAAAATGACCTGTATCTGAAAAAAGCATTTCCGGTATTGCACAATTTGCAGACCAGGGATCCCTTGGATCGTTGGCAATCGTTGACTTGTTAAAAACGTCAACATCGTATGAGTATCCTTCATGCCTCATAACACGCAACAAAAAGCGCATCAGCAGAGAGGTGTTGATTTCCTGAATCAGAACCACTCCCCCAGGACGCAAGATTCTTGCACACTCTTCAAAGAATAAGGCTGGGCTGGCGAAATGATGAATTGTATGCGAAGCAATAATGACATCAATCGATTGATCAGGGCGATTTATAGAAAGCGCGTCAACAAGTTCGTCAACCCATGGATTCAAAACTGTATCGGTTATCCATGGCTTTGTCTTTAGATAGAGTTCGGAAAACCCAGCCCCTGCTCCAATCTCCAACACATTTTTAGAATCATCAATCCATTCGTTCATCCAGTCATAACGTTGTGCCAACAAGTGATCCAGATTGGGAAATCGTTCTTCAAAAAACCGTTTTCTTGCGGTTTCTAGGTCGCCCTCAAGTGCCATCAAGTTTTCGGCGTGGTTCGGAAAGTAGGGTCCGCGTAGAAATATCTTTTTCATTAATCCCATCCCATTACTTGCAGGAATGACGCACGACAGATTGCGTCAATGAATATTGTAATTACTTTCAAGATCTCAAGGTTGCATAAAAAGGTAAGGCTTAAGTCCTTTGATCTGGGTCAGATTATTGAGTTTCTCCTTTTGCTCAACCATCCCTCTATTGCCCCTCAGTATCGTATTTTTCTATTCTGAAATGTAGTCCCATTAGTTGGACGCACAAAATTTTGACGATGTTTGAAATCGCATAGGTGTTTGATGCGGAGGATGTGCCATGGGTTCGATTTGAAAATGGCACAGATATTTGACTCACGGAATAGTTATATTGTGAGGCAACAGTTAATGCCTCATACGTGTCCCCCAGGTAATAACCAGGGAATCTTTGGGCAAACTGACCCAAAAGTGGCTGGGCAATGACACGAAAGCCTGACGTAGTATCAGTTATCTCAACTTGATTTTTTCTTTTTGCCAAACCTGAAAGCATCCGCATCGCTAGTTTGCGCGATTTGCTGACCTGCATTGTTGCTTCATCGTCAGTGAATCTGGAGCCAATAACTAAATGTGAGGAATTTGCGTTTGCATGATTGATCAAGCTTTCAAAGTCTTTGGTTGGATGCTGACCATCTGCATCACACTGAATGACCGCTGCGTAACCGTGCATTACCGCGTGCTGGAACCCGCATTTCAGTGACCCTCCGACACCTGCATTAAAGGGTAGCGAGATTGTCCTTGCTCCGGCCGAGATTGCTCGGATTCGGGTTTCATCGGTTGATCCATCGTCAATCACCACAAATGGAAAGCCAGTGGCCTTGATTTCTTCAATAACGGCAACTATCGAGTCTTGTTCGTTAAAGGCAGGAACAATGATAAGAGTATTCGTCTTATCGAGCAGGGTCATTTTCAACCTTGTCGCGAAGCAATGCGACCACTTCGTTTACATCATGTAACTGCCGCTGTAATCCAGAAATGCTGATGGACAATTGGATGCAAATGCCAAGCAGTATGAGAAATGCTGATCCTCCGACGACCGTGAATGGATCCACCTTCAGGA
>Ga0164292_10001040_pt1 | contig 22092 bp, 13 predicted proteins | sample GEODES117metaG_FD_111486 | JGI IMG/M metagenome (GOLD analysis project Ga0164292, IMG submission 111486) | Eutrophic lake water microbial communities from Lake Mendota, Wisconsin, USA - GEODES117 metaG | ecosystem: Environmental > Aquatic > Freshwater > Lake | place: USA: Lake Mendota...
CCAAGACAAATATAAACCTTTAAAAAATAAGGAAAAAAAATTAATAAAAGAACATGAACCATTAAGTGTAAAAAAAAAAAATGAATTCAATAGTTTAATAAATGCTTACTAGACGCTAATATTATTATAATTATTATAATTAATATATAAAAATATATATATATTATATATAAATTATATAATATATTAGATTATGAATAAATATTACTATAATATAATAATCGTGTTTTTCAATGTGGTTTGCAATAATGCTTTTTTATTAACACAAGTTAATAAAATTTATTTTGCTAATACAAAACACATTAATAGGAAAAGTAAATTATTATTAAATAACAACAATAATAATAATAATATTAATAATAATAATATTAATAATAATAATAATAGTTATGATGAATTTCCATGTTTTTATGAATTTTTAAGAACACATTCTATTCAAAATATTAAAGAAAAAGAAGAAAATGAAGAAGATGAAGATGAAGAAGATGAAGACAACGGAAAAGATATAAGTGAAACTGTTGAATCTATTAAAGCAGATTTTTTAAATTTTAAAGCTAATTTTAATGAAACTATTAAAACCAGTAATAGCGGCAAAGATTTTGCCAACACTATAAATTCCAAACATTTAAAATTATTAACAGCTTTCTCAGCAATACAGTGGGCGCGAACATGGATATACGAAATGGTTCATATTAATGCTATGTATCCAACATTTATGTATCAAGATATGTATAAAATGTGTGATTACGGTAGTGTAAATGTTTCAAAACGCTATTTTTATATTGGTTATTATCCACCAAGATTAGATCAAAGAAAAGGACCCTATTATATTGGAGCATTTGAAGTAAATCCACATGAGCGTGAGTTTATAACACGTGTTATTATACAAAATCCATATTTTAGTGTAAATAATGACTATACTAAAGAGCATATTATAAATTTTAAAAAAGAATTGGAGGCATTATGTGTTGAGGCTACCGTAAATTTTAAATATATTAATCTTAAAAATACGTCTTTTGAGAGATATTATTACTCTTGGCATTATGAAGAATAAAGCAAATATACTTTATTATATATAATAAAATATGTATAAGATAAAGAGAAAAAATAAAAAAACGCGGCATAAAACCATTCGCAGGGCTGACGCAATTACAAGACATCCAGACACGATGAGAACAACAACATTAACAAGAAGAATAAGAAGCCGTTAATATAAAAAATTGAATATAAATATATTTTTAAATTCAAATATATTTATAAGACTATGACTAATATTATTAGCGAATTAAAGTCTAAAGGTATTGCGTGGACAGAAAAAGTACTACAGGGCTCTATTACTCAAACTAAACCAGGTTCTCTAACATATTTGTTGAATGGACCCAAACCGAGTGAACAATCTTTCAATATTAAAATGGGAAGATTTGGTGAGTTTTTGGCAAAAGAATTAATAATGTGTAATCCTAATTTCGAATTATTAACTTGCGGAATTCAAACTATTAATGAAAAAAATAAGGACGTCGATTTAATATTTAAAGATGAATTGAACAAAACAATTTATTACCGTGAATTAAAAGCAAATATTGAACTCGATACAGAAAAACTTCCTGCTACAATAAATAAATGTAAAGAAATTGAAACCTCATTAAAAACAACATATAGCAATTATGCTATTAATTGTGGAATACTAAATTGGAGTGTTTATAATCGAGAAATATTGACATCTGGACTATCAAATATAGTGTCATTTGAAAAAGCAGGAGTTAAAATAGATCATATGGAAGATTTCTTAACATTAATAAATATTACTTGGCCTGTAAAAGATTTTACTGATTATTTTAGACACCTAGGAAGCTTGAAAGATGCTAAAAATAAAGAATAAACATAAAAGAATAAAAAAGTGCTGCGGCTTTCTTTAAATCCTTTTTTATATATATTAATCGTGCATTATTAATAATTTTTAATAACTAAGTGCTTTGTATTAATTTCATCACCAACACGACCATCATATAGCTTAAATCTATAGTTTTTATCATATTCTTCAACAATATAATCTTTATAAAGTTCTTCAATGTAATCGGTTTTTCCAATAACCATAAGACATCTAATTTTTGTTTCTTTAAAACATTTTGCTAGCTTTTCTTGCTCTTTTTTTCCAAATTGACAATACCCATAATCTGTAAATTCACTGTCATATGGCGGATCTAAAAACATAAAGTTAGTTTCGTCATTATAGTGTTCAAAAATATATTCGAAACTTTTGCATAATATGTGCGTTCTTGCTAACAATGTTTCATAATCTTTATTAATTAAAGCTTCATAGTTAATAGTTTTATAACGTCCGTATGGAATATTAAATTTGCCATTTTTATTATATCTTAGCATCCCTCTAAAACACGTTTTTCGTTGATAATAAAACCTTTGCGCATTAGTAAGAGGGTCATTTACTACCATATTATCTCTTACATTGTAGTAATTTTCTTCATTATTAGGCGTTTGTTCCATAAATTTATATATTTCATTTCCTTGTCCTTGGCCTATTACACTATATAAGTCAATTAATTCACTGTGCACATCACTAATAACTGCGACTTTAGGTTTTAAATAAAAATATAAAGCACCTCCTCCAATAAATGGCTCTAAATAGACGTTATAATTTAAAGGTATGTGGTGCTGAAATAGTTTGATCTCGTCGCCTTTACCACCGCTCCATTTAATAAGAGGTTTTAACACGTTAACTTCTTTAACTTCTTTAACTTCTTTAACTTCTTTAACTTCTTTAACTTCTTTAACTTCTTTAACTTCTTTAACTTCTTTAACTTCTTTAACTTCTTTAACTTCTTTAACTTCTTTAACGTCGCTTAATAAAGCTAAAATTTCTTCTTTATTTTTAGAAGCATAACCTTTAATATTATATTGCTTACAAAGAATAATGAGTTCTTTACGTGATTTATCTTTATAATCCATAGTATTGTGTTGTTAGTTTATAATAAGATTATTAAATTTCAATTTTATATTTTTTTCTTATGCTGTTTTTCCTAGCTCTTTTTCTACTATATTTTCTAGTTCTTTTTATAGCTTGTTTTCTAGTTCTTTTTCTTGGTTTTCGTGGTCTTATGCCTTCAGCTTCGACAAGAATGCCATAAGGATTGCGATTGCCTCTCAGAAAATTGGACAATCTAAAAGTCATTCTACTTGTACGGTCTCGTACATAATTAATACCACGTATTAAAAAACTCTTAATAGGTAATATATAAGCATATGCTCTTTGTAGTCTAGATTTTTGTATGCGATTATCTGGAATTTCAACGGATACATACTTATAAATAGGTATGTCAAAATTTATAGGTAAATTTCGAAATCTGCCACTTAATCCACGCCCCTCAAGGTTGAGTCGTAATTGTTCTCTAGTAATACTTTCATAGTTATAGGTTTCACCCGTTAATTCTAATGTTCCGCCCGGTGGAAGCAAATATTCAAATTCAGAATATGTAGTTGTTAGTTGTTCATCTACAATTCCAGCATAATTAATGAGAGAAATTCCACGCGTGCCTCTTGGTATTTCTATACAAATTATAGTGTTATCTCCTAGTCGATAATTATTTGGATCAGTATTATTTGAATAATTTATTGGAGAAGGCGTGCACCAAAAATCACATAATCGTAACAATATAGATGTTGACGTAAACTGATTTAAATAAATTATAGGCTTAAAATTGCCATTAGCTTCAAATACTGGTGCTCCATTAGGCATTTGTTTATAACATCTAAAAACATAAAAATTCCTCTCAGATGGTGTAGTTTTCGTAAATGCCTTTAAAGTATTATAAATATATCTATTAGTAAAACTATGATTTACAATATTTTCATATAAAGCTAAGATTTCATTAAAGTCTAAAATTCGATCACCTAGCTCTGTTCGTAAATCACCATTCATAGCACCATATTGTGGTCCAAAATATTTTTGCACTCCATTTATTATTTCACCACTTATATCAAAATTTTTTAATATTTGGGTCAATTCACCCACACCTTTTGATGCAAAAAAATAAATAGCATCTACCATTCGATTTTGAATTGGAACATCATTTATCACAGATATTAGAGGATTATTTAACCTTTCATAATAAGTAGGATCATTTTCTTTTAAATAATCGTCATATTTATTATAGTTTCTATATACTGCTAACCGCTGAGGACTAGCTATTTCTATTTGTTCAAATGCTGGTAAAGGCATTACAAAATATATATTTATATATATAAAATATATATTAAACGGATATAAAATATATATTAAAAGGATTTAAAAAGCTAAATAATGCGTTTTATAAATTTAAAAATAATAAAATGTATTAAAAAAAGTTGGGTCTAGACTCTCGAAATCTTATGCACAAACTTAGAAAATTTATAAAATTTATAAAATGTATAAAAAAAATTTTAACAAACAAACAAATAAACTAACTAATTATACATTCCATATGGAATGTCTTTTGTTGATGCCTTATTAATTAAATCATCTATAAGCTGTCTTGTTAAAATACAAGGCCACGTGATCTTGCTCTTAAGCTTAAGCCCTTCACTATTTTCAAATAAATTTACATTAGGTTTCATTAATCTATATAAATTTAACTTTTTATAAATAATTTCTAAGCAACGCTTTAAATTGCGCACTCCATCTTCTTTTTCTGTAAAATCATTAATAATATATTCTAATAATTCATCATTAAAGACAATAGTGTCGCTAGCAAATTTAATTTCTTCTCTAATTTTTGGTAATAAATAATCTTTGGCAATAATTAATTTATCTTTAGTTTTGTAGCCCTTTGTTTCGATTTTATACATTCTATCTTTTAAAATAGGATTGACAGCACTTTCATCATTATAGCTAAAAATAAATAATGCTTTAGACATATCAATACTAATTTCTGAAAAATATTTATCACTAAACTTAGAATTTTGCGTGCTATCTGTCAAATGTGTTAATACACCTGTAATCTCTTGTCCTTTAAACGAATCGCTTAATTTATCTAATTCATCAAATAAAATAACGGGGTTCATACAACCACACTGGATTAATATATCAATAATTTTTCCATGCTTACTACCTTCATATGTATAGTCGAATCCATCTATAAAACCGGAGTCACCACACCCACCTAGCGCAACTAACGCAAAAGGTCTGTTTAAAATTTTACTAATACCTTCTTTAATAAGCGTAGTTTTACCAGTTCCAGGAGGCCCTTTAATAGCAATAGCACAACCAATTGCGTTTGGATTTACTAACCACAGTCCAATCATTTGCATAATTTGTATTTTGGCATCTTCTAGCCCATAAGTAACACTATCTAATATTTTTTTAGCATTTTCCATAAATTCGTGACATTGCTCAATACCATCAGCAAAACTAATTGGTAAATTATTATATTTATTAAACGGGATTTTCAAAAATGAGTCTACCCATGACTTAATTTTAAAATATTCACTGTTTCCACTTCCAGACATTAAACGCATAGTATTAATTTTTCTTAAAGCACATGCCTTATAGTGATCTGGAATATCAATGTCAACCAAATGAAGTAAATAAGGCTTTTTAATTTTTGTTAAGTCTTTAAGTTTTTTTAATTTAGTAATTGCTTCCAATTGTGAATTTGTAGATAAACAATTTTTAAAATATTCCCACTCTTGTTCTTCTGAACTTACAAGTTTATCAAATTTTTTATAATTCTTATTTGAAATTTTTTGTGGAGCAGGAATAGCATCATCTTTGCTAATAATTTCTTGTGTTTCCATGTTATCTTTATTAATTTTATCTTCATTGATTTTATTGGTTTTTATTGCGCTTTTGTTACAACATTGTTCTTCATCTTCATTCTCTTCATCTTCTTCATCCTCATCATCTTCCTCGTCTTCATCTTCTTCAAGTTCATTAGTATAAAATAACTGAGGAATGTCATTACTATTAGTATTAGTATTAGTATTATAAATCTTATTTTTTCCTTCTTTCAAATTTACAATAACATTAATATTTTTATCAGATTTTTTAATGTTATGTAAAAGCGTTTTAAATCCCTGTGTTAATAATGTATTTTTATAATTTGTGCTGTCTTCAATGCTTTCATCATCACTTTCATCATTACTTTCATCATCACTTTCATCGTCGCTTTCATTATCACTTTCATTAATACTGTTATTGTATAATTTTTTCTTATAAATTTTTCTTTGTTTTTTTTTAATAATTTTACTATTATTTAATGTATCAAAATTATAAATGTGTGTTGTTTTGGGTTTCTTATGTATATTTTCACTAATATTTGATTTATTCACTTCGGCATTATATTTGTTTTTACTATAATGTGATGGATATAGTTGATTTAAAAATTTATAATAATCACACTTATTAAATTTTCTAGAGCCATTATTGTTTGAAACATCATAATTAGAGTCTGAATAATTAGAGTCGGAATAATTAGAGTCAGAATAATTAGAGTCGGAATCATTATTATCAGAACTAACATCCGAATTACTATTATCATAAATATAAACTTTTTTTGGAATGCTATTTGTCTTAGTTCTTGTACAATATTTATGAGGCATAATAGTTTTACTATTTAATTATATTATTATTTAATAATAATAAACTTCAATTTTTTATTTTTATTTTTATTTCTATTTCTATTTTTAAAAAATCACTAATAAATTTTACATACTATAAAGTGCTAATAACAACTTAATGTTATAATTAATAATAAAAATTTATTATTATTAAATAATAATAAAAATTAAAAATAAACAAAAAATTAAAAATTGAAGAAATATTATTTAAATATTATTTAAATATTATTTAACTATTATAAAAGAATGACTGATTTTGAAAATAAGAAACCATCTAAAATCATTGGTATTCAGTTTAGTATTTTAAGCCCTTATGAAATTCAAAAAGGGTCGGTTGTTGAAATAACAAACAGGGATACTCATATAAATAATAAACCAGTATTAGGGGGTCTTTTTGACCCTCGTATGGGTGTTTTAGATGCGGGTATGATATGCCCAACTGATGGTCTTGATTATGTTCAGTCGCCTGGCTATTTTGGACATATTAACTTAGCACGACCAGTATATTATATTCAATATTTATCAACAATTATGAAAATATGCAGATGTATTTGTATTAAGTGTTCTAAGCTATTAATTGATAAAGAAAAATATAATTATTTACTAGAATTAAATGCGGATGCTAGGTGGTCAAAAGTATTTGCATTAGCAAGTAAAAAGCATAGGTGTGGTGAAGACTCACATAATGGTTGTGGCTGCTTACAGCCAAAACTTAGAAAAGAAGGTTTAGCAACAATTATTGCTGAGTGGAATGACAAAGAAGAAGAATTTAATAATTATGATTTTAAGAAAGAAGACTCTAAAATGGCAATGAAAATTATTCCAGAAATTATGCTTAAAATTTTTAAGAAAATTTCAGATGAAGATGTGCAATTTATGGGTTTTAGTCCAATATGGTCTAGACCAGAGTGGATGATTTGTCAGGTGTTAGCTGTTCCACCTCCACAAGTGCGACCATCAATTAAACACGATGCGCAACAGCGGAGTGAAGACGATTTAACACATATTATTATTAATATTGTTAAAGCAAATAAAATGTTACAAGAAAAAATCGAGCAAAAATCCGGTTCAAATGTAATTGATGATTGGACAACAGTATTACAATATTATATTGCTACTCTTGTTGATAATAAAATTCCAGGTGTTGCGGCAGTTGCTCAGCGATCTGGTCGGCCATTAAAAGCAATCAAAGAACGTTTAAACGGTAAAAGCGGCAGAGTACGAGGAAACTTAATGGGAAAACGTGTAGATTACAGTGCGCGGTCTGTTATTACACCTGATCCTAATTTATCAATTAGTGAATTAGGTGTTCCGCTAAAAATTGCTAAAAATTTAACTAAACCGATTGTTGTTAATGAGCAAAATAAAAATTATTTACGCAAATTAATTTTAAATGGTCCAGATGTCCATCCTGGGGCAAAAATTTATGAAAAGAAAAATGGCGATTGTATTAGTTTGCGCTATGTTGATCGCGAATCAATTAACTTAGAAGTAGGTGACATTGTACATCGCCATATTTTAGATGGTGATGCGGTGCTTTTCAATCGACAACCAACTCTTCATAGAATGTCGATGATGTGTCATATTGCAAAAGTAATGATGCGAGGAGATACATTTAGAATGAATGTTGCCGATACCAAGCCATATAATGCGGATTTTGATGGTGATGAAATGAATTTACATATGCCACAAGATGATGAGTCGGAAATCGAACTCAAGACTTTGGCAGCAGTAAAATATCAAATTATTAGTCCAGCAAATAATAAATCGATTGTTGGCATTTTTCAAGATTCGTTATTAAGCACTTATTTATTTACACGAGAATCTATTAATTTCAATCCTCGAACAGCAATGAATATTATGGCGCATCTTAAAACGATTGATTTAACAAAAATCAATTTTGATAATCCTTCGCATACTAGCTTTTCATTATTAAGTCAAATTATTCCAAATATTACTTTGAAATACAAGACAAAGCAATTTAATGAAGCCAGTGAAGATTATAAAAATTCAAATAATGTATTAGAAATTAATAAGGGAACTATTAAACGTGGGCATATTGAAAAAGGTATTCTTGGAGATACAACTCGCGGAATTATTCATAGAATTTATAATGACTATGACGTCGATAGTGCACGTGATTTTATTAATAATTTACAAGACATTGTAACCGAATATATGAAAATTCACGGCTATAGTGTAGGAATTAGCGATCTTATTGCTGATAAAGAAACAAATGACAAAATCAATGAAACAATTAATAAGAAAAAAATAGAGGTTAAATCATTAATTGACGAAACTCATTTAGGTATTTTTGAAAATAAAACAGGACGAGCAAACGTCGAAGAATTTGAAACACGCATTAATAATATTTTAAATAAGGCTTCGTTTGAGGCCGGTAAATTGGGTCGCCAAAATCTTAATACACATAATCGTTTTGTAACAATGGTAAATGCTGGGTCAAAAGGTAGCGACTTAAATATTTCACAAATGATTTCGTGCTTAGGACAACAAAACGTAGATGGCAAACGTATTCCTTATGGATTTGAGGATAGAACATTGCCACATTATACTAAATACGATGATTCGCCAAATGCTCGTGGATTTGTAGAAAATTCATTTATTAGTGGATTAAATCCTGATGAGCTGTTCTTTCACGCTATGGGCGGTCGTGTTGGTTTAATTGATACAGCGTGTAAAACAAGCCAAACCGGCTATATTCAACGCCGATTAATTAAAGGCTTAGAAGACTTAATGGTTCATTATGATATGACTGTACGCAATAATAAGAACAAAATTATTCAATTTAACTATGGAGGTGACAACTTTGATCCTGTTAGAGTTGAGTCACAACAAGTTCCATTTGTTAATATGTCTATTGAAGAAATTTACGGGCATTATCAAATGCCTAATGATTATTCTAAAGACTCCATATATGGAACATTATATACTAAACAAGCTTATAGCAAATTTAAAAAGCAAAAACCCGAATTAGATAAAAAATGTAAATATTACATTGATTATATTCTACAAGCACGTGAAGATGTAATTGCTAAAATTTTCAATGCTATTTATAAACCATCTGTAAATGTTCCTGTATCATTTACTCATATAATTAATAATATTGCAGGAAATCAAGAAGAAAATGTGATTATCGACATTACTCCATTAGAAGTATTTGAAATTATTGAAGCCAATTATGAAAAATTAAATAAGCTGAATTATTGTAGCCCAAACAAGCTATTTAAAGTCTTATACTTTTACTATTTGAGCCCGAAAGATTTATTATTATATAAGCGCCTTACTCGTAAATCAATTGAGCTATTAATGACAATTATTAATAACGCATATAAAAAATCATTAATAGCTCCAGGTGAAATGGTTGGTATGATTGCGGCGCAAAGTATTGGCGAACCTACAACACAATTAACTCTAAACACGTTTCATTTTGCTGGTGTAGCTTCAAAATCCAACGTAACACGTGGTGTTCCGCGCATTGAGGAAATCTTGTCTTTAAGTGATAATCCTAAAAGTTTATCGTGCTCTATTTATTTAAACAAGCCTGACAGTTATGATCAAAATAAAGTGAAAGAATATATTACAAAGATTGAAAATACTAAATTACGGTCACTAGTGGAGTCTATTGAGATTTGCTTTGACCCTGATGATATGAATTCATTAATAGCAGATGACATAGATTTGATGAAAGAATATAATGAATTTGAAAAATTATTAGACGAATGTAATACTAGTTATGATGTAAATAAAGATAAAGAAAAATCAAAGTGGATTATTAGAATGGCTATGAATAAAACAGAAATGTTAGATAAAAATATTTCGATGGACGATATTCATTTTGCTTTAATGAATAGTTATAATAATTTGACGTGTATGTATACTGATTATAATTCCGATAAACTAATTTTTAGAATTAGGATTAATAGGAATTTGCAGCTTTTAAAGAAAAAGAAGAATAAAAATGTGTTAGAAACACTTGACCAAAGTGATGAGATTTATTTATTAAGAAATCTACAAGATGAATTATTAGACAACCTTATTTTACGCGGTATTAAAAACATTAATAAGGTAACATTACGAAAAATTACAGACAATTTTGAAGAAATCGATACAAAATATATTAAAAAAGATTTATGGGTTTTAGATACAAATGGTACTAATTTATTAGAAATCTTAGCTCTAGATTTTGTTGATAAAACGCGAACAGTTTCAAATCATATTATTGAAATTTATAATGTATTAGGTATTGAGGCAGCTCGTCAAAGTATATTTGATGAGTTTTCAGAGGTGATTGAGTTTGATAGCACATATATTAACTATCACCATTTAACAATTTTGGCAGATAGAATGACTTGTAATGATAAGATGGTTTCTATTTTTAGACACGGTATTAATAATGATGATATTGGAGCAATTGCTAAAGCTTCGTTTGAAGAGACACCTGAAATGTTTTTAAAAGCAGCAAAACACGGAGAAATTGATAATATGAAAGGTGTGTCTGCTAATATTATGTGCGGACAAGAGGGCTATTATGGAACAAGCAGTTTTAAAGTATTAATTGACAATGACTTTATTATGACTATTAAACCTAATAAAGATGTTGTTCCAGTCGATATTAAGATGGACGAAAAGGTTTTAATGGAACAGCTAAATGCTGTTACTAGCAATGAGTGTAGCACTAATAATTTATTAATTGAGGCAACTGTTAATAGTATGCAAAATATTAATATAGGAAAGAGTGATGATTATGAGTTAGATTTTTAAAAAGTTATAACAAACAATTCTATTATTTTTTTTTATTAAATATACTATATTTTATATGAAATATACTATATTTTATATGAAATATAAACTATAAAATATAAACTTATATAAAATAACTGAATTATGTGCTATTCTTATGAGCAAAGTAGAAATAATTTAATAATTAATATAATAACTTGTACTATTTTATACAATTATAAAAATAATAAAATTTATAAAATATATGCACTAATATTTGGTTATATTGGAATAATGCAATTATTTGATATGATTTTTTGGAGTACGCAAAATATAAAAGACCCTTATAAGGCAAAACTAAATTATAATGCAACAAAAATTGCAATGTTTGTTAATCATGCACAACCACTGGTAATAGCTTATATTATATATAGTTTTATAGGTAATCTTGGAATGCTATCCTTATTAATATTAATAATTTATACTTTAGTCATCTTAATATATACATATTATGCTTACTATAAAATAAATTATACATTAGTTAAAAATAAATACATTAAAAGTCACAATTATACGGTAACACCATCAAGATATGGTCTTCATTGGAGTTGGAATTATGAACCATACTATAAACAAGTTTATAGTATATTTTTATTAGCACTAATTATATTATCCTATGAAAATTTACCAAATCCGTTTAATATACTTTTAACACTTATATTTATAATATCATTTTTATTTAGTAGATATTATTTTAAAAAACAATCTTTTGGTAGATGGTGGTGTAAAGTTGTGGCATATATGCCATTAGTTTTTATTATGTTAGATTATTTAAAAATAATTTAAAATAATTTAAAATAATTTAAAATAATTTAAAATAATTTAAAATAATTTAAAATAATTTAAAATAATTTAAAAAACAAAATAGTTTCTTATTTTTTTATTTCAATAGTTTTAGCTTGTCTTAATTTATACTTAGTATTTGTTAATTTTGACAAATCAAAATTAGTTATATAATTTTCTATTGGATTAATAAATAATTTGAGATCTTTTTTAAGCTTGCTATATAATTTATAACTAGGAGTATCTAACAAATTATTTTCAATATTAATTAACATAGATTGTTTATTAAAAAGCAGCTTATAATTATGTTCTTTTTTGCGTGAATATTTACTAGGAACTTTAATAAAATAATATTCTTGATTTAGTTTATTTGTGTTACATATAATATAATTTTCATCGGTGATTGTTAAATCAATCGCGCTATTACATAAGAATATTATTGGTAAATTATATTCTTTTGCTAACATATAAATATCAATATGTGTTATATAATAGTCAGTACTATACATTAAATCTTCAAAACTTAATTCTTTATTAATAACTTTTTCAAGTATAGTTTTTTTGTTATTTTTTAATAAAATATAACATAAAATTTCAAAATTCGCATCTTCAGTGTATAGCTTGACCAGTTTTTTCTTTATATCATTTATTGTTAAACTATTATTTTGTAGGTGATGTTTTATAATAATTAAAATTAATTGAAAAGAACATATTCTGTTATGAAAATGAAAACCTAATTCATATAGTGGTTCTTTAAAATTAAGTCGCATACCCTCTCTAACTAAACTCTTATAAAATTCGCACTTAAAATCGGGGTCGCTATTATTTTCAATAAAATTTAAATTTTGCGCAATGTCGGCACTATCAATATTATAATCTTCCACAATGTCACTAAATTTATTTGAAGTCAAAGGCAATTCTTCTTTTATTGCTAGCTTTTTGTCTTTAATTTCAGATTGTGCTATTAATGGACTAATAATAGGATCAGACTTATTTTTTTTATAATAGTCTTGAATAGTTTGTAATTTGTCTTTTGTAGCAGCAATAATAATTTTTTCTTTTTTAATATTGTTAAGATTTAAAATATTTTTAGACTCTACAATTCCTAGCGTATCAAATGTAGTGTTAAAATTATTTTGATTTGTGCTAGTTGTTAAATCTTTAAAATAGTCTTGTGTTAACGTTGAATGAAATAATAAAAGCTCATTTTTTAAAATATTATATTCTACTGATCCATAGTTATATGAAATATTGTTTTCAAAAATAAAATTTTTGAACTTATTATATCTTACAAATTCGTCTGACAATCGGCTATAATATATTTCTTCATTGTCTTCTCCATTTATTAAATTTTTATTAACTATAACTAAAGAACATATATCATTTGTCTTCATACAAAATGAAGTATTACAGTCTTCGGAGTCTACACAAGAAGTTATATTTTTAATAGAGTTTAATATATTTTTATCATATTCAGCAAATATTATATAATTCTCTCCAACAGTTTTTAATAAATTGTAAATATTTGCTATTTTATCTAAATAAAGCATTGAATTGTTATTTATAATTTTAATAATGCTTGTTTTATAAATAGCGTTTCTATGTAGCCCCAATATTTTTTTAAAAGTGTTTTTAAAGCTATTGTAAAATTGCGTTTCTAATTTAATGTTATTAACAGTATTAGTTCGTTCATTGTCTTGTGAGAGATTTGTTTGAATATTTTTATCAATATAAACATAGTTGCTATCATTAATTTCTTTAAGTTCATCACTATTATTAAATTCTGGTTTAATTAATTGGACAAACTGATTACCATTAGTAAGAATACCAATAATTAAACTATCTTCTATAATTTTATATAAGGGTTTGCAATTAATTTTATAGTTACTTAAAGAATAAATCTTTTCCAAAATACCCTTTGTAGCATTATAGTCATTGTATTCTTCTTCACTTATTTCATCTATCATTTTATAAGGTATAGTTTCGTAAATGGACGATAAGGCAGATGGATAACAAGGTATAAATCCATGTTCGCTAGCATTACTAATTAATAGGCCAATAATTTTATTATTATAATCCATAATTTGATAAGTAATATCATACTTCAAATGTATTATGCTACTAATTACACTGTCTAAATGTATATTTGGCTTAAAATCATAAAATGTGTCATCATATTTATCTTTAGCTATTGTGCCAACACATTTTGTATTTATTGAATTTCTAATGCTATTTAAAATAGATTTAAAGCCAGCTAGTTGCTTATCTTCTTTGCTACTTGCAAAACTAAAGGTTTTTACAATATAATAGTCAATAGTATTATTTATTAAGTATATGGGCTCAAAATACTCATTTTTTTGTATTAATAATAAGCATTTCTTTTTTAAATCTATAAATTCATTACTGTAACTTTGCTTAGGACATATAATTTTAACATTATCAGTAGTGTCTTCATTTGTAATATCTAAAATTAATAAATTTAACCCATTAGGAAACAATAAATCATTACTCTTACATATTATATCCCATAAATATGTATAATCTATATAAGTATCTCCTTCTATATAAGCTTTGAAATTTTCAAAGCTGTTTATAATTTTTTTAATAAAAATAATGTGTGTTTCATCGTCAAGCTTATTTGAAACAAGTTGCTTATATAACATTGTTGAACTATATTTATCTATTTTAATAGTACTAGCTATTTCATTAAAGTTTTTAGAAATGAAAATATGCGGTAAATTGCCATTATTGTATTTTATAAAGCTATCTAATGTAATGCTAGCTATTATTATTTTTTTCATAGCGTTAATAGAAATAGACTTGGAATTATTTAGAACCAATGTTTCATATAAGTCGGCAATACACGCAATAAATGATTGTTTGCTATTATTTTCAACGCCATAGCGTAATAAACATTGCCTGTTTGTTCTTAACAAATTAGGTGCTTGCTTAGTAACACAATCCAAATTGTCAAATTGTAAAGTTTTTTGAATGCTTAAGGGTAAAAAGCCGATTTTATTTTTTTCTAATGGCATTTTTTCGGGACCTTTAATATAGTTATAATAGTCTTTTTTGTTATCATTAGTACTATAATCTAAATTTAAACATTTTGCGCGTCGCTGTTTTTGTTGTGATTTATTCCATAATTTATTGTTAAAACAGCATGGTAAGCAAAACCCGTCTCTATTGTGTTTTTCATCTAAAAATCCAGGAACATGATCTATATAATTTCCTTTTTCGTCAATATGGTATTTATTGTCTGTAAATTCCATAATATTACCATCATAAGTGCCGTTCTTATTTTTTTTAGTAATCACTTTTCCATAGTTTCCGCTATTAACTTCTTTATGTGTTAGACTTATATTTTTTTCAAGGTCCCAATATCTTGGACATATATAATAATATTTGTTTCCTTCTTTTGTTCCGTATTCATAGCTTTCTGTATATGAATTTCTATGATGAGTGTCAATATACTCTTTTTCTTCTTTTGTTAAAATTACAGGCTGTTTTTTAACATTTGCTGGACACAATCTGGAATATTCTGTATAAAATTTATTCTTATCTGTTGTAAATAATTTTGGTTCTTTATTTATTAGTCTTTTTAATATGGGGTTGCTTTTTTCTGACACTTCTTTAAATTCATCTTCTTTGAGAGTTTCTTTAAATACTTTTTCATCTTTAGTTTCGCCAATATCCTCCTTTATATATTCTTTTTCTTTAGGATTATTAGAAATAACGCTATCTTTAGTGTCTTTGACTTCATCATCTTCTTCATTGACCTCATCTTCCTCCTTAACTTCATCTTCCTCTTTAACTTCATCTTCCTCTTTAACTTCATCTTCTTCATCATCTTCATTATTTTCATCTTCACTATCTTGTTCTTCTTCTTCATCTTCTTCGTCTTCTTCGTCTTCTCCATCATCGTCATCATCTAGAAGTATATCCATTAAATCATTATTCGGACTATAACTATCAACATTAATGTCATCATCATCGTCATCTTCTAATAAATGATTTATGTTTTTATTAGTATTAGTAGTAGCCTCCATATTTGTAAATGTTTTTTCTTTAGTATCATCTAAAGGTTGTGCCTTTTTACATATATTAGCAATTTCTAATTTTAAAGTGTCATCGTCAATGTTATTAAAAAGAATTTTAGTAAGTGAATCTATATACATAGGGATTGTGTCTAAATAGTTAATATTATCAATATTTTCAATAGTAATAGAGAGATTATTTGAGCTAGTTTTTTTAAACACTGTTAGGAAGCCTGGATTATTTTTAATAGTTATTTTTTTATGATTAAAAGTATTTTGTAATAATTTGAGAGAATTAATTACATCTATTAATTTTGCGCGTGCTTCTTCAAGTGACAAATTATAGTTGTCTTTTAATTTATGAAGTATATCCATTTCGCTTGACTTTTGCTTAATAAGTTCTATTATATATGATTCTTCGGAATTCATAATACTAAAGTTAGATACATTTTTATAACGCATAACTAGCTCATCGGGACTAGAGCTAATAGTATTAAACAAATAACTGCTACAATTTGCTATAGCATTTGATTTAAGAGAGCCTCTAAGTTTAATAGATGTCATATAATTTATAGAATTTATTTCAACATTTTTGTCAAGTAAATTATCAAATAAGTCAATACTATTATTAACAACAAATTTCCTAATAAATTTTATAATATTATTAACATTAATAGCAATTAAACTATTAATTTTGTTCAAATCTATAACATTCTTAAACTCTATTTTCACATTAATAATTCCACTATCTTCTATTTCTATAAGAAATTCATTCACATTATTTATAAATAATTCATCTTTAGAATTAACATAAAAAGAAATTGTGTGCGACTTTCCTAAAAATTTGGCATATTTTAATATTAATGTTTTGCTTAATACTGGGATTTTTTTGCTATCCGTTTCTTTTAAACAATAAAGGCGATATAAATTCTCCATTTTTTTGCCTGGATTGTATTTTATGAATGGATAAAGCTCACTGCTTGTAAATAATTTAAATAAAGTTTCTAATGATATATTATAGTTTAGTGCACTATTTATATTAACATTAATACTTTTAATACCGCTGGATTCATATTTTAAATCATTTGATTTATTATAAATTTTATAAAGTAACAATTTGAATTGATTTTTGTTATTGAAATAGGTGTCTTCTACCAATTCGGAACTTTTCTTTATTAAGTCTATTTTTTGCGTTAAAAAATCTCTCTTGTTAATAATATTTTTAGAATATAAAAATTGGAAATATATTTTTATAACTGTTTCGTCGTCTAAATCTTGGCTTGAATTTTCAAGTAATAAGCTTGCTAAACATACATATATGCTATTATTATATATGGCATAATCAAATACCATATTTGAATTATTTGTATTAATAAATGAGGCTACTGAATTTGAAACTATGCTAGAATAATCATACGGATTAACTACGTAATTTGATACGGGTTTTAATAGACTTTGACCGACTGATATAAATTCTTTAATATTACTTATTCTAATAGCATCAATATCCTCGTAAGTATAGACTTCTTTATTTTCTAAACTTTCAAGAATTTCTTTTTTTTCATTAATATTTATTAAATAGTTGATTAAATTTTCCTGTGTTAAATCATTTTTATTATTGGCTGTAAGATTATTAAATAAATCTATTTTATTTAGTTTTGATTGTGTTAAACAATAAAAATAAAGCTCTTCAAAACATAACTTATTATCTTCATTGGTTCTATTATTATAATGTTTAATAAATTTTAATTTAATTGTTTCAATAGTGTCATCAATATATATAGTGTCGTCAATGTATATTAACTTAGTATTATAACTTTTTAAATATGTTAAATCGTTATGATTAAAATCATTAATAAAATATTTTTCATAGATTTCACTGTATATAAAACTATTGTAATTATTGTAATTACTATTTAGTTCATCTATGCTGGGAATAGCATAATTAGTTGCTATATATTTATTCTTGATAAATAAATAAACATCGTTAAAACTATTATTATTATTTATATAAAATTTAAATATATTTGACATTTATATAAATATAAGAGTTTAATTTTATATAAATATGATTGTAAATATTATTGTTGCATATTGCAAAAATAGAGGATTAGGTAAAAATAATGCTTTATTATGGGATATAAAAAGCGATATGGCTAAATTTAAAAAATTAACTAGCGGTGATGGTAATAATGCTATTATTATGGGGAGAAAAACATTTGAAAGTCTTAATAATATTAAAGGACTAGTTAATAGGGACAACCTAATTTTGTCTAAATCATTAACATTAGATAATTGTGATGGTAAAAATTGCGTTAAAACTTTTGCAACATTAGAGCTATTGGAGGAGTTTGTTCAAAATAAAAACTATTCACAAGTATGGATTATTGGTGGTGCCGAAATTTATGAACTTTTTTTAAATAATTATAAAAAACAAGAACACAGTATTTTCAATATTAATGAGTTAATTATTACGTATTTAGATACTGATTTTGATTGTGATTGTTATTTTCCTGATTTAAATAATTATGTTGATAAGCATAATTTATATTTTTATAGCAAAAAAATTATTAATAATAATTCAAACACTACTAATAAGCAAAGTTATAATATTTATGAAATTATATACAAATTTATATAATTATATACAAATTTATGTAATATAATAATAATATAATAATATAATAATATAATGTTATACTATTTTACATCATAATATGGATTATCAGTAATATTCATGCCACAATAGCGCGCAGGTTGTTTTTTATAATCGACGGGATTATAAATATTTATAGCTTTTGCTTCTGTTATCATAAATTTAAAGTTATTCCAAAACTCATCATTATGTCCTATTGATTTAGTAGCAATATGACTAACTTCATGTAACGCAACATACATTAATGTATTTATATCTATTAAACGTCCTTTGCTATTTTTTTCAGTATCTAAGCAAAAGGCTAATTTTTCACCTTTATTTTCACTATAAGCCGTAAATTCACTTGTAGGAAGTGTTTCATATATTTTTTTTGGATTGTAACCATTTATGAGACGTTGAACATTCTCTTTATCAGGGTATTTTTTTGCTAAGTGATTTACAAGCTTATTTAAGTTATTATTAACGTGTGCTAATCTGTCCGCAGCTAAATTTAGTTTATTTCTATCTCTCACACAATATGTATTGCCATTTACGTCGGAAATAATACATCTTAAATTAAAACTATCACTGTTTAAATATAGTCTTAAAGCAATAATAATAATAAATACTATTAAAATAATATTAAATAAATTTGTACTTACTAGTGTTTTCATTTATATATTTATATATAATTATATATATGAATAATAATATATAAATTTTATGGATCAGTTATTCAAGAGCCTATTTCTAAAGGCTTTCTAAATTGGTCAGTTTCAATAGTTGAAATATTCCACGGGCAATTTGTATTCATTCTGGGGTTTGCTGGTTCAGATCTTAATTGTAAGTTAGAATTTCTTAAACTCGACCCTTGTGTATTAATTCCAACTAATTGCGATGGATTTAATAGATTAATATTTTTTAAATCAGCATCAGCTTGTGGTATAGAGTTTGACCACAAATTATTATTATTTAACGGTAGTAGGTCAGAAGGGTTCGGTATAGCTTTATTAGAAGCTACTTGGTTAATAGCAGTCGGACTATCGGCAGATGTTGCTACAGATGGATTTGATGTGCCATTATATGGAGCATATGTTGGTGAATTAGTTGTAGGTGGAATTTCACCAGGTTGTCCATTTATTTCAGAATAATCAAGTCTATTTGTCATTGGTAAACTCAATAAATTTTTACCTCTTGAATAATTATATAAAAGCATAGCAACAAAAATTAATGCTAATATTCCTAAAATATAATCGGTTTTAATTCCTTTTAAAAGTTTATTTGTAACAGCCATTTTATATAAAATAAATAATAAAAAATTTTTTATAATATTTAAATAATCATTATTTAAATAATAAATAATGATTAAATAATAAATAATAATTAAACAATTAAATAATTAAATAATTAAACAATAAAAAAATTAAACAATTAAACAATAAAATAATAAAAAAATTTAAACAATTAAATAATTAAACAATTAATTTTCTTCATCACTCGAACTATCATTAACAATGTTAGTTAAATTATATTTAATTTTTATATTTTTTGCTTCTAAAAATGCTTCTACAGCATTTCTTCTTATTTCTTTTGCTTTTTGCTTAGCCTTCCTATATATGTCTAAATATATACTTTCATGAGACTTCAATTCTAGCGGAGCACTATTTTCTGTAATATCTAAGTCTGTTATTTCTAGCTCGCAACTATCATCTATAGATTGTTTTGTTTCTAAATCATTTATTAAATATTTGAAAGAACTAGTTTCATTAGTTTCAGTTGCTTCATTAGTTTCAGTTGCTTCATTAGTTTCAGTTGCTTCATTGACTATGTTAATTTCGCTAGTTTCTTCTATACTATTAGTGTTAATTAGTTTTTTAGATTTAGATTCAATGTTTGTATTTAATTTACTATTTTCATCATTAACTTCAATATTTATGTTACTAGAGTTCTCTAAAGTAATATCCTTTTTTTTATTGATTTTTATTAACAATTGATTTTCTAAACTATCAGATGGATATAATACCATAAATTGAACTAGCATAATATCAATAACAAATGAGGATTTTGAAAATCGTATTCCATTTATATTTAATAGTGGAATTATTTCATTGTTAGTATCATAATCTGCTAAAGTAAGTTTCTTTTCGTTTTCATCATATAGATTTAGTTTGTCTTGTTTTATATTTGCTTTAATTAAAAATTTTTTACCACCTTTATATGATCTCATAATAGGATTAATAAAATCATTAATATCATCATTAGATATATTATCCGAATCATAAAACCATAACGATTTATTATTACAAATTTCTTTAATAAAATAGTTTTCAAGATTTTCAAAAAATTCGACAATTAGCTTGTCACTGCTATTGAATTCTAAATCACAAAAGCATTTAGTATTAGCTTGAATAATTCCTTGTTTGGTTTTACATTTAGGAAGTTGAATATAAAAATTTTTATTTAGATTGCTATTTAATTTACTAAAATATATGTTAGCATTTAGTAGTGTAGGATTTTCTAATTTTAAACTACTAAAATTAAAATTTTCACATATTTCATAAATTTGATTATTCATTTATAGTTTATATAAAACTTTAGAAAAATGAATTTATATTTTCACGCATAAATGTTATAAATAATATACTTATTATTATTATAATTTGATATAATGGTTTCAAAAGATTGTAATAATATAGAAAAAAATAGTATAGCATATTATTGTATAAAATTTTTAAAATCAGAAGAAATTAAGAATGAAATGAAAAATATTATTACTCCTATTATGGATTATTTCTTAAAGCAAATACATATATATTTATATTTTTTTTTATTTTTTATATTTATTAGTTTTGTTTTACATTTAGGAGTATTGTTTTTATTAATAAAATATAATATACGATTAAAAAAATATTATAATAAATTGGATAAACTGTAATTACATTATTTATAATAATTATTATAATTATTATTATATTTATAATATATATAAAATGGTGGAAATGACAGAACAAGAATATGAGACTACACAGGATATACAAAACTTTAATGCAAATGAACAACAACAACAACAACAACAACTACAACAACTAATGGGTGGCAGAAAACGCGGTTCAAGAAGAGCTAGAACTGGAAAAGGAAGAAGTGGCCGAGGAAGAAAAGGTGGTTCATTTTTAGCTGAAATAACTGTTCCAGTAGCCTTATTAGCTGGAACGCAATATATGAAAGGCA
>Ga0164292_10001042_pt1 | contig 22075 bp, 25 predicted proteins | sample GEODES117metaG_FD_111486 | JGI IMG/M metagenome (GOLD analysis project Ga0164292, IMG submission 111486) | Eutrophic lake water microbial communities from Lake Mendota, Wisconsin, USA - GEODES117 metaG | ecosystem: Environmental > Aquatic > Freshwater > Lake | place: USA: Lake Mendota...
GCCGCGCCCATATCGCTTGCCATCCCGGTCCCAGAAAATGCTCAGTAAGTGCCCTCGGTAAGGGACCTGATCCAGCGCGAAGTAGTCCCACTCGGCGGGTGCCAGTGGGCGTAATTCCAGCCGCTCATCATCGCACGTCCTGAGGCCGACAAGCCCAGTGATGATCAAATCGTTGAATGAACTGTGGAAGTAATGTTCACTATGATTGTATGCATCGTGCCCGGCAAACGATCCAGTTTCCGGATGACACGCTTCGGCCAGGTAGGGTCGCCCGTCTTTGCGATGAGTCCGCGAATAGGTTGACAGCAAGGCATAATAGTCGGCGGGTGTCACCACTTGCTGGTCGTAGCCCTGCAGCAGATTGGCCAACGCCTTGAGAGTCTGGCTGGTCGCATAGGGCCACGACTGACCACTCCACCAACAACAACTCTCCTTGAGCAAAAACATCGGGTCATTTCGCTCGACGGTGGTCGGCCCAAACGGGGCCGCAAAGCCCTCCGGGCTGGTGAGCTTGGCCCAAGCGGCCTCAAATCCCCGCCCGTCGTCCGGCAGCGAAAACTGCCACGGCACGAAGCCGATCAATTCACGTCCAAATTCGCTTCCCGCGTACCTGCCAGTCTGATGCGTCAATCTGAGGGCAGACACCTTGAAGCCCTCCGATTCCTCGTCCCGCTGGTACATATGAAAGAAAAACTGCCGGCGTGGATCCCAGAGCTTTTCCTGAAGATTCCGCTTCAGTCGCTCCGCCTTCTCTCGGTACTGGGCAACGGTTTTCGCTTCGCCACTCAACTCAGCAACTCGTGCGATTGCCAATGCATCCGCCCAAAGGTAGCTGTTGAGTGTCGGCCGATATCCGGGGGCACCTCGAAGAATATCCGGCGTCTGCCGACTATTGATGTTGAACTCCATGCCATCGTCATGACCGGTCTGCCAAAAGAGACCCACTTCGGGAACAAAATGCCGCTGTTCCCAGCCCTCGTAATTCCGCTGCATGTCGGGCAACAAATCGACGAGAAAATCCCGGTCGGGGTGCACCTGATGCGTGGCCCAGATTGCATCGGCCAGCCAGGTGCTGTAGTTCCGCGGCTGGGCACCGGGAGTCCGCAGCCAGTAACGTCCGTAATCGCGCGCATAGGCCGGGTCGCGTAGCCAGCGGACTTCGTACAACTGGTGCCCGGCCGGGCAGGAGATGGCGCCATAGGTCCCCGACCAGAACGGCCGATCGATGAACTCCGTAAATGAGTAACCCGAGTTGGGCGAACCGTAAGTCAGATGCTTGGTTATCAACTCCCAGCGGTAGTACCAAGTCGTTTGCAGTTCCCGGTCGGGGCATTCAAACAAGGGGATATTCGCGGCAAACCAATTCACATCACGATTGTCCCAAAAAGTCTCCTGAGCCAACAAGCTTTTGGCGTCGAGCAAGTTCGCCCGGCTTGAATCGACCGGATCATCACCCCATCCAATCACCAGGCTCGTCATCCAAAACAATACGGCTAAAGAGGAACTACCCAACCGGATCATGCTAACTCTCTTCTGAAACCACCATGAAACTGCGCCGTATTTCCCCGCCGCGAGCAACCGGGAATCGCAGCATCGATTCTAGTCGAACTTCCGGCAGGTGGGGCGGAAGCATCCCGACAGGCAACACCAGTTCGCGCATGTGGCACAACAGAAAAGGGGAGTGCGGCCAGACGACCACACTCCCCAACTTGCAAACCGAACTGGCTGGAGGAATTTCAGCTAGAAGTTAATCCCATACTTCTTGCTCATCTCCTGGCGGATATGACCTGCCTTGTCTTCAACCTCCTCGAGAATTTCGCGAGCCGCATTCTTGCCGCGCAACCGCTCAACGGATGCTGCTGTGGCCCGGTTCTTGGAGTTATCCCAGTACTCTCCATATCCACCCCACCGGCCATAGCGGTAACTGTAGCTGTAATTTTGGAAGCTGGTGGCCCGCTCAGTTTTGGCTAGCTCGGCCGAACGCATGACGACGGACATTTCCCGAAAGCGGTCGGTCACATATTGGGCAAACGTTACCAACTCACCATCGACGCCAACCACTGGCAGGGCATCAATCTTGCGGGCATGCAGGTCGAACCAGGTTGCATAGCTGTTCAGGCTCTTCATTTCCGGTTTGCGACGGTATTCAGTAAGCACATTGTTAATGGAATCAAAATACTTTTTCGAAACGGTTCCCATATCCTGTTCGGTAACTCCGCTGGTCGCGCTCCGCGAACCGCCGTAACCCATCACTTCCTCAAGTGGATGCTGAATCAGGAGATTGATTGTGCGCAGGCCCTCGGCACTCAAGGGGCCGGCCAGCCGAAACTGATTCCCCGAGTGCGTCAGGTCCCACTTTTCAAAATCGTCGACGAGCAACCCCTGCAGGGCCAGCGCTTCCAGCAGAATTTCCTTGGCCTTGGCCTTGATCGCCGAGGGATTCTTGCTGAAGTCCAAATTGATGAAACCCGTTACCTGCCCGCCAACTTTGACTCCCAAAGTGGCACCGCGCAATGCGCTCAGCACTCCAATCGCCAGATCACACTCCGCCTCGTTGACACACTCAAAACCGGTCAGCTCCTTGCGGACGTCCTCGGTCTTGAGGACGTCCTGCAAATCAAAAGCCACCGTAATCTGGGCATCACTCTCGGCCAGCTTGATCGCCTGATTGAGATAGTCAGTCAGGATCGGTGTGGAGCGGGCCTGTGACTGCAGCCAGCGAATTGTGTATTGTCGATTGGCCGGAGCCATTGATGCCGCGAGGTTAGGCTGCAACTTGACCAGAAAGGCATCGCTCCGCAAGTTGATTGCGTCGTAGCCCGAGAGCAGATCGAGATTGCCTCCTAACCGATCAGTTACCTCGGTGAGGTTAATTGGCTCACCCTTTTTCTCGTAGACACTCACGGTCCAGAGGGGCTGCAGGAATTGATAGTCGACCTGCGAGGCGATTATGTACCGCTCAATTGAGGTCGGCAAAAACTCCAAACCTGCCCCATAAGCCTTTTCGTATTCCTGCAGCCAGTTTTCCTGGCGGGCGAGGTCACTTTTGAAGATGTCTTCACTCCGCACCACCACCACGCTGTTGGCGGTTTCCGGGATCCATTTGACCAGCGGCTCAAACTGCGCGGCCGCGACTTGAAGCAACAGGCAGGCGCCGACCAGCCCGCCAGTAAAATTGCGTAGCGAATTCATGAGAGCTTCCCCGTGGTGAAAATCAGATCTGGTTCAAAAACACGGCCCGGTTTTGCTGCCGGGAATCATTCACCAACAGACAACATCACCAGCATGGCCAAGTCGATGTTCCAGCATTGCAAATCGAATGCCAGCCCGGCATTACCAGGAGCGGATTAAAGCTCCGACGCAGGAGCTGAGAGAAAAGTTGAGAGAAAAATGGCCCCAAAAGCATTTCCATGCAGGCGCCGAGGCTGGCAATGCTCACCTGCTGAAAAGCGTTCAAACAGGCCGGCCGCACGAAACGGCGCGCTCACAAGGCTCAAGTCGGGGAGCAACAGGGCTCTTCCGCACACCCCCAAAGCTGGGCAGCGAACCTCAAGCCACTTGAAAAAGTGGCAAGCGTTGGGACCGCTCAACAGGTGGAGGACTAGCGAATCTTGGGCGGCTCCAATTGAGACTGATTCGGGTCGGCAGGCGGCGCGCCCAGAACCAACGTCAACTTCTTGGTCGCAGTTTCGCCCTTGGGTATCAACTCAACTTCCACTTCGGCCCCGGCTTCATACCGTCCGAGGATTTTTCGCAGCGACATCAAGTCCTTGGTCGCTTCGCCCGCCATTGCCAATAGCACATCCTCCGCCTGCATTCCGGCAGCAGCCGCTCCACTGCCAGCCACGACCTCGCTGATCTGTAGACCTCGACCTTGCGAGTCAGGCGCTCCCTGAACGCCAAGAAAAGCCGGCATGATTCGCTCGCCAGCCTTCAATCGCTCCAATAGTGGCTCGGCACCGGCCAAGGGAATCGCAAATCCGATCCCCGAGTCATACCATTCAACTCCAGCCCCAATTGCCTGGGACTGCGGATTGAGGGGAACGCAAATCCCAATCAGCCGACCATCGAGGTCAATGAGCGGACCGCCATAGCAGGCGGGGCTGATATTGGCATCTGTTTGAAGAGCCTTCCCGCCAACCCGATTTTTGGCGCTGATGATCCCGGCCGACAGGGCAGCATTGGTATCACCGAACCCAACTCCCACTGAGATGGCCCATTGGCCGACGACGACGCTGTCCGGATCAACCACCTCAGGAACTGGCATTCCGGCGACCCCGTCGATTTTGAGCAGACAGATCTTGCGCGTGTCGTCCCGGCCTAGCAACTGCGCCACATGCCGCTGACCATCGGACGTAATGACTGTGATGACGGGTGGACGCTGAATGAAGTTGAACGTGCTGGTAATGATGTATCCGTCGGGCGAGATCATCACCCCCGTTGTGTTGCCCTCGCCCTGCTGACGAATTCCTCCAATCTTCCCCTGCACGGCGCTTACCCCGCCGAATGACTCAATCGTCACCAAAGCGGGGCGAATCTTGGCCGCCGCGGCACGGAAGGCCTTTGAGGTCAATTGCAGGGATTGCATCCGTTCAGCGTCGAAGGCTGCATCTTGCCCACGCAACGGAGCCTGCGCTGGAAGACAGCAGCTGCCCAGAAGAGCCAGCCAAACAAGGTTCAAGTGCACCGCGCGAAGAAAATGAGATCCCCGGAACAAGCTCGCCATGATCATGGCCTCTCCTTTCGCTCGGCAGGCACCACTGGCAACCGCAACAGCTCCAAGCCCCGCTTGACCACAATGATCACTTCTTGCCCGGCCTCCAAGCGGTCGGCCACCTGAAGATAATCGCGGACTGTGCCGATTTTCTCGCCACCAATGGAGACAATCAAATCATCCGGCTTCAACCCGGCCAACTCGGCCGGCCCGCCGCGGACGACACGATCAATGTAGGCCGGGTCCTTCCGCCCACCGAGTTCCATGATTCGAATTCCCAAGTCGCCGACCTTCCCAACCGTTCGCTCAGTTGCCGTTGACTCAAGGCCTTTTCCTGTCACGAAGGCGGCCACCAGCTCCACCGGCACGGCATAATTCAAGCGGGTATTGGTCTCGGTGCTGTTGATGATTTTGCCTATCACTCCGACCAAGCGACCATCGAGCGTCAGCACCGCACCTCCTGCCGCACCCGGGTTACTGGTGATCGCGTCAATCAAAACCAATTCGCCACGATAGGCAACGTCGCGTTCATTCAACCTGGCCTCCATTGTGGTCCGCAAGGCAATCACGCCAAACATTACCGACACTGGTTCCGACTTATCGGCCACCTTGAACGCATTGTTCAAGGCCACAACCCAATCACCCTGTTCCCCGACGGGCCGGCTGCTCAACTCAAAATACTCGGGGGTCGGCCGCTCAATTTTGAGCAGCGCTAATTGAAGTTCGCGGTCGCGACGGAGAACCGTTGCTTCCTGAGTACTCCCGTCGGCGAGGATGACTCGGGTCTGCTGGCCATCGAGGAACACTCCTTGGGAAGTGAGAATCTGCCCATCCGCTGAAACAATAATACCGGTCCCGTAACCTTCGACTCGCCCTGCGCCAGCTCCAATCACCTTGACCATCCTGGCTTGGCCATAATCGATCGCCGACTGCAATGCGTTGCCGATCGGAAGGTCTGACTGGGCCCGGAGCCATCCGCAACTGAAAGCCATTCCAACGGCGGCGAGCCAAACAGCGACAAATCGGCCCAAGCTTTGCCTGCTCCAGAAACAGGACTGCGAAACCTTCTTCATTGTTTGGCCTCCAACAACGCTTCGATGTTGGCCCAATCCGTGGCCGGCTCTGCCAGCGGTTCTGCTGAAGCCATTCGCAACTCGAGTTCGGCAACCTGATTTAAGCCGTGGATTACAGTTCGTTGGCGGGCGATCATCCACCCTGCTTGCGGCTGCCAATCGGCAAACGTCACGCCGCGGCCTTTGCCCTCGCAATCCTTGTCGGCCGAGACTTGCGCGAGATACTCAGCTTCATCGCTGTTGGCGTCATAGAGGTTGACCCAAAAGTAAAACCAATCCTCGTCAGCATCGAGGCATTTGAATCGAAGCGCGGGGCGGCCCGTCGCCTTGTCCCCTCCGTCCAGCGAAATCGAGCCAAAGCGGGCAAATGGGGCTTCACTCCGCACGCTGGCTAAGGCCATTGCCTGAAGCAGTAACGGCGATTGCTTCGCCTCGGTGGCACTCAGCTCCTTCCAGGCTCCACCCCGGTTGGCGGCAAACCGCTGCCCATCAAACAGATACTCCTCAATCTCCCCATCGCCCGGCTGCCACGTGACGCGTACCGCACCACCGGGGTCGAGCCGACTGCTGCAACGGCCAATTTGCTCACCGTTTCGAAAAACTTCATCCACCAGCAGAACGGGCGAATTTGCTCCCGCCTCGCCCAACTGGGCTCCTAACCAAACCTTGATTTTCCCGAGATAGTGGTTCACGTAGTGCCGATTCACGTCGGGCAAACGGACCGTCCCGGGCTCCGCTGCCAACAAATCAAACATGGCCTGCTGCAATTCCTGCTGTTGCCGCTCTTCGGGTTTAGGATTCTCCTTTTTGGGCGGAGGCTGACCGGGCTTGGCATAGGGCAAGCCCAGCAACCGGACCACAATTTCCTGCACCGAGTCGTCGGCCTTGCGGACTTTCAAGCGAGCAGGCCAATCCGCCGGCAGAGTGCAAATCAAGTTCATGTATTGGTTAGCCGAACCAATGACCTCTCCCTCAAACTCGAGCAACTCATCGCCTAGTTCCAGGCCAGCCTCCGCCACCGGAGCCACTTCGTTGATTGTCGAACACACCACGCGGCCACCCTGGTCGCTGAAATTGGCATCCAGCGTCCCGTGTTCCACCAGTTTGGTGGCCAGCAGGTCGGGAAGAAAGTTCTTGATTTGATTGGAGGAGATGGCATATCCCAGCCCCACATTCACCCGACCGCGGTCCAAAAAACTTCCCCGTCCATTAATGCCAATGACCCGTCCCGAAAGGTTAAATAACGGGCCCCCGGAGTTGCCGGGATTGATCGAACTATCGACTTGAATGCAGTTGCCATACACCAGCTGATTTTGTCCGGCACCTTCCTGAAACCGCTTGATCCCGCTGACAATCCCCAAAGTAATCGTCGGTGCCTGGTCCTCGGTGAGCACGAATGGATTTCCCATGGCCAAGGCCCAATCGCCGACCCGCACCGTTTCCGAATCCGCCAAACGAGAACGGGGGAAAGCGGATTTGCCTTTGAGCTGGATAACGGCAACGTCGCCACCTGGGTCAGTCCCGACCAAATCCCAGTCATAGAGCTGCCCATCGGCCAGCCCCGCTACGCCTTTGATCCCTGCACCCATAATCACATGGTGGTTAGTCACGACGATACCGCTGGAATCGATGACGACTCCCGATCCGCCTCCTTGCCGGCCGAAGTCATAAATCGCAACCACGCTTCCTTCAACCAAGCGAATCGCTTCCAATCGCTGACGTTCAGCCGCGCGGACCAGCTCCCACTCTCCATCCGTCATCTCGGAAGCAGATTGCACCTGCGCCGGAGCAGGGGAGGGCGTCGTCCAGCCAAGCCCACTGAAGAAGCTCGCAACGGCTAGGCAGAAGAAGAAATGACGGGTCAAGAAAGCATTCATGCGGCAGCTCGAAGAAAGCGCCGGGCAAGCTCTTCGTTCGCGACCCCTACCTTGGTGGTTTGCCTTGTCGCGCCGCCCGGACAGTCGTCCATTCTAACGGATCGCAACTTGTCCGTAATCAAAAAAGCCGCTCGGCAGTCACAGGGCCCAAAGCAGCCCAACTGCAATACAGAGTAACCAAACGCAAACGGCTAACGATGGGTTGAGGGCAGACCGCCCGTAATCCGACTGAAGACCTCGTCGGTAGAGCCAACCCCGTCGATTCTGAGGAGCAATCGCTTCTCACTGTAATATTCGAGCAACGGAGCGGTGATCCGTTCGTACAGGTCGAGCCGATGGCCAATCGCATCCGGTTGGTCTTCCGGACGCGGGTCAGTCAATTCGTAATATCGCCCAACCAGCCGACGCTCGAGTTCCGCCCGGGGAACACGCAGTTCAATGACCGCAGTCAAACGCTGTCGTCGCCGGGCCAGCAAATCATCGAGAGCCTCGGCCTGGGGGATGGAACGGGGGAAACCATCGAGCAAGAAACCGGCACGGCAATCAGGCCGATTGATTGCCTCGTCCACGACTTGAACCATCAACTCGTCGTGAACCAAACCACCCGAGTCCATGATCGGACCGACCTTTTTTCCCAACTCCGTGCCGTGCGCTTTGGCCTTGCGGAGAATGTCACCCGTGGACAGATGCGGAATCTGATACCGCTCGCAGAGTCGCTTGGATTGAGTCCCCTTGCCTGCGCCGGGGGGACCGATGAATACGAGCAACATTGCTTGTTCCTCAGCGACCTGAGTCGACTTGACGTTCCTCTAACCGGCTCTGGGAGAACCGGCTCCCTCCGGATGACTCACACTGCACGGTTCCGGAAACTGCGCTCCCGAGACCACTGCCGGGAGGACATCCGGTGACCGCTGTCGCGAGGACATGTGGTGCGACTGCCTGACCCCCTGATTACTCCAACAGACCCTTATAGTTTCGCATCACCAAATGACTGTCGATCTTTTGAACCAAGTCAAAGGCAACGCTCACGGCAATCAACAGCCCCGTTCCGCCATAGAAATTGGCGATCAGGGGATTCACACCGAGGAAGCTTTGAACCAGCGTCGGGACCACTGCGACTAATGCCAGGAAGCCTGCACCGACAAATGTGATCCGCTCAATCACGCTCTCGAGGTAATCGGCCGTCCGACGACCCGGACGATATCCGGGGATGAACGCTCCGCTCTCTTTCAGGTTCTGGGCAATTTCCTGAGGATTAAACGTGATCGCCGTCCAGAAGTAGCAGAAGAAGTAAATCAGCACGATGTACAGGACGTTAAAAATGACCGAGCTCTGGCTCTGCAACGGGCTGACGATGTTGGAGAAGAAGTTCCCCACCATGTTGTCGCCAATCACCCGGCCCAGCCACTGGGCAATAAAAGGCGGAATCAACAGCAAGCTGCTGGCAAAAATGATTGGCATCACGCCCGCCTGATTGATTCGCAACGGCATATATTGGCGGGTGCCACCATATACGCGTCGACCACGGACATGCTTGGCACTCTGAGTTGGAATCCGTCGCTGCGCTTGCGTGATGAAGACAACCCCTACGACCACCGCCACAAACAGGGCAATAATCACCAGGAGCTTCTCCAAACCGACACTGGACGAGTCGAAACCGGTCAGCTCCGGACGGAAGTTATCGAACAGATTGAAAAGAGCTCCGGGCATTGCCGCCACAATACCGGCCATAATCAACAGGCTGATCCCGTTGCCAATCCCGAACTCATCGATTTGCTCACCCAACCACATCAGGAAGATACTTCCGGTGGTCATGATCAGGATCGAAACCAGTTGCCAGACAAATGTCAGATTGCCCCGAGCGTTTTCAAACTCGGCGGCCGTCATGTTGGTCCCGTCTTCAGCCTTGGCCATGACGACAAACCAAAGGAACCCAGCACTTTGCACCAAGCAGAGGATCAAAGTCAGATAACGGGTGTATTCATTGATTTTCTTCCGCCCCGCTTCGCCTTCCTTGCGGAGGTCTTCCAACGGCGGATAGACCGTCGCCAGCAACTGCAGAATGATCGATGCTGAAATGTAGGGCATGATGCCCAAACCGAAAATCGTCACCTGGTTGAGCTGACTGGCACTGAACAACGACACCTTTTGGAAGAAGGCTCCCATCGTGTTGTTCATGTTTTCCGCAAATTGCGAGACCTGCACGTGGTCGATCACCGGCAGCGGAATTTGCCATCCCACTCGATAAACGGCCAATAGAAACAGGGTCAGAAAAATCTTCCGCCGCAGTTCCGGAATCGTGAACACTACTCGCAGTTTTTCCAACATCGACTTCAGTCCTTACCGCAGCGACTTGTCCCCAGCTCATCCCCGATCGGGAGAACGAGCCAGTGCAAGTGTCTAATTTAAATTCGAAACACCATCTTCGGCCAACCAGACACCGCTGAAAAGGGGTTTAGGCGGCGATTATTCCCTAAAACAGTTTGTCGCACCCCGATATCCGGAGTCCCAACTGCGCCCAAATTTGGTTGGCTGTCAATCGCAGGCGGCCGATATTGCAAGCCAAACCGCCAACGGAATCAAGACCAAAAAAGGGATTCCTGCTTGCTCTTTCCAGAAACACCGCTTGGTCCATAAACCAAGCAGGCCCAACGAGCAATCCGGGGATTGCGGTTGGGCCATTGAGGTTTCAAAGCTCCGAGTGTAGCAGAGCTCTACTTCTTTTTGGCCGCAGGCTTTGCCTTTGCAGCCGGCTTTTGCTTGACAACCGGAGCAGGCATCGGGAGTTCGATGATCTCGCCACCGGCCTTTTCAATTTTCTCGCGAGCAACCGCCGAAAACCGGTGTGCCGCAACCTTGAGCTTTTTGGTGATCTCGCCGTGACCGAGCACCTTCAGGATGTCATAGCGATACTTCGCCAAGTCCTTGGCCTTGAGCGTTGCTGGGGTTACTTCTTCTCCCGCTTCGAACACGGCGTCGAGGTCTCCGACGTTCACTTCACCAACCTGGTAAGCGAATTTGTTATTGAAACCCCGCTTGGGAATCCGCCGGTACAGCGGCATGGTACCGCCTTGAAAAACAAGGCTTTGAGGCGAGCCGCTCATTGCGTACTGACCCTTGTGGCCACGCCCCGAGGTCTTGCCTTGACCGGACCCAACACCGCGACCGAGTCGCTTGGTCGGACGGTAACCTTGAATGCCTTCGTTAATCTCGTTCAGGCTCATATCTGGACTCCCCGCAGACGAGCAACGTCGTCCTTTGTACGTACATTTTGCAGTGCCCGGATGGTCGCCTTGACCACGGTCACCGGATTAGTACTGCCGTAATTCTTGGTCAAAATGTTTTTGATACCAGCTGCTTCGCAGACAGCGCGAACGGCAGAACCGGCGATCACACCCGTACCGGGCCCTGCCGGAATCAGCACTACGCTCGACGCGCCACAACTGCCCGAGGTCTGATGGGCAATTGTGTCGTTCACAACCGAGACCTTAACCGCAGTCCGCAGGGCTTGCTTGGTCGCCTTTTCCACGCAAGGCGGGACTTCGTTTGCCTTGCCGTAACCCCAGCCGACCTTGCCGTGGCCGTCACCAGCCACCACCATCGCGGCAAAGCTGAACCGGCGACCACCCTTGACCACAGTCGCGCAGCGCTTCACTGCCACCGTGCGCTCGACCGTTTTGCTTTCTGTTTCGTTGGACACTTGAATCACTTCCCGACGTAAATGGAAAAACGATTTGCTGCTGAACTCCGCCACACTACCAAACAGCGGCTTTGAATCAACTCAACTCCGCCACCTAAAAGCACTGTGGCCCACCCCTCTCCGATAGCCTGCTGACGTCTCACTACTCCAGTTCAACATCCCGGTTCAACCTGCAGGCCGGTTGGAGCTAGAAGGAAAGCCCCGCCGCACGGGCCGCCTCGGCCAATTCGGCTACTCGACCATGATACTTGTAACGACCCCGGTCAAACTTGACTTGGGTGATTCCAGCTGCCTGGGCTCGCTGGGCAATCACTTCACCCACCAACTTCGCAGCTTCGCAGTTGCCGCTCTTGCCGACTCGTTCTCGCAAATCCTTGTCGCGAGTACTGGCCGAGGCAAGAGTCCGACCGGATTCATCATCGACCACTTGGCAGTACAAATGGGCGTTGCTCCGGTAAACAGACAGCCGCGGACGGCTGGCGTCACCCCGGATTCCCTTGCGGACCCGATTGGTCCGGCGCCAACGGCGAATATTGAGTGCTTTTTGCGGTTTCACAACTCGACCTTCAATTCTTTGCCAAAACTAAAATTATCCGCTGCTCGATTCGCCGGCTCAGGTCGACCCTCAGCAACGAACTGCCCCCCTCATCAGCCAGCCACCGGCAACTGCCATCGCCAGCCAGCCGGTTACTTGGAAGCTGCCTTGCCCGGCTTCAATTTGATCTGCTCGCCTACATAGCGAATGCCTTTGCCTTTGTAGGGTTCAGGCTTGCGAACCGAGCGAACAGCAGCTGCAAACTGACCGACCAACTGCTTGTCGCAGCCGGAAATGTTGATGTGTGTCTGGTCTGGACACTCCACCTTCAGTCCGGTCGGGACATCCTTCTTGATTTCATTTGCAAAGCCCACCCGCAGCGCCAACGTTTGGCCCTTGAGGGAGCAAACGTAACCGACGCCCTGGAGCTCCAGCTTCTTCTCGTAACCTTTGGTCACGCCTTCAATCATGTTGGCGACCACAGCTCGGGTCAGTCCGTGCAATGCCTTGGCTTCGCGAGTGCCCGTAACGTTAGTCACGTGAACTTCGTTGCCCTTTACTTCCACGCCAACATCAGGCAGGAACTCGAATTGCAGTTTCCCCTTGGGGCCTTCAACGTTGATCTTGTTTCCGGCGACATTGACCTTGACGCCCGAAACGATCTCGACCGGAAGTTTTCCAATACGTGACATGTCTGTTTCGCTCTATCTAAAAATCCAACCCTGCAATGCTGTTCTCATTCACCTGGGGCACCACTGACTACCGCCCCGGTTGTCCGTTAGCCCTCGGGCCAGCCAACTTCACGGTCTGCGTCTGCCAACTGGCCGACGTCTCCCGCGGAGCCCTGCCCATCCACAGGTATCTGCTACCAAATCTCGCAGAGGACCTCGCCGCCAATCTTTTGTTGTCTCGCTTCACGATCGCTCATCACACCGCTGCTGGTGCTGAGAATCGAAATCCCCAAACCATTGAGAATCGGACGCAAATCCTTGGCGGGGCGGTAAACCCGGCAACCTGGCTTGCTGACCCGCTTCACGTGGCGGAGCACTTTCTCGCCACTGGGGCCGTACTTCAGCTCAATCCGGAGGTGCTTGACCGGCTCGGCTTCGACCTCGGCCCAGTCCCAGATGTAGCCTTCCCGCTTGAGGACGTCGGCCACACCCTTTTTCACTTTGGAGCTCGGGACATCGACATGCTGCCGCTCCACGTTGATGGCATTGCGGATGCGCGTCAGCATATCGGCAATCGGGTCAGTCATCATAATTGCAAAATTCCTCTACCAAATTCGCTTCAACAGTACGCCCCAATACCACCCGCCTCTGCCAAACCGCGCCGAACCTCGGGCCCCTGGCAATCCAGCGGACTCTCCCGAGCTATCGGCGGAAGCCTACCAGCTGGCTTTTCGCACACCAGGAATCAACCCTTGGTCAGCCAGCTTGCGGAAACAAATCCGGCAAATGCCGAACTTGCGGTAAACCGCCCGCGGCCGGCCGCACATGGTGCAACGGCGTTCCCGCCGAACCGGATACTTGGGGGTGCGCTTTGCTTTCGCGATTTTTGATTTCTTAGCCACAACCTAAACCTGCTGTGTTCAACTACCTTGCAACAAACGGTTCACACTCATCAACCTCGGCCACCCCTATCCCTGGGCGGCCGGCTTGCGGGTCTCTCGGAAGGGCATCCCGAAGAGCTTCAACAACTCACGACCCTCTTCGTCCTGTTCCGTGGACGTCACAAACACAATGTTCATCCCTTGCGAACGGGTAAACTTGTCCGGATTCAACTCGGGGAAAACCAGATACTCGGTCAACCCGAGACTGTAGTTACCCTTCCCGTCGAAAGCCTTCGGGCTGACGCCGCGAAAGTCGCGAACTCGCGGCAAGGCCAAACTCAACAAACGATCAAAGAATTCGTACATCCGGGCGCCACGCAACGTGACCTTACAGCCAATCGCTTGACCTTCCCGCAACTTGAACCCGGCAATCGATTGACGAGCCTTCGTAATCACGGCCTTTTGACCCGTAATTTGGGTCATCGCATCGGCCGCGTCTTCCAAATGCTTCTTGTCTTCTTTCGCGCTGCCAACGCCCATGTTGACCACGATCTTCTCAAGCTTGGGAAGAGACATCGGATTGTCCCGCCCGAGCTTCGCCGCCAAGGCGGGGCGAACCTGCTCGAGGTACATCGTATACAACCGGGCGGGACCTACCGGAACCGCTGCCGCCTTGTCTTGCTTTTTCGCTTTAGCCATGAACTCTATCCACTTACCTGCGGGCTGCCCGGTCATTGGGCCGCCACTTGTCTAATTGTATTTTCGCTCGCCAACCGAAACTCGCGCTTCGACCGATTCAATCACTTCCGCTCTCCGGCCTGTCACAACCGACGGCCTGGGGTCAGCGAAAATGCTTAGATCACCTCACTGGCCAGACTGACAATTTTCATAAAGTTCCGATCGCGGAGCTCACGGGCCACCGCACCGAAGATGCGCGTACCACGTGGATTGTTGTCCTTGTCAATCAAAACCGCTGCGTTGCCATCAAACCGGATGTAGCTGCCATCAGCACGGCGAGTCGGCTTCTTGGACCGAACCACTACCGCCCGAACCACTGCCTTCTTTTTGATGTCGCTGCCGGCGATCACGCTCTTAACGCTGCAGATGATCACATCGCCAATTCCAGCGGTCCGCCGTCGCGAACCACCGAGAACCTTGATGCACATCACTTCGCGGGCACCTGTATTGTCCGCCACTTCGAGTCTGGTTTCTTGCTGAATCATGTCAGTTCAACTGTTCTAAAAATTCTGTCAGCCTGTCTCGTCTTCGCCCCGGCAGTCTCTCACCAATCGCCACCAAGCTGTCATCCGAATCCTCCGACCTAACTTGGCTTACCAGCCTGAGCAGGGAGGTTCGAACCGTTCAGCCAGTGAACTAGCTTCCTCCGCCTTGGGCAGCCTTTTCCCGCTCAGCCTTGATCGCTGCCAAGTCAACGTCGGTCGATTTCGAAACGACTTCAACCAAAGTCCAGCGCTTCGTTGCCGAAAGCGGCCGCGATTCGACGATACGAACGGTATCGCCAACCGCCGACTCATTGTTCTCGTCATGTACGTAACAAGTCGTCCGCTGCCGGATGTACTTGCCGTACTTGGCGTGACGGACCCGACGGCGAATCTCGACCACTCGGGTCTTCGCCATCTTGTCACTCGTCACTTGTCCGACCATTTCTCGCTTGGGCATGGCAATATCACTCAGCTTGCAATTTCAAAGTTTCTTGTATCCTGACTCGTCAGCGGCAAACCTTACTACTGGCCCCGCTTCCGTTCATTGGCAATCGTCTTGATCCGGGCGATCAGGCGACGGTTCCGGCGAATCTCCGACGGTACATCCAAGCGGTCCGTTTGCGATTGCACCCGCAACCGAAACAGCGTATTGGCTGCATCCTTGGCTTGGGCTGCCAACTGTTCGTCCGACAGTCCCCGCAGGTAATTGGCTGTATTCTCGCGTTCGTTCATGAATCAAAACCTTATCGTCACAGTTCCAATTAGCCGTCTCTACTCGCCGATTACCGGTCCCCGCGGAGCGCTCGTCTTACAGCCCTCTCCGCCAAACCAATTCGGCCACGCTTGGGACCTCGCTGTTGCTCAGCACGCCCTCAAGCAAACCTGCCCACCGGCCTTCTGAGCGACTGAACCTCGTCCAATCACCACCTCTGCCGGTCCCCTCGAGCCACATATCTCACGACACAAGGACACGAGTCTCTGCCATCCCGACCCCAACATTTAGTGGGCGCGACGGCGAATCATTCGCACCCGCAACGGCAGCTTGTGGGCCAACCGCGCGAAGCACATTTTGGCTTGTTGTTCGGTTACCCCGGCCAACTCATAAATCACCGTTCCCGGTTTGATCACGGCAACCCAGAACTCTGGCTCACCCTTACCCGTCCCTTGCCGTGTTTCCAGCGGCTTGGACGTGATCGATTTATGTGGGAACACCCGGATAAACAGACGACCTTCGCCCCGGACGTATTGCTGCGCAGCAATACGACCAGCCTCAATCGTTTGAGCCTTGAGCCAGGCGTACTCCAAGGCCTGAAGTCCGAAATCGCCGAACGCAACTTGGTTACCCCGAGTCGCGTTACCTTTTAAACGACCTCTTTGGACCTTTCGATGTTTGACCCGCTTGGGCATCAACGCCATCGGTCTCGTCTCCGTAAGTACCTTGATTAATCCAAACCTGGACGCCAATGTGGCCCTGAGCCGTCATTGCTTCCGAAAAACCATAGTCGATCTTCGCCCGCAGGGTGCTCAACGGCATCGAGCCAGCGATTTGTTTTTCCCGGCGAGCCATTTCAGCTCCGCCCAACCGGCCTGCCAACTGGATCTTGATCCCCTTGGCGCCGGCTTCCATTGTTTCTTCCACGGCCCGCTTCATCGTTCGACGGAAGCTGGCTCGCTTAGCCAATTGCTCGGCAATCTTCTCGGAGACCAGCTGGGCCTGAATTTCCGGTCGACCAACCTCTTCAATCTTGAGATTGATGCGGCGACCCGTCAAATTCTGAAGCTCTTCCTGCAGCAGCTCGATCTCCTGGCCCTTCTTGCCGATGATCAACCCGGGTCGGGCAACCATCATCAAGACTTTGACCTCATCCCGAGTGCGCTCAATTTCAATCCGATCAATGCCTGCCGCCGCGTAGTTGCGCGTCGGATGCTTTTTGATGAACTCCCGGATCTTCTTGTCCTCCAGCAACAGCGAAGAGAACTCTTCCTTGGGAGCGTACCAGCGGCTCTTCCAGCCCAGCATCACACCGGTGCGGTAGCCAATCGGATTAACCTTCTGTCCCATATCTCGTACTTCCGTATTCCCAGTCTTGCTGGCCGAAAAAACCACCACGCTGTTCGCGACCGAATCGACTCTCGCGACTAAATTTCTTCCAGCGTTACGCTAATGTGAGCGAAACGCTTCTTGATTCCATACGCCGTACCCCGGGCCCGCGGTTGAATCCGCTTGAACATTGGGCCGCCATCAATCCGCGCGTCGCTGATAAACAGGTCGCGCAAATTGACCGCTTGGCCTTCGTTCTGATCCGGGTCCTGGGCATTGGCGGCAGCACTCTTGATCACCTGCTCCAGCAACCGGGCACCGCGGTGCGGCTGATAGCGCAATATGTTCAAGGCCTCGTCGACGAACTTGCCCCGAACCAGATCGGCCAGCGGGCGAACCTTGCGGGCACTGATTCGTGCAAAGCGATGTTTTGCCTGGTACATGACTGACTTTCCAACTCTCAATTGACTTCAACCCAACGTCGCGACCCGAACGCCGCTCTTAAACCAAACACCGCCGGCGAACCGATCCAACCAGCGTCCCCAATCACTCGGCTTACCTGCGGGTTCAACCCGCCGGGCAACCGAGACCTGCCAACCCAACTAAGGAGCAGCCTTCTTCGTTCCACCATGACCACGGAATGTCCGGGTGGGTGCAAATTCACCCAACTTATGGCCAACCATGTCTTCGGTCACAAAGACCTTGATGTGCTGCTTGCCGTTGTGAACCATGAACGTGTGACCAATGAACTCGGGGATGATGGTGCAGGAACGCGCCCAAGTCTTGACCGCATCCTTTTTGCCACTCTCATCCAACTTCTGGATCTTCTTGAACAGCGAATCGCTGACAAAGGGACCCTTGCTCTGTGACCTGCTCATAATGACCTGCTCGACCTGAGTTCCGGGACACTCGCCCCGCGACTAACCTGACTACTCAACCCATCCACCCACCGACAACCCGTCACCTCGAGGGCGACGGTTATCGCAACTTCAACTGACCATAACGACGAGACCGACGGCGGCGAACAATCGCCGAATTCGAGGCCTTGCCCCGCTTACGGGTTCCGCCGCCCTTGGCCGGCTTGCCCGTCGGGCTGACCGGATGACGACCACCCTTGGTACGACCTTCACCACCACCGTGCGGGTGATCATGAGGATTCATCGCTGTTCCGCGGACCGTAGGACGAATTCCCATCCAACGCGTGCGGCCAGCCTTACCCAAATTCACGTTCATCGCGTCCGGGTTACTGACCTTGCCAATCGTGGCTCGGCAGTTCGCAGGAATTCGACGAATTTCCCCAGAGGGAAGGGCGATTTGCGCCCATTCGCTCTCGCGAGCCATCAGGGTCGCAGCCACACCGGCACTTCGGCACAGCAGGCCACCCTGACCAGGCTTCATTTCGATATTGTGAATGTCTGAGCCCAGCGGAATGTTCTTCAGCGGCAAACAGTTGCCAACCACGGGAGGAGCATCTGTTCCGTTCATCAACTCGGCACCGGCGAGCAATCCGTCCGGAGCGAGAATGTATCGCTTTTCCCCGTCGCGATACTTCAGCAACGCAACGCGAGCATTCCGGTTCGGATCGTACTGAACCGAATCGACGACTGCGACGATCCCGTCCTTGTCGCGACGGAAGTCAATGACTCGGTACATCTGCTTGTGGCCACCACCGCGATGCCGGCAAGTGATGAACCCCTGGTTGTTACGTCCACCCTTTTTCTTGGCTGGACGCAACAGACTCTTCTCGGGCTTGGCACCCGGCGTCAATTCCGCGAAATCACTGACGCTTGCGCCGCGACGACCCGGGGTTGTCGGTTTGTAATTTCGAATTCCCATTGCTTCGCCTTCCTTACCGCGCCCGAACTGGACTCATCATCCCGCTTCAGCCGCCCACCACTTGTCTTCTGCTTGCTCGCCCGTTCAATCTGAAACCACAACCAAGGCCGACTAGAAGAAGTCGATCTTGTTGTCCGGCTTCAGCTTCACGATTGCCTTCTTCCAACCCTTTGTTTCGCCAAACTTGAAGCGAAACCGCCGCGACTTGCCGCGACGAGTTTGCGTCGCCACCTTGTCCACCTGAACATTAAACAGCGTCTCAACCGCATGCTTAATCTGGGACTTGGTTGCCAGAGGATTCACTTCAAAGGTGTATTGATTGACCCGCTCCGACTGAAACACACCCTTCTCCGTCACGCGAGGACGAAGAATGACCTGATGAGGCTGGAAATCAGCCGCTACACCAGCGCCCGGAGCCTGTCGCTTGTTATTTTTTGAACTCGCCATCTCGAAGTTTCCTTCCGCAACCTGCCTCACGCCAAACCAACCGGCAACCCACCCTCTTACGACGCGTCCGCCTGGCTGGCCTGAGCCTTGAGCCAATCGAGCGCCGCACGAGTAAAGACCACCTGACGAGGCTTCAACACGGCCAACGCATTCAAATCTGCAACCGGTGAAATCTCGACCCGGTCAATATTCCGGGCACTGCGATAAACCACCGGGTTATGTCCTTCCGTAGCAATCAAGGTCGACTTTCCAGACAAACCCATTGCCTTGAGCATCGCCGCCACTTGACGAGTCTTCGGAACCTGCATTTCGAGGCTATCGACGACTGCAACTTGTGACTTCTGAATCTTGCTGGCAATCGCCATGCGAGTCGCCAAGCGAACCGCCTTGCGGGGAAGCCGGTACGAAAAATCCCGCGGCTTGATTGCGAAGGCATGTCCACCACCAACGCGAACCGGCGACCGCTTACCACCGGCCCGAGCATGGCCCGTTCCTTTTTGGCGGTACATCTTCTTGGTCGAACCAGCGACCTCAGCGCGCGACTTGGTCTTCCGTGTACCTTGCCGGGCATTGGCCTGGTACATCACCACCACGTCATGCAGCAACTGCTTGTTGATCGTGTCCGCAATCTGACTCGGGTCGATCTCGTAGGTCCCGACCTTCGAACCAGACTTGTCGTAAACTGGCAAGCTCACCATTTCGCTACCCAAACGCCTGACTTTTCCGTTGTGTTCAAAACCGGCTTTCAACCAACCCGCGAGCGACCAGCCTCACCGCTCACCCGCGCTTCGCAACCACACTGACGATCGAGGCGAATCAATCCACCCAGACCACTGCAGCCACAAAGACTCAAGCCCTACCGCTTCATGTTCGTCTCGCGAATCACCACAAAGGCCCCGTTTGGCCCTGGGACCGCACCACCAATCAAGATCAAATTGTCATCGAGGTCGACCCGCACCAACTGCAGGTTGCGAGCAGTAATCTGCTCATTGCCGTACTGACCCGCCATCTTCTTGCCCTTCTTCATGCGGCCACCACCCCGCCATGCCGCCAGAGCACCCGTACCACCTGGATGACGATGCACCTTCTTGACACCGTGCGTCGCCCGCTGCCCCTTAAAACCATGCCGCTTCATAACACCAGAGTACCCACGACCCTTGGTGATTCCGACAACATCGACAGCCTTGACCGAGCTCAACTCGTCAACTCGCAACTCCTTGCCGACTTCATAGCCTTCAAACGAACCGCGGAGTTCGCGAACGAACTGCTTCGGTTCACAATTGGCCTTGGGAGCTACCTGCACACCAGCCGCAGCACGAGCCTTGGCTCGCTTGCTGCCGATACTGGCAACGTGGCCGCGCTCAGAGCGACTGGCCTGACTGGGACGAGAACGCTTGTCCTTAAGAGGACGCTTTTTGTCCAGAAAACCCAACTGAATCGCGGCGTAACCGTCTTTTTCGACTGTCTTGACCTGCAAGACATGACAAGGACCCGCCTGTATGACGGTGACCGGACGTACTTCTCCGGTTTCATTGTCGAAAATCTGAGTCATCCCGACCTTGCGGCCAAGTATGCCTTTGCTCATAGCGCTCGCCTTGTGATTCAGTCAGTCTTGTCGCCCGGAAGCACCGCCTACAGCGGACTTATCCGTTCGACTTCCATTTCATTGTTTTGTGAAACGTCGCTTGTTTCTTTGCTTCAAAAACAGTCCACGCCAATCTTCGCCACAGCCACTCCCACCGAAACCCCAAGCTCGAGTTTTGAACCCACCCCACCGAGCACCAAGCCCATTCAAGGACAAGCCCTCAGCAAAGCGAGCAACACCCGAAAGCCCTCAAGATTCCGGCTTTGGCGACCCAGCCAATTAGCGAGACGTCGCCTTAATCTTGATTTCCACACCCGCCGGAACACTCAACTTATTGAGCGCTTCGATTGTTTTGGCCGTAGCCTGAACAATATCGATCAGCCGTTTGTGAGTGCGAATTTCAAACTGCTGACGAGCCTTCTTGTCAATGAAGGGGCTCGAAAGCACCGTGAAACGCTCGACTCGCGTCGGCAGCGGGATAGGACCGTGAACTTCGGAGTGAGTCCGCTTGGCCGTATCTACGATCTCTTGGGCACTCAGGTCGAGCACCGCATGGTCGTAGGCTTCCATTCGAATCCGAATGACTTCATGAACGGGACCAGACACGGAACGACTCTCCAAAACTTCAGGAAACCAAAACCCGCCTCTACTCAAACCGAGCTCGCCAACAGCGAACTCACCCAAGCTACCGCTCGACCCCGACATCGGGAGAGCTTCACGCCGCAAGGCAAGGGCTCAACGCCGACGGAACGACCGCGGAGTCAACCAGAACACCCCGCGACTTCCTAAGAGCCCGCGAATTTCCATACAGGAGGCGACCAGATTCCGCTGCCTCTCCGGGCAACGACGAATCGAACAAGATAAAGGGCCCCTGTTGAATCGTCAACGGCTAATCAAGAATTTGGCAAAATTCGATCAAAGGCCGAGAAAACAACCGGTTTCGCCCCACCCCAACCCCAGAACCGGATTCCCTTCGCCCTTTTGGTCCAAAACGCCGCACCACCAGCCGCTCACCCATTTCCCCCGCAGCTCCCAGCTTCAGCAAATTCGCTGGATTTCTCCACGAAAACAGCAGTCCATGTGGCCGCTCGGCTGGATTCTGGGCAACTCCAGATTCTACAATTGGCCAGAGCCGTCCAACCTTCCCCCAACCCAATAGCCGCTTCTATCCAATCCCTTCACGGTCCAAGCGAGACTGAAATGAGAACTTCTTCCGGTCAAATGCGATCGAAGGTTATCGCCTTGCCGGATCGAGCGACCCAATTGGCGAGGGTCTTCGGCCGGCGGTCCTGGCGGGATTCGATTTCCGGGACTACCGCTTTGACATTCCGGCTTCACCAACTCGGACCAATTACCGCTTGGAGCCTGCTTTTCGCAAGCTTGCTTTTGTCAGGCTTGCTGGGCCCAGTTGAGCGACTTCAGGCCCAACAGTCTTTCGGAGTCCCAATTCAACTACCCACCCAATCCTTTTTTGGGGTCAACACGACGGTCA
>Ga0164292_10001043_pt1 | contig 22068 bp, 17 predicted proteins | sample GEODES117metaG_FD_111486 | JGI IMG/M metagenome (GOLD analysis project Ga0164292, IMG submission 111486) | Eutrophic lake water microbial communities from Lake Mendota, Wisconsin, USA - GEODES117 metaG | ecosystem: Environmental > Aquatic > Freshwater > Lake | place: USA: Lake Mendota...
CAAACCACCGCGCACGAACTCGGCCACGCGTACCACAACGTGCAGCTGGCCCATCGCACGCCACTGCAGAAGCGCCTGCCCATGGCGCTCGCCGAAACCGCCAGCATCTTCTGCGAAACGCTCGTCGTCGAAGAAGGGCTGTCACGCCTGCAGGGCGACGAGCGCCTCGCGTTGCTCAACGTCGACTTGATCGGCGCCTCGCAAGTTGTCGTCGACATTCACAGTCGCTTCCTGTTCGAGACCGAAGTCTTCGCGCGTCGTCAGCGGCGCACGTTGGGCGTGACTGAATTCAACGAGATGATGCTCGATGCGCAATTGGCCGCCTACGGCGATGGCCTGGACGCCGACACCCGTCACCCGCACATGTGGGTGCTCAAGCCGCACTATTACGGCAGTCACTTCTACAACTGGCCCTACACCTATGGCCTCCTGTTTGGCCTCGGCCTGTATGCCCAGTACCACAAGGATCCGGAGCGGTTCCGCGACGGCTACGACACCGTGTTGTCGCGAGCCGGCATGGACACCGCCGAGGAGCTCGGCGAGTCGTTCGGCCTTGACGTGACCGACGAGGCGTTCTGGACGGCGAGCCTCGACGTATTGCGTGCACGCATGCGTGATTACGAAACACTCGCTGCGCCACATCTGCACTAAGCGACTTCGACCGCGCACAACTCGTAGCCTGAATGGCGTGACCAGCCTGTACGACACGTCGCGCGATGACATCGCCGCACTCCTTGCCGGACAGCCTGCGTTTCGCGTTGCCCAAGTGTGGGAGGGGCTCTACACCCAGTTCCTCGAGCCCGCCGAGATCCTCACCCTGCCCAAGGCGGTACGCGCCACCTTGAGCGAGGCGCTCCCGCCAGCACTGTCGCTGTCGAAGGTCAGCGTGAGCGACAAGGGCGACACGGTCAAGTTTCTCTGGTCGCTCACGAATGGCGGCCACCCCATCGAGACCGTCCTCATGCACTATCGCGAACGCGCAACGGTCTGCGTGAGCACGCAGGCGGGCTGCGCCATGGCATGTGGGTTTTGCGCGACCGGACAAGCCGGCTTCACGCGACACCTCACCGTTGGCGAGATCGTCGAGCAAGTCGTTCGAGCGGCGCGCAAGAGTGCCGAGCGCAATCAACGCGTCGCCAACGTCGTGTTCATGGGGATGGGCGAGCCCCTCGCAAACGAAGAAGCAGTGTGGGGCGCCGTGCGCGTGCTGCACGACGACATCGGCATCTCGGCTCGACACCTCACCATCTCCACGGTCGGCATCATCCCGGGTATTCGCGCGCTCGCCCAGCGCGACCTTCCCGTCAACTTGGCCGTGTCGATGCATGCCGCCCGCAACGAGTTACGCGATGAACTCGTGCCCATCAACAAGCGGTATCCGATTGAGGACTTGATGGCGGCATGCCGCGACTATTTGGCAGTCAAGAACCGCCGCATCAGTTTCGAGTGGGCGATGATCGACGGCGTCAACGATCAGCCCCGCGATGCCCGCGAACTCGCCAATCTGGCACGGAGCATGCAGCCGAGCGCGCACGTGAACCTCATTCCACTCAATCCCACGCCGGGTTGGCCCACCAAGGGCACGACCCGCGCCGGCGTCTATGCCTTCGCGGAGCGGCTCGAGGAACTCGGCGTCAACGTGACCGTGCGGCAAAACCGTGGCACCGACATTGACGCCGCGTGTGGACAACTCGCCGCTGGCCAGCCGGTCAAGATCGGCGGGCGCTCACGCACCGAGTCGCGCGAGTAGCCGTTCGCGACCGCGCACGATCTGATCAGCGAGCATCTTTTCCAGCACGCCGCCCGTAAACAACGAGCCGCCATAATGCAAGTGCATCGTCAGTCGCGCGCCGCTGTCCACCTCATCGATCGTCGCTGTCAGCACCCACGCCGCATGCGTTCGTCCATCGGATTCTCGTCGCTCGAACACGACGCGACGAGTCGGCTCCAGCACGGTGCGCTCCATCCGCAGTCGCTTCGAGCGCGCAAACGGCCCCACCTTGCCGCGTAACTCCACGCCCCACGAGCCATCAGCATGGGGTTCGATGCGGTGCACGATGTCGATCCAAGCGGCATAGCCATCGAGCGCGCTCACCTCGTCAAATAGTCGCGCGGGCGTGACGGGGGCATCCAACGTTGCAGTGACGTCCATGCGATTCAGGGAATGTCGTGTTCGCCGAAGGGTTCGCGATCGAGCTCTTTGGACGGGCGCTGCATGAACTGCGTCTCGTCTGAGCCAAACGCGCGACTCAGCAGACGCCCCTTGGGCTTCATCACGCCATCCAAGTCATCCTCATGATCGAATCGCGGACGCCATGGCATCGCCTGCGTGGGCTCCAGTGCATCACTTGACGCCACAGGCGCATCGTCGGGCACAGGCACATCGACTGGTTCGACGACAACCGGTTCGTCAACAACTGGCTCAGTGACGAGTGATGCCGCCGCAACTGGCTCTGCCATCACCGGTTCGGCAACGATTGGCGTGTCGGGAATTGACTCGACGCTCGGGCGCACGATCGACAGCGTGTCAAACGACTCCGGCTTCGGAAATGGACGCGCCTTGCGTCGCGACTTGGCCGGCTCCTCACGACGAGTGGGCGTGGCCTGTTGCACCTTGAACAACGTGGGGTTGTTGGTGCGCCGGTCGTCCACCACCCAGTCGCGCGGCATGCTCATCCGGTCGGCATGCGTACGACAGATCGCGTTGAGTCGATCGCCTTCACCGGGCTGATAGTTGTCCATCGTGACCCGCAACCCCACAGGATCCATGCCGTAGGCCACGGTGGCCGCTTCCCGGCATCCGGGGCGTTCGCACTGCTGGGACACGGCAGAACAATAGTTCACGCCTGCGAGTGGTGGGCGATATGGGCCTCGATCCCATGACTTCCACGATGTGAACGTGGCGCTCTTCCGACTGAGCTAACCGCCCGAGGCCCTAGAGGATACTGGTGCGCGTCAGGAAGGAACAACGCAGGCAGTGCCCATGCCCTGTCGATCGCGATAGGACTCGGTACCGGTGCGACACGTCATGTCGAACCCGATGAGTTGCTCCACTACCCCGTAATACTCGCCATCACACGACACCTCTACGGCCGCCTGCGTGGCATCGATAACGACACACGACCCCGACGAGATCAAGCCATCTGGACCGCGGGGTTCGGCGGGCTGCGAGACGATGTTGAGGCCCACCACCACGATCGATCCGATACCAACGAAGCCGAGCAGCATCCGCCACGGGAATCGTGCCGGTGCAACCGGTGCACTATACGTATGCGACTGCGTCGAAGTGTTTGTTGTTGATGCGTGAGCGACCGGCTCGCGCAATGAGGCGTCATACATACGCCGCCGCGCATGATCAGACAACGTGTTCCAGGCCTGAGTGATTGCTGCCATCTCTTCACTTGAGGCCATCGACGGCCGGGCGGCAGAGTCAGGATGCACGCTGCGCACACGCGTGCGATACGCGTTGCGAATCTCGGTGAGCGTCGCCGTTTGTGGCACGCCGAGTACTTGGTAGTGCGTGCGTCGAGCGGCCATGGGCCGAGGTTAGGCGCGGACGGCGCGGCGTGTCTTGCGCAGATGCACCTGCGGCTTGCGCTTGCCCGCGAATGTGCCGATGGCGAGAATCGCCACGCTGGCGAACAACACCATCGAGGCGAGCACGTTGATCTGCGGCGAAATCTCCACGCGTGAGGCACCGTAGATGTAGATCGGAAAAGTCTGCACTGATCCGGAGTTGAAGAACGTGATGATGAAGTCGTCGATCGATAGCGCGAAAGCCAACAGGCTGGCGGCCAAGATGCCCGGCAGGATCAGCGGGAAGGTGACCTTCCAGAACGTGCGGGCAGGCGATGCGCCGAGGTCTTGCGCGGCTTGTTCAAGCGTCCAGTCGAACCCGCGAATGCGGGCGCGTACTGTGAGCGCCACAAAACTCACTTGGAACATGATGTGGGCGATGATGATCGTGATGGTGCCGAAGGACACGAAGTTCTGTCCCAAAAACAGCGTCGCGAGTGATGAGCCGAGCACGATTTCCGGGGCCGTGAGCGGCAGCACAAGGAAGAAGTTGAAGCCGTTCGAGCCCTTGAACTGATAGCGCGACAGCGCGATGGCCATGAGTGACCCCAGGACGGTGGCGATCAACGTTGAAATCGCGGCAATACGCAGACTGGAGAGAAACGCCGACGTCAAGCCTGGGTCGGCGAACGGATTGAGCCAGTTGTCGAACGTGAATTCCTGCCAAACCAGATTGAAACGACCACGTGGATTGTTGAAACTGAAGGCAACGATGAAGATGATGGGGACGAACAGGTAGATCAGGCCAAAGGCGGCAATCACATTCAGGATCTGCTTGCCCACCGTGGTTCGTGAGCGACTCATGCCAGGTCTTCCGTGCCGAAGAAACGCGTGTACAGGATGACAAGCGCGGCGATACTCACCATCAGCACCGCCGCCATGGCCGAGGCGAGTGGATAATTGTTTTGCCGAAGGAACTGGTCCTGAATCGAGTTGCCAATCATCGTCGTCTGTGGATTACCGAGGAACTGCGCGTTGACGAAGTCACCAGCTGCGGGAATAAAGGTCAGCAATGTGCCGGCAAAAACTCCGGGCATCGACAAGGGAAAGATCACCTTGCGGAACGCAGCGGTGTTGCTGGAGTACAAGTCGTTGGCCGCGTTCATCAAGTTCACGTCGATCTTTTCGAGGCTCACGTAGATCGGCAGCAGCATGAACGGCAGGAAGTTGTAGGTGAGGCCGCCGATGACTGCAGCGGGCGTATTCAACAGGCGACCGTTATCCATGATCTGCATTACCTCAAGAAGCGGCACAAGGCCAATCGCGTCAAGCGCCGACACCACTACTCCACGGTCGGACAGGATGGTCGACCACGCGATGGTGCGAATGAGATAACTCGTAAAGAACGGAATGACCACAAGACCCAGCAGGATGTTCTTGTACTTGCCGCCACGAAACGCAATCACGTACGCCAGCGGGTAGCCGATGAGAATGGTCAGCACCGTGGCGACCGCTGCATACGTGAACGCGCGCTGGAACTGTGCACCAAACTCGCTGAACGCGGTGGTGTAGTTCTCGAATGCCCACGAGAAGTCGTACTCCACCGAGAACCTGCTGGGCTTCGTCGACAGCGAAATGCGCAGTAGCGAATAGAGCGGCGCAAGGAAGAACAGCCCCAGCCACAACATGCCGGGCTTGAGTAGCCCGTACGGCGCGAGCAGCCTTCGCGCCTCGGGCCCACCGCGCCAGGCCAGCACCCCAACACCAGCGAGCGTGAGCAACAGGATGAGTACGACGAGGCTGTTCAGCGGCCCGTCGAACCATTGGCTGCCAATCGCCACCAAACACAAGGCCGCAATCAGCAACGCGGCCAACCCGACGCGGTCGGCCACGTGGCCGAGTCGTCGCGTTGACCGCGCTAACGCTGAAGTGTCGACGACGTGATTCACCTGCGTCGACCGATCACATCCCTTAGGCGCCGATGATGGCGGAGAAGGCCTCGTCGAACTTGGCTTCCTCTTCCTCGCTCAACTGCGCAAACGCACGGAGTCGGGCGTTGGTGGCCTCGTCGGGGAACACCAGCGGGTTCGCGGCGAGCTCGGGATCAGATGCCTCAATGATTTCGCGCACGCCCTTCACTGGCGACACGTACATGTTGTAGGCAGTGAGTTGCGCAGCTTGCTCGGGGTCGTAGACGAAGTTCATCCACTTGGCGGCATTAGCCACATTCTTCGCACCCTTTGGCACCACCATTACGTCGGCCCAGCGCGTGCCACCTTCTTCGGGGATCACGAACTTGACCGCTTCGCTCTCGGTCTCCAACTGGAAGAGATCTCCCGACCAGCCGATGCAGACTGCGAAGTTGCCGGCCAGCAAGTCGTCGGTGTAGTCGTTGCCGGTGAACGCACGGATCTGGCCGTCAGCCTTGGCCTTTTCCAACTTCTCGAATGCGGGAGCAGCATCTTCAAACGTTGAGATGGTGGAGGGGTCGATGCCCTCGCTCATCAAGATCAAGCCGATCGTGTCGCGCATCTCCGACAACATGCCGACACGTCCCTTGAACTCAGGATCAAACAGGTCGGCAACGCTCTTGATTTCGCGGCCCGCAGCGTCGCTGTTGTAGGCGATGCCCGCCATGCCGGCCTGCCACGGCAAACTGTATTCGCCCGTGGGGTCCCACGTCGGCTTGACAAAGCCGTCATCCAGATTGGCGATATTGGGAATGTCGGCGAGCGGCAACGCTTCCACCCAACCGAGTGAGATCAAGCGACCTGCCATCCATGACGTAGGCGCAATGATGTCCGGCTCAATCGTCTTGCCGGTGCCGAGCAGTGGCTGAATCTTGGCGAAGTACTCGTTGTTGTCGTTATAGGCATCGGTGTACTTCATCTTCACGCCGGTGGCCTCCATGAAGCGATCGACCGTGCCGACAAGGTCGCCTTCGGTCGGGTCGACATATTGCGGCCAGTTCTCGAAAAAGAGACCTGCGGCATCATCACCACCACAGGCGGCAAGCAAGGCCGGAAGCGACAGGCCAGCGACACCGAGCGCACCCGTGCTGGCGAGAAACTGCCGACGCGTCATCGTGCTGCGGCGGATGAATGGATTCGTGTTCATGATGTTCCTCCTTCGAGGGTTTGTGGCGTAGTGCGAAATCCTAGAGCGTCGCTTCCACCTGATCGACGTTGGTAGTCGTGGCTCCACCGACCTCGGGCCACCCCGCGAGCAGGTAGCCCTGTGTTGCCCCCCAGCGCACGTACACCTGCGCGCCCACCACTTTGTGAGCAGCCTGCGAGTCGGCGTCGGCGAGGCACACCACCTCGGTGCCGTCGGCCAGGCGCACCACGAGACGCTCGGTGGCGCCCTCGTACACCCGGTCGGTGAGCACGCCTTCAAGCCCATGACCATCGCTTGCGCGATCAGTCGTTGGGTTGAGCGACTCGGGCCGCAGCATCAGCGATACCTGTTGGCCGGCCGCGAACGTTGACCCCACTTGATTGACACGCACAGTGGTGCCGCCGCGCAGGGTCACTGTGTGCTCAGCGCCGTTGACCGCATCGATCGTTCCGGGGAGCAGGTTGGCAGAGCCAATGAAGCCAGCGACAAACAGGCTTCCTGGCTTGCGATAGATGTCTTCGGGCGAGCCAATTTGCTCCACATGCCCCGCGCTCATCACCGCGATGCGATCGCTCATGGTGAGCGCTTCGTGCTGATCGTGGGTCACAAAGATGAAGCTGATCTCCACCTCGCGCTGAATCCGCTTCAGTTCGATCTGCATCGCCTCGCGCAGCTTTAGATCAAGTGCTGCAAGCGGCTCGTCGAGGAGCAACGCGCTCGGATAGTTGACGAGTGCACGTGCGAGCGCGACACGCTGTTGCTGGCCGCCGGAAAGTTGAGAGGGCTTGCGCTGCGCGAAGTCGGAGAGGCGCACGATCTCGAGCATCTCCATGACGTCTTTCTTCGTCTGCGACTCGTCCTTCTTCTTCGAACGCGGACCAAAGGCCACGTTGTCGAACACGCTCATGTGCGGAAAGAGGGCGTACTGCTGGAACACCGTGTTGACATTGCGTCGATATGGCGGCAGATCACTGACGTCCTCGCCGTCGAGCATGACCCGTCCTGTCGAGGGTTGTTCGAATCCAGCGATCATCTTGAGCGTCGTGGTCTTGCCGCACCCCGACGGCCCGAGCATCGCAAAAAACTCGCCGTGGCCAATCGAAAACGAGGTGTCATGTACCGCAACGAAATCGCCATACCGCTTCGAGACGTGCTCAAGCCGGATGACCTCGCCGTGTTCCCCCATCAGCTGTTCCCCCTCGCGTTGGCGTCGCTAGCCGTTCAGTCCGATCATGACGTGCTTGATTCGGGTGTAGTCCTCGAGGCCATACATCGACAGATCTTTGCCGTAGCCAGTCCGCTTGAATCCACCGTGCGGCATCTCGGCAACCATCGGGATGTGAGTGTTGACCCACACACAGCCGAAGTCGAGGTTCTTGGTCATACGCATCGCCCGACCCAAGTCGCGCGTCCATACCGATGATGCCAACGCGTACTGCACGCCGTTGGCCCACTTCAACGCTTCGTCTTCATCGCTGAAGCGCTGCACCGTGATGACCGGCCCGAAGATTTCGTCCTGGATCATCTCGTCCTGCTGCTGCAGGTCGGCCACCACCGTTGGCTCGAGGAAAAACCCTTCGTTGCCTACCTGATTACCACCCGCGACGATCTTGGCGTGCTTGGGTGTGCGATCCAGGAATCCGCGTACCTTGCCGAGATGTCCGGCGTTATTGAGCGGGCCGTACAACACGTCTTCATTCGGCTTACCGGTCTTCGTTTTCTTCGCCTGCTCGGCAAGCGCGTCGACAAAGTCGGCGTAGACCTTCGGGCCGGTGATCACGCGCGTTGCCGCAGTGCAGTCTTGGCCCGCATTGAAGTACCCCGTCATCGCGATCGTCTCGACTGCGAGTTCAATGTCGGCGTCATCAAACACGATCACCGGCGCCTTGCCGCCCAGCTCAAGATGCACGCGCTTGAGACTCTTCGCCGCCGACTCGGCGACTTCCATACCGGCACGCACAGAGCCAGTCACCGAGACCAGTCCTGGTGCATCGTGAGCGACCATTGCGCGACCCGTGTCGCGGTCACCGCAGATCACGTTGAGCACACCGGGCGGCAACAACTCGCCGGCAATCTTGGCGAGCAACGCAGTCGACGCGGGAGTCGTGTCACTTGGCTTCAGCACGGTGGTGTTACCCGCGGCAATCGCTGGGATGAACTTCCAGACACCCATCATCAGCGGATAGTTCCAGGGCGCCACCTGCGCAACCACACCAATTGGTTCGCGACGCACATATGAGGTGAAGTTCGGTACGTATTCACCCGCACTCTTGCCTTCTAACACACGTGCGGCGCCAGCCATGAAGCGAATCTGGTCCATCATTGGTGGCACTTCTTCGGAATACGTGATGGCACGCGGCTTACCGGTGTTTTCGATTTCCGCCTCAATCAGTTCATCCATGTGCGCTTCCATCGCATCGGCGATGTCGTTGATGGCTTTCTGGCGCATCGACGGTGTCGTGTTCTTCCATGATTCGAAAGCGGCGGCAGCGGCCTGCATCGCGTCATCCACATCGGCAGCACTCGACAGCGCGGCCTCGGCATATTGCTTGCCCGTAACCGGGTCGATCACCGGAGTGGTGCGCCCGTCGCGAGCCGCTACTTCCTTGCCGTTGATGTAGTTGCGGAACTGTTTCATGCCCCAACACTAACCCCGCACCTTGCGCCACGGCCCCAGCTGGCGGACCATCGTCCGAGACGACGGGCCACGATGCGTCGTACTAGACAAGAGGCTATGAACCCAGCCATCACGACCGTCGGCGTCCCCAAGGAAGTCAAGACCATGGAGGGGCGCGTGTCGCTGACTCCCGACGGCGTGCGCGAGTTCGAACGCCTCGGCATCGACGTGTATGTCGAGAGGGGTGCGGGCGAGGCTGCCAGCATTCCGGATGCCGACTACGTGGCAGCCGGCGCCGACATCGTGCCCACTGCGGCCGACGCGTGGTCGCAGCAGATGGTGGTGAAGGTGAAGGAGCCCAAGGAGGAAGAGTTCGGATTCCTGCGCGAGGACCTCACACTGTTCACCTATCTGCACCTCGCGGCCTACCCCAAGGTGGCCGAGGCGCTAGTGAAGGCGCGTACCACGTCGATCGCCTACGAAACCGTGCAGCTCGAAGACGGCTCACTTCCTCTGCTTGCACCGATGAGTGAAATTGCAGGTCGCTTAGCAACACAAGCCGGCGCGCGCTTCCTCGAGCGGCCCCAGGGCGGTCGGGGCGTGCTCATGGGCGGGGCACCCGGCGTGCGTCCCGCAAAAGTGGTCGTCATCGGTGCAGGCAATGTGGGATACAACGCGGCGTGGATCGCCGCAGGCATGCTCGCCGATGTGACGATTCTCGACAAGAACCTCGATCGCCTGCGCTACATCGATCAGATTGCCGTAGGACGCACGACCACGCTGGCATCGAACCGCGGGTCGATCGAACGGTCGCTCGTGGATGCCGACCTTGTCGTGGGAGCGGTACTCGTCGCCGGTGCACGTGCACCAATCGTCGTGAGTGACGACATGGTGCGCTCGATGAAACCCGGGTCGGTAATTGTCGACGTGGCCGTCGATCAAGGCGGCTGCATCGCCACCACTCGCGAGACCACTCATCGCGAACCGGTCTACGAGCAGCATGGCGTCGTGCACTATGCAGTGGGCAACATGCCCGGCGCGGTGCCACATACCAGCACCTATGCGCTCACTAACGCGACGCTGCCGTATCAGCTCGAAGTCGCAGTGCACGGTGCACGCGGCGCAGCCGAGCGCAACGACGCACTCCTTCGTGGCGTGAATACGACGCGAGGCCACGTGACAGCCGCGGCAGTCGCGGGCGAGCTGGGATACGACTTCGTCGAGCCGCTCGCGGCCCTTTAGCGCGCGCTCACTAGTCGCAGCACGAGTCGCGCCACCCACACGTAGTGCACTTGTAGTGCGCGTGCTCGGGAATCAACTTCGCGTCGCAATGCGGACATGCAGTGAAGATGCCTCGCGGGTTCTCACACACTTGGCCACTAGCGTTGCGTGTTGGCTCATGGCGTTCCATGGCCTCCATCTTTAGCAAACCCTCATTCGACAGACAGGCAATTCGTGACCGACGCAAGTCCCCCGCATACGGAGTCCCCACACGGGTTTCGCCCGGGTTCCGTGCGTGCAGCGCTTGCCTACCGCGATTTTCGCCTTGTTTGGCTGGGATCACTGACATCGGGCACAGGCACCTGGATCCAAAACGTCGTCCTGCCTGCATACGTCTACACCCGCACGGGCAAGGCCTCCCTTGTGGGACTGATGATTTTTGCCCAGCTCGGGCCACTGCTCTTTCTCGCCATTCCCGCCGGCGTTTTTGCAGACAAGTTTGACCGTCGTAAGTGGCTAATCGCGATGCAGGTCGTGCAGCTGATCTGTTCAGTTGCCCTCGGACTCTTGGCCCTTGGTACACCATCTTTTGTTGCACTCTTTCTTGCCTCGCTTGGCGTCGGCATCGGCAATGCACTCAACGCACCGGCGTGGACGGCGATGCTGCCTTCACTGGTTCGACCCGATGACCTACCTGGCGCAATTTCGCTCTCCAGTACCACGCTCAACGGCGCCCGCGTCATCGGCCCGATCATTGTTGCGGTACTTGCGCAATGGGGCGTCGGCACGTCGACCTTCTTCTTCATCAACGCAGCAAGTTTTCTCTTTGTGATTATTGCGTTGATGATCGTCGCGGTGCCACCCATTCACCCAGACCCCACACGCGGAATCAGGCGATTCACACGCGGCATTCAAATTGCCCGGCAACGCAAGACCGTCGGGCGCATGTTGATCACCATGTTCACGTTCTCGCTGCTCTCATTGCCATACGTGGGGCTCTTCCCTGCCGTCGCGCGCCTCGCGTTCGGTATCGACGAGGATGGCTCTACATATAAGTGGCTCTACGCCACGTGGGGACTTGGTGCCTCACTCGGCGGGCTCGCGATCGGCACTGCGTTTGTGTCATTCGATAAACGGCGACTCATGCAGTGGGGATTCGCCGGATTCTCTGCGTCGCTGTTCGGATTTGCACTGTCAACATCGCCCACGCCTGCGTTTATCGTCGGCTTCTTCCTCGGGTTCTTTTACTTCTTTGCCACGACCGCGCTCTCCACCGTGCTGCAGGGGCGCCTCGAAGCCGAGGTACGTGGACGCGTCATGGCGCTCTACATCATGTCGTTTGGCGGCACCGTACCGCTCGGCAACATGCTCTTTGGGCCCTTGCTCGACGAGATTGGCCCGCGGCCGATTCTGATACTCGGCACTGCATGGGCTGCGTTCCTCGCGTGGTGGTGCAACATCGTGCGCCTCGATCGCGCCGAGCAACCGCTGGCTACCTAGACAATTGCGGCGATGACCTGTTCGAGTGCGGCCACTCGAGAACCTTTAACCAGCGCGGCGTCGCGCGCGCCAAGTGCAGCAAGCACACGGGCCGCTTCGTCTGCCGTTACCGGTTCGACGCCATACAGCGCGGTACCCACGGCAACGATTTCGATGTCGAGGCTGTCGGCCAATGCCGCAATCGCCGCGTGGTCGCCAATCGGATTGGCAAGTTCGGCCATCTCCCCGAGCACCGCCACGTGCCGCGTAGCCGACATCGCCACGAGCGTGTTGAGTGCCGCCGCCATCGATGCCGGATTGGCGTTGTAGGCATCGTCGAGCACCACCGCCCCGGCGGGCGTCACCCTCCTCTGCATGCGCATCGGCGATAGTTCGACACGGCGCATCGCATCTGCGGCTGCTGCAAGATCTACGTCGCACAAGCCCGCCACCGCCAATGCAGCGAGTGCATTGTGCGCCATGTGGGCTCCAGGCACGGCGAGCGACACCGTCACGGCACCCCACGGACTCGACACGTCAAAGGTGGGCTGGGCGAATTCGTCCAGCCGACACGCAGTCATGCGTACATCTGCAGACTCATCGACGCCATAGGTAAGCACACGCCCCGCAGTACGTGAGCGCATCATTGCCACGCGCGGATCATCGACGTTCAATACGGCAACACCGTCACTCGGCAACGACTCGACCATCTCGCCCTTCGCTCTCGCCACTCCCTCGATGTCGCCGACACGTTCGGTGTGGGCCTCGGCGACTGCGGTGACCACGCCGATACGCGGCTTGCCGATTGAGCAGAGCCGCGCGATTTCACCGAACCCGCGCATCCCCATTTCCAGCACGAGAGCCTGCGTTGTGTCAGCCGCGTTGAGGATCGTGATCGGCAGACCTTGGTCGTTATTGAATGACTTCTCGCTGGCGGTCACCGTGAGTTGCGCGCCAAGCGCGGCGGCGGTGAGATCTTTCGTCGAAGTCTTGCCCACCGATCCCGTGATCCCCACCACACGATTGCCCACCTGAGCCTCCAGACGATTGCGGCCCCACCGCGCAAGCGCCATGAGCGCCTGCAGCGTGTCATTCACGACAATTGCCGTGCGACGCGATGTGGGCTCAACAGCGCTGAGATACGCACCGGCTCCCCGCTGCAACGCATTGTCGATGAAGTCGTGTCCATCGCGCTCCGCAACGATGGGGACAAACAACTGACCAGGCGTGATCGTTCGCGAATCAAAACTCGCACCTGCCAAATGGGCGTTTTGGCCAACCAATCGTCCGCCCGTTGCCGTCGCCACATCGGCGGCCATGAAACGCATGAGCAAAGGCTACTGAGTAGCGTGTGGGCAATGGCTGCACGCACCCACGTCGTAGTGATCTACGGCGGCGAGTCCGCCGAACACGATGTGAGTTGCGTGACTGCAGCACACGTTTTGCGCGCACTCGATCCCGCCACGTACGACATCACTGCCGTAGGGATCACGCGCGAGGGAAAATGGATGCTCGCCCACGACACCATGAACGCACTTGCCAAAGGTGCTTCCCTGTTGCCCGAGCGACTCGTTACAGACGGCGAACCGACCAGCATCACGCCGATTATCGAACGTGCGCGCAACTCCGGCAACCTCGTGATGTTTCCGCTGATGCATGGCCCCCTCGGCGAGGACGGCACCATCCAGGGCGTCTTCGAGTTAGCCAACGTGCCCTATGTCGGCGCCGGCGTACTCGGCAGTGCCGTGTCGATGGACAAGGCGGTTGCCAAGCAACTATTGGCGGCAAATGGCATCCCCCAACCCGCTTACGTGAGTTTGCGCGAACAGCACGTCACTCGTGCAGCGCTCCAGGGCGCCATCGACACACTCGGCCTCCCCGTCTTCGTCAAGCCGGCAAACATGGGCTCGTCGGTCGGCATCTCGAAGGCCAATTCGCTCGACGAGTTGGAGACTGCGGCCCGCGTTGCACTCACCTACGACGAATGGATCCTGATCGAAGAAGCCGTAGTCGGCCGCGAAATCGAAGTAGCGGTGCTCGGCAACGAGACGGTGCGCTGCTCGGTGCCTGGCGAAATTGTCCCGAGTCGCGAGTTTTACGATTACGAGGACAAGTACGTGGGTGATGGTGCCCAACTCATTGTGCCCGCCCTGCTCGATGACGACGAAGTTGCGGCGGTGCAACAACTCGCGAGCGTAGTGTTTCACACGTTGCGCGTAGACGGGATGGCGCGTGTGGATTTCTTTTACGAAAAAGGCGGCCGTGGTTTTCTGTGCAACGAGATCAACACGATCCCTGGCTTCACGCCGATTTCGATGTATCCGAAACTCTGGCAGGCCAGTGGTCTCTCCTATAGCGAACTGCTCGACGAACTGATCGCACTTGCACTCGCACGTCATCAGCGTCGACGACGCAACACCTCGCGCTAAGTCGCGCTATTGGTTAGCGGGCGGAATATTGATGACCTGACCCGGCACGATGGTCACGTCGCTACTCGGCCATCCGTTTGCTGATAACAGAGCGCCTTGGGATACGCAGAACTTGGTGCGAATGCTGTAGAGCGAGTCACCACGCTCCACCTTGTACGTGCCGGCAGGACGCGGATCACAACCGGGTTGGCTGGGCGCGGCCGACACATCAGGCGCAACAGGCACGACAGGGTTCAGCACCATCGCTGTTGGCGGAATCTTCAACGACTGCCCCGGAAATGGAAACTGACTCGAGGCGACGAGACCATTCCATGCCAGGAGCTCGGCAACGGTGATGCCATACAAGTTCGCCACTGCAATCGGTGAGTCGTTCGGGCGCACGGTGTAGCTCTGCTCCACGCCCACCGCGCCGATTGGCAACGTGGTGGAGACTTCAGGAATCGTCGTGATGAGCGGCGGGATTGTGGCAAACGCCGTTGGGCTCACTGCCACCACCGTCGTTGCCGAGCCCGCAATATCGGTGGCGCACGAACCCAAGCCGAAGACCGCAGCCACCAGAAGGCTGGCGTGCAGAGTTGCCGAGCGTCGAATGGTCGTAACGGGCGACTTCATCGTGCAACGACAATAGGCGACGCCCCGCGTACGACACCGTCAGGGCGACGCGCCCCGCAACTAGGCAAGCGGTCTGGCGCTTGCCGCAATGGGTGCAGGCAGGCTCGATGCGCCCATGAGGTATTCATCCACCGCGGCTGCACATGCGCGACCTTCGGCAATCGCCCAAACGATAAGGCTCTGCCCGCGGCCCATGTCGCCGGCGACATACACGCCGGGCACGTTGGTGGCATACGAGTCGGTTCGCGCAACATTGCCACGCGCGTCGAGCGCAACGCCGAGTTGGTCCACCCATGAGCCCTTCTCCGGCCCCACGAAACCAAGTGCGAGGAAGACGAGATCGGCGGCAATCTCGCGACGTGTGTCGGGTACCGTGACGAAGGCGCCGTCCACGAGCTCCACTTCGTTGAGTACGAGTGCGCGTACATTGCCCTGCTGATCGCCGAGGAACGCCTCGGTGTTGACACTAAACATGCGCTCGCCACCTTCTTCGTGCGCCGAAGAGGTGCGATACACGAGGCTCCATTGTGGCCACGGGTTACCTGCTGCACGGCTAGCCGGCGGCTGGGGCATGATCTCGAGTTGCGTGACTGAAGCAGCACCTTGCCGATGCGCGGTGCCAAGACAGTCGGCGCCCGTGTCGCCTCCACCGATGATGACGACGTGCTTGCCCTTGGCGTCTATTGCTGCTCGCTCGTCGTCACCCTCCTGCACACGATTCGCCATCGGCAAATACTCCATGGCTTGATGAATGCCAGCGAGTTGGCGGCCCGGCAACTCAAGATCGCGCCACGCCGTTGCGCCACATGCGAGCACTACAGCATCGTGGCTACTCACCAATACATCGATGTCGACGTTGTCGCCCACACGCGCGTTGGCACGGAATTCGGTGCCTTCCAACCGCATTTGCTCGAGTCGTCGGTCAAGGTGGTGTTTTTCCATTTTGAACTCAGGAATGCCGTAGCGCAGCAAACCGCCGATGCGGCCGGCGCGCTCGAGCACCACGACGTCATGGCCGGCGCGGGTGAGCTGCTGCGCCACGGCTAAACCAGCGGGTCCGGACCCGACAACGGCGACGCGCTTACCCGTGCGCTCACGCGGCACCATTGGCTCCACCCATCCTTCGGCCCACGCGCGGTCGATGATTTCGACCTCTACCTGCTTAATTGACACGGGATCTTGATTGATCCCCAGCACGCATGCTGATTCACACGGCGCCGGACACAGCCGGCCCGTGAACTCAGGGAAGTTATTGGTGGCATGCAAACGATCGATCGCCTCGCGCCAGTGTTCGCGATAGACGAGATCGTTCCAATCGGGAATGAGGTTGCCGAGCGGGCAGCCGTTGTTGCAGAACGGAATGCCGCAGTCCATGCAACGACCCGCCTGATGTTTGAGCTCCGCCGTATCGAAGGGCTCGTAGACCTCGCGCCAGTCGGTGATGCGCACGGGCACCGGACGCCGCTTCGGGCCACTACGCCCCCACTTCAGAAATCCGGTCGGTTCACCCACTGATGGTCTCCATCACTCGTTGTGCCGTTTCCTCTTCGTTCAGGCCTTCTTGCTTTGCCGCCTCCAGCACCGCAAGGACACGGGCATAGTCGCGCGGCATCACCTTCTTGAACGATGCACTCGCAATTTCCCAGTCGGCAAGCATGCGTGCGGCCAAGGGTGAATCGGTGTGGCGCACGTGATCTGCAAGCGTTGATGCAAGCCATGTGCGGTCATCGGTATCCAGTGCCAGCACGTCGACCATCTCGCCGTTGACGCGCTTGGCAAAGGTGTCGTCGGCATCGAACACGTACGCAACGCCACCCGACATACCTGCAGCAAAGTTGCGGCCGGTGCGACCGAGCACCACTACACGCCCGCCTGTCATGTATTCACAGCCATGATCGCCCACGCCCTCGACAACCGCGAGTGCACCAGAGTTGCGCACGCAGAAACGTTCGCCGACGATGCCGTTGATGTAGATCGCTCCGCCCGTGGCGCCGTAGCCGATGACATTGCCTGCAATGACGTTGTCCTCGGGAGCAAAGATTGATTCGAGCGCGGGACGCACCGTAATGATGCCACCCGACAACCCCTTGCCTACATAGTCGTTGGCATCGCCGACGAGATGTAGACCGATGCCCCGAGGCACGAAGGCGCCAAAGCTCTGGCCGGCCGAACCGGTGAAGCGAATGGAGATGGTGCCCTCGGGAAGGCCCGCACCACCCCACGCCGCCGTCACACGATTGCCGAGCATGGTGCCGACCGTGCGATTGGTGTTATTGATCGGTGTCTCGATCGATACTGCATCGCCGTGCTCAATCGCCGCTGTGCTTTGCGCAATCAACGACACATCCAGCGCCTCGTCAAGTCCGTGGTCTTGCATCACCGCGTGACGCAGACTTTGTCCGTAGGGATTCTGCGGAGTAGCCAAAAGTGGCGCGATGTCGAGGCCTTGAGCCTTCCAGTGATCAATCGCACGACGCGCATCGATTGCCTCAACGTGACCGACCGCCTCGGCAATGGTGCGGAAGCCCAGTTGTGCCAAGTACTCGCGCACTTCTTCCGCGATGTATTCGAAGAAGTTGATGACAAATTCAGGTTTGCCGCTGAACCGCTTGCGCAGTTCGGGGTTTTGCGTGGCGATTCCCACCGGGCATGTGTCGAGGTGACACACGCGCATCATCACGCAACCGCTCACCACGAGCGGTGCAGTGGCGAAACCAAACTCCTCGGCACCCAACAACGCAGCGACAACGACGTCACGGCCCGTCTTCAATTGCCCGTCGGCCTGCACCACGATGCGCTCGCGCAAACCGTTGAGCAGCAAGGTCTGTTGAGCCTCGGCAAGACCGAGCTCCCATGGCGCACCGGCGTGCTTTAACGACGTCAACGGCGATGCACCCGTGCCGCCGTCATGTCCTGAGATCAACACCACGTCCGCCTTGGCTTTGCTCACGCCTGCCGCAACGGTGCCTACGCCCACCTCGGCCACCAATTTGACGTGCACGCGCGCAGCAGGATTGGCGTTCTTGAGATCGTGAATCAATTGCTTGAGATCCTCGATCGAATAAATGTCGTGGTGCGGCGGCGGGCTAATCAGTCCTACTCCCGGCGTGGAGTGCCGCGTCTTGGCGATCCACGGATACACCTTGTGGCCGGGCAACTGGCCGCCCTCGCCAGGCTTTGCACCCTGCGCCATTTTGATCTGCAGGTCATCGGCGTTGACGAGGTATTCGCTCGTCACACCAAACCGACCCGAGGCCACCTGCTTGATCGCCGAACGCTTCGAATCACCGTTGGGTAGCGGCGCGAAGCGCTCGGGGTCTTCACCACCTTCTCCCGTGTTGCTCTTTGCACCGATGCGATTCATCGCAATCGCTAACGTCTCATGGGCCTCGGCCGAAATGGAGCCATAACTCATTGCGCCGGTGGAGAAACGCTTAACGATTTCGGCTACCGGCTCCACTTCCTCGATGGGCACCGGCTTACGATCTGGCGCAAACTCGAACAGTCCACGCAGTGTCGACAACACGCGTGACTGATCGTCGACTGACTTGGTGTACTGCTTGAAAATGTCGTAACGACCGGCACGCGTGGCGTGCTGGAGGCGAAACACGGTTTCGGGGTTAAACAGGTGATGCTCACCCTCGCGTCGCCACTGGTATTCGCCGCCCAATTCCAAAGTGCGATGTACACGCTGGTCGGGCCGCTTCGGATGCGCAATCGCGTGACGCGCTGCAACCTCAGCTGCAATCTCATCGAGGCCGATGCCATCGAGCCGCGACACGGTGCCCGTGAAATACTCGTCAACGAGTTCACGACCGAGTCCGATGGCTTCGAAAATCTGTGCGCCGGTGTAGCTCGCAACGGTTGATACGCCCATCTTCGACATCACCTTCAGCACGCCCTTACCTGCAGCCTTGATGTAGTGCTTCACCGCCTTCGACGGATCCACACCACCAAGCCCGTGCTGACCACCCTCCTCGTCGGCGATCATGTCCTCAATCGACTCGAAGGCCAAATAGGGATTGATTGCGCCAGCCCCAAACCCAATGAGCAATGCCATGTGATGCACCTCGCGCGCATCGCCGCATTCGACAATAAGTCCCACCTTGGTGCGCTTCTTTTCGCGAATCAAGTGGTGGTGCACCGCGCTCGTGAGGAGCAGTGACGGAATTGGCGCAAACACTGCGTCCGAGTTGCGGTCGGACAACACGATGATGCGCGCACCTTCGTCGATCGCGCGCGACACCTCGTTACGAATTGCATCGATGGCCGTCCGCAGCCCTTCCCCACCATCGGCAACCCGATACAAGCCACTCACCACCACCGAACGCAGATGGCCCATGAGACCGTCGTCATCGATATGAATGATCTTTGCCAGGTCGTCGTTACTAATGATTGGGAATGGCAACGTCAACTGCCGGCAGTTGTCGGGCCCGGCATCCAACATGTTGCCTTCCGGACCGACCGAAGTGCCCACCGACGTCACCACTTCCTCGCGAATGGCATCCAACGGCGGGTTAGTCACTTGAGCAAAGAGCTGCTGGAAATAATCGAACAACAGACGAGGGCGTTTGCTCAGCACCGCGATAGGTGTATCGGTGCCCATCGAACCAAGCGGTTCGGCGCCCAACTTGGCCATGGGCGCGAGGATCAACTTCAATTCTTCGACCGTGTAGCCGAACGTTTGCTGTCGACGCAGCACGCTGTCGTGGCTAAAGACAACATGTTCACGAGCAGGCAAGTCGCCAAGCGTCGAGATGCCGTTGTCCAACCACTGCGCATACGGCGCAGCGTTCGCAAGCTGAGCCTTGATCTCCTCATCGCTCACGATGCGACCCTGCGATGTGTCAATAAGGAACATACGGCCAGGTTGCAGGCGTCCCTTTTGCACCACCTTCGACTGGTCAACCGACACCACGCCCACTTCGCTGGCGAGAATCACGATGTCGTCGCTCGTCACCCAATACCGACTCGGCCGCAATCCGTTGCGGTCGAGCACCGCGCCGATGACCGTGCCGTCGGTGAACGTCACACACGCTGGGCCGTCCCACGGCTCCATGATCGAGGCGTGAAAGCGATAAAACGCACGTTTGGCCGCATCCATGTCGGCGTTGTTCTCCCACGCCTCAGGAATCATCATCATGACCGCGTGCGGAAGCGAACGACCGCCGAGATGCAGCAACTCGAGTACTTCATCAAACGAGCCCGAGTCGGAACTGCCCGGCGTACAGATGGGATACGCCCGATCTAACCCCGGGATCAGTTCGCTCGCCAGCATCGACTCGCGCGTGCGCATCCAGTTGCGGTTGCCTTGCACGGTGTTGATCTCACCGTTATGGGCGATGTAGCGATACGGGTGTGCGAGCGGCCACGACGGAAATGTGTTCGTCGAGAAGCGTGAATGTACGAGCGCAAGAGCCGTCTCCATGCGCTCGTCGGTGAGTTCGGGAAAGAACATTGCCAACTCTGGCGTCGTCAGCATGCCCTTGTAGACGAGCGTGCGCGACGACAACGACGCGAAATACGTGGCGAGCTCACCGGTCAGTTCATGTTCGATGCGCTTACGTACGATGAACGTTTTGCGATCGAGATCGATGTCATTGGCGCCTGCTGGATCGGCGATAAACAGGTGCGCGAAGGCTGGCATCACACGGCGTGCGCTCTCCCCCAAACACGAGGGTTCAACCGGCACGTCTCGCCACCCCAGCACCGCGAGTCCCTCTTCAACCACGATCGCCTCGATGGCGCCTTGCGCGCGTGCCTTGAGTTCGTTATCGAGCGGCAGGAAAGCAAGCCCGACGCTATAGCTGCCCGCCACAGGAAGGGCGAACGACGTGACGGCATCCAAGAAGCGATGCGGCACTTGCAACAGCACTCCAGCACCGTCACCCGTTTCGGCCTCGGCTCCAGTGGCCCCGCGATGCTCCATGTTGCACAGTGCGCCGATGCCCATGGCAAGGATCTCGTGCGAGCGACGCCCTTGCACGTCCACGACGAACGAGACGCCACAGGCGTCGTGTTCGAATCGTGGATCGTAGAGCCCGCTTGCGGGCGGCACTGCATGCATCGTCGTCCTTCACTTCCGGTTATGCGCAAACCACATGGTTTGCCCGGCGGGACGACGTTGGCCCGCTGTGCACAAATGTTAGCGACTGATCAGCGAAACAGCCCTGCGTCGTTGAATTGTGGAGCGCGCTTTTCGAAGTGCGCCATCACGGCCTCGGCTTGGTTGGGCGATCCGATGAGCTGAAAGATCACCTCGCGTTCGGCGGCAAATTGTTCGGCAGCACCCGCAACCGCAAGCCGATTCAGGAGCAACTTCGCGCCACGCACGGCCTCCGGACTGCGCCCGGCAATCTCGTGGGCAAGCGCGAACGCCGCACCCAGTGGATCGTCGGCCAGATGCGTGGCGAGTCCGATGGCGTGACCCTCCGTGCCCGAAATCACTTTGGCGGTGAACACCAGTTCCTTGGCCACGTCAGGACGCACCAGACGACTCAACATCAATGTCCCCGTCATGTCGGGAATCAGACCCCAATGCACCTCGCGCACCGACAACTGTGTGTGGGGATGGACGATTCGAATGTCGGTACCCAGCGCTATCTGCATGCCACCACCCAACGCGTGTCCGTGGACCGCCGCGATGACGGGCACCGGCACCTCCTGCCACACCCAACACACTTGCTGGGCAAGATGCGTGATCTTGCCCTCGACGATGTTTCCTGCGTTCATCGAACCCTCTGCACGCGAGGAATCGGCCATCGCCGTGAACGAACCGAAGTCGAGTCCTGCGCAAAAGGACTGACCCTCGCCCGACAACACCACCACGCGCAGACTCTCCAGCGTCTTCAGATACTCGCCCATTGCAGCAATCGAGGTGAACATCGCGTTGTCGAGCGCATTGCGCTTATCGGCACGATTCAACCGCACGTCGGCAACACCGTTCGTCACCGTGACAGTGACTCGGTCTTCAATAACTCCCGCAATAGACATCCGTGCTCCCTTACACAAATCGGTACCGGTCATTCTGACATGACACACTTGGGACCATGAACCTCAACCTCGGCGCAGACGAAG
>Ga0164292_10001044_pt1 | contig 22038 bp, 20 predicted proteins | sample GEODES117metaG_FD_111486 | JGI IMG/M metagenome (GOLD analysis project Ga0164292, IMG submission 111486) | Eutrophic lake water microbial communities from Lake Mendota, Wisconsin, USA - GEODES117 metaG | ecosystem: Environmental > Aquatic > Freshwater > Lake | place: USA: Lake Mendota...
GCACCAGCGTGAACCTGCAGGCCTGTATCGCGCAGGCCGCTGCACGCGTGGCCTTCATCAACACCGGCTTTCTCGATCGCACCGGCGACGAGATGCACACCGCCATGCGCGCCGGCCCGATGATGCGCAAGGGCGACATGAAATCCAGCGCCTGGATCCAGGCCTATGAAAAGAGCAACGTCATCACCGGCCTGTCCATGGGCCTGTCGGGCCGTGCGCAGATTGGCAAGGGCATGTGGGCCATGCCCGACCTGATGGCCGCGATGCTGCAGCAAAAGATCGGCCACCCACTGGCCGGCGCCAACACCGCCTGGGTGCCCTCGCCCACTGCTGCCACCTTGCACGCGATGCACTACCACCAGGTCGACGTGTTCGCGGTGCAAAAGCAACTGGCCAAGACCTCGATCGACAACGCCCGCGACGAGCTGCTCGCCGGCCTCCTGCAAGTGCCGGTGGTGGCCAAGGCCGACTGGAGCGCCGCCGACCGCCAGCAGGAGTTGGACAACAACATCCAGGGCATCCTGGGCTATGTGGTGCGCTGGGTCGACCAGGGCGTAGGCTGCTCCAAGGTGCCCGACATCCACAACGTGGGCCTGATGGAAGACCGCGCCACCCTGCGCATTTCCAGCCAGCATGTGGCCAACTGGCTGCGTCATGGCGTGGTGACCTCGGCGCAGGTGAATGAAACCTTCCGCCGCATGGCCCGCGTGGTCGACCAGCAAAACGCCGGCGACCCGTTGTACAAGCCCATGGCCGGCAACTGGGACACCAGCTACGCCTACCGCGCCGCGCTGGACCTGGTGTTCAAGGGCGAAGCCCAGCCCTCGGGCTACACCGAGCCGCTGCTGCACGCCTGGCGCCAAAAGGCCAAGGCCAGGGCCTGAGGGAGAGGCGTCGTGGTGGGCAGCGACATGCGTGACGCAGAACCGGGCGCCCCTGCGGCGTCGTCGGGCACCGGTGACGCGCAGGGCACGCTCCCTGCCACGGTCGACCCCACGCGCTGTCCCTTGTGCGGCGGGCCCAACACCTGCGCCATGGAGACCGCGCGCGCCACCGGCCAGCCCCAGCCGCCTTGCTGGTGCACGCAAGTGGACTTCAGCGCCGAGCTGCTGGCGCGGGTGCCGCCTGAGGCCCAGCGACGCGCCTGCATCTGCGCGCGCTGCGCCGCTTCGGAAAACCCTGCGACGACGGCGAGTGTCACCACAAGAGCTAGCAGTGACAGGTAAGTCGCCCGGCTAAAGGGCCCCGATCACGCCCAGCAGACGGCCCTGCGCCAGCGCGGTCCACACCAGGTTGGTCCCGGCGTTGAGCGCCTGGAGGTCGTTGACCAGGCGCGGGACGGTGTTGGCCCGGTCTGTGCCCACGGGGTTCGTCACAGACTCACCCGCGCGGACATCCTCGACCACCGCGGCTATGACTTTCTGCAGGTCGGCCTGGGTCTGGGCATCCATGCCAGCCGACGCCAGATCGGTTCTCAGCGCCGCGCACCAGGCGGCAAAGCCGGCCAGGTCCATCCCCGGCTGTATCGCCTGCTCGAGCAGCGCCGTGTGCAGGTCGGCACGGGCGGCGTCCCGGTCCTGGAGGATGGGGTCTTGCTGGTCGCTCACACCAGCCTGCCGGCTGGTGCCTGCCAGGCCCAAGGCGCTCGCCGCGTAACGCAGGGCGGCACTGGCGGGGGCAATGCCCTCGTGCGGCATGGACAGGGCCAGCCCGGCGGCGCCCAGGCCGACGATCAGCACCGCGCTGACGTTTTTGCCAAGCGATTTGGCCTGTGCTTCGGGCAGGCCCCAGCGTGTACCCAGGGCGTAGATGAGGTTGCCCAGGGAGTTGGCGCCCAGGGGCATGCGAACCGGCGGCGTTTCCTTGGCGCCGCGCCAATCGGCCCAGGCGCACATGGAATCAGAGACCAGGACTGCGGCCCGTACCGAGGCAATGAGGACGAATGGAAGCGCCGCACCGCCAGTTGCCACTGCCAGCGCCGCCGCCACACCCAGCGTGATCAGAGCCCCACCCGTCGACAGCAGCTTGTTGAAGAATGTCGCCTTGCGCAGCTGGACGCCCGCCGCCTCGGCAAGCTGGTTCTTCGTCGCCCATCGGTGGGCCATGCGCACGATGTACTGGCGGTTGGAGCGGACCGCCGCCACGCCCGGCCCCTGGGCCAAGGCCATCGCGGCCGCCTCGATCGCGCGCGCCTCCTCGGGGGGCGGGGCCACCGCCGGCGGCTGGAGCTCGCCCGGAAAGGCTTGCAATGGCGGCGGCGCCTCCACGACAGCGGGGGGCGGCGGCACTTCGCCGGCGGCGGCGCCCTGCGAGGGCGGCGTACCCTTACGCCAGGCGGCGTGGACCGAGGAGCCCACTGGGACATGAAATTGGATCGTGTCTTTCATGACGGTCCAACAGACATCAGAAAATTTCCTGGATCAGCGCGAGATCGAGAGCGCCCGCATAGCCCGCCACCTGCGCCAAGGCAAGCGTTCTCTGGGCAGGGGTCAGGCGCTTCGAGGTGTCGAGATCCATCCGGGCCTGGTCCCGGGCCTCCCGGCCCCGGCCATAGTCCGGAGCAGACGCCCAGGCTCCGTCCCTAAGCGTCTCGAAGGCCTCCGACAGGGCCGCATCGGGCGCGTCCGTGGCTTCGGGCCGGCCGACGGTGATCTGCGCGCACCAAGTATCGAAGAGTGACCGGTCCATGGTGCCATCCGGTGCGACGAAAAACCGTTGCGCGCTATTCCTGAGCAACTCGAACAGCGCCTGCTTGGCCTGGTTGTCGATTTCGACGCGGTGCTCGGCGCGGGCGGCCATGGCCGCCCGCGCAGTACCACCGACCAGACCCGTTCCAGAAGAGATCCCGCCCGCCAGCAGGGTCACCAGCGTGAACGCCTCGGTCGGCACGGTCATGGCCATGCCCGCCGCCGCCAGACCGATAACAGCCACTGCACTCACCCCCTGGCCCAAGAGCTTGGCCTTCTTCTCCTTCACCGCCTCGTCCGGCTCACTCAGGCAGGACTTGGCCAGGGTGTAGACCAGGTTCCCCAGGGAATTGGCCCCCAGGGGCAGGGACCGGGGCGGCGACTCCTGCGACCGCTTCCAGTCAACATAGGCGCAGGCACAGTCGGCCACCAGGACCGTCGCGCGGACCGACGCAATGATGAGTAGCGGCGTGGCAGCGCCACCGGTGGCCACCGCCAGGGCACCGGCAATGCCCAGGCACACCAGCGCAGACCCCAGGGCAACGAGCTTGGACATGAAGGTGGCGCGGGTCAGATCCACGCCCGCCTTCAGGGCGCGCTCGTGGTTCGTCGCCCAGCGCAGGACCTTCGCCTGCACCTCACTCCGGCCGGCTTCCGCGGCGTGCGGCCAGGGATGCGTGTCCAGCCGGTGCAGGCTGTGGAGGTTGCGCGCCTCCTCCGGGGACAGGGTCGTTGCGGCAGGCGACAGGGCGCCTGGCAGCGGCGCCGGCCCCCAGCTACTCACGGTCGCGCCTGCATCGGCAGGCGCAGGCGGGGGTGGGGCCGGGTGGACTCGGAGCAGGCTGGGCGAAACAGGCATGGCACCCCTCATGCGGTACGCCTCAGGCGCCCGCGCGCACCAGCTGGTCCAGGCGCTGCAGCGCGGCCTCCCGTACCGCGGGCTGGCCCGGCTCGATCCAGGACAGCTTGACCGCCGTCTCGAACGCCTCCCGGGCCGCCTCCAGTTCGCCCATCGCCCCCAGGCACTCGCCAGCCCGATAGGCGCACATGGCGTCGGTCGCGTCGGACAGCAGGGCCTCGGCGTAGAAGCGGCCGGCAGCCTCCCACTGGCCCACGCTTTGCAGGGCGTGGGCGAAAGCCACCTGGTAGCGACGCTCCCAGGGGTCTTGCTGCACCACGAAGGCCAGCCGCTCAATGGCCTCATCGAAGCGAGCGGCGGACAGGTCCTCCAGGGCCAGGCCATAGACGGCCTCGAGCTCGTCGGTGCTGATCCCGGCAAGCTGGGCCGGCTTCACCCCATGCAGTAGGACGGCGTCATGCCGGCCCTCAGGGGTGCTTACATCGAGAAGCTCTTCCGCCATTCCTGACTCCTTACTCATCCACGCTTTGGTTGCATGGAAGAGCTGTCGGTTCCCTGTCGCCCCAGCCACAATGGCGGCATGTGCCAACTCCTCGGAATGAACTGCAACACGCCGACGGACGTGACCTTCAGCTTCAGCGGCTTCGCGCAGCGCGGCGGCAAAACCGACCACCATGCGGACGGCTGGGGCATCACCTTCTTCGAAGGACGGGGCGTGCGGCATTTCGTCGACCATGAGCCGGCGTCCACCTCACCGGTGGCCGAGCTGATCGCCCGCTACCCGATCAAGAGCCGACATGTGGTGGCCCATATCCGCAAGGCCACCGAGGGCGCGGTGGCGCTGGAGAACTGCCACCCCTTCGTACGCGAGCTGTGGGGGCGCTACTGGGTGTTCGCCCACAACGGCACCTTGAAGGACTTCCACCCCCGATTGCACGGAAACTTCCGGCCGGTGGGCCAGACCGACAGCGAGCGCGCCTTTTGCTGGCTGATGCAGGAGCTGGCCAAGTCGCATGTCAGCGTGCCCAGCGTTGCCGAATTGACGCTGACCCTGCGCGAGCTCGCGCCGCAGATCGCCCGGCATGGCAGCTTCAACTTCCTCTTGTCCAACGGGGAAGCGCTATGGGCGCATTGCGCGACCAACCTTTACTTCGTCGAGCGCAGCCACCCCTTTGCGCATGCGCAGCTGGCCGATGAAGATTTGTCGGTGGACTTCGCCACCATGACCGCGCCGGGCGATCGTGTGGCGGTGGTGGTCACCGCGCCACTCACCACCAACGAAACATGGACGCAGATGACGCCGGGCGAGCTAAGGGTGTTCGTGGACGGAGTGAGTGCGGGCTGAGCGCGGACCTAGAGCAGATTGATTGCGTGGGCCGCGGCCGCGGCGTGATGGCTCAGGAAGCCGAGGCCGCCGCTTCCAGGGCGTCGACAAACATCGACGCGACATCAAAACCAGTTTGTTGAGTGATTTCCTGAAAGCAGGTCGGTGAGGTGACGTTGATCTCGGTGAGGCATTGGCCGATCACGTCCAGTCCGACCAGCAAGAGGCCGCGCGCGGCCAGCACCGGGCCCAGCGCCTCGGCGATTTCACGGTCACGGGCCGAAAGCGGCTGGGCCACGCCCTTGCCGCCAGCAGCCAGGTTGCCGCGCACCTCGCCGCCTTGCGGAATGCGGGCCAGGCAAAACGGCACCGGCTTGCCGGCAATGACCAGCACCCGCTTGTCGCCCTCGGAAATCTCGGGCACGAAGCGCTGCACCATCACGGTGGTGGCGCCGCCGGCATTGAGCGTCTCGATGATGGCTCCCAGGTTGAGCCCATCGTCCTTGACCCGGAAAATGCCCATGCCGCCCATGCCGTCCAGGGGCTTCAAGATGATGTCGCGGTGCTCGGCATGGAAGTCGCGCACCGCCTGCTCACCTCGGGTCACCAACGTGGGGCTGGTGAACTGCGGGAACTCCATGATGGCCAGCTTCTCCGGATGGTCACGCAAAGCTGCGGGCTTGTTGAAGACACGGGCGCCCTCCCGTTCGGCTTGCTGCAGCAAATGCGTGGCGTAGAAGTACTCGCTGTCGAAGGGCGGGTCTTTGCGCATGACGATGGCGTCGAAACCGGCCAACGCATGCACCGCGCTGCGGCGCTCAGCGAACCACTCTTCCTCGGTACCGGTGAGCGTGATCTCGCGCACCCGCGCCTCGACCTGGCCGCCCGAGCGCCAGACCAGATCGCTCGGCTCGCAGGCGGCAATGGTGTGCCCGCGGCGCTGAGCCTCGCGCATCATGGCGAAGGTGGTGTCCTTGTAAACCTGGAAGGACTCGAGCGGGTCGGCAACAAAAAGCAGATTCATAAGAGCGGGTCTTTTTTGGCGCGGCGTTGGCGGCCCGGAGCGGGTTGCCTAGGCGCGGGATCGTCCGTAATGTTGCACGAAAAGCGCGAGCGCGCCGGCCGCCAGGCCCCAGAAGGCCGAGCCGATGCCAGCGATCACCACGTCACTGACCGTCACCAGAAATGTGAGCAGGGCCGCCTCGCGCCGACCCTCGTCGGCGAGCGCAGTGGACAGGCCGCTGCCGATGGTGCCGAGCAGGGCGAGCCCGGCGATAGCCGACACCAACTCCTTCGGGAAGGCGCCGAGCGTGCCTGCCACCGCGCCGCCGAACAGGCCCACCGCGAGATAGATCACGCCACAGACCACTGCCGCGGTATAGCGACGCGCCGGGTCCTCGTGCGCCTGCGGCCCCATGCAGATCGCAGCGGTGATGGCCGACAGGCACAACGCGTAGCCGCCGAAAGGTGCGAGCAGCAGCGTGGCCAGGCCGGTGATCGCCACCAGCCGCGAGATCGGCATGGCGTAACCAGCAGCGCGGATCGCCGCTACCCCTGGCAGGTTCTGGGACGCCATGGTCACAACGAACAGCGGCAGCGCCATGCCCACTAGGGCGCGCACGCTGAACTCCGGCGCGGTGAATACCGGCTCCGCCAGGGCCAGGGGGATCGGCTGCCAGGCCATGCGGCCGCTGGCCAGGGCCTGGACCACACCCGCGGCCAAGGTCACCATCACTGCATAGCGGGGCTGGTACCGGCGCGCCAAGAGGTAGGCCACCAGCATCACCAGCACCAGCGTCAGGTCAGTGGCGGCGGCGCCGAAGGCCTGCAGGCCAAAGCGGGCCAGCACACCCGCGAGCAGGGCCGAGGCCAGGGTCATGGGAATGCGGTCCATCACCCGCTCGAACCAGCCCGTAGCGCCCGCGAGAGTGATGAGCGCGCCGCTGGCAAGAAAGGCGCCCACCGCCTCGGCCATGGACAGGCCGCCGGCCAGCGCGGCAGAGGCCACCACCGCCGCGCCCGGGGTAGACCAGGCCACCATCACCGGCTTGCGCAGCCAGAGTGATGGCAGCGCGGTGCACAGCCCCATGCCCAGGCCCAGGGCCCAGATCCAGGAGGTGATTTGCTCGGGGGTGGCCGACAACGCCTGAGCGGCTTGAAAGATCAGGGCGACCGAGCTGGTGAACCCCACCAGAACCGCGACGAAGCCGGCGGTTGCGGCCGACAGGCTCAGGTCACGGAAGAAGCGCATGGCGGCACGGGTCCCGGGGCGCCAGGGCGCGTTGCCCGCGAGGGCGACGCGCCGAAAGCCTTGGCCATTACGCGGCGAACAACCGCGATCAGATCGCCACCTTCGAACCCAACTCGACAACCGAGTTGTTGGGCAAGCTGAGGAAGTCGGCCGCGCCACTCGCGTTGTGGTGCATCTGAGCGAACAGCTTCTCGCGCCAAGGCGACATGCCACCGCCGATGGTAGGCACCACCACATCGCGGGAGAGGAAGTAGCTGGTGGTCATCGGGTCGACCTGGCAGCCATGCTCGCGCAGCAGGGCAAGGGCCCGCGGCACATCGGGGTCGTTCTTGAAGCCGTAATTGAGGATCACCTGCCAACAGTTGTGCCCCAACTGCGTCACCTCCACCCGGCGGGTCAGGCCGACCCAGGGCACCTCGTGACTGCAAACCGTGACGAACAGGTTCTGCTGATGCAGGACCTTGTTGTGCTTGAGGTTGTGCAGCATCGCGTTGGGTACCGAGCCCGGCTCGGCGGTGAGGAAGACGGCCGTCCCCTCGACCCGGGCCGGCGGGCTGATGAACACGGCCTCCAGGAAGCTAGACAGCTCGATCGCGTCTGATTTGAGGGCGTCGTTCATCAACGCGCGGCCACGCTTCCAGGTGACCATGAGCGTGAAGATGGCGCCGCCGATCAGAAGCGGGAACCAGCCGCCGTCGAGCAGCTTGAGCATGTTGGAGGCGAAGAACACCACGTCGATCAGGAAGAACAAGCCAGTGGACGCCACGCACAGCCACAACGGGTATTTCCAGCCGTAGCGGATCACGAAGAAGGTGAGAACCGTCGTGATCAGCATGTCCAGCGTGACCGCGATGCCGTAGGCCGCCGCCAGGTTGCTCGACGACCGGAACATCACCACCGCCAGCACAATGGCCACGAACAGGCCCCAGTTGACGAACGGCATGTAGATCTGGCCGGTTTCGCGCACGCTGGTGTGCTGGATGTTCAGGCGCGGCAGGTAGCCCAGCTGTATCGCCTGCTTGGTGACGCTGAAGGCGCCGGTGATGAGGGCCTGGGAGGCGATCACGGTGGCGGCGGTAGCCAGCAGCACCATGGGCAGCTGGGCCCATTCGGGCGCCATCAGGAAAAAGGGGTTCTTCACCGCCTCTGGGCGCTCGAGCAGCAAGGCGCCCTGACCGAAATAGTTGAGAACCAGGGAAGGCATCACCACGCTGAACCAGGCCAGGCGGATCGGCGTCTTGCCGAAATGCCCCAGGTCGGCGTAGAGCGCCTCAGCACCGGTCACGCACAGCACCACCGCGCCCAGGATGATGAAGGTGGTGCCCGGGTTGGCCCAGGCGAAACCCAGCGCGTGGTGCGGGCTGATCGCCTGCAAGATGGTGGGGTGCTCGACAATGTTCACCACGCCCAGCAGGGCCAGCACCACGAACCACACCAGGGTAATGGGGCCGAAGAAGCGACCGATGCCCGCCGTGCCGCGCTTTTGCACCCAGAACAGACAGAACAGAATGGTCAGGGTCAGCGGAATCACGGCCCGCTTGAAATCCGGCGACACCACTTCAAGGCCCTCTACGGCCGACAGCACCGAGATCGCCGGCGTGATGACGCCATCGCCATAGAACAGGCTGGTGCCAAAAATGCCCACCATCAATAGCACATTGCGCAGCTTCGGCTTGTCTTTGACCGCCTGCGAGGCCAGGGCCAGCATGGCCACCAGCCCGCCCTCGCCATGGTTGTCGGCGCGCAGCACCAGCAACACATACTTGATGGAGACGATGACGGTGAGCGTCCAGAAGAAGAGGGACAGGATGCCGTAGACGTTGCTCGGGGTGAAGGGCACATGGCCGGAGCCAAAGACCTCCTTGACCGCATACAGCACGCTGGTCCCGATGTCGCCATAGACAACGCCAATGGCGCCCAGGGTGAGGGCTGTCAGGGAGGATTTGGAGGAAGACACGTGGGGGTCAGTCGTAGTTCTCGGCGTCGGGATCGGTGGCCTCGAGCTCGTAGCTGGCCGCCAGCAGCGCCAGGCGACCGATCACGCCGTACATGTAGAAGCGGTTGGGAGCGCTTGCGCCGGGCTTCTCCCCAGGCTGGGGCAGCCGGCTGGTGTTCTCGAACGCCAGCGGCACAAAGCTCGCCCCGGGCGCGTTGAGGTTCTCGTCGACTCCGCGCTCGGCGTGGATCCGGTAGAAACCACCGACCACGTAGCGGTCCATCATGTAGACCACCGGCTCGGCCACCGCCGCATGAATGCGCTCCTCGGTGAGGACGCCTTCCTGGATGATGACCTCGTGGACCTGCTGGCCGTCCTTGACCACCGACATCTTGTTGCGCGTCTTGCGATTGAGCTGCTCGAGCTCTTTGGCGTCGCGCACGGTCATGATGCCCATGCCGTAGGTACCGTTGTTGGCCTTCACGACGACGAAGGGCTTTTCGTGGATGCCGTAGTCCTTGTATTTCTTGCGGATCTTGGACAGAAGCGCGTCGGTCTTGTCCATGACGCACTCGCCGCCTTCACCCGAGGCGAAGTCGACCTCGCCGCAGTGGCTGAACATCGGGTTGATCAGCCAGGGATCGATGCCCAGCATCTTGCCGAAACGCTTGGCGACTTCCTCGTAGCTCTGGAAGTGGTTTGTCTTGCGCCGCACGCTCCAACCGGCATGCAGGGGCGGCAGCAAGTACTGCTCGTGCAGGTCCTCCAGGATGCCGGGGGCGCCCGCCGACAGGTCGTTATTGAGGAGGATGGTGCAGGGGTCGAAATCCTTTAGGCCCAGGCGGTGCTTGGTGCGCACCACGGGGTCGAGGGTGATGACCTCGCCGCCGGGCAACTCGATCCGGGTGGACTCGGTGATCTCAGGGCTGATGGAGCCCAGGCGGACGTTGAGGCCCGCCATATGAAAGATGCGCTGCAACTGCGCCAGGTTGCTCAGATAGAAGGTATTGCGGGTGTGGTTCTCGGGAATCACCAAGAGGTTCTTGGCCTCGGGACAGATCTTCTCGATCGCCGCCATCGCCGCCTGCACCGCCAGCGGCAGCATCTCGGGGGTGAGGTTGTTCCAGCCGCCAGGGAAGAGGTTGGTGTCGACCGGCGCGAGCTTGAAGCCAGCATTGCGGATGTCCACCGAGCAGTAAAACGGCGGCGTGTGCTCCATCCACTCCAGGCGGAACCAGCGCTCAATCGCCGGCATGGACTCGAGAATGCGCTGCTCGAGTTCGTTGATGGGGCCGGTCAGGGCCGTGACGAGGTGGGGGACCATGGAGCCCTTGAGTTGCTACGGGAATGCGGACTTCCATTGTAGGGTTTCACCCCATTAGGTCCGGACCTGCCCCTCGCCCAGCACCACCCATTTCAAAGAGGTCAGGCCCTCAATGCCCACCGGGCCGCGGGCGTGGAACTTGTCGGTGCTGATGCCGATCTCGGCCCCCAGGCCGTACTCGAAACCGTCCGCGAAGCGGGTACTCGCATTCACCATAACGCTGGAGGAATCAACCTCACGCAGAAAGCGCTGGGCATGGACATGGTCCCGGGTGAGGATGGCGTCGGTGTGATGGCTGCTGTAGTGGTTGATGTGGGCAATGGCCTCGTCGAGGCCGGCGACCACCTTCACGCTGATCACAGGGGCCAGGTACTCCTCGAACCAGTCCTGCTCGGTGGCGGGCACGACCTTGGCGCCGGGGACCGCAGCCAGGACAGCCTGGGACTCAGGACAGGCACGCATCTCGACCCCCTTGGCCGCGAACACCGCGCCGATACGGGGCAGAAAGGCAGCTGCCACGCCCCGGGCCACCAGCAGGCCCTCGGTGGCATTGCAGGGGCTGTACTTCTGGGTTTTGGCGTTGTCGGTGACGGTCAGCGCGAGGTCGAGGTCGCTGGGGTCGTCGACATAGGTGTGGCAGTTGCCATCCAGGTGCTTGATGACGGGCACCTTGGCCTCGCGCGAGATGCGTTCGATCAGGCTCTTGCCGCCCCGGGGAATGATCACATCCACATACTGGGGCATGGCGATGAGCTGGCCCACCGCCTCGCGGTCGGTGGTCTGCACCAGCTGCACCGCCTCGGCGGGCAAGCCCGCCGCTGCCAGCGCCTGCTGCACCAGCGCCGCCAGGGCCTTGTTGGAGTCGATGGCTTCCGATCCGCCGCGCAGGATGCAGGCGTTGCCGCTCTTGATGGACAGGCTGGCCGCCTCGATGGTGACGTTGGGACGGCTCTCGAAAATCATCCCGAAGACGCCGATGGGCACCCGCATCTGGCCCACCCGGATGCCCGAGGGCTGCTGACGCAGGCCGGAGATCTCGCCGATCACGTCGGGCATGGCAGCCAACTGCTCGCAGCCCTGGGCCACGGTCTCGATGACCTTGGGCGTCAGGCGCAGCCGGTCCACCATCGGGTCGGACAGGCCGGCGGCCTGCGCCCGCCCGATGTCCAGGGCATTGGCCTGACCCAGCGCCGGCGCGCTTTCACGCAGCAGGCCGGCGAGGACGCGCAACGCGCGGTTGCGGGTGGCGGCGTCGGCCCGGGCCATGGCGGCCGAGGCGGTGCGGGCCTGTGCGCCCAGGGACTGGACGTATTCGGCGATGTTGAGCGCGTTCATGCTGAAATTTTCTCATGCGCCGGCGCGCAGGCCAGGCAAAGCTCCAGGGCCAGACGCTGCAGGGCCTGCCAGCTGTCTGTCGGCCAGCCGGGCGCCTTGAGGCCCTTGACGATGCCATCCACCACATGAGCCGAATGCAGAAGGCCGTCCAGCAACAGCGGGGTGAGCCGGGGCAGTACCCGCTCGAAGAGGCGCTCTTTGAGGCCCCAGACCCGCTGCTCACGCAGCGCCATCGGCAACGGCCGGCCGGCGGCCATCGCATCCTTGACCCGCTTGAGCGCCCGAATGTCCTCGGCCAGGGTGTAGTGCACCAGTACCTCAGCCTCGCCCTCAGCCTGCAGGCCCTCGAGCATGCGCTGCACCCGCTGTACCTGACCAGCCAGGACCGCCTCGGACAGCTTGAACACGTCGTAGCGGGCGACGTTCAGCACGGCCGCCTCGACCTGGTCGTAGGCCAGCTCGCCCGGCGGGTAAAGCAGGGCCAGCTTCTCGATTTCCTGGTGCGCCGCCAGCAGGTTGCCCTCCACCCGGTCGGCGAAGAACTGCAAGGTGCGCTGGCCCGCCTCGCCCGCCAGCACCCGCTGTCCGTGGCGGGCGAGACGCGCGGCGATCCAGGCCGGTAGCTGGGCGCGCTCTATTGGGTCGACCTTGATGGTGACACCAGAGGTCTCAAGAGCACTGAACCAGGCACCCTGGGTGCTCATGCGGTCGAGGCGAGGCAGGAGCACCAGGGTCAGCACACCCTCGTTACCCTCGGCCTGCTGGGCCAGCTGCTGCAGGGCGACGCTGCCTTCCTTGCCCGGCTTTCCCGAGGGAATGCGGACCTCCACGATCTGCCGGTCGGCAAACAGGCTCATGGAGCCACCGGCGGCCAGCACCGCACCCCAGTCGAAATGCGCGCCAGCGACGGTGTGCACCGTGCGTTCGGTGTAGCCCTGGCTGCGGGCAGCGGCGCGAATCGCATCGGCCGCCTCCTGCACCAGCAGCGGCTCGTCCCCGTGCAGGGCGTAGAGCGAGCGCAAGCCCTTCTGAAGATGGGGCTGGAGTTGGTTCAGGGCCAGCTGCATGAGGGAATGACTGTGAGACCGCGTGGGATAGACCGGTGGACGCCGTGCGGGTGGTGACGCCGATCAGCCTGGCTGCAGCGTTGCCAGCCGTCGGACCAGCTGCTGCGTCAGGTCGGACTGCATGTCGCGGAAGAGGATTTCCTCCTCCGCCTCCTTGGCCAGGGCCACGGTCTCGTTGTAGCTCACATCCCGCTGCTGCTCCATCAGCAGGTCGGTGATCAGGTCGACGCCGCGCGCCGAGCGGGCCGAGACCCGCACGGAGAGCTGCAGCTGCAACTCGCGCACCTGGCCGTTACTGGTGCGGCTAACCACCACACGGGCACGCTGCTCGCCCGAGATCAGCAGCACCACCTGGGCCCGCTCCGGCGGGTCCTTGGGGCCAAAGACCTGCAGGCCGTTGCCCCGCAAGGCAAGCCGAAGTTCCTCGGCCAGGGGCGTGGTCGCCGCCAGGTGCAGGCTGTCATAGGCGAACCTGGCCGAGCCGCGAAGGCGGAAACCGCAAGCCGCCAACATCGGGGCCAGGGCCAGGGCACCGCCGGTGAGGGCGGCCGATCGCAGCAGGCGGCGGCGCTCCATCAGACCACCAGGTTGACCAGCCGGCCAGGCACCACCACCACCTTCTTGGGTGCAGCCCCCTGGGCGAACTTGGTGAAGGCCTCGCTGGCGACGGCGATCTGCTCGATCTGCTCGCGGCTGGCCCCGGCGGGCACCCGCAGGCTCCCGCGCAGCTTGCCGTTGACCTGCAGCATCAGCTCGACCTCGTCCTGCACCAAGGCAGCTTCATCGACCTGGGGCCAGGGCGCGTCGATCAGTTCGCCATGGATAGCGGCGTAGCCCAGCGCCTGCCACAGGCCGTGGGCGATGTGCGGGGTGGCCGGGTAAAGCGCGCGAAGCAAGATGCCGAAGCCCTCGGCCAGCGCGGCATCTGCACCCGCCTCAGCCTCGGCCTTGAAGTTCTCCAGCGCGTTGAGCATCTTCATCGCGCCGGAGACCACGGTGTTGTACTGCATGCGCACATAGTCGTAGTCGACCTGGCGCAGCACGGTGTGGATCTCGAGGCGCAGGGCACGGGCGGCCTTGCCCAGGTCCCCGGCCTGAACCGCCTGCGCGCGACCCGCCACCGCAGCGGCCTGGCTGCCCGCCAGCTTCAGGCCAAAGTTCCAGACCCGGCGCAGGAAACGGTGGCTGCCCTCGAGCGCGGCGTCGTTCCACTCCAGCGTGGCCTCAGGCGGCGCGGTGAACATGGTGTAGAGGCGCGCGGTGTCGGCGCCGTAGGTCTCGATCAGGGCCTGCGGGTCGACGCCGTTGTTCTTGGACTTGGACATGGTGGTCCAGCCCTCGTAGGTGACCGGCTGGCCGTCGGCCTTGAGCGTGGCTGTCACCGCCTTGGTCTGCGGGTCGCGAACGATGTCGAGTTCGTGCTGCCAGTAGTACTGCTTGCCGGTGGTGGTGCGCGAGAAGGCCTCGTTGAGCACCATGCCCTGCGTGAGCAATTTGGTGAAGGGCTCGTCAATCTTGACCAGGCCCAGATCGCGCATGACCTTGGTCCAAAACCGCGCGTAGAGCAGGTGCAAGATGGCGTGCTCAATGCCGCCGATGTACTGGTCCATCGGCATCCAGTACTGGGCGCCCTCGGCCACCATCTGCTGGTTGTTCGTCGGGTCGCAGTAACGCATGAAGTACCAGGACGAATCCACGAAGGTGTCCATGGTGTCGGTCTCGCGCCGGGCCGGCTTGCCGCAGACGGGGCAGGTGCAGGCCAGAAAGTCCTCGCGCTTGTTCAAGGGGTTGCCCGAGCCGTCGGGCACGCAGTCGAGCGGCAGGACGACCGGCAGGTCCTTCTCGGGCACCGGCACCGCGCCATGCTCGGCGCAGTGAATGATGGGAATCGGGGTACCCCAGTAACGCTGGCGGCTGATGCCCCAGTCACGCAGGCGCCAGGTGGTCTTTTTCTCGCCAAGGCCCTTCTGGCCCAGGGCGGCCGCGACCGCATGGACGGCCTCCTTGTAGCCGAAGCCACTGAAGATGTCGGAGTTGATGGTCACGCCCTGCGTCTTGTCTGCGTACCACTCCTGCCAGTGGTGGTAGTCGTAGGCTTGGCCATTGACATCGATCACCTGCACGATCGGCAGGCTGTACTTGAGAGCGAAGGCAAAGTCACGCTCGTCGTGACCGGGCACGCCCATCACCGCACCATCGCCATAGCCCATGAGCACATAGTTGCCCACCCAGACATCGACTGGCTCGCCGGTGAGCGGGTGAGTGACCTGCAGCCCGGTGGGCATGCCTTCCTTTTCCCTGAGCGCAAGCTCGGCCTCGGTGGTGCCACCCTTCTTGCACTCTTCAATGAAGGTGGCCAGCGCGGGGTTGCCTTGGGCCGCGTGGGTGGCCAGCGGATGCTCGGGCGCCACCGCGCAGAAAGTGACGCCCATGATGGTGTCGGCGCGGGTGGTAAAGACATAGAGCTTGCCATCGCCAATGGGCTGGCCGTCGGCGTCCTGGATAGCGTGCGGGAAAGCAAAGCGCAGGCCCTCGCTCTTGCCGATCCAGTTCTCCTGCATCAGCTTGACCCGCTCGGGCCAGCCGGGCAACTGGTTCTGTACGTGCTCGAGCAGTTCTTCGGCGTAGTCGGTGATCTTGAGGTAGTAGCCCGGGATCTCGCGCTTTTCGACCACCGCGCCGGTGCGCCAGCCCTTGCCGTCGATCACCTGTTCATTGGCCAGCACCGTCTGGTCCACCGGGTCCCAGTTGACGACCTGGGTCTTGCGATAAGCGATGCCTTTTTCAAGCATCTTCAGGAACAACCACTGGTTCCACTGGTAGTAGCTGGGGTCGCAGGTGGCGATCTCGCGCGACCAGTCGATGGCCAGTCCCATCGCCTGCATCTGCTTCTTCATGTAGGCGATGTTGTCGTAGGTCCACTGCGCTGGCGGCACCCCGTTCTTGAGCGCAGCGTTCTCGGCTGGCAAGCCAAAGGCGTCCCACCCCATCGGCATCAGGACGTTGTGACCGTTCATGCGCAGGTAGCGCGTGAGCATGTCGTTGATGGTGTAGTTGCGCACATGCCCCATATGCAGCTTGCCGCTGGGATAGGGGAGCATGGAGCAGGCGTAGAACTTCTTCTTGCTGGCATCCTCGACGACGCGATAAGCGTCGCGGGCGCTCCAGTGGTCCTGGGCCGCCTTCTCGATCTCGAGGTGGTTGTACTTGTCTTGCATGGTGCTCAAATTGTAGGGTCGGGCACCGGCCGCGGCGGCCGCACTGGCCGCAACGATGCCGTGGGACGCGATCAGGGCTTGACCGGCTCGGCAACGAAGGCGATGCGCGCGAGACCGGCCTGTTGGGCCGCGCCCATCACCTCGGCCACCCGGCCGTAGGGGACAGACTGGTCAGCGCGCAGCCGAAGCTCGACATCCGGGTTGTCACGGGCCGCTTGGGCCAAGCGCTCGGCCAGTTCTGCGGCGCTGGCGGGTTGGTCGTTCACAAAACGCTGGCCCTGGGCGTCGATCGAGACCGACAGGAAGCGGGGGGCGTCGGCGGGCCGGGTGCCGGCCGCTTGGGGCAAGTCCAGCCGCAGGGCGCTGGCGAGCAGGGGGGCGGTGACCAGCAGGATGACCACCAGCACCAGCAACACGTCAACCAGGGGGGTGACGTTGATCTCGGAAATGGGAGCGGCCTGACCGCCGCGCTCGAGGCGGCCGAAGGTCATGGCACGACAACTTCCACGTCCAGCGCTGCGTGCGGGGCGCTCGCTGGCTTGGGGCGGCCCGGCGCTGCGCTCATGACTTTCCCGCGAGGAGGTCGCGCAAGTCGAAGGCGAAGCCTTCCAGCGTGGCCTCTAGCCGGGCAACCCGGCGGTTGAAGACGTTGTAGGCCAGCACCGCCGGCAGTGCCACCGCCAGGCCGGCGGCGGTCATGACCAGGGCCTCCCCGACCGGGCCAGCGACCTGGTCGAGGGTCACCTGGCCACCGCCCGTCAGGCCTGCTAGCGCGTGGTAGATGCCCCAGACAGTTCCCAGCAAGCCGACGAAGGGCGCAGTGGAGCCGACCGTGGCCAGCAGCACCTGGCCGAACTGAAGACGGTCGGTGAGGCCGTGCAGGGCGTCGCGCAGGCTGCGAGTGAGTTGCTGGGCGCGGTCGCCACCCGCTGCCAAGCCGCCAGTGGGCGGCTCCGTGGCGTCCACCAGGCAGGAGACCAGCGGCTCGCGCTCCAGGTCAGCCAGACGGGCGCGGGCCTCGGCCAACGAGGCCGCCTGCCAGAACGCGGAGACGCCAGCCAAGATGTCGGCGCCCACGCGGCGCAGGAACCAGAGCTTCCAGAGAATGACAACCCAGCTGGCGACAGACATGACGAGCATCAGCAACGCCACCCCTTGCGTCAGCGCATCACCTTGGCGAAGTATTTGAAGCAGGTCCATGGGTCGGAGGCCGCCAGGAGGGATCAGCGCAGCCCGAGGACGTCGAACATGTCGAACAGGCCCGCCGGGCGGTCCGCCAGGAAGCGCACCGCCCGCAGGCTACCCTGGGCGTAAGTTGCGCGGCTCGAGGACTTGTGGGTGATTTCGATCCGCTCGCCGGTACCGGCAAAGAGCACGGTATGGTCGCCCACGATGTCGCCACCGCGCACGGTGGCAAAGCCGATAGACGAAGGGTCACGTTCGCCCGTCACGCCCTCGCGGGCATACACCGCGCAGTCTTTCAGGTTGCGACCCATCGCCTCGGCGATCACCTCGCCCATCTTGAGCGCGGTGCCCGAGGGCGCGTCGACCTTATGGCGGTGGTGGGCCTCGATGATCTCGATGTCATAGCCGGTGGACATCGCCTTGGCGGCCATCTCCAACAGCTTGAGGGTGACGTTCACCCCCACACTCATATTGGGCGCCATCACGATGGCGATGTCGCGGGCGGCGTCTTCGATTTCCCGCTTTTGCGCCTCGGAAAAACCGGTCGTTCCGATCACCAGCTTGACACCGCGCTCGCGGCACACCCGCAGGTGGGCCATCGTGCCCTCGGGCCGGGTGAAGTCGATCAGCACCTCGGCGTTGGCCAGGCCGGTGCGAAGGTCGGCGGTCACCGGCACGCCGCTGGCGTGTCCGAGGAAGGCGCTGGCGTCGTTGCCCAGGGCCGGGCTGCTTGGAATGTCGAGCGCGCCGGTCAGGCGACAGTCGTCGGAGGCGCGCAGGGACTCAATCAGCATGTGACCCATGCGGCCGGTGGCGCCAGCAACGGCCACGCGGTGGAAGGAGGATGTCGCCATCGGCAGTTTTGATTCGGGTGGTGGTCGGTCCGCCCCGGCGCCCTCAGCGCGCGGGGACGGGGGCGGGGGTGGGGACAGATGCAGGCTCGAGCGGCGGGTAACGGCCGACCGAGACAGCAGCCGGCGCTCCTGGCGCCGAGGCGGCTGCAGCACGCGGGCGGGCAAAGCGGGACAGCTGGGCCTCAGTCGCCTCGAGCACAGGCACCTTGCCGACCTGACGCTTGTCCACCGCATCGGCGAACTCGGCCTCGGTCGGCGGCGTGTCGCCCTCGAGGCGCTCGAGCCGGTCGTCCTTGAAGAACAGGCTCAAACGGAACGCCTGTGGCGCCACCCCTTGACGGCGCAGTGTGAAGGCGTAGTCCCAACGGTCAGCGTGGAAGACGCTGGTGGCCAGGGGCGTACCCAAAACTTCGCGCACCTGATCGCGGGTGATACCAGGCCGCAGGTACTCGACCTGCTCGCGAGACACGAAGTTGCCCTGAACCACCTGCGGGCGATAGGGCTGTACGACCCCGGCGACGCGTTGGCTGGTCGATTCCACGGTGCCACAGGCTGTGGCCAGCGCGCAGGCAGCCAGGCTCATCCCCAGGCGCAGCGCCTGCCGCCAGCCCCAAGGGCGGTCGGATTGTCGAAGGGAGAAATGGGGCATCTCTGAGTGGACGGATATGATCGGCGCATTGTAGCGGCGACCCCCCTGATCGCAGCCTGTTTGGGGTGATCTTCGCAAGCACTGCACCCCCGCCTGCCCATGGCAAACATCGACGAACTCAAGAGCAACGGCCTCAAAGCCACGCTGCCGCGCCTGAAGATCCTGGAGGTGTTCCAGCGCGGCACGCTGCGCCACATGACGGCCGAAGACCTTTACCGGGTGCTGCTCGAAGAGCGCTCAGACATCGGCCTGGCCACCGTCTACCGGGTCCTGACCCAGTTCGAGCAGGCGGGCATCCTGTCGCGCAGTCACTTCGAAAGCGGCAAGGCGGTCTATGAGCTCAATGAGGGCCAACACCACGACCACCTTGTCTGCCTCGACTGCGGCCGGGTGGAGGAATTCTTCGACCCGGAGATCGAGACGCGCCAGCAGAAGGTGGCCGCCGCCAAGGGTTTTGCCATCGCTGACCATGCGCTCAGCCTGTACGCGCACTGCACCAAGACGGACTGCGCCAACCACCCGGGGGCCAGCCGCCGCTAAGCGCGGCGGAAAGCGGCTCAGTGCCGCCGGCGAGGGCCGATCAGCCCGAGGCGCCGCCTTCAGCCTCCATGGCGCGCCGGTGGCGCTCCACGAATTCCTCGTAGGTGTCCACCCCGCGCATCTGCAAGATGGCATTGCGAACCGCCGCTTCGACCAGCACCGCGATGTTGCGGCCGGCGACCACCTGGATCACCACCTTGCGAATTGGAACCCCCAGCACATCCTGGGTCAGTGGCTCCGAGGGCAAGCGCTCGTACTCGCGCTCCAGGGTCTCGCGGCGCACCAGGTGAACGATGAGCCGCAGGCGCATCTTGCGGCGCACTGCGGATTCGCCAAAGATGGCTCGGATGTCCAGCAGGCCGATGCCTCGCACCTCCAGCAAATTCTGCAGCAGCTCCGGACAGCGGCCCTCGATCGTGGTCTGGTTGATTCGGTACAGGTCGACCGCGTCGTCGGCCACCAGACCGTTGCCGCGCGAGACGAGTTCAAGGCCTAGCTCGCTCTTGCCAAGGCCCGATTCGCCCGTGATCAGAACGCCCAGACCCAGGATGTCCATGAACACCCCGTGCATAGTGGTCCGCTCGGCGAAGTGCTTGGACAGGTAGGCCCGCAGCACGTCGATCACGAAAGCCGAGGACTCCCGGGTGGCGAACATCGGGATTTGCGCACGCTCGCACATGGCGGTGAGCGCGTCGGGCGCCACCTGGCCGTCGGCCAGAACCAGCACCGGCGGCTCGAGGGTGACGATGCGGGAGATGCGCCGGGCGCAATCTTCGGGGGTGGAATTGGTGAGGTAGGCGATCTCGCGCTCGCCCAGGATCTGCACCCGATAGGGGTGGATGTAGTTGAGGTAGCCCACCAGATCGGCACCGGAGCGGGCCGCGCGGATCGCGATTTCGTCAAAGCGACGCTCGGAGGCGCCCAGGCCAGCAACCCACTCCCACTTGAGCTTGGCCCGATGGTCCTCAAACAGGACATCGGCGCTGACGACGGTGGGCTTCACGGATCGGCGGCGCGGGTTGGACGGAAGGACCCGGCCTCAGGCCGGCTGGGCCGACTGCCAGCCCTCGATCAGGGCGTGCAGCTCTTGGGAGGTACTGCTGGACTTGATGCGCTCCCGCAGGGGGGCATCGCTGAGCAGCTCAGCGATCTCGGACAGGATCTCGAGGTGCTTTTGGGTAGCCGCCTCGGGCACCAGCAGGAAAATCAGAAGGCCGACCGGCTGCTCGTCCGGGGCGTCGAAACCGATAGGGCTGGACAGCTGGAGCAGTGCCGCCATGGGCGCCTTCAAGCCCTTGATGCGGCCATGGGGAATGGCAACACCATGACCCAGCCCGGTGGAGCCGAGGCGCTCACGGGCAAACAGGCTGTCGGTGATGAGGGCGCGCGAGAGACCATGCAGGTTCTCAAACAACAAGCCCGCCTCCTCGAATGCCCGCTTCTTGCTCGTGGCATCGACGTGCACCAGCACCTGGGTGGCCGGCAGGATAGAGGCGAGGCGGTTCATGGTTGGGGAGCGAATTATGCACCCCATGCCCAGCACTCCCAACGGCCCATAGAAGGTGCGTGGACAAGGCGCCACAGGGGTCACCAACTCATGCGCCGGGGACCAGCGACCCGCTGTTCGCTAGGGCGGGGAAGACAACGCGCCCTGAAGGGCGCCCCGGCGCGGGGAACGCAGGGGCGAACTGACGAGGGAACGCGCCGGGGGGAGGCCCAGGTCGTGGGGGTCTCGGGCGCGGGTCAGGCCGCCGGGCTGATCAGGGGTGCCCCCAAGGCCTCGCTACCCAGGACGTCCCGTTTGGCGGTACGGCCGGCCAAGGCCCGTTCACCGATACGGTTTTTATGCTCCGACACCTGGCGGTCCAGCTTGTCAACCAAGAGGTCGATGGCGGCGTACAAGTCCTCGTCGGCGCATTCGGCGAACAGGTCGCTGCCCTTGACATGAATGCGGCACTCGGCCCGCTGCCGTCGCTCCTTCTCCTTCTGGTTGTCCACCTTCAGCAGCACCCGGATATCGACCACCTGGTCGAAATGACGGGTGATGCGCTCGAGCTTGTTGACCACATAGGCGCGCAGGGCGGGGGTGACTTCCAGATGGTGACCGCTGATCGTCAAGTTCATGGGTGCGTCTCCAGTTGCACGGTGGGAATAGCCGCTGCGCTGACCAGCGCAACAGCTGGAAGGATCACAAGTCAAACCCACTATGCGCCTGGCCGCCCGCTTTTGCAACGCGGGCAAGGCGTCTGGGGGTATGCGGCTTCACCCGCCCGGGGGTGGCGAGGGGGGTCGGGACGGTCGAGGTTGGCATGTTCGATTCGCTCAACCCGAGGCTTGTCCGGGGACGAGGGCGGGCGGCGACGACGGATCATTCGGGCGAGGGACATCTCAGAGGGTTCCTGGCAACAAGGCGCCAAACTGCTGTCGGCGCGGAGGCCTGCCCGGCAGCCCATGCGGGGCCCTTTGCGGCACCACATCCGACGTCAAGGCCACCGCCCCGGCCAGGACCGGCGGGGGCGCGGTCGGAGATCCAGCGTCACCCAGGGCATGGCTGCGAAATGGCCATGGCGGTGCGACGCGCGTATGCCGATGCGGGCCGGGCGGGCTAGCGGCGTCCGGCGTGGCGCATCCTCTCGCACTGCTTCGGGTGGAGGACGGCGAGACAGGGTCCGCAAGAACTTCAGTAACAGGGTGAAACATGGGCGCAGGCTCCCGAGAAAATCTGTCCGCCGCGCTCGTTGCATCCAGGGTGGCAACACCAAGGTGCAACATGCGCCAAGCGTGAGATCGGTAGACGACATTGGCAACA
>Ga0164292_10001045_pt1 | contig 22014 bp, 21 predicted proteins | sample GEODES117metaG_FD_111486 | JGI IMG/M metagenome (GOLD analysis project Ga0164292, IMG submission 111486) | Eutrophic lake water microbial communities from Lake Mendota, Wisconsin, USA - GEODES117 metaG | ecosystem: Environmental > Aquatic > Freshwater > Lake | place: USA: Lake Mendota...
GAAGGGAGTTTAAAAAAGAAAGTAGGGTCACCTTCGTAACCGTAAGTAAGAATATCTCCGGCTTCGATGTAGCGATGAGGGGTTGGCCACTCGAGCGCTTCTAATTCAATTTCGTTGCCGTTATTTTCGAATTTAAAAGTGGTGGCAATACCGGCGTCACCTGGATTCTTCCAATAGGTGTGCCACTTTTCTTCATGCTTGATGGTTAGCGCTACATAGCGCTCGGGAGTAATCAAAATATCGGCCAGGAGTTCTGCGTGATCCTCGGCATTGGGAGCGGCAAAAGATAGTGGGGCGACAAATAACAACAACAAGGCCAAAATCTTCATATGAATTCCCTCTTAGGCGTTAACGCATGACAGGCCAGAAACGTGACATTCCAAGCAAAATTATATGCCTGACCGAGGAGTCAGTCGAGACATTGGCACTCTTAGGTAGACTTGATTTAGTCGCCGGCGTCTCCATTTTTGTCAAACGGCCCAGCGAAGCACAAAACCTCCCTAAAGTGTCGGCCTTCACTCACTCAAAAATCGACACGATTGTTGAACTAAAACCTGATCTTGTACTGGGTTTCTCTGATATCCAAAAAGATATTGCTCGCGATTTGATTGGCGCGGGATTAAATGTCTGGATCTCGAATCATCGCAGCATTCAGGAAACTTTGGATTACGTCCTCGTGCTTGGCCGTTTAGTGGGTGAAGAGCAAAAAGCCCAAGAGCTCGTGCTGAGTTGGGAAAATGAAATTAAACGACTGAAAGCGATGACTCATAAGAAGCGCCCCAAGATTTATTTCGAAGAATGGGATGAACCTCAGATCAGCGCTATTCGATGGGTGAGTGAGTTGATAGAAATTTGCGGTGGAGAGGATGTTTTTAAAGAGCGTTCCGCAGAGAAGCTCGCGAAGGGACGATTCGTTACTTCACAAGAAGTGATTGAGCGAGCTCCAGATATAATTTTTGGCTGTTGGTGTGGCAAAAAAGTACGCATTGATAAAATCACTGAGCGCTCAGGATGGAGTGAAATCCCAGCGGTTAAAAACCAACAGGTATTTGAACTTGAACCAGAGATATTCTTGCAACCAGGCCCGGCCTTGTTTGTCGATGGGTTGCGTATAATGGCGAAATATTTAGAAAATTGGCAGTCGAAGACTTGACGTTTTTTAGATCAATCCCATGGTGAAAATATGAAAAACCTCATTCTCATTTTACTTTTAAGTTTTACTCAAAACTCCTGGGCGCAAAACACGCTAGAAGAGAGGATGCAGCGCTACAATCAGTTTCATCAAAAGCTGCGTGAACAGATGCTTAAAGGCTTTGATGATAAATCGCTGGAAGAGATGAATCGCATGGTTGATGAAATGATGGATCAGTCGATGCGTGATTTTCCCTCGATGGGTCTGTCGCGGTTTTCCAGTGGGCTTAATTTGTCTTGGAATGAACGCAAAGATGGACGAGAACTCATCATAATTCCAAAATCTAAAGAAGATAAACTCGACGTTCAGGTGCAAAATCAACTCATTACGATAAAGACGACTAAATCAGAAGGGAACTCCCACAGTGAATCAAGTCACGCACAAAACGTTCCCGCTGATTGCGACCCAGATCGAGTAAAAATGGAGGCTCGCGAGGGAGGATTAGTGATGTTCTTTCCTTGGAAGAAAGGACAGGCACCTAAAAAAGTAAACCCAGAATCCGATCGTAAGCCCTTGAAGCCACAGAAGAAAAATATCGACGTCTGAGCGCAAAATTCAGTTAAAGTCGTCGGCAATTCCTGCCGATAAAGTGGGCAACCCAAACCAGGGAGGCCTTGTATGAAATGGGTATCGATGCTGCTTTTGACTTTTGTTTTCGCTTCATGTGCACACCAAGATCGTTCGGTTTCTTCACTCGATGAGAGTGCAGAAGAGAAGATTGAACGTCGCACGTTTGTCGAACCTCACGGCGCCCGTTACTAATTATTTCTTTTCCCACTCTGGGATTTGGGTAATTTCGTCACGGATGCGAACAAATGAGTCTAGCCGACTAAAGATCACGCCACTGGCGTGATCTTCTTTTTTGAGAGTCTGAAACCAACACCCTTTACTATTTTCACTATGCTGACAATTGCTAAATTTGCATTTGGTAGCACCCTCAGCTAGATCTGGAAAATAGCTCATCAAATCGTCTTCCGATAAATCCATCAAGGACATTGAACGCACACCGGGAGAGTCCACCAACATAAAGTCTCCGCACTCCACCAGTTCCGCCCAGGTGGTGGTGTGCATGCCTTTTCCAACCTTACCAATATCACCGCTGATCAGTTCGGCCTCGCCACCGGAGAGTTCAGTGATGAGGCGACTTTTCCCTACACCTGATTGACCTAAGAGAATCGCGGTATTGTTTTTGAGAATACTTTTGAGATCGTTAAAGCCAAGCGGGAGAACTTGGGGTTTGTAGTTGGCATCCTCAGCACTGACTTCAAAACACTTCACTCCTAAAGTCTTGAGACGTTCAGCTTCAAAGGCGAGATCAAAATCACCTTCAAACAGATCCATTTTGTTAAAAACAAGCAAAGCAGGAAGTCCCCACTGTACAGCACGCACCAAATAACGATCAACCAAACCTCGTTTATAAGTCGGCTGGCCGGCACTCACCACAATCAAAACGGCATCGACATTAGCAGCGATGATCTTTTTAATATTTTCTCGTGGGATATTTCTAAAGATGATGCTGTTGCGCTCCTCGACCGCGGTGATCGTCCACTGAGATTCACCATCTGGCTCTAAGGTCACGCGATCGCCCACCACGAGGTGTTCTGCTTTCAAAAGTTTCGCGAGCGAAGTTGCAGAAACGATGTCGCCATCCGTCGTGAGACAGTCAAAAATGCGTTTGTTGGAGCTAAAAATGCGTGCTTTTACGGACATAGAAATCTCTTGTAGCACGACTCGTAGGAGTTTGACATTGACGAGAAGAGGGGAGCAACTTATTGTAATTCCAAGGCGATGCACCCTTAGCTCAGCTGGATAGAGCAACCGCTTTCTAAGCGGTCGGTCAGAGGTTCGAATCCTCTAGGGTGCGCCACTTTTCTTTGGGTCTCATAACACCTGATTCTTTAAGTTTTATCCCAACTTTTACCGATAAATTAGAGTGGTTTATTTTCATTCGATTCTGGTTGTGGTGCTCTTTACTGCACAAAATGTGTGGGCGAAACCGTGTTCTCCGATTTCGGCCAATAATGAGATCGATACTCGGGTTCGGCAGCTATGTGAAGTGACTCACGAACTTAATCAATTCACACTCGCACGTCAGCGTGCGATAGCGGAAAAAATGGATTAAATATGGCCGACAGTAGATGCTTCCTTTGTAAATTTCTTGGTAATCACTCCACCGATACTACTAAGAGCTATCTATACATGGAGCATGATAAAAGGGTGGCGATTAATCTATGCCGCAGTCATTCAATTGAGCTGTTTAAAAGTGGACAGCTATTCTTTTTTAATAAGTATAAACATATTTTTGAAGGCATGTATGGAAACGAAGCTGATGAAGAATTGATAGAGATTTTTAAGAAGGGAAAGACTAAGTCTCAGTCTTTCTTCTGAATTGAGTTCCAACCTGGTCTCACTTTTCAGTAAGCGGTGCTTAAGTAAAAGTCATTTGGAATCTAAGTAGGGAGCCTAAGTAGAACTTAAAAGACGGGCCCCGCTAAATGCGGGGCTTCGTTTTTTCTAAATTACTCGCAGATAACAGTATCGTTGATGGGATTACCCAAGGCTTGACCGGCGATCACTTGGCGAAGCTGGTTACCGCTCTTAGTGATGCTGATCGTGAGTTGTGCCATTTCATTATTTTGTACTGAAGTGCTGTTCTTCAAAACAAGTGTGTTGCCCTGGCAAGTTGCTTGCGTAGTTACTACGAAGGTAAGGCCTGACTCAGGATCTGTTTGTCTTTCAGTACGCACTTTGCCGTCAGCGACCACCGACATAGTACTGCGTTCTTGTGTCTCTTCGTCAGTTGATGTGACCGAGAAAGTCGTGATGCGATTGCGCACTGACTGAGCAACAACTAAGTCGCGTGAACCATCACTTGCACCAGTGCTTGAGCGGCAGACAGTGTATGAACCAGCGAGGTTTGGACAAGCAAAAGCAGACGTTGAAACAAGAGCGATAAGTGCGAGAGCAAAACGCATAAGATTCTCCTTATTTAAAAAGAGAAATCTTTCCATTCGGTGCAGTCACTCGTCAATCTGCGATTGATGATAAATTTTTGCTACAGGATATTCATCACCTAGCTCTTCGAGAGCAAGATAGAGAGTGACGAGCATAACGCCTAAGAGCAGAAAGTCGGTGGTGAGTTTGACTTTTTTCTCGAGCAGGAAGGCGAAGACGGCCTGGAAGGACTGTTGGAAACTCTTTAGGCGGAAGGCCATGGGTTCATGGAGTGCGCTGCCGAAATGAGCGCGGAAAAGTTGCGCCATTTTTTGTTTATCGGCTTCACTCCAATCACTTGAAGTGAGTCCGCTTCTTAAGAGGCCTTGCTGAAACAACTGATCGTCTTGTCCGTAAAAACCAGCGTAGAGATCTTTCAGTCCCGTCACGAAATCAGTGGAGAATTCTCCCCACAAAGTGCTGGGATTCCAGACGATTTGATTTTCTTCCACTCCAAAACCATTCAGGCGCAGATCCAAAAACATCGGTCCAGGACGGGTGATTTGCTTGAAGTACAATTCGAGAATTTTTTCACCCACCATATGACGGGCGACATCACCTGCAGGCATCTTGGGGTTTGAATTTGTGAATTTAACGCTCTGAGGAAGAGTCGTTGAGACGAATTGTCGCGCTTCGTTAGCGCCTGACCCTGTTAAAAGCCTTCCCGAGAGAGTCGTGGCGTCTTTAGTCAGCGCACCCCAAGACACCACATCAAAAAGTAGTGTTGGAACATGCTGTAACAAATCTTTAAAAGCGGCCGGAAGCCATGACATCAAGGGCATGCTGCTATTATCCTGTGTTCGGTTCAACAAGGGAAGGAAATGTCTCGAGTCCTTTTGGCGGGAGGGTCTGGTTTTATCGGCCAGGCACTTTTGGAAAGATTGAAAGCTGATCCCACTTTTTCAGTGGTGGCCTTGTCACGTCAGGCCCCAGTTGTGGGCCATGAAAGACTGGAATGGAAGCAAGGCGATTTGTTTTCGCTTAAAGATATCACCGAGGCGATGCGCGGCTGTGATCAAGTGGTTTATTTGGTTCATTCCATGCTGCCTTCAGCCTCTCTTGTTCAAGGCACTTTCTACGATATGGATTTGATTTTGGCGGATAACTTCGCTCGTGCGGCGAAAGCTTTGGGTGTCCAACATATTTTGTATTTGGGCGGATTACTGCCGGACAAAGGCATCAAACTTTCTTGGCATTTGAAGAGTCGTTTGGAAGTCGAGAAGTGTTTACAAGGAGCTGCTCCCAAAGTCACAGTTCTTCGTGCTGGTATGGTGTTAGGCCGTGGTGGCTCGTCGTTTGCGATTATGCGCCGACTAGTTCAACGCTTGCCGGTCATGTTTTGTCCTAGCTGGACTTCCACACGTTCACAGCCGATTGATCTGAATGATTTGATGAAAGTCATGATGGCGGTATTGAAGGAAGACGAGTTGAAGGGACAAGTGTGGGATGTGGGTGGACCGCATGTCATGACTTATCTCGAGATGATGAAAGTCACTGCACGCGCCATGAAGAAAAAACCACTGATGGTGCCGGTCGGTGCGTTCAGTCCAAACTTTTCGCGCTTTTGGGTGACACTTGTGACCGGAGCACCACGTGCCTTGGTCTATCCCTTAGTTTTGAGTTTAAGACATGCCATGATCGTGAGCCGCGATAAAATGTTTCCGCGCCAAGAGTTGATGCAAACTTCTTTTGAAGCTTCGCTTTCTCATTGGGCAAGTTTGAGTGAAGGCGATGTTCATGCATTTCATACTCCGGTGGTTTTGAAGGCGCCTAAACATGTGCGCTCAGTTCAGCGCTTAGTACTTCCAAAAGGTAAAACGGCGGAGTGGGTGGCGGAAGAATATTTTCTCTGGTTGCCACGCTTTTTTTCTTTCATCATTCGTACGCAAGTTGTCGGTGTGACTTGTCGGTTTTATTTTATTCATCCTCGTTTTACGTTACTGCTTCTAGAGAAATCAATTGAGCGTAGCCAGTCCGATCGTCAGTTGCTCTATATCAAGGGTGGACTGCTCGCAAGTAAGCAAGACCGCGGGCGACTTGAGTTTCGCGAAGTTCTAGATAAAAAATACGTGCTCGCTGCCATTCATGATTTTAGGCCCGCGCTGCCATGGATGATTTATAAGTGGACTCAGGCAATTGTTCATTTGGCGGTCATGTATGCGTTTGGAAATCATTTAAAGAAAGTTCAAAAAGGATAAGTTATGGCCCGTATTGCAATTTTGGGTGCAACTGGATTTGTCGGTACTGCACTGAGCTTGAAGTTACTAGATCAAGGGCATCAGGTGGTGGCACTCTCTCGCAAACCTGAGAAATGGCCTTTGCAGCATAATAATTTGAGCACCGTCAAAGGTGAGATCACTGATGAGCGTGCTGTCACTCAAGTGTTGAGTGACGTGGATAGTGCGTTTTATTTGGTGCATGGCCTAGCCGAAGATCAGGACGATTTCGAATATATCGAAGCGAAAGGTGCGATGGTTTTTGTTAAGGCCGCGCAAAAAACTAAACTCAAAAAAGTGATCTATCTGGGGGGCCTGGGTCCCGAAGGCGATCTCTCGGCGCACTTGCGCAGTCGTCATCTCGTGGGTGAGATTTTAGGTTTAATCCCTGGTGCTTGCCTTGAATTTCGTGCCTCGATTGTATTAGGCGCTCACTCGACAAGTTTTGAAATGATCAAAGCCTTGGCGCAACGATTGCCAGTTCGTCCCTATGCTCCGTGGCTTGAATCACCTTGTCAGCCAATTGCTTTAACGGATCTCTTGCAATATCTGATCGCGGGCCTTGAGGCGCAAGTCTTGGGTCATACCGTGATTGAGATCGGTGCGCCCGATGTATTGCCCTATGGAGATTTATTGGATCTCGCTATAAAAATCGAAGAGCTCTCTCGCCCAAAGTTTTTACTTCCTCCGATGGATCAGCGTTTGTTGTTACCGATGATTGATTTGGTGTTGCCTGAGTTTAGTCATATTGGCAAAAAACTCTTTTTATCATTGAGTCATTCAACGGTGGTGACAGACCGCAAAGCACTGGAGTTGTTTCCTGATATTAAGCCTCTGTCTGTGGAAGAGGCCATGAAAGTAGCGTTTGCCGAGTCATCAACTTCTTATCCAGCAGTATGGGAAGGGGATTTCTGGAAAGAAGTGAAGGATCATACCCTCTTGCAAACTCGTCAAGGCCAAGAGACGCTTATTAAGAAGCTTAAACTGTTAAGTTCGGCTTACCCTGATAAATTCTTAGGAAGAAAACTGTGGCGCAAAAAGAAGTAACATACGATCCCCGTCCAATTGGATTATTCGATTCAGGACTGGGGGGACTGACGGTTTTAAAAAGCCTCACAGAGACATTACCGAATGAATCGTTTCTTTATGTTGGTGATGTGGCCCGTCTGCCTTATGGCAATAAATCTCCAGAAACCATTCGTAAATATGGCGAACAGATTCTGCGCTTTTTAATTGAGCGTGATGTGAAGATGTTGATCATCGCTTGTAATACTGCTTCCACCGTTTTTTTAGGTGAAAAGCAATTTAATGGTCGCGCTTTGTTCAACGTGATTGAACCAGGCTCTCAAGCAGCGATTGCAGCTACGCGCTCAAAAAAGATTGGTGTGATCGGCACCAGTACGACAGTGCAAGGTCAGGCCTATACTCGTACTTTGAAATCAATGGATGCATCTGTTGATACTAATGAAGTCGCTTGTCCGCTGTTTGTTCCATTGGCCGAAGAAGGCATGGCGGGTGATGAAGTGACTAAATTGATGGCCAAGCGATATTTAAAAGACTTGAAAGATGTCGACACACTTATTTTAGGCTGCACTCACTATCCACTTTTAAAAGCGGATATTGCCCATGTGACCGGCCCTGGAGTCACCTTGATTGAGTCGGGTAAAGTGCTAGGTGAAAATCTACAAGCACATTTTGCACTACACGGGGGGAGTGCTCCTGTCGGTGCTCAGTCAAAACTCACCATTTGCACGACTGATGTGACGGCGCACTTTTCCAGATTAGCGCAAGTCCTCATGGCACCGAGAACTTTTGGTGAGCTTGAGAGAGTAGTGCTCTAGATCTTATCATCCCAAGAAAATTGCGGACGCATGTGAGTCTCTTCCATGATGTGTTTCCAGCGTCGAACTGAGTGAATGCGTTTCCACAAGGGATGGCGCGGAGTGAGGATATCACGAGCGACTTTTTTGCTCTTAGGTGAGGCATGAATGATTGTCTCGTAATCCATAAAAAGAGCCACGTGAGAGATGCCCCGTCGATAGGTGTTTCTAAAGAAGACCAGATCTCCTGTGCGACGTTTTTCAATAGGCACTTCGATAAAGCGTGGATCAAGGGCCTGTTCGCGGGAGGAGCGAGGAAGTTCTACGCCGATGAGCGTGTAAATTTTTTGAATAAAAGATGAGCAGTCTTCAGAGCTAGGTTTACGTGCTCCAAAGGCGTAGGGTGCACCTTCAAACATAGTGGCGTAGTTGAGCATGCGAGCTTGGTCTTCTGGCCACATCCAGACAAGTTCATCCTTGGCATGGACAAATGAGCATAAGCATAACAGGCAGAGCGCCAGACTATTTATTTTGAATTTTACCATTACCTAACTCAACCTTGATTTCAATTCCCTCTTCCTGAGAGATCTGCGTAAATTCTGGAGCTACAATCCCTTGGCCCACTTTGAGATCAAAGCGATATGAGAATTCAGAATCTGGGCTAATCTGTACAATGCCATTACCCAACTGAACAAAGGTATCGTTTGTTGGTGCGATGACATCAATTTTTCCGGCATCACCAGTGATGGTATATTTCAGACGACTTGGAACCTTGATGGAGCAATCTGTTCCACCGACACTTTTAAGATTTACCACCACAAGTTCTTTTTCTTGGCGGATAAAACCTTCTGAAGGTTCAGCTGTTACCTTACAAGTCCAGACGATTTTTTCATCATTGGAATAAGTGATTTCCATTTGACCCCGATCAAATTCAATCTGCACATCTTCGACGAGGTCTTGCGGAATTTCATAGGAGCCTTCAAAAACATTTCTAAATTGGCTTTCTGAATATTCGTAATCATCACCAATTTTGACTTGGCCTAATTGCTGATCGATATCAATCAATCCACCCAAAATTTGTACGCGATCATCTTTGACAGTGAAGATAGGAGTGAACTTCCACCACAAAACAGAGACGAATAGGGTAAAACTGAGAAACCCAATGCCTAAAATGAGAAAGACGCTCTGTTCAAGCGTGCGGGCCGGATTAAGCGGCAATTTATGCTGGAGGAGGATGGTATTAGCGAGTCCTCGTGGACCTCCCAGCGAGCGTTTGACTCGGACGAAATCGATCGCACCACGGGCCTGGCCGTAAGCGCGCAGCTCTTCAATCCATTTTTGTTTGGCCACTTCTCGATCTGATTGGGGCAGATCAGCGAGAAAGGCTTCCGTCTTGCGCCAAAAATCCTGAACGTCCTGCTCGGTTATTCCCGACATGTTTCGTACTCCATTTGGAGCCCAGTATAGCATTACAAACCTTTGAAAAGCTAAGCGGATTTATCTAAGGCACGGGGAGGGAGGCGCCGATAAGTTGGCTGACACACGGAGGTCTCATGTCAGACAAAAAAGTATTCGATTTTTCAGAGAAGCGTCGCCAGTCTATTGAACAAAAACGTCGCAGTTTTGAACGCGTTGTTTTTGATGAATTCCTCGGTGTGGATGCCGTCATTGATGATAACGGTACTGGTCATCCTTTGAAGTTGGTGGATATTTCAGCTGATGGCTGTTTATTCCAAGTGCCTTTTTCCAAAGAAGCGCGTCAGCGTTTTAAATCAGGCGAAGAAGTTACTTTGAAGCTGTTTTTTACTAAGACTAGCTTTCTTCCCGTTGTCATCAAAGTGCGTCATGCTACCGAGTATGTGGATCAACGCGGTGACGCTTATTGGCGCTGTGGTGGTGAATTCGATAAAACGCTTCCTAGTTTTAAGGCCCTCGAGAGCTTTATTCAGTTTATGTACAAGTACGCTGAGTATTCTTGTCACGACAGTGCCGCGCACAAAGTCTATTTCCTATAATCGCCAAATAAGCATTTCCTAGCTAGAATGGGGCTCCTTAAGGGGCCCCATGAAAGTTGCAGTACTAGGACCGTCTGAATCAGCACTCGAGATTACTCGTGCGTTGATTGATTTGGGTGCTTCTGTGCGACTGTTTTGGCGTCCCGAACTCCACACCGAAGAATTAATCGAGTTGCATCGCCAAGATGTTTTGATCGCCGCTCCTTGGACGAAAGTCACTAAGCGCTTTCTACCAGCAGGCGTAGTTCCAAAAGACAAAACTCGCTTTCTTGATTTGTTCCGTGTGAGCTTCCAGGTCAACCCAGAAGCGATGATCAATCAAGGCCTCATCGATCAACCCGAAGTCTATCAAAAGCTCTCTGACGAGTTTATGGCGTCCCTCAAGAGCCAGCTTGAGATGTTTGAAGATGTGGATGTGGTGATTGATGCCAGTACTTTGAAAACTCGTCGCACTTTGGGGCCAGGCGGTCCAGCGGTGGGTGAGTCTCGTTTGCGTCCAGGCACTTTTGCTTTCGCCAAAGATGAGAGCGATTGGAGTCAGTGGGTACGTGAATCACAAGAGATCGCTGTGATTGGTGATGGTCGTCAAGCCGCCGAGATTTTATGTTCGCTGAAAACCTGGTGGTCAAAAAAATCTAAGCGCATATTTTTGGTTTCTGCTTCAGAGAATCCTTTTGCCCAATTTATGAAAGAGAATCACGGAGATCTTAACCGTGAGTTGCATAGTTTTTTAAAGTCAGCGCAAGATGAGCATCATGAGGCCCTACAAGTGTGGGAGAAGAATCTCGCTGAGTGGCAGGAGTTGGATGATTTTGTTCGTGCGAAGAAACCAAAACCAGAGATGCCGATTCCAAGGCTCGTTATTTTCTCAGCGCATATGCTCACAGGTGTAGATCAACTGGTAGATAAGAGTCGCAGCTTTCTCACCCTTGAAACCATTCCATGGCTAACCGGTCAGATGCAGCCAGAAAATAACCAAATGGAACTTAAAACCATTGGTGTTGATTTGATAATTGGTGCCACCGGTACGGCCAGAGACTGGAGTAAGTTTCATGGTCTCGATCTTCAGCCCAGTAGTGATGGCAAATACGCTCGTGAGAAGAATGGCTCACATCCAGAGATGGGCTTTTTCACTTTAGGTGAGGGCAAGAGTGCTCAGGAAGAAATTCTCACACAACTAAAAACGTTATTTTCGCCGAGGGGCGCATGAAATATCTCATCAGTCTTTTGCTTTTAGCCTCTTGTACCAGTCCATCGGTGATGAAGCTTCCGAGTGAGCCCTATCAAACGGCCGGAACTGAGCAATTCTTTTTACCAGAGCTACCAACTTGGGCCAATGGCAGTTTGAGTGCCAATTGTGCGCGCAATGTTTCTGTGCGCTACTTGGATCACGGACCGATGGAGAAATTGCACGCGCTGGATTTTGTCAGTCGTGTGGAATTGCAAACTCAGTTTAATCGTAAGTGGAAACAGCGCTACAGCAGCAGTACTAAAGTCATCACGCCTCAAGAAGAAGCCGTGTTGTTTTTAGAAACACTCGAGCAAGTCAAATCAGGTCTTAAAGAATTGCGCTATCCCGCTCAGGGAGCAATACATGTGGTGTGGTGGGATCAATTGAAAGATCGTGCGCGCGCCAAACCATGGCTCTTGAATCTGGCGAATCAAGGCAATCCCATAGTTTTGGTGAGTCTATGTACAGACGATAATGGGCTAGATCGCTGGATTGAAGACCAAAAGCTCGAAGAGTTGGGGTTATTTACCTTAGGTGCGGAGAGTGCTGGCCCTTATGATCTTGAAAGTGGAATTAAGAGCGGAGTGGTTATGCCGCTGGCGGCTTTTTTCCCGAGAGAGAGAACAACTTTATGGACTGTGGGACATCCTCCTGCAGAATTTCCCGTCGGATATAACGTTAGAAACGTGGAGGAATAATATGTTTGGTAGCAGCGTAAAAAAATCTGATTACAGAGAAGAAGTCAAAAAACTCGAAGCTGTTTTCAGCACTTCAATGGGTGACTTCACGATCGAACTCTTCCACAAAGAATGCCCTGAAACAGTCTGGAACTTTGTGAACCTCGCTGAAGGTCGCCAAGAAACAGCTAAGGGTGGTAACTTCTATGATGGTTTAGTTTTCCACCGCGTGATCAACGGTTTTATGATTCAAGGCGGCTGCCCTGAAGGTATCGGTCGCGGCGGTCCAGGATATCGCTTTGCTGATGAATTTAATAAATCTCTGCGCCATGATGTTCCAGGCATTTTGTCGATGGCGAACGCTGGCCCTGGCACTAACGGTTCTCAGTTCTTTATCACTCTTGCTCCTACGCCACACCTCGATGGCCGTCACACTGTGTTTGGTAAAGTGACAGCTGGTATGGAGACGATTGCAAAAATTGGCCGCACACCAACGGGTCCGATGGATCGCCCACGGACTGACGTAGTGATAAACTCGGTTAAAATTGTTCGTTTATAATCTGCGATATTCTTTGATGACCGGTTAAGATCAAGCTTCTCAATTAAATGAATCACTCATTTCATCCTGGTATTAATTTTTGAATTTATACCAGGATGAAACCATTGGCACAGTAGTGCTGTCGGGTAATCGATACCCAAAAATTGTATTGAATTTATATTTTTATATCCGATAAGAAACCAATATCTTAAAGGATGAAGATCGATGAAAGGTTTCAAATACGACAAGTTTAAAGCAGAGCTAAATAATTCAGATTCATGGGGATCATACTCTGATTTATTCATGGTTCTGTCGTTTGTTTTCTTAATGATGTACGTCGTGGCATCACTACGAAGCGGCACTAATTCAATTCAACAACGTCTAGAAAAACAAAAAGTAGCTCGTGAGAATGAAGACCTACGAGCACAGATGAAGGCGTACGATACACTTAAAGATCAAGCAATAGCTCAAGAAACACAGGATGAACAAGAAGTTTATAAAGAACTTATGCAGAAATTAGATCTGCTACAAGAAAATGCCAAAGAAGAGAAAAATAAATTACGAGCCCAGGCCCATGAAAATGAAAAGAAAGAGATGGCACTTAACCGATACCAACAAGTGGTTAGGAATATAATTAATGCGAATCTTCTCGCGAAAAATAAATTAAAAGTCCGTGAAGAAATTATTGAAAAGAAAAATGAGACGATCACAGACTTAAGTGAAGACATTGAAAATAAAAAAATAGAAATTGAAGAAAATAATAAAAAAATTAAACAGATTAACAATGATCTTGCGAAGAACATAGCGGATCTCACAAAAGCTACCCAGAACTCAAAAATCACTAAAGAGAAAGCTTATAAGCAAATTGCTGAATTAAAAAAGAAGAGTAAATTACAAATTGATAAATTATATAAAGAAAATAAAGAAGTTCAGATCCAAGTGGCTCAAATCAGCGCAGAGCTAGATCAAACCCAACAAAAGATGATTCAGTCAGAGGCTAAGAACGAAGTTCTTACTCAAGACCTTGCAAAAGTAACGGAAGATGCTGAAGAAACAAAAAACGAATATGAATCTCAAATTAATCGTTTACAAAAATCGCATTCTGAAAAAATGGCAGCTGAAAGAGTTGCTTTCGAAAATAAAATTAAGGCAGCTAAATTAACAGCAGCTCAGAAGACGGCGCAGTTACAAAGTTTTAACCAAAAAGCCAAAGCTAAAGATGCTGAAATGGCAAAGCAAATTGCAAACTTATTGTCTGACCTTGAATCGACCCAAGGTGAAGCGCTTGCAAAAGCGCAAGAAAATGAAAAACTTTCACAAAAACTAGCATCTACTGTAAGTGATCATGAGAAGAATATTAAAAGCATTCAAAGTGCTCATGACAACAAGATGGCGAAAGAGAGGGCAGCATTCGAAGCTAAACTGAATTCTGCTAAACTTTCAGCAGCAGCTAAAGCAGATCAGTTAAAGGAATTCAATCGATTGGCTATGAAAAAAGAAGAAGCCATTGGAAAAGAAATTTCAGAACTTAAAGGGAATTTAGCAAAAGCACAGGAGCGAGCAGATGCTAGGGCTAAACTATCTAGGGAAATAGGTAAAGCACTCAAGTCTGCGGGAGTTGATGCAGACGTAGATCCGAATACAGGTGATGTTATCATTTCTTTTGGAAAAGATTTCTTTGAATCGGGTTCTGCAAAATTAACTCCGAGCATGATTGATGTTCTAAAGAAATTCATACCAAAGTATTCTGAGACTTTATTAAAGGATAAAGAGATTTCCGAAAAGATAACGTCTGTGGAGATCATAGGATTTGCGTCACCAACCTACAAGAACAGATACATCGATCCAAATAGTCTCGACCCGGAAGATCAAAAAGCAGCAAAATATAATCTCGATCTATCATTCAAAAGAGCAAGCTCAATCTATGATCAGATTTTTGACACGAGCAAGATAAAATACAAAAACCAAGAGAAACTTCTTTCACTCGTAAAAGTATCTGGCCGTAGTTTTTTCAATGAAGGAAGAAAACCAGCAGGTGTTTCGCCAGGGATGAGTCAGAAGAAGTTTTGTGAAATCACGGACTGCAAACAAGCTCAGAAAGTAATTATCAAGTTTAACATGGATGAACAAAAGAAATAAGAGACAAGGGGTTTTTAAGTGAATGAATTAATCTCAAATTTTCTAAATGGTGTGATGAACGTATCGACGGATCTCCTTATGCCATTAATGGTATTAGGTTTTTTGGGGGCAGTGAGTATGCGAGTACTCATTTATATTACAATTAAAAAAGAACAATGGTTTGCTAAAGCATTTGAAAAACGAACACATGACTATCTCTTAAAAATGAAAAAAAGAGATATGAAATTAAAATATACATCTTTTTACGTAACAACCAAGATGCTACTTGAGAAAACATATTACGAGCTTTTTATGATGCGTGCGATCTTGAAGCGACGTAATCCAGATATCATTACTGATAAATGGGATCGTGTTTTTTTGCTTCAACAAGGTTGCGCGCGTTTAGTTAAGGACACCTTAAAGCATGTTCAATTTTTTAAATATGATAAAGAGAAGCCTGACTTAGAAGATGCAGCAAAAACTGTCTTTGAAAAAAATCCACAATTTAATGCTGTTTTTGGTTATTTCCCTGTGGGTACATTCAACGAGACGTTAAATCTTCTCCCAGGTATTTTTATTGTCTGTGGTATCTTTGGTACATTTCTAGGGATCATGGCAGCGCTGCCTGAGCTTGGGGCAATGGATTTAGCGGATGTCGACAAGACAAAGCAGGTTATGGATACGTTTCTCGTGAAAATGTCTTATTCGATGATCACTTCAATTTTGGGTATTCTTCTAAATATTACCATGACATTTCTCAATGCTTTTATGAATCCCAATAAAATTTTTGTTGATATTGTTGAGCGCTACGCCCACTCCCTGGAAAAGCTTTGGAGTATTTGTTCTAATAATGCTTTGCCAAGTGAAATTAAAGATTTTGACGAGCATAAAGATCCAATCGAGGCCTTGGCCGAGGAGTCGGTAGAAAAAGAACATCAAAAATCAAAGTATTACATCGAAGAACAAGCTGACAAAGAAAATGAAAAGCTTGAAGAGATTGTAAAATATAACAGTAAAAAAGATGAGGCAGCATAGCTAAAAAATTATGGGTAAAGTCTTTCGCTCACGAGTAGTAATTAATGAGAAAGGGAGTCATCGATATGTAGATATTGACAAGGATCTCTTTGTCGTGGGCCGTGCTCATACATCTGATATTGTTATGAAAGAGCAGTTTTTGAGCAGAAGTCAAATCGAAGTATCTGTGATTAGCGGTAATTTTTGGGTGCAAGATGTCGGTTCGCGCAACGGAACATGGCTTGACGGCAAAAGAATACAAGAGAAAATTAAAATTCAGGTTCTGCCAGGGCAATTGTTAAGCTTCGAAAATCCTAACGGGGCCAGTAGTGTCACAACACTTTCTTTTGAACTTATAGAATTACAAAATAACCAGATTTTACAGAAAGTTAGCGGTGGTGAAACATTAGTTAATACTATCGCTGAGGAAAAAATAGTCGATAGAAATTTATCATTAGTAAAAAAAATATCCGTGATACCTGATATGGATCTTCCCCCGGGACTTCCGATCGTTGATGATTTAATAAAAACTTCGATTCATAGCGATAGATCCACTGACAATAAGTTAGAAATATTACAAAAAGTTCCAGGTGTCGATGAGGTTTTCAAGCAAATTAATAGCTTGATACGTCAGGAGTCAGTTCAGTTAGTCGAAGAGGCAAAAAATCAAGCTGCAAGGATTATCTCAAATGCAGAGTTGGCTGCATTAGATAAAAAAAATGAGATTCAAAAAGAGATTGATAACAATCTAGAATCCTTCAAAGCTGCTGAGGCTCAGTCTCGCTTGCAAGTTGTCCGACTTGAAGAGAGTTGTTCTGAAATTAAAATGAAGATTGAAGATATAAAAGCACTTAAGCTCGTTGAGCTGAAACAGCTTGAAGAAATCCAGCAAGATAAAATAAAAATACAAGAAAGTCTTAAGCTTGAGCATGAACAGCTTAACCTTGAGAAGCAAAAAATTGAAGATGAAAAGTTAAAGATTCAAGAGGGTTTTCATCAGCTTGACTTGATTGAGATCGAAAACAAAAAGCGTATAAAAGAGGATAACTTAAATGCTCGCATGATTATTGATGGATTGCGCAAGCAGCATGAAGAGCTGGATAAGCAATTTAAGCAAAAAACAATTGAGGCAGAAGATAGATTGTTGCAAGAGAAAGATAAGCTCATAAGTATTGAAAAGGAAATGGAAGAAGCTAGCAAGATTAAAAGCAGATATGAAAACGATATTAAACGATTGAGGAATGAATCGGTTAATGTCATGGAAAGTACTGACAAGCTTCGTCTTGAACATCGACAAAAAAAACATGAGCTTGATCTTGTCTTTCACGAGATCAAATCAGCTCAACAGAATCTTGAGTCAACGAGGCTTGAAAATAAAAATACAATACTTGATATAGAAAAAAGAAACACCGAGCTCAAGCATTTAAGAGATGAGCTAAGTCAGCGTGATGTTGAGATCAAAGTTCTTTATGAAAAAGCCATTCATGACTCGAAAAACATGATAGCAGATGCAACGATTGAGTCGAGTCGTATATTAAGTCAAACGAAGCAGTCAGTCGTGGTTGCTTTGAAGGCCGGAGAAGATGAGCTTGAACGCTTATCACATAAAAAGAAAGAACTTAGCATCCAGCTCGAAAAAATGAGTGACTTAATATCTGATAATCAAAATTTAGCTCAACAAGAAATTGACAGAGGTAAAGTGGAGTCATCGATTCTTGTAGAAGATGCGAAAAAGCAAGCTACTTTTATAAAAAATCAGGCGAAATTAGAATCGGATAAAATGCTTGCTCAATTGAAGTCCGAAGTTTTTTCAAGAAAGGAAGAATCTCTCAAGGCTTTTACTGAAACTGAGAAGCAACGTTTGGCGATTGAGAATAAAATCGAAGTTCTTAATGAGACTGCGAGATTAACCAGTTTGGAAATTCAGTCAAAGCATGATGAGTTGCTTTTTAAGCTAAAATCAGAGGCTGAATTATTTAAATCTAACCTGATCCAAGAAAATGAGATCTTAAGAAATACTCATAAGAATAGTCTGGCTAATTCTATAAAACTGTTAAATGAAGACGCATCTGCCAGAAAAGCTTCACTTGAATTGGAATATAATAAACTTAAAACAGATCAAGAATCCTTGATTGCCCAATATAAACTCGTCGAGATGAATAATATAAAAGAGATTCGACACAAGTCCGAACAAGAATGGCAGGATTCAAGAAATAAGCGGGCAGCTACCGTTTCTGAAAACGTTTATACGGTAGTTCATTCGAGTGTACTTAAATTACGAAATAAAGTTGTAGATGATTCAATTATTGATGCTTTTGGAATTGAGTTGAAAGATATTGTAATGGATATAATGCTTGATCGTCCTGTCGCTTATTCTGAGAAATTGCAAGATATAATTAAAACGAGTGTTAATACAAAAGAGAAAGAGAGATTGTTCTGGCGCAAATTAGCCTTCTCGGGTGGGGGCATTGTTGTTTTAAGTATTATCCTTTTAATATTTCCTTCAATCTATACTTATCCACGTGATCTCTTGCACTCTGCATTTACGGAGAAATCAACGGAAATGGCCGATAAGTTTGCCAGGGATCAAATTCAAGTTGCAAAGAAGAGGTTTGATTACAGTCCTCCAACAACAAATGACCATAAGGCCAGCTATACTGATAATGTACTCTACACAACTGATTTTTTAATAAAAAGATCCAGCCAAGCTTTTCAAGACAAATGGATTCTTGAGTTAAACGATTATTTTATTAACAGTCTTGATGTTAAAGATACAACCATCATTAAGTTCGTCTCACTTGAAATGAACTTTTTGAAAGATTTATCTAAACTTAAATCGATGATCGATCCCGCTAGTCCTGAATCTAAAATTGAAGAAATGCGTGCGCGTGAGATCCAATTTAAAGAAAAGCTAGCATTGATGTTCACCGACCCAGAAAAAGTTGCCAAGTACTATGATTTTTCTGCAAATTTTTGGAATAAATTTTATAAAATAAAAAAGTAGCTAGACCTATTTAAAGTATTATTTTTTCCACCTGAAGTTGAATTGTCTCATTTCCATTAAACCGATTTATGCCCAGACCAAACTGCAAAGTGAAGGGGACTTTATTTTGTTTTTGGAAAACTTCATCTGGTCCTGGTTGATTCCACTTTCCAAGGTAATGAAAGCTTATACCAGCGAGTGTTTGCTGTGGGTTTTTAAGTGCCGAGAATGTCCAGCGCACATGAGCGTCTTTGAGAATGCGATAACTCGCGAGCTTCATTCCACTCATACGGAATACCGGGCGCTCGTTACCATTACCGAATGGCTCAAGATGCAACAGATCACGCACCAATTGCGGACTGACTTCTTCCGGTGAGAGCTCTACGTCCCAGCGATCAGAGCGTGTGCGAAGCACTTCAGGAAGAGCACCCACGATTTGGCGCAGACGTTTTTGAAAGTCAGGCAGATTTTCTTTTTTCATAGAAAGTCCGGCAGCCGCTTTATGGCCTCCGAACTTGATGAAGAGATCCTTGCATTGCTCGAGACACTCAAACATATTCATCTCGCCAGCAGCGCGTGCCGAGCCTTTGATGATGCCAGGCTCTTCGGCGTTGGTGAGAACGACGGCCGGAACACTGAATGAATCAACCAGTTTACTGGCGACAATTCCTACCACGCCTTCATGCCATTCCGGGCGATAGACGACGTTAACGATTAAATCTTCCGTGATGTTTTTTAGAACTTCTTCTTTGGCACCTTCCACCACTTCGGCCTGGATGATACGGCGATCTCGATTAGAAATTTCTAAGTGCTGATAATGCTCTCGTGCTTCTTCGCGAGTCTTGGCCGTGAGAAGTTTAAGCGCGCGTTCTGGATGATCGAGGCGGCCTTTGGAATTAATCATGGGGCCGATGTTAAATGAGATCTTCTCACTCGTGACACCGACACTTAATTCTTCTGGAGCAAAAAACTGCAAGATGCCAGGGTAGCTGCAGGTTGGAATTTGTTTGAGTCCATGACGAGAGAGGCGCAAATTAATGGGAGTTAAAACTGCTAGATCGCAAATTGTGCCAATGGCGACAAAAGGTAAGAGTGGGTAGAGAGAAGGAATCTCTTTACCTTGAGAAATCAGAATCTCTCTGATTTTCACTGCCAGAGCAAAGGCGACACCCACACCGGCGAGAGCTTTAAGAGGTGAGTCAACTGGTTCGTCACGACGATTCGGATTAACCACCGCATAGGCACGCGGGATATGAGCGGCAGCATCACGATGGTGATCGGTGATGATGAGATCAATATTTTTTGCCTGAGCATAATCCGCTGTTTCGATATTTGAGATGCCACAATCGACTGAGATCAGTACTTTCACACCCGTCTCGAGTGCGTTATCGATCGAAACAGGATGAATGCCATAACCTTCTACAAAGCGGCTGGGTTGGAACACCTCAATAGTGTGACCGAGCATTTGGAAAAAGTGCCAGAGCAGAGCGCACGAGGTGGTACCGTCGACATCATAGTCGCCGTAGACCGCAATCTTTTCGTTTTGTTCAATCGCTGTGATAAGGCGAAGCGCAGCCTTCTCCATGTCGATCATCTGTGTGAGATCAGGAATGTCTTTTAAATTCCAAGAAAGGAAATCCTGCGCGGTTTGCGCATTGAGGCCACGTTTTTCAAGGAGTCTTTGGAGCGCGGGGTGGAGAGTAATCGCCGTCATAATTTGACGTTAACAAACTCACCACAGAACGTAGAGACCTTTGATGAGATCCTTCTCATCCAGTGCGTCACTAGATTCAAAGAGGTCATGGAATTTCTCAGACTTATCACCTTGAGCGTGAATTTTTTCAAAGTAATTTAAAGGAAGAAAGGCTTTTTGACATTTTTGACAGCGTTCAGGTTCAATCTGAGATTCATTGCAATGGCCACAAGCGTGGCACACTTTAAAAATCAATTTATCTTGTTTAAGCGTTTTCGCTTCTGTTTCTTTCATTTTTTCTCGCGGGTTTGCAGGTGCCGCATGAGACTTTTCGGAACACATGAAAAGAAGTTTAAACAAAAAAAGCCCCGCTTTTTACAGCGAGGCTTTCAAGGGTAGGTGAGTAATTTACTTTAGGTCTACATCGCCATTTGTGGCGCCATTACCGGAACTTGAGTCATCTGAGGCACGATCTGTGGGGCGTTTGGTTGACCTTGAGGGCCAAAAGCACCGAAGACTGCACGTGATCCGTCATTCATACCTTGAGCACCGAAATCAAAGCTTCCTGGTAGACCTTGGTTTGGCATGAAGTACTGCGGCTGAGGCATCATACTCTGTTGACCTTGGCCCATGCCAGTTGGTCCGTAGTAGTTATTGATGATCGGCTGCTGAGACTGCTGCATCCATGGATTAAATGAGTGGTTACCCATAACCGCTGATGGTGAAGGCAATTGGCCGGTCGCATATGGGTTAGGCATGTAGGCCTGACCGAAGTAACCCTGAGGTTGCATACCAAGAATTTGCGGCTGTTGACCTTGATTCATGTTCTGCATTTGAGAGAACAAACCAATCAATACTTGGTTCAGACCCAACATCACTTGTGTGAACTGTTGTTGTTGTTTGTTCAAGTCTTCGATCTGTTTGCCAAGAACCACGAACTTCTCTTCTGATTTACAGACGTAGAGATCGTGTGATTCTTTTTGCTCTTCAAGTGCTTCGGTTCTTTCTTGCAACGCTAATTCTGACTTAGCTAGCTCTTCATTCTTAAGCTTGAGCTCTTCTTCTTTTTTGAGAGCTTCAGCGGCTTTAGCTGCCAACTCTTCATCTTTTTTAAGAAGCTCTTGGGCCTTGGTGCTCAGTTCTGTTTCTTTAGTTTTAAGTTCTTCGTCTTTAAGAGCGATTGTTTTTGTTGATTCATCGAGTTTTGTTTGTGTTTCAACTAAAACTTTTGAAGCTTCGTCGGCACTGACTTTCGCAGCTTCAAGCGCTAATTTTGTTTCTTCTAATTCTTGTTTTGAAAGAGAAGAAGATTTTTCTAGTTCAAGCACGATTGAATCAAGCTCGGTAATACGGGCCACATGAACTTCAACCGCTTTTTCTAGTTCTTGAACGCGCTGAGCTTTGGCCTTGTCTTGGTTATTGACGTCTTCCAAAGAAGCTTGTGTAATCGCCAATTGGTCTTGAGCGTCTTTTAATTGAGACTGAAGTTCTTCGCCTTTTTTCTTTTCGGCGTTAATTTCATC